>Ga0233430_1000809_pt1 | contig 51551 bp, 49 predicted proteins | sample SI_118_April2016_2_FD_179883 | JGI IMG/M metagenome (GOLD analysis project Ga0233430, IMG submission 179883) | Seawater microbial communities from Saanich Inlet, British Columbia, Canada - SI_118_April2016_150_MG | ecosystem: Environmental > Aquatic > Marine > Inlet | place: Canada: British... | reverse complement strand
CGCGGCTATTCCCCTAATTTCAGCTTGTTACTTTGCTTCGCTTGCTCTTGAAATATGCTCTTTTTGACTTTTTTCTTCCGTTTTGTCTTTTCTTCCTTGAATACTGCTCATCGAGCGGGAATTGCTGTGAGAAAGCAAATGTTTCCGGGTGAGCAATCGTCATCACGCCGACCACGCGCGCTTGAATTTTCAGCGGCAACCCCACAATCGACCCCGCCCACATTGGCGGCGCGCCCTCATACAAGGTATGATCACGCATATTATCCACCTTAATCAATTCCCCGCTTCTGGCTACAGAATATGTCAGCCCGCCCTCGCGCGGCTGCGACCATGCCTGCCCTTTGCGCCCATCCGCCCACAAAGCCGCTTTGAATACCAGGTTGTTGGCTTCATATAGAAAAATATGAGCATCCTGCGCACGATGAATCAATACTAAAGCATGATGAAGGATGTTATCCAAAACCTGCTGCAAATCCAAATGACTTGTCAACACCAGGCTTACCTGGCGCAGCGTTTCCAATCCCTGCACTCGCGACTCCGCCAGCGCATACACCCGCGAGCGAGCAATCGCCGACCCGGCGCAACTGGCGATCATACGTCCCATGGCAAGTTGATGAACTTCAAAAGCGAAAGATGGGCGCGTATCTGTCACCAAAATTCCCCCCGCCAGGCCGTCATCCGTTCTTACAGCCAGCCACAGAAATAATGTCAGACCGGTTGTGATTAAAAACTCTTGCTGGATAGCGGATAAAGTCGGATCTTCCGCTGAAATGATGCTTGTTGACTGAGTAGAGAGATCGGCTTGCACCCAAGGAGGGAACGGACCCGGGTCGGGGTGAGTGCCATGGTGAGGTTTAGATTCGCTCTCAAAGGCCTGACTGTCATCCAACGCAGCCAATTTTTCGGCAACAGCATTCCATTGCAGAAAAACAGCATTTTCAGCCTGCATGAGCTTGCGTATATCTGCCGCAGCTTTGACAGCAATCTTTTGATAATCGGTCAGATTTGCAATCGTTGTGACCGCTTCAATCAGTTGCATCATTTCCGTCAGCCATACACACCGCGATTCCCCTGAAGCATCATTCGACTCTAATTGCTCGAAAAGAAACTGAATAATGGCATCATTCCATTTTTCATCCAGAGGTTCCAGTTGAGCAATGATACGTTGCAAACGGTCTTCCATTGCAAAGAAACTCCACAATTATAAGGTTTTATTATATTTGGTATTTTTATACCACAACCAACATTTTGCAGGCGCAGAAATGCCTGTATTCTATCGTCATTTAATTGAATAAATGTTACAAATTTGAAATTTTTAAATTTCAATAGCCGTATCTCGCTCGGGCAATGGCCCGGCAAGCCAGGTACTCTTAGGATAGCATATATTTGAACAGAAAGGTATAATCGTACTAATTATGTCTAATTCAAATTACAAAGCCACTATTTTAGCTGTACTCGCTCACCCGGATGATGAATCGTTCGGTATGGGGGGCACGTTGGCGCTATACGCCGAGCGCGGCGTCGATGTACACCTCATCTGCGCAACCCGCGGCGAGGCTGGTGAAGTTGGTCCAGAGTATTTGCTGGACTTTACTTCAATTGCAGACTTGCGCGAAGCCGAACTGCGCTGTGCAGCAGGTCACTTGGGGTTGGCAGGCGTACATTTTCTTGACTATCGCGATTCAGGGATGGTCGGCTCCCCCGATAACGAGTACCCCGAGGCATTTATTAACGCCCCGCTGGAGGATGTTGCCGCGCAGGTTGCCAATCTGATACGCGCATTTAAACCCCAGGTTGTCCTGACCTTTGACCCAATTGGCGGCTACCGCCATCCGGATCATATTCACATCCACAAAGCGGCTACGCAGGCCTTTTCTATGGCCGGAGATGCTGCTTATCAGAGTAATTTGCCAACATATCAGCCGCGGCGGCTCTATTATCATACGATTTCAAAACGCTTTCTGCGCGTTGCCATACGTTTGTTGCAACTGTTTGGCAAAGACCCCAGTCGTTGGGGACGCAATGAAGATATTGATTTGACGCAATTGATTGTAGATTTTCCTACCCATGTCAAGATCAACTATCGCGCTGTAGAAAAACGCAAAGCAGCCGCGTCGCAATGCCATGCCAGCCAAATTGGACCAGCAATCACTGGGGGGGCCTTCCGTTGGCTATTTCGGTTGCTCGGCTTCGGGAGTGTAGACCTCTTCATGCAGGCCTCACCCGCCCCGAGCGAAGCTGTGGGCGACGATTTTTTTGATGGGATCACCTTTGAGGGAGAGTAATCTCTCTTTGCGACTCATTTTTTGCTAACTTGACTGCCGCAAATGCTGGTGATATGATGCCTCGCGTTGAGGCACATTTATGGCATACGATCCGCTAAACGATAGCGATCTCTTTGATGAAGAGGAATATACTCCTGAACCTGCTCAACCCAGAGCGGTTGCAGAACAAGAAACGCCGGGCGACGATTCGTCGTCCGGTCTTTTTGAGCAATTTTGGACTCAAATTGCTCATGCCGGTTTGGTTGAACCGGTTTTGCGTTCAGGGACGCTCTTGCTGTCGCTGGTATTAGTCATCATTGTGGTTTGGGCGTTGCGTTCAGTCAACTTAAGTGCTGTGATGAGCGGATTGCCCAACGAAGGGGGCGGGCTGCTCTCTGCCCCACAAATGACGCCCACGCCGCAAAGCTATATTGCAGCATTACCCCCTATGCCCTCCCCAGATCAAATCAGCAGTACAGGGATTGGGCGGCAGGCAAAAATTCATACCACCATTCCCACGCGGGCGCGCTCAAAAATTATCCAATATACTGTTGAATTTGGCGATTCGGTTTTTGGTATCGCCGAGCAATTCGGCTTGAAACCCGAAACGATCCTATGGGCTAATACGGCCACGTTGCAAGATAACCCCCATCAACTGCAAGAGGGGCAAGTCCTCAACATTATGCCCGTGGATGGCACGTATCACAAGTGGGGTGAGGGGGAGCAACTCGCTAAAGTGGCCGAATTCTATGGCGTGGATGCGAATGAAATCTTACAATGGCCGGGGAATAATTTTGATTTGACGCAAACCACGGTTGAGAATTTCAGCGCTGAAGCCGGGACAATGTTGATTATCCCCGGCGGGACGCGCGCACTGATCGATTATGGCCCGCCACGCATCCCGCGCGATAATCCGGCGGTTGCGCGCACCTATGGGCCTGGTCACTGCGGCACGTTGGCTGATGGCATCATCGGCGATGGTGTATTCATTTGGCCGACGGCGGGACACTGGCTCTCGGGCTACGACTATAACCCAGCGGCAAATCATTCGGGGATTGACATCGGCGGCAAATCCGGCGATACGATTTCGGCGATTGATGATGGCGTGGTGGTGTATGCAGGCTGGAGCTACAGTGGCTACGGCAATCTGGTAGTAATTGATCACGGCAACGACTGGCAATCGTTGTATGCTCATCTTGATGGCTACTATGTCAATTGTGGGGAAAGTGTATACCAGGGCGCAACCGTTGGCGCAATGGGAAGTACAGGCGCTTCGTCGGGGCCACACCTGCACTTTGAAATTCTGTATGGTTCCGCCCGAGTTAACCCCTGGAATTTCTTGCCATAAACACAAAAAAGAGTCCGGGGGCTGCGAAGCAGTCTCCGGACTCTTTTTTATAGAGCTTGCTTTTATTCAGGTTTGCGGGCTGTAATCTTGGCGCTGAAAATCATTTTATCGAAAATGTGCTTGTTTTCAATCAACCTATCACTAAGATCAAGCTGCCGAATGGCTTCGTCTGCCATTTCTTTACCCCAGTATACCGCTTTCATTTCTACATCTACAAACCCTGCGGCTTCAATAGAGGCAATAAATTCCTGAACATCCAGCGCACCAGCAATGCAACCAGCCCAGGCACTTACGCTGGATTTGATTTCCTGTGGCAGCGGGCCATCGGTAACAATATCGCTCACGGCTAATTTGCCCCCCGGACGCAGCGCCCGAAACGTTTCCCGAAGCACCTGGGGTTTATCGGGGCTGAGGTTGATGACGCAATTGGAGATAATTACATCCACAGTCTCATCGGCAACAGGTAGGTTTTCGATCTCGCCCAAACGGAATTCAACATTGTCTGCACCCAGTTTTGCTTTGTTGGCGCGAGCGCGTTCGAGCATCGCGGGGGTCATATCCACACCAATCACTTTTCCGGTAGGGCCAACTTTTTTGGCCGCCAGAAAACAATCAATCCCGCCGCCGGAGCCCAAATCCAATACGGTTTGGCCGACTTCTAAAGCAGCTAACGTGACTGGATCCCCACACCCCAGGGAAAGTTCGGTGACATCGGCGGGCAAATCAAAGGCTGCGGGGTCTTCATAGATGTGCGCGACGGTTTCCAGCTGAAGAAGATCATCCGAAGGACTGCAACAAGAACTTTGTGTGGAAGAGCAGCCGCAGTCAGCCTGCGATCCAGGTTGGTGTTGTTCGGCAAAGTTTCCATAGCGCTCTCGTACTGCAGAGCGAATATCTGTGGCGGCTTTTTGTGATGTTTGAGTTGTCATTTTTTCTCCTTATATAGAAGTATTTATATGTATCTATTTATTGTGGCAAAAAAACACCGTTTTATTCCGGCACACTGATGACCATTTTTACGGGCTGATTGGGAGCAAAATCCTCGGCAACCTGACAGCAGCCGCGTGCCAAACTCTCCTGATCGAGGGTGTAGAAAACTTGCTTGCCGCGTCGCTCCGATTTTACCAATCCAGCATTTTTGAGAATCTTCAAGTGATGGGAAACGGTCGGCTGGGCAACATCGAGCTTTTCAACAAGGTCATTGACGCTGACCAATTCGCAGCAACACAGCGCCATAATTTTTTGGCGGGTTTCATCGGCTAAAGCCTTGGCAAATTCAACGGTGTTGGTAATAAATGTTACTGTTTCCATGAGTTTGATGCGTACGCAATATCAAATTGATGTTTATCTATACGTTCAGAATTCTAATCGAAGTTTATCTATATGTCAAGCGCGATAGACTCAAAGCAGCGCGGGAGTATTTGTAGCGGATGTTCATAAAAGTCTTGCAAACCCAAGTGGCAGTGGTATAATTCCCCTCGCTGATTCGGTAATTCAGCACAAGTTCGGGCGGTTAGCTCAGTTGGTTAGAGCGTTGCGTTGACATCGCAAAGGTCGTTGGTTCGAGCCCAATACCGCCCACAAAAAATCTGGCATCTACGATGCCAGATTTTTTATTTTAAGTCTTCCAATGCACATTTCTATACGCAATGACCCACCATTGCCGCTATTTCAACACCAACTCAGCTATTCGCCGTTCATTCCAATCGAGGATAATGGTGCCATTGATATCGAAAGTTGGCGTCACCAATTTGCCCCTGGCCAGGCTGCGCGCTTTTTCGGCAGCATCTTTATTGATGACCACATCGATATCTTCATATTCAATTTCATGTTTCTCAAACCACTGACGTGCTTTGCGACAATCGGGGCACCAACGGTTGCAGTACATCACAATGGCGCTTTTTGAGGCGGGCGCTGCTTCTTTGGGTAGATTCTCCGTCCGCAGGGTAAATGCTCCGGGATCTACGCGTTTCAACTCAGCAAAAAGCACTTCATTATCGGGTTGGTCCTCAATGTCGTGGATGTCGATATACTGAATAATGCCCGTTTTATCGATGATGAATATAGCGCGCTCGCTGCTTCCATCGGAGCGTAACACGCCATATTTTTCGGCTACTGCGCCATGAGGCCAGAAATCGCTCAACAGTGGGAACGAAATCTCATCCAGGCTTTTGGCCCAGGCTTGTAACCCAGGGATATGATCTACGCTGATGCCCAGAACCTGGACACTTGATTCCGTGAATCGAGCATATTCTGCCTGATATGACGGAATCTGGTTGCTTCAGACGGGGGTCCAGGCCAGAGGGAAGAAGGCCAGCACAACGCTGCTGCCGCGCAACTCGGACAAGGTAATAGTTTTGTCCAGATGTCCGGGCAGGGTGAAATCGGGGGCGAGATCGCCAGTTTTGAGTTTCATAATTATCCTTTCAATATAGGGCATCTTGCAGCGGGCGCGTGTATTGGCCGCTATCGCCATCGAGCATGAATTTGCATAAATCTTCGAGAACAAAAAATATCATTAAAAATTCTGAAGCGCTTTTGAGAAAACTAAGGCCAGGCACGGGGCCCCGCCTGTTCGTCAACAATTTGGTTACTAGAGAATTCTATCAGATAACAGACCGATCATCTTTCTATTTTCAAAAGGATTCTCTGAAAACTGTCGTAAGAAACTCCACATGGGAATTTTCAGAAACCCAGCAGAGTTCCAACTCATAAATCTGGAGTTTGTTGTACAATGAAGGCAGTCACATGGTAATTGTTTACCGCAGAAATGCCATTCATTGGTGCACCGGAGGTACAACGCAATATGCTGGTTATCATTAGCGATTTACACCTGAAAGACGGCACGTCTGGCAGTTCAATTACGCCCGATGCATTTAGCGTATTTGGCGAGCGGCTGCGCAGCATGGCCTACCGCGCCTCCTGGCGTGCCGACGGACGTTACGAGCCCCTCCGCTCGATTGATCTACTGCTGCTGGGCGATGCCTTCGATTTGATCCGCTCAGAACGCTGGCTGGTCAATGCCACTGGCGAAGTTGAAACCATCCGTCCGTGGGATCATCCGCAGGGAAACGCCTATGCCGAGAAAATTACCGAAATTACCGAAGCCATCCTGGAGCATAACCGTGCTGGGTTTGAACTGCTAAAGCGCATCAGCCGCGGCGAAACTGTGCAACTTCCTCCGGCAACGCAAGCCGGGCAGCCCGATCATAATAGCGCTGAGCGCATCCCCCTGACCGTGCGCATCCACTACATGGTGGGCAACCACGATTGGTTTTTCCATCTGCCTGGCCCGAAATACGATGCTATACGTCAACGTGTTGTCGATACCTTGGGTCTGGCAAATAGCGCCGAGCTATTCCCATACCACCCCGAAGAATCGCCCTTTATCATGAAATTGTTTCGCGATTACCGCGTTTACGCGCGGCATGGCGATCAGTTTGACAAGATGAACTATGACGCGGATGCCGGACGAGACGCCTCAACCGTGGGGGATGCCATGACGATAGATTTGCTGACGCGCTTCCCCTATGAGGTTCGGCGTCAAACGGGCACACGCCTGCCTCTGGAGTTGAGCGAAGGTCTAAAAGAACTCTCCAATATCCGACCGGCAATTGTCACCCCTCTGTGGGTGAATAACCTGGTCAATAATTATGCCAGCGACCCCGAACAATCCACATTCATCAAGAATATTTGGGATACGGCTGCCGAAGAGTTTTTGCAAACCGGATTTGTGCGTTCACACGATCGGTGGCTGGCTTTCGATGCCGTCGACGGGTTAGAAGCGGCGCTTTTCTTTGCCAAGGGGCTTTCCTTTGATGCAATGAGCAAACTAGCCGGTTGGGCAAACCAAAAACTTTGGGGCGCCGACAAAATCTCGATTGCAGAAAATGCCCTGAAAGAAAGCGCTTATCAAGACCGCACCGCCGATTATATTATCTACGGGCATACACATTTTCACGAAATTGCACCACTCGATACCTATTTCGATAATAGCGTAATGCACAACCAGATTTATATCAACTCTGGCACCTGGCATTCCTATTATGATATGACCATGCAAGCCCCTGACAAACTGAAATTTGTGGGCATGCACGTGATGACCTACCTGGCATTTTTTAAGGATGACGAGCGCGGTGGCAAACATTTTGAAGCCTGGTCGGGATCGCTATCGCAATAAATCCGGGAGATATTATGACTGAGTTAAAACTCATCGAAGCGATTGAGCATTTTGCCGCCATCACCAAGAACTGCACCGACGACGATCTCGAAATCGAATGGCAATGGCGCGCCTACAACGAAGGGCTTCGCTTTGCTTTTCTGCGCACTTACGAAGAATTGCGCCAACTGGCCGCCACTTTGATCTCGCAACGCTCAACGGGCGGAAAAAGCATCCATACCGCCCAGCGTGCCCTGGCGCAATATCATGCTGCATACCGTCAGTTTCAAGCCGTCATGCTGACGGTAGACGATGAACATTTCGATGTTCCGCCGGGGAAAAATGAGTGGTCCCTGCGGCGCACGATCGGGCATATCATTGCTGCTGAGCGCGAATTTTTCGCCCGCATCGAGTTTGCGGTTCAACAGCATCGCCAGGGTGTTGAAGAAACCAGCGAGATGAGCAGCGCCGAAGTTGAAGAGTTTGTCGGGCCTTTTGCAGATTTTGAGCGCAACATGAACCGGCTCTCCATGGCCGGAGTGATGGCGATCTATGATACGCTGCATAAACGCGTCTTGCGCGAATTGGCTGATATCCACGCCTTCGAATTGGAAGCCCCCTCCCTGTGGTGGGAGGGCATCCCGCTCTCGGTGGAGTTCCGTCTGCATCGGCTGGATTCGCACCTGCGGCAACACACGCTCCAAATTGAGAAAACCCTCCTGGCGCTGACAGAGCCGCCCTGCGAAGCATATCAATTGCTAAAATTGGTCTATGCCGCTTTGGCTGATGTTGAAGGGGTAATCATTGGCGATTGGTTATTGGGACAACGTGAGCAGCAAGAACTGGCGGCTAGCATCCAACAGCGTGCTGAAGCGATCAAAATCATACTGAAGGGCTGATATTCAGCAAAAAAGAGCCGCCGGAGGTGAACACCTCCGGCGGCTCTTTTTTGCATCAACTTGCCAGGTCCGCGGGTGGGTCTGGCTTATCGGGCATTTTGAATTTGAACCAGGTGGGAATCACGGTCAACAGGGCTACAGCCGCAGTGATGATGAATGGCAAGCGCGGGCTGAAGCGCTCCCATAGCTGCGCGCCAATCCACGGGGCAGGCAGGGAGATCAGCCCCAGGCTGCTGCGGAACATCCCCGAGAAGACTCCCAGCAAATTTTGCGGCACCACCTTCGAGATCAGCGATTGATACGCCGGGCTGAGTAATCCCACACCAAAGCCAAAGACCACCCATGTGATCGCAAATCCCAGGAAAACATCCACCTGCAAGAAAATCATGAAGGCTGCAAAAACCATCAAGAAACCCATTGAAATCGGTACACGTTCCCCAAAACGGTCGGAAATCATACCCGAAAGCATTGGGGTTATCATCATTGCCAGCGAGAAAATTGACCCCAGCAGGCCAATTTGCACCAGCGAGATTCCGGCCACCTGCTCCAGATAGAGCGGCTGCAACTCACCGGATAGGCGGAAAGCAATGTCGCGCACGCCATCGGTGACAAATATCCAGGTGATAACGCCGCCGCCAATCAGCATGGCCCACATGGAACTCAGGCTGGTTTTGAAAGAGCTGGCGGTCAATTTTTGCGGGTGCCTGTCTGAACTGGCTGACATCGTCGTCGCCATCCAGATGCGCAACCCCGCCGCGATAGCATATAGCAATGCTGATCCCAGCATCATTATTTTAAATCCATAGTATTGGGTTAGAAATCCGCCCAGCGGCGGCCCGATGACTCCGGTGATCTGAAAAATTGTATCGGTGATGCCATAAACTTTGCCGCGATTCTTTTCGGATGAGTTCTCGGCGATGAACGCGCCAAAGCTGGGGCCAACCAATGCATAGGGAATCTGGCTAAAGGAGATGGCGACCAACATCCACTGCCAGGAGGGCGCCAGCAGCATAGCTGTATAACCCAATACCCCGCCAACGCTGCCAATAGCGATTGCGCGCAGGCGACCAATCGAATCGGAAACCCAACCGCCGAATAGCTGCAAAATCAAAATCGCTACCGATGAGAGTGTAAAGACCAACCCCACCTGGCTAATACTGGCTCCTAGTTCGGTGAGGTAAATGGGCATCATCATCGGGAACATTGAACCCGCAATATTGGCAACCACCATTGCGAACATAAACCAACGCATGATGGGCGTGAGGAGGGGTTGTTTTTGAGTTTGTTCCATATTTTTAGTAGCCATAGGCCGTTCGGGTGCGTGAGCCCAGGTACGAGAGTCCTTTGAGAAGCCCGATCACTATCAATATGGCCCACCACGTAATCGCCAGCGGCATAAACGTGCGTAGCCACTGCCCGCTATCGAAGTAGAAGTACACATCTTCGGGCGCAACTACCCAGCGTTGATTGACTTCTTTAATGTAGTGGGTTTGGCGGTGGAAAGTATCAAAATCAAAATAGAGATAATGAAAGTATCCGCTTTCATCTACTTCTACCAGAAGCATATAGGCCATCTTGGGCCGCGACTCCAGCATGATTTCACGTTTCAGGCCGGTCAGTTCTGAATAGAGCTGGGCATCACCATTTTTGATAGCTGTCTCCAGGGAAATGGCTACCGGGCCAGGGGATGAGTACTCTTCTTGATATTCTGCGCTAAAATACGCTTCATCAAAACGGACCCGTCCGTGGATGTATGAACTCAACCTGAGCGCTCCAGCAATCATCAAAGGCACCGCTATCAACAAGAGCGCCTTCAACACAGGCTTGATAATGCTCTTTTGTTCATTTTTCATTTGCACAGTCATCACTACCTCCTGAATGTGCATACAATACTGCTTTCGCAACGATTAGGTTTATTTTTAAACACTCTGTCTTCCTTGTACATATATCAAGATTGTACATATAAAAATAAATAATGTCAATATTTTTTTATATTTTTATTTATTTTTCTTTATATATAGATATTTTATAAATCATACAATTAATTTTTTTTATTTTATGACTTTACTGCAAAAAGCACCAGATGGAAGGTTCCGCATCTCGTTTTTAGCTTTTTGAAGTAGAGTCTTTCAAGATTTTCAAGGAGCTATATATGCCACCACTCGACTACCAACAAATTGTCCGTGAGTTTACACAAGAGCACCAGCTACAGATTTCCACAGTCAGCCGTCTGCTCGATTTGGTTGCTGAACTTGGCGAAGTTGCCAAAGAAATCCTTGAATCCACCCATTATGGCCGCGAGACCTTTCAACCTTCCAAGAACTGGGATGCAGAATTGGGCGACACTTTCTTTTCGCTGATTTGCCTTGCTAACAGCACACAAGTCAACCTGGATACTGCGTTGACACAAGTGTTGAAAAAATATCAGCTGCGAATAGCTCAAAAAGGCAGTGCAGCCAGCGACGCGACAATATCTTCCGATGCACGGCAATTGGACACCACGCGCAAAATGACTTAACAATGAAAGTATGGCACTAAAGGCCAATGCGCGTCTGGGGCAGCAACTCCTTCAGTCCAATATACAGTGCATCCAAATCTGTCTGTGTATTATAGCCCTGGACAGAAATGCGCACGAATTTTCGCCCATTCCAATCTATCAGCGGAACCTCTACCCGGTACTCGTCATACAGGCGCTCTTTTAGCGCGGCAATATCGGTATTGGGTGGTAAAGGAGCAATACCCATCTGATGATACAGACCAGAATCCAGCGGATATAGAGGCTCCATTTGCACCAGCTCGCAAATACGCTGGATCGTCGGGCGGAGCAGATTGTGGCATCCCTGACGCACTTGCTCCCAATTATGTGTTTCCATAAATTGAATGGCTGCTGAAATCGAAAGCGAAGCAGCCGGGTCTTTGGTGCCAGTCCAACTCAGATAATCTACATATTGCGAGCCACTGGCGATCTGTGGCGCGGCATGATACCCCCAACTGACGATCAACGGCTTGACCAAATGCTGCACTTCAGGGCGAGCATAGAGAAAGCCGGCCCCCTTCGGAGCAAGCATCCATTTATGACAATTGCCAACATACCAGTCGGGTTCAATTGCTTCCAAGTTGAGCGAAATCTGACCAGGAGCATGGGCGCCATCCACCAGAGTCAAAATGCCATTCTGGCGGGCGCGAGCGCAGACGGCTTCCACCGGCAGGCGCAGGGCTGTCGGGGAGGTGATATGACTCAAGTAGATAACCCGGGTGCGCGATGTGACGCCGCGCCAAAACTGCTCAAGAATTTCTTCGGATGAACGTACCGGCAAGGGGATAGGCTGATGAATATATGTTGCGCCCGTCTTTTGACAGACGAATTCCCAGGTGTAATCACAAGCGCCGTATTCATGGTCGCTGGTTAAAATTTCATCGCCAGGGCCTAACGCCAGCGAACGGGCGATAATATTCACCCCATGCGTGGCGTTAGGGACAAAAGCCAGATTGTCGGCGGTGGTGTGCAGGTAAGCTTCCAACGCTTGGCGCGCCTGACGATCATATATATTCATTTCACGCCCCAAAAATAATACTGGCTGTTTCTCCAATCTCCGCTGCCAATCTTGATATTCATCAAAAACCGGGCGCGGGCAAGCACCAAAGGAACCGTGATTAAGAAAGTGGATTGAAAAATCTAGTAAAAACAAGTCGCTGATTTGATTGGACATCATGGCTTCAACTTTCGGTATTTACAAACCCATCATTCTGACAAGAATACCTGCAAACAAACGCAAAAAAACGAGTTCGTGATGGCTGCTAAAACATGGCAAGAGTATACATCATACGATTACCATTCGCATCAACACGTACACCACAGAAACAAGTGATGATAAGATAGGATGAATGAACAGGAGTTCCTTATGAAAACAAGAAAACAATTCGGCCTGTGGCCCAGTCCGATCAGTCCTCAGCGCATTGGCGCGGGGCTAAGCCTCAGCGATATCGCCTGGGACGATGACGGTACGCTGGTATGGCGAGAGAGCCGAGGGGCAGGGGGCGTGCTCGTGGTACAGCCGCCCGATGGCGAAGCGTTTCGCGACCTGAATAGCGATTATACGGCCAGCGCGGGCGTGGGCTACGGCGGCGGCGATTTTTGCGTCGGGCACGGGGCGGTATATTTCGTCGAGAGTAAGGGCAAACGCCTTTTCCGGCAACCCACCCAGAGCGGCGGAACGGCTGAGCCGATCACCCCCGAGTTTGGCGCGGCGGCCTCACCGGCGATCTCCCCCGATGGCGCGCACTTACTCTTCATCCACACCTATGAACATCAAGACTCACTTGCCATTGTGGACACCGAAGGGGTAAATTGGCCGACAAAATTGGTCTCCGGCGACGATTTTTATATGCAACCCCGCTGGCATCCCGGCGGCGAAAAGATCGCCTGGATTGCGTGGAATCATCCGCAAATGCCGTGGGATGGGACAATTTTAAAAGTTGGGAAGTTGAAGGTTGAAGGTTGGCGAATTGATGATGTTATTACCGTGGCTGGAGACGAGAAGACGGCCATCTTCCAGCCGCAATTTTCGCCCGATGGGCGTTTTTTGGCCTATGTCTCCGACGAAAGCGGCTGGTGGCAGATTTATGTATATGATCTTGAGAGCGGCGAGACGCGGCAATTAACCCACGCCGTAGCCGAGCATGGCATCCCGGCGTGGGTGCAAGGCATGAGAACCTACGGCTTCAGCCCTGGTGGTGAACGCATTTATTGTATTCGCATTCAAAATGGGTTTAGCAGCCTGTGGCAGGTGGACGTAGTCAGCGGCGCGGAGAGCCAGATTGAGTTGCCCAAAGAATATACCTGGCTGGAGCAGATAGCCGTACATCCGCGCGATGAGCGCATCGCCCTGATGGCCTCCGGCGACCTATGCCCCAAGCGGATCATCACCGCCGACCCCGCGGGTGCGTGCCGCGTTTGGCGGCGTTCTGCCCCCGAAGATTTACCCACCGAGACCTACGTCGCGTCCGAGGCCATCATCTGGCCTGGTATGGATGGCGGCGATGCGCACGGCCTGTTCTACACCCCGCAAAGTGAGCAGTTCGAGGGCGTTGGCCTGCCCCCGCTGATGGTCTTGATCCACGGCGGGCCAACCAGCCAACGCGGAGCCAGCTTCGACGCTCAGGCACAGTTCTTCACCACGCGCGGCTTTGCCGTGCTGCAAGTCAACTACCGCGGCAGCACTGGCTACGGACGCCTGTACCGTGAGATGCTGCGCGGCAATTGGGGCATTTATGATGTGGAAGACGCAGTCAGCGGAGCGCGGCATCTGGCGGCGCAAGGCCGCGTTGATAATGACCGTCTGGTGATTATGGGCGGTAGCGCCGGAGGCTTCACTGTGCTCAAAGCGCTGGAAGATTATCCGGGCGTGTTCAAGGCCGGGGTGTGCCTGTACGGGGTTGCCAATCAATTCTCGTTGGTAGCCGACACCCACAAATTCGAAGAGCGCTATTCCGATTCGCTGCTGGGGTCTTTGCCCGAGGCTGCCGAATTATATCGCCAACGCTCGCCGATTTTCTTCGCCGACAAGATTCAAGACCCGGTGATTGTCTTCCAGGGGGAGGATGATAAAGTTGTGCCTAAAGCCCAATCCGATGCAATTGTAGCCGCATTGAAACAAAATGGCGTGCCGCATGAATATCATCTCTACGCGGGCGAAGGCCATGGCTTCCGCAAGCCTGAGACGATTGAGCATTTTTATAACACGCTAGAGAAATTTTTGCGCGAGTATGTGGTTTACGCGTAGCGCGCTAGACCTCGGAGTTCTCAGCCTCGACGACTCTCCAGTTTGAGGGCATCATGCTGAGAACTCCGAGGTCTGTGAGGAAATCCCATGAACATTTTAAAAAAAATCACCAAATTCCTGACCACCACGCCTGATCGAACCCCAGTCTATTGGCTGAATGTGCAGTGCAACCACTGCGGCGAGATCATCAAGACACGCATCAATCTGTACAACGACCTCAGCATCCACTATGGCAAAAAAGCGCAAAGTGACACCTATTTTTGCCGCAAGGTGATTGTTGGCACCCAGCGCTGCTATCGTCCCATCGAAGTGGAACTAACCTTCAATCACGAGCGAAAATTGATGGATCGAGAGATTAACGGGGGGAAGTTTGTAGAGGAGGAATGAAAGACTTCGGAGTTCTCGAAGAACTCCGAAGTCTGGGACCTACGAGCGCCGCGCCAGGTACCACTTGGTTACTTCTGCTGCAAAAGCAGGGACGAACAACAACGGCAGCAAATACTGCCATTGCGCCCAGGTCAAAGGAGCGGTATCAAAAACTGGCTGTAGGAAGGGAACGTAAATCACAGCCAGCAGCAACACCATCGAGGAGAGTACCGCCCAGTTCATGCTGCGGTTGGTAAACAGGCCAATTTTCAAAATCGGGTAGACTTCGGATCGGGCGGTGAAAGCGCGTAATAACTCCGAGAAGGAGAGCGCCACAAAGGCCATCGACTCGGCTAACTCTTGATTGCCCGGATACTGGTTCAGACCAATCAGATATGCAGTCAGCGTTACCGCAGTAATTGCAACCGTCTGCACAATGATGCCAATTTTCATACGGCGATTGATGATCGGTTCGGAAGGCGGGCGCGGGGGGCGATCCATAATATCGGGGTCGCCGCGCTCCACACCGAGGGCCAGTGCAGGCGCACCATCGGTAATCAGATTCAGCCACAGGAGTTGAATCGCTGTCAGAGGGGAGGGCAAACCCATCAGCGTCGCCAGGAAAATAATCGCAATTTCAGCCAGATTGCACGAGAGCAGGTAATACACAAATTTGCGGATATTGCTATAAATCACGCGTCCCTGCTCAACAGCCGAAACGATGCTGGCGTAATTATCGTCGGTGAGTACCATATCGGCGGTCTCTTTGGTCACATCGGTGCCGGTGATGCCCATTGCCACGCCAATATCGGCCTGCTTGATCGAAGGCGCATCATTCACACCGTCGCCAGTCATCGCCACAACTTCGCCATTGGCGCGCAAGGCCTGAACTACACGCATCTTGTGCTGTGGCGAAACGCGAGCAAACACATCGGTATGACGCACAGCTTCTTGCAGCGCAGCGTCATCCAGCAGATCAAGTTCCTGACCGGTAAGCACGCCATGCCGTTCGCCGAGCAAGCCAATATCTTGCGCAATGGCGCGGGCGGTATTGGGATAGTCGCCAGTAATCATCACGGTGCGGATGCCCGCGGTACGGGCAATATCCAGGGCGGGCGGCACTTCGGGGCGAGCGGGGTCGATCATGCCAATCAACCCCACAAAAATCAAATTCTCTTCCAGGCCATCGTCCAGAAATTCGCCGTCGTTGTCATTATCCAAATTATCCGAAATGCGGTATGCAACGCCCAACACGCGTAACGCGTCTGCTGTCATGCTATCGTTGGCTTCCAAAATGCGGCGGCGCTGCTCATCATCCAGCGGTACAGCCTGATCGTTCCGGTTCTGATAATGCGTACACTGCTGCAAAACCACATCGGGGGCGCCCTTTTCGGCTACCACAAACCACTGACGCTGCTTGTCGTCATAAAATGGAGAAAGGTCTTCTGGCTTCGGGTCGTTGACGGTATGCACCGTGACCATGCGTTTGCGCTCGGAATCAAAGGGAATTTCCTGAATGCGCGGATAAGCCTGATTCAGCGGCCCGGGCAGGGCACCTGCCTTAGCGGCAGCGACGAGCAGCGCGCCCTCGGTGGGGTCGCCTACGATCCGATGCGTGGACTCGCCTTTTTCGCTGGGTTGCGCTTCCAGCAGCGCGTCGTTGTTCAGCGCGCCAATCCACAAGGTCGTCAGAATGGCGGGATAATCATTCAGCCTGACAGTTTCACCCGCGCACAAGAAATCGCCTTCAGGTGTATAGCCGCTGCCGGTAACTTCGATAAACTCGCCATCGGCGGCCACACGGGTGACAGTCATTTCGTTTTGAGTCAGGGTGCCGGTTTTATCGGAGCAGATGACGGTAGCCGAGCCAAGTGTCTCGACAGAGGAAAGGCGGCGAATGAGGGCATTGCGTTTTATCATCTCGCGCATGCCCAACGCCAAACTGATCGTCACTACGGCTGGCAAACCTTCGGGCACAGCCGCAATCGCCAGGCTAACGGCGATAATGAACATCTCCAACGGCGGGGTGCCGCGCAGCCAACCCAGCACAAAAACCAGCGCGCTAATCGTCAGCGCCGCCCAGCCAAGCGTGCGCCCCAACTGGTCGAGGCGTTTTTGCAGCGGGGTTTGTTCTTGCTCCACAGATTGCAACATTTCAGCGATGCGCCCAATTTGGGTCTGCATGCCGGTGGCGACTACCGCCCCGATGCCGCGGCCATACGTGACCACGGTTCCCATGAAGGCGGTATTATCCAGATCGCCAGTGGGAGTATCGGGAGCAAAGGTGGCTGCGAAGTCTTTTCTCACCGGGACAGATTCCCCTGTCAGGGGGGCCTCATCCACACGCAGGTTGACCGTCTCCACCAGCCGCACATCCGCCGGAATATAATTGCCCGCTTCGAGGTAGACAATATCTCCGGGCACAAGTTCCCGCCCCGGGACGCTGACGCGGCTGCCATCTCGCAATACATCCGCCTCGGGGGCAGCCAATTCTTGCAGCGCGGCCAACGCGGCCTCGGCGCGGCGTTCCTGCACCACACCCAGCACAGCATTCAGCACCACAATTGCCATAATGGCAGCGGCTTCGACCCAGTCGCCCAGCGCAGCAGAGATGACCGCGGCGACGATGAGCAAGATAACCACAAAATCGGTGAGCTGCACCCAGAGCATCTGCCAGATGGTGGTGGGCGGGGCTTCTTCTAGTTTATTGGGGCCGTAGGTTGTGAGGCGGTGCTGCGCTTCCCCCCCGGAAAGTCCCTTTTCAAGTGAAACTTCCAATTTATTCAGACTTTCATCAGAAGTGAGTGTATACCAAAGGGTATCGGTTCCCCTGGCATTGATTTGTTGTTCATCAAACATATAAAGCTCCATCAAGAAATCATCAAAGACTAAAGGCTATGGGGTAACCCGAGTGTTCCGATTATACCGCGCTCAATGATATTCCAACGTAAATTCTTACCCCCCATATAATGAGGGGGATTACGTCGCATAGCGAATACTTGCCGCTATCGTCAGGGATGCTATAATCGGCGCTTGCAACACAACCGTCAGGCCAAACTTGAAACCTAAAAGTATTTCTTGCATCTAAAGGTTGGAGTTTGCGCAATTCGATCACAAATGCGTAAGTCCTAAGCCATTATTCAAGCTTATCTCCACTGCAGACAGAGCAGTTGTCATCTAAATAAGCATCATAAATTTTAAGGAGAATTTCGGTATGTCGTATTCTACGATCAATGTCCCCGCTGAGGGCAAAAAAATTAGCATTCAAAATGGAGAATTACAGGTTCCAGATCAGCCCATTATGCCCTTTATCGAGGGCGATGGCACCGGACGCGATATCTGGCGCGCCTCCGTGCGTGTGTTTGATGCCGCGGTTAAAAAAGCCTATGGCGGGAAGCGCAAAATTCATTGGATGGAAGTATACGCCGGTGAGAAAGCCTTTGAGAATTTCGGTTCCTGGCTGCCCGATGAAACCATTGAAGCATTTACAGAATTTCTGGTCGGGATTAAAGGCCCGCTGACCACACCCATCGGCGGCGGTATCCGCTCGCTGAATGTAGCTTTACGCAAAGCCCTGGATTTATATGTCTGCCTGCGCCCGGTGCAATACCTGGAAGGTGTGCCTTCACCAGTGAAACGCCCCCAAGATGTAGATATGGTCATCTTCCGCGAGAACACCGAAGATATTTACACCGGCGCGGAGTTTGAATATGGCACCGAAGAAAATGCGGCTTTCATCACCGCACTCAAAGAACAATTCCCTGAGCAATACGCCAAGTTCCGCTTCCCGGATACGGCTGGCATCAGCATCAAGCCGGTCTCTGTGGAAGGCACCGAACGCCTGGTGCGCGCCGCCATCCGTTGGGCGCTGGATAATGGACGTAAAGGTGTCAGCCTGGTACACAAGGGCAACATCATGAAGTTCACCGAAGGCGCCTTCCGTAACTGGGGCTACGAACTCGCCACGCGTGAATTCCGTGATGAAATTGTCACCGAGCGCGAAACCTGGATTTTAGGTAACAAGGAAGCCAATCCAGATTTGACCGTGGAAAAAAACGCCCGCATGATTGACCCCGGCTTCGAGATGATGGCCCCTGACAAGCAACAAGAAATTCTGGATGAGGTAGAGGCCGCGCTTGAATTGTGGGATACCCACGGCAACGGGCAGTGGAAGAGTAAATTGCGCATCAAAGATACGATTGCCGATATTGTCTTCCAGCAGACGATCACGCGCGCCAAAGAATTTGATGTGCTTGCCACGATGAACCTGAACGGCGATTATCTCTCCGACGCGCTGGCCGCGCAGATCGGCGGCATGGGCATTGCCCCCGGGGCCAATATCAACTACGAGACCGGCGCGGCCATCTTCGAGGCCACGCACGGTACGGCTCCCAAATACGCCGATAAAGATCAGGTCAACCCTGGCTCGGTGATTCTCTCTGGTGAAATGATGTTCCGATATATGGGCTGGCACGAAGCCGCCGATCTCATCATCAAGGGTATGCGTGAAGCTGTCAAAGCCAAAACCGTGACGTATGATTTCCACCGTTTGATGGAAGGCGCGACCAAATTGAAATGCTCCGAATTCGGTGATGCCATCATCGAGCACATGGATGACTAAGAAGTACGGAAGATGGGAGATAGAAGACGGAGTAATATTTTGCTCCGTCTTCTATCTCCCATCCCCTGTTATATTTTTAGAACTTCGGTACTAGCTTTTTTTGCCATTTCGCTGCTTTTGGGGTATGATTAACGTCGCAATTCACCCTGTCGTCCTGGTATATCAACAATACGGGGTTAATCCCGAATACGCTTTCAAACTTGATTTTCTCAGATCAACCCAATGAGCATACCCGATCTCCTTTCAAACATCAATCCAGCATACCTGGCGGGCATCGTGAGCCTGGCTGCTTTTCTGCTCGGTGGCGGTGTAGTTAATTTCATCTGGTCGCAACGCAATCGAGCGCGTTCGTCCAGTAGCAAGGGCAAACAGCGCGAAGAAGCCCGCAGGCGCCAGACTATCGCCAAAGTAAAAGCCCAACAACTGGATGCCAACCGCATGCGCGAGGTCTACCAGCTACTCAGCAACCTCACCTCAACGCTCAATTACCAGCGCGTACTCGAAGCCGCGCTGGATATGGGACTGAAAGCGCTGGCGACCAGCAATATCCCAGAAGACCGTCTCGTCGGCTCCGTACTTTTATTCTCTAGCGGGAATGATGGAGATCCCGATCTTTATTTTGGCGCATCACGCCGGCTAACCCCTGCCGATCTAAAACAAACTTTTCCTGCGCAACGCGGTATTCTCAAGGAAGTCGTGGATGAGGGTGGGGCAATTTTTGCCCAAAACCCGTCCCAAGACCCCGAATTGGGACGCATCATGGCTTTGCAGGGTTGCGCTTCGCTCTACTGTATTCCATTGCGCCAGGGGATAGATACGTACGGAGTCATGTTCTTTGCTCACCCCCAGGCCGATTTTTTCCATCCCACGCATCGTGAAGTCCTCAATATCATCGCCAAACAAGCTGTGATCTCGATACAAAACGCGCGTCTATATCAGGACTTATCCTTGGAAAAAGAGCGCATGACAGAAATTCAGGAAGAAGGGCGCAAAAAACTCGCCCGCGATTTGCACGATGGGCCAACCCAATCGATTGCAGCCATTGCCATGCGCGTCAACTTCGCACGCCGTCTGATGGAACGCGACCAGGGCGCTGCAGCCGATGAACTCTTCAAAATTGAAGACCTGGCCCGGCGCACCACCAAAGAGATCCGCCACATGCTCTTTACCCTGCGCCCGCTGGTGCTTGAAACACAAGGCCTGAGCGCAGCCGTCGACGCTATGGCCGAGAAAATGTACGAAAGCTACAAACAAACCGTCATTCCCAAACTTGACCCTGAAATCGTCGACCAGTTTGAGATGGACAAACAGGGCATCATCTTCTACATTATTGAAGAAGCAGTCAACAACGCCCGCAAACACGCCGAAGCAGAGCATATCTACGTGCGCCTGCGCCCAATTCAGGAAGACCTGGCGCTGCTTGAAATTCAGGACGATGGTCAGGGCTTTGATGTCAAGTCGGTGACAGCTTCTTACGAGCATCGCGGCAGCCTGGGGATGCTCAACCTGCGCGAGCGCACCGAACTGGTGAACGGCGTCATCAATATCGACTCAACCCCCGGGGTTGGCACCCAAATACAGGTGGCGATTCCGCTCACTGAAGAAGCTGTAGACCGCATCCGCCATAGTGTCTGAGACCCCTGCCCGTTCACCGTTATGGCTGCGTTTCGCAGCGATCGGAGCGGGGATCGTAACTCTGTTCTGGCTACCCATTGAAGATACCCAAATCAATATCGTCACTCTTCTGGCGCTATTCATCGCCGCGTTTGGTGCAGCCCACACCGCATACAAGCGCCGTGCGCCAAAATTCCACGGGGTGCCACGCGCCGCTCTGATCGGCCTGCTCGCCGGGGCCAGCGCCACCCTCATTGCGCTGCTGCTCATCGCCCTAAAAACCGGCCTCCATAGCCACGGCGCCCCCGATTTCACGCTCACCCAAATTACCACGCTCATCCAACGCACGCCCTATTTCGCCATCGGTGGGTTGCTGGTCGCCCTCGGCTGCGCCGTATGGATGTATAATCGCGACAATCGCTAAAGGAAAGCTTATGCCTATAAATGCCAGCATCTATGCTTTTGAACACGCAACTCGCACCATTGGAAGCCCCAGTGTAATTCTCATTCATGGCGCTGGCGGTACCCATCTGCACTGGCCGCCGCAAATTCGCCGATTGCCCAATGCTCATGTACACGCCATCGACTTGCCCGGTCACGGCAAATCCGAAGGCCGCGGGCGGCAAAACATCGCCGCTTATTGTGAGAGCGTGCTGGCATGGCTGGACGCACAAAAAATCCACCAGGCCGTTTTTGTGGGACACTCTATGGGGGGAGCAATCGCCCTAACAATGGGGCTTCACCACCCCGAGCGAGTCCTGGCCCTCGGGCTGGTGGGAACGGGCGCGCGGCTGCGGGTTGATCCCGTTCTAATAGAGAATGCCAGCCGCCCCGAGACCTTCCCCTCCGTCATCGCGGCCATGACCGAAAGAGCTTTCGGCCCAAAGACGCCAGAGCGGCTCAAAAAACTGGGCGCCAAACGCATGGCCGAGACACGCCCGGTAGTGCTGCACAGCGACTTCCTCGCCTGCAACACCTTCGACATTATGGATTCCCTGAATCAAATTCAGACGCCCTGTTTGGTACTCTGCGGCGAAAACGACCAACTCACCCCGCCCCGCCGCGCCCAATACCTGAGCGATCAACTCCCCCACGCCGAACTTCAAATCTTTCCACAGGCCGGGCACATGCTTCAAATTGAAGAACCTGCGGCCGTTGCCCAAGCATTAAGCGATTTTTTAGAAAAAATTCCCCACTAAGCGCGGTACAATAAGATTTCACAAAAGCAAAAAACCGAAAAATAGGGGTGTAGGGTGATATTCGCCCTACACCCCTATTTTTCGGAAATTTTTACGGCGCGGCGAAAGCCTGATAATATTCGTTGGAGGCTCTCTTGAGTAAGTATCTGAAAGATTATGCGTGGCTGGCTTTACTGGTTGGTATCGTTGTCAGCCTCGACCAATGGACCAAAGCCCTGGTGCGTAACAATTTGCAATTAAGCTATACTTGGGTACCCTGGGATTGGCTGGCGCCTTATGCGCGGATCGTCAACTGGAAAAATACCGGCGCGGCCTTTGGTTTGGGGCAAAGCCTGAACCCGAACACCCCGCTGATGATTCTGGCGGTCATCGTCATCGTGATGATCCTGTACTACTATCCACAAATTCCGCACACAGATTGGCCGCTGCGTTTGGCATTGGGATTGCAGATTTCTGGCGCGCTTGGCAATCTGATTGATCGTATCGCCCGCGGCTATGTGACCGATTTTATCTCTGTAGGCTCTTTCCCGGTTTTCAATGTCGCCGATTCAAGCATCTCAATTGGTGTCGCTGTACTCATCATCGGGATGTGGATGCAAGAACGCAAAACAAAAGCCGCCGAACAAGATTCTGAGCAACCCGCTGAGGGAATAGAAAATCCCCTTGAGGATGGACAGCTATCTTAACGAGACCTCCGAGATTTTTGCCAAAATCGGTATTGGCACATCAATCTATTCTCGCGAACGAACGTTATAGTAAATCGAGATTGGAAAATCTCGGAGGTTTGAAGCATGACCAGCTCACTACACTATATTTTTAAAGAAACTTCGCCAGAACGCCTCGATAAATTTCTCGTCACGCGCATCCCGGAACTATCCCGCGCCCGCATCCAGGCGCTCATCACCGCCGGGCATATCACCGTCAATGATGACATTCCCCACAAATCGGGGTTTGCGTTAGCTACCGGTGACCAAATCGAAGTCCACATTCCTCCGGCAGCGCCCAGCCAACTCATCCCCGAAGCCATTCCGCTGGATATTCTCTTTGAAAATGACGATGTCCTCGTCATCAACAAACCCGCCGGGATGGTGGTACACCCCGCCGCGGGACACGCCAGCGGTACGCTGATCCACGCCGCTTTGGCGCACGCTCCCGAAATTGAAGGTGTAGGCGGCGAAAAACGCCCGGGGTTGGTGCATCGCCTGGATAAAAACACCTCCGGCGCGATTATTATGGCGAAAAATGACCGAGCCCAGCACTGGTTGAGCCAGCAATTTCAAGATCGACAGGTGGGTAAAAGCTATTTGGCGCTGGTAGACGGCCAACCGCCCACCCCCACCGGACGCGTGGAAGCCCCCATCGGGCGCGACCCTTCCCAGCGTCAACGCATGGCAGTTACCACCGCGAACAGGGGACGCGAAGCCATCAGCGAATTCTTCACGCTGGAGAATTTCGACAAACACACCCTGCTCGAAGTTCACATCCATACCGGGCGCACGCACCAAATTCGCCTGCATCTGGCCTTTCTTGAATGCCCGGTCGTTGGCGATACCGTTTATGGCCGCAATACCCCCAGCCTGCCGCTGCAACGTCAATTCTTGCACGCCCAACGGCTTTCCATTGTCATCCCTGGCGAGGCCAAAGCGCACACGTTTGAAGCGCCATTGCCCGATGATTTAACGCAAATTTTAGAACAATTAAAGGCCGATTGAAAATTACAGGTTGAAGGTTGAAAGTTACATCGCTAACCCACAACCTGTAACATTCAACCAGCAACCTTCAACGCTCATACTGGAGTATCATCATGAAAATCATCGATCTGCGTTCCGACACCGTCAGCCAGCCCACCCCGGCCATGCGCGAAGCTATGGCAAAAGCCCCGCTGGGCGATGATGTCTACGGCGAAGACCCCACCATCAACCAACTGCAAGCGAAGGCTGCCGCCATGCTGGGCAAAGAGGCCGGTTTATTCATCCCATCGGGAACAATGGGCAACCTGGCCGCAGTTTTGGCGCATTGCGGACGCGGCGACGAAGTCATCATGGGCGATCAGGCGCACACCTTTCGCTACGAAGCCGGGGGTATCTCGGCGCTCGGTGGGGTTCATCCGCACACGCTGCCGAACCAACCCGATGGTACGTTGCTGCTGGAAAATATTGAAGCTGCCATCCGCCCCGATGATGTTCATCATCCGATTACGCGTTTGATTGCGCTGGAAAATACGCATAACCGCTGCGGAGGCGCGGCCCTGAGTGTGGATTACACTCAAAAGGTGGGCGAACTGGCTCACGCCCGCGGGTTGATCCTGCACCTGGATGGGGCGCGCATCTTCAACGCGGCCGCGGCCCTGGGCGTGGATGCCGCCGAACTCACCGCCCCGGTCGATTCGGTTACATTTTGCCTGAGCAAAGGCTTGTGTGCGCCGGTTGGCTCGGTATTATGTGGCAGCCACGATTTCATCCGCCGGGCACATCGCATTCGCAAGCAACTGGGCGGAGGGATGCGTCAGGCCGGAATACTGGCCGCCGCCGGGATCGTGGGCCTCGAAGAAGTAGTGCCGCGTCTGAAAGAAGATCATCTACGGGCGGCAAAACTGGCCCAGGGGTTGGCCGCCCTCCCCGGGCTGAGTGTAGATACCACCCAGCCGCCCTCGAATATGGTCTATCTGAGTCTGGCCGATACCATCCCCGTGGATGCTACTGAAATCGTCGCCCGGCTCAAAGAACAACAGGTGCTGGTTGGAAAAACCGGGAAACGCCGTTTCCGTTTGGTCACCCACTACTGGGTAGACGATCAGGCTGTCCAAAATGCGGTGGGAGCCTTCGCAGAAGTACTCAGGGTCTATTCGTGATATAATTCCCGCGCAGTATCCTTAATGAAATCATGCAGGGTGGTGGATTTTACTGCCACCCTGTTACTGTCTAATCTTTTCCCACTGATTGGCAGGTAGCCACAGATCAACGCAGATGCACACGGCTCATAAGCCAAAATCTGTAGCAGTTTTTTTCGAAGACGAAACAAAATCCCCCGTTCAAAGCCATGCTATACCAGGAGCTATCTATGGAGCCCTTTGTCACCCTTGCCGAAATTGATGCCACTGCGCAGGCCGTGCGCGAGAAAATCACTACCCAACCCAAAATCGGGCTGATCCTCGGTTCGGGGCTTGGGCCGCTTGCCGATACGGTTGAAAATCCCGAAATTGTCTCTTATGATGACATCCCCAACTGGCCGGTTTCTACTGTGATTGGTCATTCAGGCCGTCTGGTGGTAGGCCAACTCGAAGGGCAAGATGTGCTCGTTATGCAGGGGCGCACGCACTACTATGAAGGCTACAGCATTGATCGCGTCACATTGCCGATCCGTGTGATGCAGCGTCTGGGCATCGAAATGCTTGTCGTGACCAACGCCGCCGGAGCCGTGAACCCCAATTTTGAACCTGGCGATTTAATGTTGATTACCGATCATCTGAATTTGCTGGGGATGGCGGGCGTGAATCCGCTGCGCGGCCCCAACCTGGACGAATTTGGCCCGCGCTTCCCCGATATGAGCCGCGCCTACGATGCAGGCCTGATCGAGTTGGCGCGCAATTCGGCGCAAAAAGCCGCCATCAAGCTGCACGAGGGCGTCTATGTCGGTCTGGCCGGGCCATCTTTTGAAACCCCTGCCGATTTGCGCTTCCTGCGGGCAATGGGCGTGGATGCGGTTGGCATGTCTACCGTACCTGAGGTAACAATTGCCCGCCACGGCAATCTGCGCGTGATGGGTGTTTCGGGCATCAGCAACAAGGCCAATCTCGATGGCAGCACGATCACCACCCATGAAGAAGTACTCGAAGCCGGGCAGGTGATGGTTCCGAAACTGGTTAGCTTGCTGCGCGGCGTATTACAGACCCTTGCATAAGCACGAAAAATAAACGTATATCGGGACTTTGCCCGATATACGTTTATTTTTTGGAATCCTTCTATGGCCGAAGCGCTGCAATTTTTCTACAATAACCAGGTCTTTGTTTACCTGATCTTGGGCATACTGGCCGTCTGGCAGTTGCGCAAGTTCACATTGGCGTGGGATAGTCTGCGCAGCGCGGCATTTGGGTTGGAACAAGAAAGCGCCCGCGGGCGCGTAAACCTGGCCGCCAGTATGCTGGTGTTGATTTTCTTGCTCGGTGTATCCGAGTTCAGTCTGGTGTATTTTGTTTTGCCGGGTATCCCCGAGGCGTCACCGCTACTCACCCCAACGATAGATTTATTGGCCACGCCTACCACCACGCTGGAATCTTCCCCCGCAGAAGCAGAAGCAGCCCCCCCCACGCCCGTTCCCTTACTCGCTGCCAATTTAGAGGATAATCTCTGCATCCCCGCCCAGCTCGAAATCACTTCCCCTGAAGCTGGTGAAACCATCCAGGGAGTGGTTGAAATCTATGGTTCTGCTGACATTCCCAATTTTGGATTTTATAAATTTGAAATGGCGGATGTCAACACGCTAGCCTGGCTGACCATTCAGGCCGGAGATACAGCCGCCAGAGAAAACCTACTGGGTTATTGGGATACTTCGCGCTTGGCAACAGGCGATTATTTGCTGCGCCTGATCGTGACGGATAACCAGGGCATAGCATCCACGCCATGCGCCATCCAGGTACGCGTGGAAACCCCCAGCGAGTGAACCATGCCTGAGATCAATATCCGCCCCGCGATTGCGACAGACATTGAGACGTTGTCCGCACTGGAACATAGTTATTCCAGCGACCATGTCTGGCAGATGAATTTTCGCAGTGAAGGCCATACGGTTGAGATCACTTTTCGTGAAGCGCGTTTACCCCGCTCGGTGCAGGTGCAATACCCCAATAATCCGCAGAGATTGCTCACCGATTGGCCTCTGCTGGACGGACTATTGGTTGCCGAATTGGATAGTCAACCGGTTGGCTATATCAGCCTGACATTGAACTCGCTACTCGGCGCGGTTCGCATTACCGATCTAGCTGTCGCTCGGCGATTGCGGCGGCAGAAAATTGGTAGCTCGCTAATACTGGCCGGACAAGATTGGGCCATGTACCACGAAATGCAGCGCCTGCTGCTGGAAGTCCAGCCTAAGAATTACCCGGCGATCCAGATGGCAAAAAAACTGGGTTTTGAGCTTTGCGGGTACAATGATCATTACTTTGCCAATCATGATATTGCTTTATTCTTCTCAAAATGGATGAAATAAAAGCCAATTCACAGCTATGCCTTCCCTGATCGGTAGTCTACAAACCCTCAATCAACTGCTCACAGCGGGGATCGCCATTACAGCTTTTTCATTGCTGTTATATGCCCTCTCTTTCAATCTGCGCGACCGCGTAGCACGTTCGGTTGCGATCATCTTCTTTAGCGTCGTGGTTGTATTTGTGGGGGAATCGATTGCCAGCGTCGTTCAGGAACCTAGTTTACTTAATATCTGGGTGCGGGTGCAATGGGTGGGCGCAATTTTCTTGCCGCCCAGCTATCTGCATTTTTCAGACGCACTCCTGGCAACCACAGGCCGCCCATCGCGCGGGCGGCGGCGGCTCTTGGTACGCCTCACTTACCTGATTTCAGCCGCTTTCCTTTTGGCATTACCCTCCTCCGAGTGGATGGGCACGGTCATCACCACCGAAGCAACTAACTCGCTGGCTGCCACTCCGCTGAACTGGGGATTTTTCGCCTATTACACCGTTAGCATGATCTGGGCATGGATCAATTTTGGCCGCGCCTATCGTCGCACGATCACGCGCACCAGCCAGCGGCGCATGAGCTATCTGATCGCCGGAGCCACCGCTCCCGCGTTGAGCGCGTTTCCCTTTTTAACCTATACCACCACAATCGCCAGCGCGCACTCGCTGCTTTTCTGGTTCACTGCCGATCTGGTTAATATCATCACCTCCGTACTCATCGTGCTAATGGCCTACGCGGTGGCCTTTTTTGGCGTCTCCTGGCCCGACCGCGTGGTCAAACGGCGTCTCTTTAAATGGGTTATGCGCGGGCCAGTAACTGCATCCACCGTCTTGGCCGTCACCACCCTGGTGCGCCGCGCGGGAGAATCGTTCGGGGCTGTCTACTCAACCGCGGTGCCCATCGCTATGGTCGGCACGCTCTTGCTGATGCAATACACCATCACCATGCTGGCCCCCATCTGGGAGCGCGTACTCTTCTACGGCAACGCCGAAAACAGCCTGCGATTGGTACAAACGCTCGAAGAACGCTTGCTCACTTCTGGCGACCTGGGGCAATTTTTAGAAACCATCCTCACTGCAGTATGCGATCACTTGCAAATTAAAAATGCCTTCGTGGTCGTTCTGGTGCCACCCGGCTCGGAGATGATTATTACCGTCGGCGCAGTAAAACAACTTCAAAAAGAAATTCTCACGGAAGAATTAGTGGAAGTCGTCACACGCGGCAATGACGAAAATGAAGACAGCTCCGCCAATTTGCGGCTGTTCACGTGGGGGGACTTTTGGCTGGTTCCGTTGTTTGGAGATCAACCTGCCCTCGAGGGAGAAAAACTCCCGCTGCTGGGTTTAATGGGTGCAGAACGTACTGCTCAACAATCCCTCGACGAAGAGCAACACGCCGCCTTAAACACACTCAGCGACCGTGCCGCGCTGGCTCTGATCGACCGCGTGAAACAACAGCAGGTTTTCAATTCACTCGAAACCCTCACCCCTCAGGTAGACTGGATACAACGCCTGCGCGCGACTTCACGCTACGACAGCAGCGACTTGTTGGCAACACCCGATGAAGATCTGAAAGATGCCAATATTTCCCGCTGGGTGAAAGATGCCCTCAGCCATTACTGGGGCGGCCCGAAACTCTCAAAAAGTCCATTACTGCGCTTGCAGGTTGTACAGCAGGCCATCAGCGAACACGACGGCTCGGTCAACGCGCTCCGGGCAATCTTACGCCAGGGAATTGAACAAGTCAAACCCGAAGGCCAGAGACATTTCACCACCGAATGGATTTTGTATAATATTCTGGAGATGAAATTTATGGAGGGCCGCAGAGTGCGCGATGTTGCCACCCGTCTGGCAATGTCGGAGGCCGATCTTTATCGCAAACAACGCGTGGCCGTAGAAGAAGTTGCTCAAGCAATTATTGAGATGGAACAAGAAGTCCGTTCCGGGAATCGTCAAGAGAAATAGTGGTAAACTTCACAACATAATGGAGAAGCAAAATATCAATTTTTACAGGCAAAGGAAACCATGTTAGAAAAAGAAATCACCCTCTCTACTGCTGAAACTCCTCCCGACGAAGCCTGGTGGGCCGCGATCCTCATAGACGCGGAGGCGCAGGATCGGTTGGAAACCATCCCCGAGGAGGCCGTCGCCCCTCCATTGGATGATGACACCCCAATTGACTGGAAATGGGCTGAGGCGCTTTACAAAAACGATGAAATTATCACGCTGATTGTCACCGGATATAATCGCGGGGGTTTGCTGGTGGAAGATGAACGTATTCAGGGTTTTGTGCCCATTTCACATATTATCGAAATCACCGAAGAAACCAACGAAGAACAGCGCAAAGAAATTTTAGTCGCTTACGTGGACCGTACATTAAAACTAAAAGTGATTGAATGTAGCCCCAAACGCGAGCGCGTGGTACTCTCGGAGCGCGCAGCTCTGGCCGCGCCAGGACGACGCATTGAATTGTTAAAAACGCTGCTCCCCGGGGCGCGCGTCTCGGGGCGCGTGACCACAATTACAAATTTTGGCGTCTTCATCGATTTGGGCGGTGTTGAAGGGTTGATCCATATCTCTGAACTCTCCTGGGGGCGTGTCAGCCATCCATCAGAAGTGCTCTCACCCGATCAGGATATTGAAGTCCATGTGCTCAACCTCGATCAGGAACGTTGCCGGGTGGCCTTGAGTCTCAAACGCCTACACCCCAACCCCTGGGCAGAAGCCTCCCAGCGTTACCAGCCCGGCGATATTGCCCAGGCGGTAATTACCAACATAGTGCCCTACGGGGCTTTCGCCCGCCTGAGCGAGGGGCTTGATGGCCTGATCCACGTCTCAGAGATGGGTGATAATGCCGGAAAACCTTCCGAGATTTTTAGCGAGGGCCAGAAGATACAGGTTTCAATCTTGCATATTGACACCGAACGCCAGCAGTTGGGTTTACGGTTGCACTCACTTTAATCTCACCACAAAAACACACCGTTCGTGCCGCGAGCACGTCGGTGCGAGATCGTTGAAATCCGTGTTTATCTGTGTCCAATTTGCTTTTTGTCCACACAAAACAGCATCAAGCCATAAAATATCTGCAAGTGAAAAAGGAGAAGTGATGTGAAAAATTGGGGGCTGATCGCCATAGGCGTTTTGTTCGGATTACTTGGAGCGGGAGCCGTGCTGATTGCCAGCAGCCCGCCACGCGGCATACCCATTGATCTTTTACCACCGCCCACACCTGTGCCAATACGAGTGCATATCAGCGGAGCGGTGGCTCAACCCGGGGTAGTAGCGCTGCCTCCTGAAAGCCGTGTGCAAGACGCGATTGCGGCAGCGGGCGGCTTCAGCGAAGACGCTCAGACCGAAAATTTAAATCTGGCCGCGCTGCTCGAAGATGGCAGCCAGGTAATTGTGCCGATCGTTGCGAGTGCAAATAACACCCCAGCAGTGGCAGAATCCAGCCCGATAATCGCCGATCCACCTCAGGGGGAGTCCGTTGCGCAAATCGTCAATATCAACACTGCTTCCCAGGCTGAACTGGAAACCCTGCCCGGCGTTGGCCCTGTGACCGCCGAAAAAATTATTGCCTATCGCCAGGAAAACGGGGCTTTTTCCATCATCGAAGAAATTCAAAATGTCTCAGGGATTGGGCCAGCAACATTTGAGAAAATGAAGCCACTTATCACCGTAGACCCCTAGAGTTTGCAGAATGACATCTTTTCGTAAATTGCGTAACCAAATTATGCAGACGCTCCCGTTGGGCTTCGCGGGGGTTTCGCTTTTGGTATTGCTGCTATCGCCATTCATGGCTTTTCGCTGGATGCAACAGCCATTTTTGGGCTTGTTTCTGGAGCCACATGGCGTGGTCAGTCAATTGGCGCGCGAGAATTGGGCCGCGAAAAAGAACGGGGTGCAAAATTACGATCAGCTTATCACCGTAAACGACAAATCCATTACCAATAACACCGATTTACGAGCAGCGCTGGCGAATGCGGGAGCTACTGTTTCGTTAGGCCTCACAAATCAGCAGGGGCAGCCCTATCAGGTGCGCGTCGAGCCGCGGCCTTTTACCCGCGCAGAATTGGTGGTCTGGTTCGGAATTCCGTATATTGTGGGGATGGCATTCTGGTTCATTGGTATTTGGGCATACCGCCTTAGCAGCGATAAACGCTCGTCGCTGGCATTTTTAGCGTTCACATCTTCAGCCAGCACGATCACAGCGGCGTATTTCGATATGAACACCACCCAGGCGCTGGTGCTGCTATGGGCCTTGAGCCTGCCCGTGGCCGGAGGCGCGTTGCTGCATCTGGCAATGGATTTCCCTAAAAAGATGAGCTTTGTAGAACGCTATCCGGGCTTGCAATGGCTGCCCTGGCTGCTGACGGTTGCGCTGGCAATTCCCGTGGGGCGCGAAATTCTGGCGCCCTCGCATCCCTGGGGCTATATTAACACCTGGCTGTGGAGCTATGCCGCCATCAGCCTGGGAATTCTGGTTTTTCTGGGCGCGTTGGTCTACCGCGTGGCACGCAGCCACTCGGCCATGATTCGCCAGCAAAGCCGCATTATTGTGTTTGGCTCGGCGCTGGCTTTTGGCCCAATTATGGTCACATTTTTGCTGCCATCTGCGTTTGGACAGTTGGTGCGTTTTCAGGTCAATATTGCCTTTCCGGCGCTGATCGCTTTCCCGCTTTCTGTAGCCTATGCGTTGGTGCGCTACCGCCTGCTGGATGTAGACCGCATTATGGGCGCCACGCTCACCTATGTGCTGACAGCTACCGGCGCGGTGGGAGTCTTTTACCTGCTCATCACGCTAATTTCATTTTTGGTCCCTGCAGAAATCACGCCCAACGATCCGGTGCTCGTGGCGCTCTATCTGCTTGTTTTGGTGGTCGGCCTCAACCCGTTACGCAGGCTGATGCAGCGCGCCATTGACCGTTTGTTCTACCGCACGCGCGCCGACTATCGCCGCGTACTCTCCCATCTCTCGCGGCATCTTAGCGTTTCGCCAGAAATGGCACATACGCTGACTATGTTGGAACAAGAACTTCACGCCGCGCTGGCCCCAGAAAAGGTGCAGATTTATTTGTATGATGATAACGATGCGGTGTACCGTCCGCAAAGCCCGGATGAAGTGCGCGCCGCGGCGCTGCCCGTCGAACACCCCCTGGTGGAAATTCTGAATCAGGGCCAGGGTGGTATCTGGTTCCCGCCGGGACGCTCACTCCCCGAGGCTTTGTCCAACGAAACTGCGACCCTCGAAAATATCGGGGGCCGCGTTTTCACACCCTTGCACTATGAAGGCCAAATGATCGGCTTTCTGGCTCTAGGGGCGCGGCGCTCCGGCGAACCCTACACCAGCGACGATCTTGAATTTCTCGAAGCCGTCGCCGGGCAATCCTCCCTGGCGCTGGAAAATGTGCGCCTGTTCGCCAACCTGCAAGATACCCTTAACCAAACACTGGAAATGAAAAACCTGATGGATAATATTTTTGCATCCATGTCATCGGGCGTAATCACTACCGACCTGAAACGCAAAATCACGCTCTTCAATCAGGCCGCGGTAAAGATTTTGGGTATCCCTGTCGAACAGGCAGTTGGGCGCACCCTAGGCGAAGCCCTGCCCGACCTGGGACCGCACTTCTTGCTAATGGCCGCTTCCACGCTGAGCGATGACTCGGCAATTGTGGGCGAAGAATTCAACCCGGTGATGTTGGACCGCGGGCCGTTATTCTTACGCCTCTCCAGTACCCCATTGCGTGATGCGCAACAAAATACCAAAGGGGCCACCATCGTGATTGACGACCTCACCAAACAGCGCACGCTGGAGGCCGAACAAGAGCGCATCCGGCAGACCTTTGGGCGCGTGGTCGCCCCGCGCGTGCGTGACCGCCTGCTGGCTGATCCCAGCAATCTGCGCCTGGATGGCATCCGCCAGCCGCTGACAGTGCTCTTTGCCGATATCCATAATTTCACGCCCTTCAGTGAGCGCACAAGACCCGAAATGCTCTTCGGCGTGCTGAATGCGTATCTTTCTGTGGCCGCCCAGGCCGTTCTCACGGAGGAAGGCACGCTGGATAAATTCATGGGCGATGCGGTGATGGCTTTTTGGAATGCCCCCGATCCCCAGCAAGATCATGTGCTGCGCGCTGCCCGCGCCGCGTTGGCAATGGATGAGGCTATCCGCAAACTGCGTGCTGAAATCACGCAGTCACACCAGTTGTATTTCAGCATCGGCATCAACACCGGCGAAGCCATGGTCGGCAATGTCGGCACCAGCGATCTGTTCAACTACACCGTTATCGGCGACACAGTCAACTACACCCAACGCCTGGAGTCGATTGCTGAGCCAGGGCAAATCCTGCTCTCCGAGATGGCCTACTGGACCATTGCCAGACAAGTGATCGCCGACCAATTACCTCCGATCAAAGTTAAAGGCAAGGCGGAACCAGCCGTGGTTTACGCCTTACGCGGGTTAAAGTAATTTCAGCAAATTGCAAAAATGGGGGCGGTACGCAACTTGCAGAAAGAATCTGCGTATATGGGGGTGACAATAATTTAACAATCAGGAGAAATTTAAATGTCTGAAACCTATAAAACCCTTTATCGCTCACAAGATGATCGCATGGTCGCCGGTGTTTGCGCCGGATTAGGCGAATACTTCAATATTGACCCCACTTTGATGCGCCTGATCTTTGTTTTTGGCAGCCTGATTACTGGCAGCGCCTTGTTCTGGGCTTATATCGTCATGATGCTCGTCGTCCCCGAGGCTGTTCCCGCTTCGGAAGCTGTGGTCAGCGCTCCCGTTGAAGATGTGGAGTAATCGCAAAAAGGAGGGTTGAGTGCGAAGCACTCAACCCTCCTTTTTGCGGCAATTTCTGGCGTAGGGGTATTTACTTGCCAATGGGGGCAAAACGGGCATTGGTCAATTTTGCCAGCTCTTTGACCGGCAGGCGGATATTCAACCCGCGCTGCCCGCCGGAAACATGGATTTCATTGAAATTTTTCGCCGTGCTATCAATCACCACTTGAAAACCACGATTCATTAACGCCAACGGGGAAATTCCCCCAGCCTGCAAGCCGGTGAGTTCTTCGGCTTCTTGCTGGGTGGTCAGCCTTATTTTTTTCTCACCCAATGATTTCGCCAGCAATTTCAAATCCACTTCGGTGTTGCCAGGAATGACAGCCAAAATAGGTTTGCCGCGCTCCAGCCGGGCAGCCACGATCGTTTTAAAGACAATCTCCAGATTCACATCCAATATTTCGGCCGTTTTCAGCGCGCCCAGTTTTTCTTCAGGCAATTCAAATATTGTGTAGCCAATTTTACGCTGATCAAGCAAGCGGGTAACATTATTCTTGGGCATAGTTCTCAAGGGGGTTCAGATGGATAGCAATCGTACAAACGTCGCCGCCCATCAGCACACTTTCCATTACTTCAACTTCGACAGGCCGCTGCAAGATTTCCTGCCAAATGCCCTGGTAGAATCCGGCGCCACAATAACAATAAGTTGGGGGTAGATTTTCGTTGATGCTAAGGGCTGTGCGCACGCGCGGGCAGTGGCAATACAATTGGCGCTTTTTTTCGGGGTCGTTCTCGGCGAGATATTCCTTCAGGTTGCCACTTTTCGGGATCTTTGTCGCGAGAATTGTATCCCCCCGATGAACTCCGGCCAACCCCCAGCCGCGCGCCGTAATCGCCGCGATTTCTCCTTTATCCAGATTCAATTCTTGCCGCAAAAATATCTCGAACTTCGCTTGTAGCATCGCCAGCGCTTCATCCACATTTTGGGAAGCAGCATAGGCCGCCTTGATTTCTTGCAGGCCATCTGGCGGATAATGGCAAGCGCAGGCGGTCATAATTACGCGGCAAGCACCTTCATCGACCCGCGCTTCCATACGTTGCATAGCCTGACGAGACCAGGCAACCACCTCGGCGCGCGGGCTTTGGTCAGAAAGAGTTTCACCACTCTGCAACACCGCTATGCGGACATCTTCACCAGCAATCTCATCCAGAGCGCGCTCAAATTTGCCCTGCCAATAGCGTTCAAAATCAAATTCTGTGGTCATAGAACATTAAATCCATTTCAGGACAACACCAAAAACAAGAATTTCAACCAGCACCATCCCGTAAATCACGCCCACCGTGATGATTTTCTTCTTAAGCGTATCCATATCGTGTACCCAATATGAAACCAGGAAAAAGTGGAAATAGCCAAACAGGAAGATCAACCAGGGAGACGAAGCACTCCACCAGGGATAATCCCAGGTCAGTGCGCCAATCTGATTGAGCAGCACTTCCACAAACACGCAGAAAGCCGCGTTAACAATCGCCATAAAGAGTCGATTGGGGATGCCCAAAATTTTGGTGCGTTTATCGGGAAGCAACATTTTTCCAAAGGCGATTCCGGCAACGGCGAACATAAAACTGATCTCGATATTCAACCCGACAAAAATAAGATACGCAGTCTGACCGGGCGCTCCCCAAACGGGCGCGTGGCCGTTGAAGTGAAAGAACAGCGAATTCCAGATTTCGTTGAACCAGTCCATGCCCCAGAAGGCCAGCCCGGCAAAGACCAGATTCCAGTTGCGGCGCTCAATCTCCACCGCGTAAGCATAAACTACAAAGGCAAACAGGGTGATGACATACCATTGGTACTGGCTTCCATCGCGTAAAATACTCAAGGCTTGTGCAGCAGCTTCAGTTGGCATTTGGCTCTCCTCATTTTTGGGCTATTTTTGTGTCCAAACATGCATTCCAAATCTCTTGTGGAAAAACAACACTGCTCGTTCCAGGCAAGTTGGGAACGCCGACGCCAGTATTCAGGTTGATGCCGTGCCGAATATAAGCTTTATAAGCCAGTTGGCTGCAATAAAAACTCTCATCGGTTTCAGAATCGAGAAAGTTGAGATTATAACGCTTGCGCCCCTGAGCCTGTTCCAGGCAATAGGCCGCAACGGATTCTCGGATGTAGATTTCTTCATCATCAGATAAACCTCGCCCGGCCAGCGGATAGGCTACCCCATAGAACTGATCCAAAAAGCGCCCGCGATGCTTGCTCATTTTCCCTGAGAGCCAGCCTCCCTCATCAATTTCAAAAGCGATCACGCCCCGTCCCCCCGATTCGATGCAACGCCCGCCGGGGCCAATATAGATGGCAATATGATCCACCGGGCCGGGCATCAACCGCCCCAGCAAACGCCAAAACTCCCCGGCCTGGATTTCAAGCTCAATATCGGTCGTGCCAATGATGTCACCGGTTTGTATGGGGATTCCATCGATCTGATAAGAATAAACCATCAGGCCAGTTCTGCAATACACTCAATCTCGACCAATGCATCGAGTGGATTTTGTCGCACCGCAATCGTGGTGCGCGCCGGGCGATGTTCGCCGAACATTTCAGCATATACTGCGTTCATGCCCTGAAAATCAGCCATATCTTTAAGAAAGACGGTAGTTTTGACAATATGCTGAAGTGAAAGCCCCAGCCCTTTGAGTACCGTATCCAGATTCGTCAACGCCTGCCGCGTCTGCGCGCCAATTTCATCGCCTACGAGTTGCATTGTCGCGGGGTCCAGAGGCGTCTGCCCGGAGCAAAAGATTAGATTGCCGGATTGCATGGCGTGACAGTAAGGGCCAATCGCGGCGGGTGCGCCGTCTACAAATTTTGTTTGCATACATTTCTCCTAAAGATTCCACCGGAATAGTAGAGACATCGTGACTACTCAGCCTCGAACAGAAAGAGGCCGATTTTTTTGCGAAGGCGTTAGCCTGAACAGTTAAGAATCATCAATCTAATTATATTTCATCATCTGCCTTGTTGTGCCCAGCACACGCCAGGTAAACCACAAAAACAGCACCAGACTAGCCAAGGCAGTTATGATGAGACAAGCAAAAACATAGATCATCGGCCAGGAGCGTTCCAGAACGCCCAACAAGCCAACTCCGCTAATAATTGCAACCGCCACGAACACGCCAACCAGAAAAATACCTATTGCCAAGAACATAATCAGCGCAACCGCTTCCCAGCCGAGGCGTGCCTTTTTGCGCCCTTCCCAGGTGCGGTCTTCGCGAGTTGGCCGAGACTTATCAGGATGATGCTCCCATTCCGCACCATACTCAGGAACGGAAATAATTTGGCGGGCGGCTTCTTCGCTAATCATACCGTTTTCAAGCGCTTTCTCGACTTCATGACGCGTTTTAAATTGCCAGCGCAAACGATCCCGCGAATTCAATGTAGCTTTCCAGCGCAAAAACGATAGCGCAACCAGCACCAGGAAAATAAGCACAATGATGCCAAGTCCAGATACGCAAATTCTAATTTCACTCATTACCGTTTGCCTCCCATAACCACGCTGCTCCTGCATCCAAGTATAGTAAAGGTTGCGGGCAAAAGCAACCCGCTAAATAAAAAAAGCGACCTGTTTCCAGATCGCTTTATTATTGGATGAAACGCGCCCCCAACGGGCGCAGCGGGACTCGCTCTAGGCTGATCCTGCGCCCAGGCCGGTATCTACCTTCAACAGCCCCAAACGAAAGAGCACATAATCCCAGGTATTCCCGAGGAGATTCCCCACCCGTATCACGCGCAGCACCAAGTGGATTGCTTCGGCCCGCTCTATCCCATAAACCTGCTCAAGCTGTGCCAAAGCCTGCGCTGCGGGCTGGGCATTGCTCTCGGCCCAATGTTGGGCATAAACGATTGCGGGGAGTTCATCGGCGGGCGAATCTGCCGGAACCTGGCCCTCCAGCAGGGTGCGCAGTTCCTCCGCGGGGATGCCTGCTTTGGCAGCCTCTTTAGCATGGAAATAACTGCAATAACGACAGCCATTCACCTGCGTGACTGTCATCATCAGGCGCTCCCGAAAAGCAAACGAAACCAAACCGCCGCGCATCGTCGCGCGCATCAACGGGCGGCGCGCCATGATATAGCGAAGATCGGCCATAAATTCGCCCCATCCTTGATATAAATGCTTTCCAAACACACTATTCACCATTCTACGTTCCATAGTCACCACACAAGCTCGAACCAAAGGGGGCCGAAAAAAGGGTGTGCATGGGGTGCGTAGCACCCCATGCACACCCTTTTTTCGGAATTCTCTCTTATTGATCACTCATAGCGCAACGCTTCGACGGGTTCAAGGCTTGCAGCGCGATTAGCCGGATATAGGCCAAAGAACACACCCACCGCTGCCGAGAAGAGCGTCGCCAGCAGCACCGCGTCCATGCCAATCACCGGGTCAATATTGGCATCACTGGCTGCAGCAATCTGCCCAACGATGAAGGAGATCAGCCAGCCCAGGCCAATACCAATCAGGCCGCCGAACAAACTCAGCAACGCCGACTCGGTGAGAAACTGCACAAGAATATCCATTTTGCGCGCGCCCATTGCCTTGCGCAAACCGATCTCACGGGTGCGCTCCACAACGGATACCAGCATGATATTCATAATCCCGATGCCGCCCACCAACAACGAGATGCCCGCGATGCCGCCCAAAAAGATGGTCAGAATACCGGTGATCGAGGAGGCTACATCAAGGAAATCTTGCTGCGAGAAGATTGTAAAATCATCCTGAGCGATTTCGGTGCGATGGCGCATGCGCAAAATTTGGGAAATCTCATCCACCGCGTCCGGCACCGCCTCCGCGCTGACCGCCCCGACGAAAATCACATCTACACGGTCGCTGGTTGAGCGGCGGATCAGGCGCGCTTGCGCCGTGGTCAGGGGCACAATCATCTGATCGTCCTCGCTGCCGAAAGAGCCGCCGCCTTTTTCTTCGAGTACGCCAATCACCCGGAAAGGTTGGCCTTCGATACGCACGGTCTCACCGACCACGCCCGATTTACGCCCAAAGAGCTTATCAGCCACATCTACGCCCAAAATCACCACAGCAGAACGGCCCAGCATGTGCGTCTCGGAGATAAATTCGCCTTCAGTGACGCGGTAATTGCGCACAACTTCATAATCCGGTGTGACGCCATTGAGTGTGGTCACCTGACTCTCACCCGAAAAGCTCACTTCCGCATTGCCTTGCAAAATGGGGGCAACTCCGGCTACAGAGGGCGCTGCAAAAGGATCGGCGATGGCTTCGGCATCACCCAGAGTCAGCGGTTCGGGGTTGCGCACATCTTCAGCGCCACCGCGGAACACGAAGAGCAAGTTGGTGCCAATGCCCTGAATTTCGCCGGTGATTGAGTTCTGCGCACCGGCGCCAATTGCCAGCATGGCGATCACCGCGCCTACACCGATCACAATGCCCAAAATCGTCAGGCCGGAACGCAGCTTATTGGAGGTAAGACTCTCCAGGGCTTCAACAAAAGATTGCCAAAAGTTCATATTTTCTCCACCACGCCATCACGTATCTGAATCACGCGCTCAGTTAGCGCCGCAATTTCAGGATCGTGAGTGACGATAATCAGGGTGGTGCCGCGCTCCTTGTTCAAGTTCAGCAACAACTCCATGATCTGCTCGCCCGATTTGCTATCCAGATTCCCGGTGGGTTCGTCGGCCATCACAATGGACGGGTTGTTGACAATCGCCCGCGCAATTGCCACACGCTGCTGCTGGCCGCCAGAGAGTTCGTTGGGGCGGTGAGTGATGCGGTCGGCGAGACCTACCAGCTCGAGGGATTCGCGCGCCCGTTGGCGGCGATTGCTGCGATCCCGCGCGTAACGCAGGGGCAGTTCCACATTGGCCAGAGCTGTTGCCCTGGGGAGCAGGTTAAAACTCTGAAAAACAAATCCCACCTTCCGGTTTCGGATGTCGGCCAGTTGATCGTCATCCAACTGCGCGACGCTCTCGCTATCCAGATGATAATCGCCAGCCGTCGGACGATCCAAGCAGCCGAGAATATTCATTAGCGTCGATTTGCCCGAACCCGAAGGCCCCATGATCGAGACGACTTCGCCGCGCCCAATTTTCAACGAAAGCCCGCGCAAAGCATGTACTTCGACATCGCCCATCGTATAAACTTTGGTAACCTGATTGGCTTCAACTACCCAATTATTAGTCATCATGCTCGCCTCTTTAGTGCGGCCGCATCCCTGGAGGGCCACCAGGCCCTCCAAAAGTAGAGCCACTTTCGGTAAGTTCGCGCGGCGGATTGATAATAATTTCATCGCCAACTTTTAGATCACCGGCAACAATTTCGCTGTACATATCGGAAGATGAACCCAGTGTGATAACAATTTTATCGATGCTGCCATCATTGCGTAGTACATAGACCACGCGCTCGCCCTCCACCACCCGCACGGAACGATTGGGGATCAGCAAGGTCTCTTCGAGTTGGCGAATAACGATATTGACCGCCGAAGTCATACCGGGGCGAATATCTTCATCGATATTTTGCAATTCCACAGTTACAGTAAAATTGACCACGCCCTGCACTTCGGTGCCTACCAGAGCCACTTCAACCACATCGCCGAAATACTCTTTCGCCAGCACAGCATCAAAATTCATTGTTACCTGCTGCCCCACGGCAATCTTGTTAATATCCACTTCGGAGACATCCAGATCAACCAATAATCGCGAATAATCATCCACACGGAAAGCCAGCGTACCAGGATCAACCAGATCGCCGAGTTTGCTCTCCACGCGGGTTATAACGCCATCAAAGGGGGCGACAATATGCGCCATGTCAATCGTCGCCTGCGCCGCGGCAACACGCGCTTCGGCTGCGGCAATATCATCGGCGGGCGGGCCGTTTATAAGCCGTTCCCACTCGCGTTGTGCGTCGGCCAACTGCGCTTCAAGCAAGGCCATATCGGCCGCGGTGGGGCCATCTTTTACCCGCTCATATTCGCGCTGCGCTTCGGTTAGCTGCGCTTGGGCAACCGCCAAATTAGCCTGCGCTTCGGCAATATCAATCTCGCTGCCAATGCTAGATAGCGCGTTATATTTCCGCGCCGCGGCATCATAGTTTTGCTGTGCAGCAGACAGCGCGCTCTGACGATTGGCGCGCTCCAAATCATCTTCGGGGCGGCCAGCATAAGGCGCAAAATCTTCCTGGGCTTTTTCCAACCGGTCTTGCACCAGCACCAAATCGGCATGGGCCTCGTCAATGTCGGCCTGGCTGGCCGTATTTTGCACATTGCTCAAGGCACGTTCAGCATTTTCAACCGCCTGATCGGCGTCGGCAATCGCTTGCAAAGCCTGGGCTTGCTGCAACTCGGGGTTGAGCAAATCTTCCAGGGCTTGCTCGGCATCTTCTACCGCTTGCAAAGCCTGAGAACGCTGCACATCAGAATACATCAAATCATCCAACGCCCGCTGCGCGCTGACCAAATCCGCCTGCGCCAGAATTACACTCTGCGAGAGCGAAGTCTGCTCCAGCGCGGCCAATTCGGTATCCACCGTAACCGCGTCGCCGACTTTCACAGCCACACTATCAACCGTGCCCGATGTTTTCCAGGCCAATAGCGCGCTCTGATTCGAGCGCACCTGCCCTGTCGCCCCGATTGAGGCAACCAGGGTGCCTTCTTCGAGCGGCATAGTCTCCAAACTCGCCAGCAGTTCTTGTTGTTGTTTATTCCGGCTATAGGTTTGCCAACCAATAACACCGCCAACCAAAACAGCCACGACTACAACGATAATTATGATTCGCTTCATTGTGATTTTGTACTCCTCCCCTCACCCTGACCTTCGCTATGCTACGGTCTGCCCCTCTCCCAGTGGGAGAGGGGTTGGGGTGAGGGCAATTACATCATTAAGGGTTTAACAACCATTCACTGGGGGGATTGAGAACAACCAGATCATTTTCTTTGAGATCACCGGCGACGATTTCACTATACGTCCCGGAACTTTGTCCAATTGTGATGGGAACGGGCTGCGCCCCAGGAATCGACGGGGCTGGGCCGGTGAGGTTCCCGGTATCTTCGAGGCTGGTATCGCCCCCAAACACATAAACCACGCGCTGACCGTCCAGCGTGCGCAATGCTGCATTCGGCACCAGCAGCGCATCGGCTACCCGGCTGACTTCAATTTTCGCTGTCGTGCTCATCCCCGGGCGCACAGCAGCATCCGGATCAACCACTTCAATTGTCACATCAAAACTTACCAGACCAGCCTCAATATTACCCACAGGGGAGATCGCCATCACCACACCGTGATATTCGGCTGCAAAAATGGCATCGAAGGTAAGCAAAACACTTTGCCCGATGACTGTGCGGTTGATATCCAACTCGGAGACCTGCACATCGACCAGCAGATGGGCGAGTTTGTCAATACGAAAGGCCAGCGTGCCATTATTGACCTGATCGCCGGGCCGAATCTCAACCTGTGTGATCACACCGTCGATGGGCGTTCGTAACTGGCTTTTGCCAATAATCGCCTGAGCCGCGGCAACGCGCGCTTCAGCCGCGGCAATATCATCGGCAGTGGGGCCATCTTTCACGCGCTCATATTCGCGCTGTGCGTCGGCAAGCTGCGCTTCGAGCACGGCAATTTCTCCGGGTGTAGCGCCATCTTTCACGCGTGCCCACTGGCGCTGAGCGTCAGCCAATTGCGCCTGGGCTGCCGCGAGAGCAGCTTCGGCGGTCGCCACATCACTCAGATCGGGCGGTAAATGCAATTCTTCGTAACGATATTGCAAGTTTAGCAGGCGCGCTTGCTGGCGCGCCAATTCGGCGCTGGCGCTGGCATAAGCCTGCTTATAGGCTATTAGACTCTCAAAGGGATGAAAAACCGCCCGCTGCAAGGTTTTTTCCAGATCCGCGACCTGATCTTCCAAATCTTTAATCATTTCTTGCGTCAGGAGAATATTGTCATAGACTTGCTGAATACTACTCTGGGAGGGCGGCGTCATGAGAATATCATATTGCAATTGGATACTCTCAAGTTGGCGCTCTGCGACAGCTATTATAGCCTGTGCCTGGGCCTGCACCATTGCAGGATTGTGTGCATCTTCAAGGGCATCTTCGGCATCCTGGATGACTTTCAGAGCCTGAGCTTGTTGCGTTTGCGTATTAAGCAGGTCGTCGAGGGCTTGCTGCGCTGCAATTAAATCGGCCTGTGCCAGAATAATATTCTGCGGCAGCGAGGTTTCATCCAGAACGGCCAGCACATCTCCCACCTTAACTTCATCGCCAACCTGCCGGAGAACTTCGGCAACTTCGCCCGCAATCGACCAGACGAGTTCAGCGCTCTGCTCCGAGCGCACCACGCCATCAGCTTCGATAGATGCGACCAGCTCGCCGCGGCTAATTGGCTCTGTCGTCAGGCTATCGAACAGCGTTGCTTGCTGGCGAAGGCCAGCCTGACGCAGCCAAAAAAAAACCGCCGCGACCAGCACAACCACACCAAGAATTATAAAAAGCCATTTACGGTTCAATCGATTTCTGATTCTTTCCATGAATTATCAAGTAATCGCTCTTCCATGGCGCTAATCGCCTGATCGAAGAGACTGAGAAAGGTCTCCTGCTCCCCTTCAGATAGTTGCGCCAAAAACAGGTGCATAACTTTGCTTTGGAATCTACGCAGGTGCTCCAACAAAGTCTCACTTTTCGGCGTGATATAGAGGGGCTTTGCGCGCCGATCTTCAGGGTGCTGCCTGCTTTCCAGCCAGCCATCGCGCATCAGGCGACGCACGCCCACGCTCACAGTGGGGGGTGTCACCCCCAGGCCATCGGCCAGTTCAAGCACACCACACCCCGGGGAGTTGGCTACCCAATCGAGCATGGCCACCAGCCCGGGGGGGAGTTCGCACTCCGGTGGTATGCGCATCAGCCGCAAAGAGCGCATACGTTTAATCAGCGTCCCCAGTTGCATGGCATGGGTTTTTGTTAAAGACATCAATCAGCACCTCAGAATAGTTAGTTAATCTAACTAATATGACTAGGGGATTATATATGCTTTCTTGCCCATGTCAAGAAGTTTCGTGAAATGCGACAAAAATTCTGACAATTTCTATTAATTCCAGGCTCCAATATCGCTCTGCGCAAATCGTCATACGGGTTAGTGACATCCGGAATAAGAATCAATGACATCTGGAACTGAAATCAAACTTCCTTACTCGTTATTATCCTTAACGCTCATACACATGCCCCGGAGGTTGATCTATGACTCAAGCTATTCCTAGCGAGTTTCTGGCGCTTGATCGCAAAGATCGTGCGCATAAGCCCTTTTACCATTTAAGTTTACGAAAACCCGAAGACCGCGTACTTGATTTTAATGACGTTGTCATTCCATTTGACGCAGAACGCGCCCAGATTGAGGCGTCGCGCTGTATCCACTGCCCCGACCCGGCCCCCTGTATGGTGGCCTGCCCCACACATAACGACATCCCTTCGGCGATGTGGTTGATCGAGAACGGCGAATTTATCAAAGCTGCCGAACTCTACCGAAAAACCAGCGCCCTGCCCGAAATTTGCTCTCGCGTATGCCCTCACGAACAACTTTGTGAGGGTTCGTGTGTATTAAATAAAGATCACCACCCCGTGCTAACAGGCATTCTGGAAGCTTTTGCGGTGGAATATGCCCGCGAACATGCGGGCGTCGTTTTGCCTGCCGGTGAGCCTACCGGGAAAAAAGTTGCCGTTATCGGCGCCGGACCCGCCGGGCTGGGATGCGCCGAGTATTTGGTTCAACAAGGATATGGCGTAACGATTTTTGAATCCAAACCAGCTTCTGGCGGATTGCTGACATATGGCATTCCCAATTTTAAAATTCCAAAAGAGATTGTTTTCGAACGCATCGAAGATTTTAAAAAAGCCGGAGTCGAATTCGTTTTCAATACATTTATTGGTAAAGACAAGACAATTGACGAACTCTTCGCAGAAGGCTACGATGCCGTCTTTATTGGCATCGGCAGCCAGATTGATGCCCCGCTCAAAGCCGAAGGCGCCGACCTACCGGGGGTTTATCTTGCTACGGAATTTCTCATCCGCGCGAATGTGAAAGAAGAATTGCTACCCGATGACTTGAAAGACTCGCTGGAAATTGGCGAAAAAGTCATCGTAGTAGGCGGCGGCGACACAGCCTCCGACGCGCTGCGCTCTGCACTGCGGATGGGCAGCAAAGAAGTTACCTGTATTTATCGCCGTACTGAAAATGAAATGCCCGGCAGTGCTAAAGATCGCACAATGGCAAGAGAGGAAGGCGCGGTTTACCAATTCCTCACTCAACCGATCAAATTCATTGCTGGCGAAGATGGGCATCTGGCCGCGGTAGAGTGTTTGCGCATGGAACTGGGCGAACCTGACGAATCAGGCCGCCGCCGCCCCGTGAATATTGAAGGCTCGAACTTCATTATCGAGGCCGATACTGCGGTGCTTGCGTTGGGTTACTGGCCTGATGAGATCATTGGCAAAACCACCCCCGATCTGGAAACCTATAACTGGGGTCTGGTCAAAATCGATTCCGAAACTGGCGCAACATCTCGCCCCGGCGTTTTCGCAGGCGGCGACGCTGCCACTGGCCCCGATCTGGTCGTCACAGCCATGGTTGGTGGGCGCAAAGCCGCCGAAGCCATCGATAAGTATCTTACTCACAAATAAAAACTATTCAGCCTAAACCACAAAAGCAATCCAATAGCAGTCGCGGTATAATTAAGCGTGTGCCCACCCTCGGGTGGCACACGTTTTTTTCGTTGATGCCGGATAGTTTCTAAGGATGTTTACTGTATGGATTATGGCACGATTCGTTCTGTAGATATTAACCAACAAATGCGCTCCGCCTATCTTGATTACGCCATGAGCGTGATCGTTGCCAGAGCGCTCCCCGATGCGCGCGACGGATTGAAGCCCGTTCACCGCCGCATTTTATATGCCATGTACGATATGGGCATCCGCGCTACAGGCTCTTATAAAAAATCGGCTCGTATTGTTGGTGAAGTGTTGGGTAAATATCACCCGCATGGCGACCAGGCTGTGTATGATTCAATGGCGCGTATGGCGCAAGATTTTTCTCTGCGCTATATGCTCGTTGATGGCCAAGGCAACTTTGGTTCCATTGATGGCGACTCCCCCGCAGCCATGCGTTATACCGAAGCCCGTATGGGCAAGCTGGCCGAAGAGTTGCTCACCGATATCGACAAAGATACGGTTGACTTCACAGACAATTTTGATGGCTCGTTGCAAGAACCCAGTGTTTTGCCCGCGCGCCTGCCCAATATGCTCCTCAACGGCGCTTCGGGGATTGCGGTCGGAATGGCAACCAATATTCCGCCACATAATATCAACGAGTTGGTTGCAGCCCTTACCTACGTAATTGACCACTACGAAGACTTCGATAATGTCACCATTGAAGATTTGCTCACCATCATGCCTGGCCCCGATTTCCCCACCGGCGGCACCATCGTCGGGGATGAGGGCATCCGGCAGGCCTATGGCACAGGGCGCGGCCGCATCATTTTACGCGGCAAAGCCATTATCGAAGAAATGAACGGCGGTAAACACCGCATCATCATTGGGGAAATTCCCTACCAACTCAACAAAACCACGCTAATCGAGCGCATTGCCACCCTGGCCCGCGAAGGCAAACTCGACGAAATTTCAGACCTTCGAGATGAATCCGACCGTAATGGGATGCGCATTGTCATCGAGCTAAAACGCACCGCCTACCCGCGCAAGGTATTGAATCAGCTTTATAAGTACACCCCACTTCAATCCACGTTTGGCGTGCAAATGCTGGCCCTCGTCAATGGCGAACCGCGCATGTTGCCGCTCAAACGGACGCTGCACATCTATATCGAACACCGCCTGGATGTGATCACGCGCCGCACGCAATTTGAACTCAATAAAGCCAAAGCCCGCGCGCACATTCTCGAAGGGCTGACCATTGCACTGGCAAATCTGGACGCGGTCATCCAAACCATTCGGGAATCCAAAGACGTGGAAACTGCCAAAGAACGCCTGATCACTCGCTTCAAACTCAGCGCATTGCAGGCACAGGCTATTCTGGATATGCAATTGCGCCGTCTGGCTGCGCTGGAACGCCAGAAAATTGAAGATGAGTACAAAGCCTTACAGGAACGCATTGCCCACCTGGAAGATTTACTGGCTCACCCCAAAAAGATGCTGCTGCTCATCAAGGAAGACCTGGCTGAAATCGGCCAAAAATATCGCGACGAGCGGCGCACAAATATCATCCCCGAAGCCAGCGGCGACCTGAGCATGGAAGATTTGGTGGGCGATGAAGCTGTGCTGGTGAGTATCACCGAACGCGGTTATGTCAAACGCGTCGATGCCATCACCTACCGCTCACAAAAACGCGGCGGGCGCGGCGTTATCGGCCACACCACCCGCGAGGAAGATGAAGTTGTGATGATGTTCCCGGCGCGCACACTGGAAACGATCTTATTCTTCTCGGACCGCGGCAAAGTCTATGCGGCAAAAACCTACGATATTCCCGACGCCGGACGTACCGCCAAAGGGATTTCGATGGTCAATGTACTTTCGATTGCCCCTGGCGAAACCATCACCGCCGCAGTCGCCGTGCCCGATTTTGAAGTTGCCAAATACTGCACCATGGTCACCCGCCTGGGCAAGATCAAACGCGTGGCGCTCTCCGAATTTGCTTCAGTACGACCATCCGGGCTTATTGCTATGGGCCTGGCCGACGACGACGAACTCGGCTGGGTGCGTCTGACCAACGGCAACGAAGAACTCATTATTATCACCACGCACGGACAAGCCTTGCGTTTCGCCGAAACCGAACTGCGCCCCATGGGACGCCCTGCACAGGGTGTAAATGGCATCAACCTGCGCGGTGAAGATCGCGTGATCGGCATGGAAGTGGTTGAGCCGGGTGGCGATCTATTGGTAGTTACAACCAAAGGTTATGGCAAACGCACCTCGCTCGATGAATACGCTCCCAAAGGGCGCGCAACGATGGGAAATTTGACCATCGACAAAAATGCGCTCTCCATAATCGGCCTGATCGCGGCCGCCCGCGTTGTGCAGCCCAATGAAGATCAACTCACCTTCATCTCGGCGAATGGCATTGTGATGCGCACCAATGCCGCGGCCATTTCGCAATTCACACGCGCCACGCGCGGTGTGCAAATTATGAATCTCGAGGCCGATGACACCGTCGTCTCCGTGGCGCGCTTCGCCGAAGCCGATCTACTTATGGCCGAGGCCGCGTAACAACTGCAAGCGCTGGAGTAAATAAAAAGAGTGTTGGCGATATGATGCCAACACTCTTTTTTTCTACCAAGCCTCCGGCCTTAGAAAACTGGTAGAGAAATTCTTTCCGTTACCAACAGGCAAAATGAACTCAAAATACACACAATCATCATCACCATCGCAGCGATAACAAAACGCTGCACCGGCGTCATCCCCAGGAAAATCGCTGGTACCGATTTTGGCTCTTCTGAGTCTACTATATCTTCTTCATCATCAAAAACCGAATCACCGATTTGTTCACGCAGGTCATCAAGCATAGCCAGCCTCCCAAAGAAAGAATTGCCGAAAAATAGGTGTGTATGGAGCGCTTCACGCTCCATACACACCTATTTTTCAATTTTTCTGTTCACGAGTCTAAAACAAGTGTAGCCTATTTTAGGGAACTGTCAACCGGGCGCAGATGGATTTCTCCTGCCCGAAGATTGGCCTGCTCCCCAGAGCGGAACTCAACCCGCAGGGAGCCATCCGGGTTCAGGTGGATGAGGCGGGCATCCAGCGCTTCCGCCTCCGAGGTGATGATCTGCACCCACTCGTCCCGAAAAGCCAGGTTCGCGCCCCAGGCGTGGAGAAAATCCGCGCTCATCAAGCGAGGATACCAATCCAGTAAATTCTGTAAAAGCGCGCTTAAAAATGCACCCCGTTCTGGCGCAGCGCCTAAAACCGTCTCCACGCTGGTTGCCGGGAAGGAATGAGCATGATGCCCGGCCCAATCTGCGGGGGGAATCGCCGCGGCGGCAATATTGACACCTATTCCCAGCACTACTGTCGAGAGTTGATCGCCCAGCCATTTCGATTCAGGCAGCACACCGGCCACCTTGCGCCGGTTGAGCAGAACATCGTTAGGCCACTTGATCTGCGCAGGAAGTTGATAGGTTTTCTGCAAGGTCTGGCAGACAGCCAGCGCGCCCAATCCGTTGAGCCGCGTAAGTTGATCGCGCAATTCAGGGTAATCGGGGCGTAGAATCAGGCCGAAGGCCAGCGCCGCGCCCGGCGGGGTGAACCAGCGCCGAGACCCGCGCCCGCGTCCAGCAGTTTGCTCATCGGCAACGACCAACGAACAATCCGCAGCGCCCTCACTGGCCCAGCGCGCGGCTTCATCATTCGTCGAGCCGATTGAGTCAACATAGCGAATGCCACCGAGGGGAAGATCGGCGAGAATAGTTTCGAGGGAGGTCTGGTTCATGGAACTGCGGGTTGAAGGTTACAGGTTGAAAGTTGAAGGTTAAGCGAACAAGCAGAATTTTCAACCTTCAACTTTCAATTTTCAACCGTTAATAAATCGGTAAACTCGGATCAACTTCCTCAGCCCAGGCGTTGATGCCGCCATCCAGATTTTTGATTTTTCGGAACCCGGCGCTGACGAGCACTTCGAGGGCGCGCACCGAACGCGTGCCAATTTTACAGAAAAGCACAATCTCTTCGGCGCTGTCGAGTTCGTGCATGCGTGCGGCTAACTGCCCCAGGGGAATCAAATTGGCATTGGGAAGCTGTGAAATCGCCAACTCGTGCGGCTCGCGCACATCAATCAGATGCAGTGCCTCACCGGCATCGAGGCGCGCTTTCAACTCGAGGGCCGAAATATCCCATTCGTCGCCCGCGGAACCGGCATCGTGGTCGTTGGCGGGCATACCGCAGAACTGCTCATAATCAATCAATTCGGTGACATCGGGGTTTTCGCCGCAGACCTTACATTTGGGATTTTTGCGCAGCCGCACGAAATCAAAACTCATATCGAGGGCGTTATAGAGCAGCAATTTGCCGCTGAGGGTTTCGCCGATGCCCAAAATTAGTTTGATGGCTTCTGTGGCCTGGATCGTGCCAATCGTGCCCGGCAAAATACCCAGCACGCCTCCCTCGGCGCAGGACGGAACCAGACCGGGGGGCGGCGGCTCCGGGAACAGGCAGCGATAGCACGGGCTATCATCATCGGCGTTGAAAACGCTGGCCTGCCCATCGAAACGGTAGATCGAACCGTAGACGTTGGGTTTGCCCGTCAGCACGCACAGATCGTTGGTCAGGTAGCGCGTGGGGAAGTTATCGGTGCCGTCAATGATGAGGTCGTACGGCTCAGCAATGCGGAAGGCATTCTCCGAGGTAAACATCTCGTTATAGACATCCACCTGAATATCGGGGTTGATGTCCAGCATCCGGGCGCGCGCCGATTCGACTTTGAGTTTACCCAACGTGGCTTCGCCGTGAATCACCTGGCGCTGCAAATTGGAAAAATCAACTACATCATAATCGACCAGGCCAATACGCCCGATCCCCGCGGCGGCCAGATATAAAGCCACGGGCGAACCCAACCCGCCGGTGCCAATCACCAGCACCGCGGCGGCTTTGAGCTTCTCCTGGCCTTCCAGCCCGACCTCAGGGATCAGCAGGTGGCGCGAGTAGCGAAAAATTTCGTCGTGTGAAAGTTTCATAATCGGTTGAAGTTGCAAGTTAAAAGTTGAAGGTTGTTTGTTAAAAAAATACTTGTACCCTTCAATTTTTAACCTTTAACGATTATTCCCGCCCGCGATGGAGGGTATGATTCGCAATATATCATCTTCTTTAAGTTCGGTCTCGACACCTTGCAAATGGCGCACATCTTCTTCGCCCAGGAACAGATTCACAAAGGGGCGCAGGGTTCCGGCATCGGAAAAGAGATGTTTTTGCAGCGAGGGGTGCTGGGTAACCAGATCGTTCAAAGCTTCGGCCACATTCTGGCCTTGTACATCAATTGCGCTTTGTCCGTCTGCATAGGGACGCAGGGGGGTGGGGAGTCGTAATACGGGCATGTTTGCTCCTTTGATGTTACGGGTTACAGGTTACAAGTTGAAGGTTGGCTTTTGCAAAAAACTTTCAACCTTCAATTTTCAACCGATAATAAAATTCGGCTCTTTGGGAACTCAGGGGGTTGACAGCAAATATGGGGTCACGAAAGGAAGTGTCGATACCCGTTTAGGTCAAGCCAAAGACGGCGGAACAGACTATCAACTCGTTTGAGACCATAAGCGCGTCT
>Ga0233430_1000807_pt1 | contig 51585 bp, 50 predicted proteins | sample SI_118_April2016_2_FD_179883 | JGI IMG/M metagenome (GOLD analysis project Ga0233430, IMG submission 179883) | Seawater microbial communities from Saanich Inlet, British Columbia, Canada - SI_118_April2016_150_MG | ecosystem: Environmental > Aquatic > Marine > Inlet | place: Canada: British... | reverse complement strand
ATTGGTAGCGTTGACTACCTGAACGGTTGTAACCACTCTTGATTTGATGAGTTTTCTCACCGCATTTTGGACATATATTCATATGCCCATTATCTCACAGTTACACCGCGATATTCGGCACTCCCCGACTTTAGACCTTTGGCTTGCTCCCACCAAAAAACATCTCTGAAAAAGGGAAGTAACTCCGTTACTGATTTTACGCATTTATGGTGTTTTGCAATCTCCACCCCCTCCCAGCCTCCCCCAAATTCTAAAAGCGGAATTTAGGGGAGGGGCTTGGCTTTTACAAAAGAGTGTTTTCTCTAAAAACACTACTTTTTTTCTCGTTCCCCCCATTTTATCTTTCCAAAATGGGGGGATGCCCGATAGGGCAGGGGGGTGGCGGGTAGCGAAAGAGAATAATTTAGAAAGTGCGTAATATGAGTCCGTTAAAAGAAAAAGTGCAACGCACTTTTTATAAGTGTGTTGCACTTGAAGTGATCGAAATAAATTACATCACAACAGGTTGACTATGTAATTTTTGCCGTATCTGCACAACTTGCCGACGAAGGCGCTCATCACGTTCGAGTAGATCAGTTACCTTATCTATTGCATACATAACCGTTGAGTGGTCACGCCCGCCAATTTCTTTGCCGATCTGGGGCAGAGAAATATCGATCTCGCGGCGCATCAGATACATGGCAATTTGCCTTGGCAAAGCAACCGCTTGTGAGCGGTCTCTGCTCATTAAACGATCAGCAGTGAGATTGAAGGATTTGGCGACCAGATCTACCACGCTTTGTGGCTGAATCTCTGCCGAAACGGGCAGCAGATCTGCGAGGGCGATCTCTGCCAATTTTGGCGTAACGGCTGTACCACTTAATTCGGCAAAGGCAACTACACGATTGAATGCCCCTTCCAGTTCGCGGATATTTGATTGGATTCGTTCAGCGATCACTTCCAGAATTTCGTCAGGAACGTGGTGCCCAGAACGCTCTGCTTTATAGCGCAAAATAGCTTGTCTTGTTTCAAGGTCAGGGGCTTGGATGTCGGCTGTTAAACCCCATTCAAAGCGGGAGCGTAAACGTTCTTCGAGCGTCCCCATTGATTTTGGTAAACGATCAGAGGAGACAATAATTTGTTTGTCTTGTCCGTGTAAGGTGTTGAAGGTATGGAAAAACTCTTCCTGAGTCGATTCTTTGCCTGCAATAAATTGGATATCGTCTACAAGCAAAACATCGGCGGTGCGATATTTATCTCGGAAGGCCGGGGTAGTTTGGGTGCGAATGGCATTGATAAGGTCGTTGGTAAATTCTTCGGAGGAAACATAGAGGATATTGAGTCCGCGTGCAACACAGGCGTTACCGATGGCGTGCAAAAGGTGAGTTTTTCCCAACCCGACGCCGCCATAAAGGAAAAGCGGATTATAGGCACGGGCTGGTTTTTCTGCGACTGCCTGACAAGCAGCGTGCGCAAGGCGGTTGCCCGCACCAACAACGAAATTTTCAAAAGTGTAACGGGGGTTCAGGTTGGAATTAGCAAGTTGGGGCACGGGCGTTTCGGCTTCTTCACCCTCTTCGGGTTGAGAATCCTGTTCTTTAGCTGCATCTGCTATTTGGTTTTGGGAGACGACAAAATCCACATCTACGGTGCGGTTCATTACGCCAACAAGGAGACGACTAACAGTGCTTGCGAGACGACTTTCAAGCCAATCACGGGCGTAGGCATTGCTTACGCCAACGGTAAGGTGACCATCTTCGTAGTTCATTGGGTGCGTATCACGTACCCAAGTATCATAGGAAGCTCTTGGCATTTCCATTTGTAGTTGTCCAAGCACCGTTTGCCAGGCTCTATTTGCGTCCATATACAGTCTCCACTATCCTCTTTGAGAAAAGAGGATATTCAAAACAAATCCCCCATGAAGGGACTTTGAAAATATTATTATTTTGTTGGTTTTTGCTGGAAGAGGGCTTTGTTTTCTGCCAGAAGCCCTTTTTTGAACTGCCATGATTGTAGCAAAAAAAAGGATTTTTTGCCACACGTTAAGCCTACAAAAGCTTAAAAACTTCGGATTCTTTAAGGTTTGGCGAATCTTAAGAAATGGTTGATGCATGAATGAGATTCTAATTCTTTAACAGAATTTTTGTTCCATGTACAAAAGAGACTCAGATCTTTTCTTTACCCCCATATATGGGGGTACCTTTCTTATTTGAAAGGTGATGGTTTGGCAAACCTTAAAGAATCATGTTGTGAGAAAACTTTTTTATTGGCATCTGTGAAACACGGATTTTCGAGATTCATTTTTAAAAGTTTTTTTGTCGTCATCAATTGAGTGTTTTGTTAGAGGAAAAATACCATTTATTTAGCACCTGATTTTAAAGAACACCCTGCATTGCGTTTTTTGATGCATTGCTTTCGGGGTTCTTGCAGGCTCGTAGTGCAACGCATCTGCCAGATGCAATGCACCACTAAGATTTTAAGCAACTACTTCTTAGTCTATTGGGAGCCACGCTAAAATAGTTGCCCCTTCTCCTGGTGCAGATGTGATCTCTACTTCACCGCCTGCATTGCGAATACGGGTGTGCATATTGGAAAGACCGTGCCCGAGTGTCATGCTCATTTTGTCGATGGAAAATCCTTTTCCATTATCTTCAATCTCCATCAAAACACGATCTGGTGTTGTCCACAAATTGACACTGACGCGTTTAGCTTTAGCGTGTTTGGCTGTGTTGGCAAGTGCTTCTTGGGCAATATGAAAGAGAACCAGTGCATGAGAAGATTCAAGGTTCGCGATGTCATTCTCTTTACCCGTTAACATTGCGTCAGAAAGGGTATTAACGCGGTATTCTGTCAGCAAACGGCGGAGACCAACAAGGAGATTCTCTTCACCTAATTGTCGAGGGCGTAGATCGAGAATATAGGTACGCAGATCACGAATTGCCTGGTTTAACCCATCTATAGCGAGTCTGACACCTTCTTTTGCTTGGGCGGGATTTTCATCAATGAGATGCCGTACGTTTTCCAAGCCCAAGCCCACGCCAAAAACGGACTGGATAACGCCATCGTGCATATCCATGCCGATCCTGTTACGTTCTTCGAGTACGGCCAAACGGCGAGCATCTGTGTGTAAACGGGAATTGTCTATTGCCAAGCCTGCCCAATTGCCAACGGCTGTGAGCAGTTGGATGCTGCGATCATCGAATGCTTCATCGCCACGTTTGGCTATGCCGAGAACACCGATCATTTTTTCGCCCGATGTGAGGGGCAAGCAAACAAATTGACGGAAGCCTGCATCCACTACAGCAGAGCGTAAATAGCGCATATCTTTTGAAAGGTCTTCGCTGACCAAGGTTTTGTTTTCTGCAGCGACAATCCCGATAAATCCTTCATTTAGTTTAAAACGGCTACGTGTCCAGAAGGCTTCTGCTGCTTCTCCACGATGTAAAACCAAGCGTAAAGTTTGGGTTTCTTCATCTAATAAGAAAATTTCACCTGCTTCCACGCTCAGGTAATCCATTGCCAGTGCGAGGGTTTTGCTGACGATCTCATCTAAACCCTGTGTAGGGACAAGTGCCGCAGCAATATCGTTTAGCAGCGCTAAATCTTCACTGCGTTGGGTTAGTGCAACATCTCGCTCGCGCAAATTATCGTATAGGCGGGCATTTTGGATCGCTGCGGCCGCGTAGCCTGCCAGCATTTGGATGATCTGCTCATCTTCTTCGCTAAATTCATCTGCGTTGATTTTGTTGGTCAGGTAGATCTGTCCGAGCTGATGACTCGCGGCAAGGATGGGCACGCCCAAAAACGAGCGCATCGGAGGGTGATGTTCGGGAAAGCCGACACTACGCGGGTCATCACTCAAAGCAGCTAAACGGATGGGGTCTTCCGTATCCATTAAAGCACCCAATATCCCCAAACCTTTCGGCGGATGCGGCATTTTCCTAATTTGAAATTCGCTCATTCCTAACGTAACGAAATTTTCTATGCCCCCATTTTTATCCAAAACCGCTAATGCAGCATATTCTGCCTCTGCTTGCTCACTTGCTACTTGAGCAATACGCTGGAGCAAGGTATCTAAAGAAATATCCTTGATTAGTTCCAAGTTGGCGCGGTGCAAGGCCAACAAGCGAGCTTGCAATTGTTCACAAGATAATGTCATAATACTCCTCGCCGCCTATTATAACCACTTTGATAGCTTTTGCTAGAAAACTTTTGTAAAATAACCTTGTGAAGGCTTCAAACCTTCGCAAGGTTATAAGGATAAAAAAATGACGAACTCACGGATTGCAGGATTTTATAAACTTTCTTTGGATGAACGCCTCGATTCCCTCGCCAAAGCCTCCGAGATGGATGTGGAAGAACTCGCTCCGCTCTTGACCTCCGGCTTGCTCGCTGCGCAAGAAGCAGAGAAGATGGTAGAGAACGTGGTTGCCACGCATAACCTGCCCCTCGGCATTGGTCTTAATTTCAAGATCAACGGCGTTGACAGACTCGTACCGATGGTCATCGAAGAACCTTCGGTTGTGGCAGGCGCGTCATTTATGGCAAAACTTGCCCGCAAAGGTGGCGGCTTTTTCGCCACAACATCTGCCCCCGAAATGATCGGGCAAATGCAGGTTTTGGATGTTGCAGACATCCACGCCGCGAAGATGGCCATATATGAAGAACGCGATAGTTTATTAGCAGAAGTAGATGGTATTGACCCTATCTTAAAGAAACTCGGCGGCGGCGCACGAGATATAGAATTGCGCGTAATCGAAAGCTCTCCAATAGGTGAATTTCTCGTCGTTCACCTAACCTACGATGTCCGCGACGCAATGGGCGCAAACGCCGTCAACACTGCCTGCGAAAAACTCGCTCCACGCATCGAAGCCCTGACGGGCGGGCGTGTGCATTTGAAGATATTATCGAATTTATCAGACAGAAGAATGGCGCGGGTGCGGTGTGTGATTCCTGTGGAGGTTCTTGCCTTTGAGACTGCCCCCTCTCTCGGTCTCTCCCCCGTGGGGGGAGAGAAGCAAGTCCTTCCCCCTCAGGGGGAAGGATTTAGGAAGGGGGCGGAGGGTGGGAGCTTTTCTGGCGAGCAAGTCCGCGATGGCATTATCGAAGCCTACGCCTTCGCCGCCGTTGACCCTTACCGCGCCGCAACCCACAACAAAGGTATTATGAATGGCGTGGATGCCGTCGTCATCGCCACCGGCAATGACTGGCGCGCCATCGAAGCAGGCGCACATGCCTACGCCGCGCGAGATGGAAAATATACATCTCTCTCCACTTGGGGCAAAGATGTGGATGGCAATCTCGTCGGCACCCTCGAAATGCCGATGGCGGTCGGCATCGTTGGCGGCGCGACGAAAGTGCACCCCACTGCGCAAGCCGCGCTCAAATTAATGGGCGTAAAAACTGCCTCCGAACTCGCTGAAATTATCGTCGCCGTTGGCTTGGCACAAAATATGGCAGCCCTGCGTGCCCTCGCTACCGAAGGCATCCAACGCGGACATATGTCCCTCCACGCACGGCAGGTCGCCATCGCGGCAGGCGCAAGCGGAGAGATGGTGGAGAAGGTTGCCGCGCAGATGGTGACGGAGGGCGTGGTGAGAGTTGATAGGGCAGAGAAGATTCTCGGTGGTCGGTAATCAGTTTTCAGTATTCAGTTGAGCAATGAGACCTGACAGGTTTTGGAAACCTGTCAGGTCTACACACAAATCTTTCAAAAACACAAATGCAAAAAAAATACCCAACGCCATATCCCGAAGTCAATCTTGTTTTAGAAGAAGTGTTGAGAAATGTACGGACTATTTTAGGAAATAATTTTGTCGGCATGTATCTCTATGGCTCACTCGCTAACGGTGGTTTTGATCGTAATAGTGATGTGGATTATATTGTTGTCACCAATAATGAGACTAATGATGGTGTTTTTTTAGAACTGGATTCCATGCACAAAAACATCGCTACGATGGATTTATGGTGCGCTATACAGTTGGAAGGTTCTTATATTCCACATCAATCTCTTCAAGAGTATGACCCTATCCACGCTTTTCATGTACATATTGACAGAGGCAAAAACGAGCATCTTCACAGAATAGAAATTGACAATCCTGTCTCCAGCAAAGCATGGTGGGCAAAGTGGGTATTTTTGTGTGAGGATATACGAGAACGCGGTATCACGATGATGGGGCTTGTTCCACAAACGCTGATTTCTCCTGTTTCATCCGATGAATTGCGTGAAGCGGCACTAGCCTTTTTAGAAAGTTGGGCAAGCAATTTCCTTGACCACCCCGAAGAGATAACCCATCGCGGGTATCAATCCTATGTGGTGCTAACTTTATGCCGAATTCAATACACACTCGAACACGGCTCTGGTGCTTCAAAACAAGTTGCCGCAAAATGGGCACAAAAAACTCTTTCCCCTCACTTTAATTCTCTGATTGAAAGAGCTTGGATTGGACGGCGAAATCCAAGTTGGAAGGCTGAAACAGAGGAAATAAAGGAAACTTTAGACTTTATTTGCTATGCGTTAGAAAACAATCAGATGCAAAAAAACTACCCAACGCCATATCCCGAAGTCAACAACATCATTGACCATCTGCTAGCCAATGCAAAAAGCATTCTTGGCGAACAATTTGTGGGCTTATATTTACACGGTTCTCTGATTACAGGAGATTTCAATCTTAAGAGCAGTGATATTGACTTCCTTTGCGTAACGACAGAAAAACTCTCTGATGAGATAATCTCCGCTCTGGAAGAGATGCACGCTGAACTATCTAAGGTTGACAAAAAATGGGCATACCAACTTGAAGGCTCATATGCCCCACAAGAAGATATGCGCCACTACAACCCTGAAAATGGACCTTACCCCAGCGTCCATGAAGGGGCATTTTATCTCGCAGGGCACGAAAGTCATTGGATTATTCAACGTCATCTTTTGAGAAAGAATGCGGTTATTGTTGAAGGAATAGACCCCAAAAGTTTTATTGATCCTGTCAGCGTAAAAGATATTCACGGAGCTATTTTAGAGTTTCTAAACGAGTGGTGGATTCCTATGCTAGAGAACCCCATCAAGTTAGAAAAACAAGATTATCAAGCCTATGCTATTTTGACCATGTGCCGTATGCTCTGCACCTTCGAGAATGATGAGATTGCCTCTAAGCCCGCGTCTGCACGTTGGGTGAAAAATAGTTTTGATGAATGGCGTGACCTGATTGAATGGGCGTTGAGTTGGAAAGAAGATTCAGATATTAGCAAAAAGAATGAAACAATGGCTTTAATGCAGTTCACAATAGACTTTAGCAAAAGGGAAAATTCATGACAACATCAGCAGATGTGTTTAACAACAGTATGTCCAGATGGAAAACGGAGCAAGAACATCCTTGGCAAAAGCTAAAATATAAATTGGTGAAAGCTAATATAGCAAAGCATCTTAAGAATGGTGAGCAACTCCAAATTTTAGATGCAGGTGGTGGCAACGGTCTTGATTCTCTTTACTTCGCAGAAGCAGGACACAGCATTCATATTGTTGATTATTCTAAAGAGATGCTTGTAGAAGCAAATAAATTGGCTTCTGCAAAAAAAGTAGAGAATAATTTCAAGATATACCATGCCGATATTCAAGAAATAGATTCTCTTTTTTCAAACATCAAGTTCGATTTAATTCTTTGCCATAATGTGCTTCAATATGTTGAAGATGTTTCATTATTAGTGAAGAAACTAACTGATTTACTGAAATCAGATGGGTTTATTTCACTGATAAGTATCAACCGTTATTCCATTCCTTATCAAAGAGCATTTTTACGTGGTGATTTGCAAACTGCCTTAGCAGAGATCGGTACAAGAGAGCATCATGGATATTTGTTTGATACAACATTAATCAATTACTCCGCCGAAGAGATTGCTGAAATGCTAAAGCAAGCTAATGCCACTATAGAATCCGATTATGGCATCAGAAATATTTATGATTACTGGGGTGATAATGAACAAAAGTCTGATCCAGAAACTCAAGATCAACTTGAGAAAATAGAGTTTGAATTAACAGACAAATACCCTTATAAATTACTCGCACGCTATTATCAAATCATTGCGCGCAAAGAGTAGAACCTTGTGAATTTAACTTTCAGCCTTACAAAAATATTCGCGTAATTCGCTGATTCGCGTAAATTCGCGTCGAAAAAACGGAGAAATCAATGACCAAAAACCTATTACTACAACCCGCCCGCCCCGTCGGGATCATCGGCTACGGCGCGTATGTGCCGCGTTACCGCCTCCCCGCGACAGAGATTGCTCGTGTCTGGACAGGTGGACAGGGCGGCTTGCCGATCAAAGAAAAGAGTGTCCCCGGTCTGGATGAAGATGTGGCGACGATGTCCATCGAAGCCGCCCGCAATGCGATTAAACGCGCAGAAATTCATGCGCATCAACTCCGCGCTGTTTGGGTCGGGTCAGAATCCCATCCATACGCTGTCAAGCCCACGTCCACGATCGTTGCGGAAGCCATCGGCGCTGTTCCCCACATCCAAGCCGGGGATTGGGAATTCGCCTGCAAAGCCGGAACAGAAGCGATGGTCGCCGCGATGGGCTTGGTCGGCTCCGAAATGGCAGATTACGCCCTTGCCATCGGGATGGATACCGCGCAGGGAAAACCCGGCAATGCCCTCGAATATACTGCCGCAGCGGGTGGCGCAGCCTTTGTACTGGGACCTGCCGAGAATTCACTGGCGGTTATCGAAGCGACTTACTCCTATGTCACCGACACCCCCGATTTTTGGCGACGTGCCTATCAGAAATATCCCGAACATGGTTCACGGTTTACGGGTGAACCGGCTTATTTTGAACATGTCAGCCAAGCCACCAAAACCCTGATGGCAGAGATGGGCACGACTTCATCGGATTATGACTATGCTATTTTCCATCAACCGAATGCCAAATTCCCAACACGGGCGGCGAAGATGCTCGGATTTAGCCCCGAACAATGGGAGCCGGGATTGCTCGCTCCCGTTATCGGTAACACCTACTCTGGTGCAGCGATCATCGGACTAACCGCCACCCTCGATATCGCCCAACCCGGCGACCGCATTCTGATGACCTCCTTCGGTTCCGGCGCAGGGGCAGACTCAATGTCCATTCTCGTCACAGATGCCCTTCTCGAACGCCGCGATAAAGCGCTGAAAACCCAAGATTATATCGCTCGCCGCAAAGAAATTGATTATGCAACATACGCTCGGATGCGTGGCAAGATTTTGATGAAGTAAAAGAATAGAACACGGATTTGGTAGATTTAACGGAATTTCGCGGATTTTTAAGTTTTTAAATCTGCGCGAATCCACCTAATCCGCAGAATCCGCGTTCCATTACGATAAAAGCTAAAAGGAGAAGAATTATGGAAATGTGGAAAACAGTTGGTATTTTATTCGCTATGGGTGCGGTTTTTTTCATTATCGGAGGAAAGCGGGGGAAGTTATTAGGCAGCTTTATGATTCTTATAGGGATCCCAATGCAATTAATAGGTGCTGCTTTTCCCGGCATCTCCATTTTGCTGAATTTCTTCATCGCGCTACTATTCGCGGGCTTGATCATTGCAGGGTTTTGGCACCAGCTTTTTCCTGAAGAGAATTAGTGAATCTTCAAGCAAAAACAGAACACAGATTTTGCGGATTGGACGGATTTATGCGGAGTCAAAACCTTTTTAAGTTTTTGAAAATCAGCGAGAATCCGCCTAATCTGCGCAAATCCACGTCCCATTCAAAACTCAAGGTAAAACCTTTATGACAGACAATATCGTTATCGCCGGTATCGGACAGACAGCGGTCGGCGAACATTGGCAATTCTCCATCCGTGAGCTGGCTCATTTCGCCCTCGAAGCCGCTATCAAAGATGCGGGCGGGCTGCGCCCCCAAGCCCTTTTCGTCGGCAATATGCTCGCACCCAACCTTTCGCGGCAGGCGCATCTTGGCGCACTCATCGCCGATTTTAGCGGGCTGATCGGCATCGAAGCCACCAGCATCGAAGCCGCCGGAGCCTCCGGTGGCGCGGCTCTCCGACAAGGCTATCTCGCCGTAAAAAGTGGCATGGTCGATGTTGCCCTCGTCGTTGGCGTAGAGAAATTCACCGATCTTGTCGATGCAAAAGTCGAAGACGCCCTCGCCACCGCTACCGACAGCGATTTTGAAGCCGTGCAGGGTCTCACCCCCACCTCCCAAGCCGCGATGCTCATGCAGCGTTATTTCCATGAATATAATATTCCTGCTGATGGTCTTGCGGGCTTTCCCGTCACCGCGCACGCCAACGCGGCCGAGAATCCCAATGCCATGTTTCAGCGTGCCATCAAAGCCGCCACCTATGCGCGCGCGGGCATGGTTTCTCCTCCATTAAATATCTTTGATGCCGCACCCCCAGCGGATGGCGCAGCCGCGATCATTTTGACTCGCTCCGAGCTTCTGCCTGCCCATAATCATCACCGCCTCGTACGTGTCTCTGGGTCTGCTTCCGCTTCCGATATGTTGACCCTCCACGACAGGAAAAATCCGTTAACCTTCGATGCCGCGCGTCGCTCCGTAGAAAATGCGCTATCAAAGGCGGGCATCACCCGCGACGAGATCAGCTTCTTTGAATATCATGATGCTTATTCCATTTACGCCGCGCTCTCGTTAGAAGCGGCAGGATTTGCTGAAAAAGGCAAAGGCTGGGAGTTGGCAAGAGATGGCGCGATCACGCCTGAAGGGCGCATCCCCTGTGCCATAGCGGGAGGACTCAAAGCACGGGGATATCCGGGAGGCGCTACGGGCGTGTACCAAGCTGTGGAAGCAGCTACCAAGCTTCGGGATGAGAGCGACACGGACGCTGTTGGGATGATCCAATCGCTCGGCGGGCCCGCATCCACAGCAGTGACGCATATTCTGGAAGCTATCTGAGAAAGCAAAAATCCCTGCCAGGCGTAAAAATCTGACAGGGATTTTTTGTAAGAGATAACTCTATTCTATTGTTAGTTCAATCTCCATTTCCGGAGATAAGGTATCCATCGCTTTTGACTCGCGGTAGGTGAGTGTCCAAACGGTGGATGTATAAGTTGCCTGCCAAGCAGATAGTATGATCCATGGTGAGAAGGCGAGGATAAAGAATAGAGGGGCGATAAATATAGCACCGACGATCCAGGGAAGGTAGCCATTCAGGAAGAGGCTGAAGAAGCCGACCAGGATCATACCCGGAATTGCTGAAATAATTGCGCCCAAGATAGCTGTGATGAATACAGCCGGGAGCAAGATGAAGAAAGCAATGAAAGATACGATCATCCAGGCAACGCCCAAGCCAAGCATGATCAGCCACATCACACCTATATTTTTCCAGTTTTCACGGACCATCGCCGCGCCGCGCCGGAAGGATTCTCGTACACCTATTTCTTCGAAAACGCATACTCGCCAGACAAATTGACGCAGTAATAGCAGTACAGCCATGAGAATCATCGTGACGAAAATAGCCAGGAAGGTAAACCCGATCAGAGCGATAAAACTAGCTGTGGTATAAAATTCACCTCCATTGATAGCCATATTGTAAATAGCTATACCATCTGCGATCAGCAGGGCCATTAGCAAAAATGTTGGGATATAAACGATCAGGTTGATCAAAAACAAACGCCAGGAGGTACGAGACCAACCGATCTTGAAGCCTTCCTTTATGGTCATCTTGGTATCTGTATTTTCATATTCGTCTACCATGCGGATAAGCGCGGTTTGCGAAACGTAATGAGCAAATGTCATCGCAATACTGATGAGCATCATGATCACAAAAAAGGCAACGATGCTCCAGATCACGGTAACTAGTTCATCGCCTGTAATATTTGCTTCAGGAACACCTTTTTCCAGGATGTTGTTGAATACTTCTTTGGCTTCGATGAAAAACTCTTCCGGGGTATCGGCAGTTGACGTGTAACCAGAAGGTTCATCGTAGCTGCCTTGGTAGCTGCTCCCACTATTGCCATTTCCACCTGATGAGCCGGCAGCGGTGAGAGCCAAAATAAAACCGAATACCCAAAGAGCTTTATAGTTCCATAAGATTTGCCAGGCACGTTTTAGAATTTTGACGGGGTCCATTATTTTCTCCTTTTCTCAATTACTACTATATCTACGCAAAAAACGCTTTTTTGCCTCAAACTTTCTGCGAGAAAGGAAAAACTACTCAAAACGTTGCCACCAGATACCCGTACACTCTGGCAGTATTTGCCAATTATTCTCGATGACTTTCCTCCCCATCTCCTCACCAAAGAAAAATGTAGATAATTCTTCAGCTTCTTCCATTGATGCGAATTTATAATCCGTCCGCAACCAACTTGATTTGAAACCTGCTTCCGTTAACCAGGCGTAATACCCATCGAGATGCGCTGGCGGTTGCGGGGATTCGTGCCCCGTGCCCATTGTTTCAAAGATGATGACCATCCCGCCCTGGCGCAGGATACGGCGTATTTCTTTCAACCCATCTTCGAGTGCCGATCTCCATTCATCTCCTCCCCAAACGGCGAGATAACAGAAGCTCCAGCCGGAGACGATTAGATCGGCAGAAGCATCTTTTACAGGGATGTGGCGATGGTCAGCAACATCTATTTGCCAATTTTCTAACTCCATCTTCTTGAGAGAATCTGCTGCGATTTCAAGCATATGTGCGGAGCTATCGTAAGCCTTAATGCTACGGACACAGGGGGCAAGTAGACGTGTCAGCCGCCCCGTCCCTGTGCCAAGGTCGACCACGTCCAATTTCTGGAGCGAGACGAATTTCTCTATCTCTCTTAGGATATTTTCTTGATAATCTTCCCGCTGGATCAGGCGGTCATATTCATCAGCATATTTTTCATAGACTTCTTTTTCTGTGGGCATCTGCTTTCCTTTTTCGACAAGGGTGTCTTAAATTTCCAAAAATATTTCTTAGGAGAGAAGGGTATTATAGCAAAATGACCCTTTTCGTAGAGGCTGAAAAAATCTTGAAAGCTGATACAATTGCCAGCGACTAAATTACCAAAAGAGAGCCTATGTCTACAAAAAACAAACTAAAAGCCCTCCTGCCTACCAAACTCCGCGACCGGTTACGCATCTATGCGTATAGAGCCGAAACAGTTGCTCGTCGTCCGCGTTTTTCTGAGATATCCGCGCCTGAAAATGGCTGGCCTATCTTGCTGGGCATTTCTTTTCCTAAAAGCGGCACTCACTTGCTGGACCAAATTTTGCTCGGGTTTTCCGAATTTGCCCCTTTTGCTCACCATATTCCTGTTTCTTTTGCAGCCTATGATGGCGATACCGGACGCAAACGCAGTGTGGACGAAACCCTCACCTATCTCAATTCTCTGCGTCCATTGGATGTGACCGCTGCTCATCTCTTGGCTTGGCCAGAGGTTGTAAACAAAGTATGCAGCCCCAACTTTGTCCCCTTTTTCATCTTCCGCGACCCGCGCGATGTCGTCGTCTCGCACGTTTTCTATATCGCCGAGATGTTGCCCGACCACCATCACCACAGATATTATGCAGAAGAACTCCACAGCTTTGAAGAGCGGCTCACCGTCAGCATTCTTGGGCTTCCCGATGTTGATGTCGAATTCCCCAATATCGCAGAGCGTTTTGCCCTATACACCGATTGGCTTGATCGCCCTGAAGTTTTACCCCTTCAATTTGAAGACTTTATTCATAACCGCCGTGAAACACTGGGCAAAGTCTTTGACCATCTTTCTGAGCGCATCCCCAATTTGCCCATTGATCGTGAAAAAGCAATTGACATTCTCGAAGAAAGTATCAACCCCAAAAAATCACCTACCTTCCGCTCTGGCAAAACTGGTGAATGGAAAAAATATTTCACTGACGAACATAAGCGCGTCTTTAAAGAAGTCGCGGGAGATTTATTGATCCGCTTGGGGTATGAGGAAAATCTCGACTGGTAATGTCTTTGCGAGCGTAGCGACGCAATCTCCCCCATTGCTTTGGAGATTGCCACGTTGGGTTACGCCCCCCTCGCAATGACATTAAATTATCATGAAATGCTCTGTCGTTATCCGCGCTTATAATGAAGCCAAAGATATTGGGCGGCTGCTAGAGGGGATTAAACAGCAAAATCTCGATGATGTTGAAGTCATTCTCGTTGACTCTGGCTCCACAGATGAGACCGTCTCCATCGCCGAGAATTACGATGCAACGATCGTCCACATCTCTCCGGAAAACTTTACTTTTGGACGTTCACTCAATTATGGCGTGGATGCTGCAAGTGGTGAGTTCATCGTCAATGTTAGCGCACATTGTTATCCCGTTTACCCAGATTGGCTGGAGCAATTACTCAAACCCTTCGATGATGAAAATCTCGCTGTCAGTTATGGAAAACAGCGCGGCGGGGATACCAATCAATACTCCGAACATCAATTCTTTAGGCAATACTTCCCCGATATTTCCCAGCCCCGTCAGGGGCATCCCTACTCACATAATGCCAATGCAGCTATTCGTCGCTCGCTTTGGGAGCAACATCCTTACAACGAACAATTAACTGGTCTCGAAGATCTGGCTTGGAGCAGTTGGGCGATGGAGCAAGGCTATGGGATTGCCTATACCGCCGAAGCGGAGATTATTCATCTCCACGATGAGAAACCTGCTCAAGTCCACAATCGTTATAGACGAGAAGCAATTGCAATGAAGCAGATTTTACCGACCAGTACCTTTTCTTTATGGAATTTCCTTCGCTTGTGGCTGAGTAGCACTTATTCAGACCTATTGGAAGCCAAACGGGAGAAGGTGCTTGATGAACATTGGTGGAGCATTCTTTGGTTCCGTTTTTTGCAGTATTGGGGAACGTATCAGGGCTATAATTATTCGGGCAAAATTGATGCCCAATTGCATCAGGGTTTTTATTACCCGCCGGGTATTCTCTCAGAAAAAACACCTGCACCGCGAGATGTAGAACCGATAGATTATGATTAAAAACTAGGGAATAACTTAGAAAAATGAAAAAAAAACTTGTTGGTATTTCCATACTTTTCCTTATACTTGTTGCATTATTTTTTAGCATAAAAAATAATGCAAAAGCAGAAACAGCCGTACAGGTCACTTCTGTTTCATCGAACTCTCTGCAAGTCGGGGAAATTTTACGCTTTGATTATCGGGTGGTGAGTAATGCTTCAGATTTCACCATCATCGCTTTACCAGATACACAATACTATTCAGAATCCTATCCCGAAATTTATCTTTCTCAAACACAATGGGTTGTAGATAACAAAGATGACTTGAATATTGTTTTTGTCACCCATTTGGGCGATATTGTTCAACATGGGGTTTTGCCTGGAAACCATGATATGCAAGTTGGTGGGCAAGCAGATTATTATCAAGAGTATTTTCCTGCGTCGCGTTATGAAGATGAAATATGGTGGGGGGGGAGTTTTAGTCAAAACAAGAATAATTATCAGCTTTTCTCTGCTGGTGGTGATGATTACTTGATGATTCACATGCAGTATTGCCCTACTTTAGAAGCTGTTACTTGGGCAAATGAGATTGTTAAAGAACATCAAGAGAGAAAAATAATTGTTTCTACACATGCTTTTCTCTCTTCAACTGATGCAATGCGGCTGGATCATTGTCAAGATCGTAGCGATGGAGCTATTGCTCCATCAATTTTGTGGGGAAAACTAATAAAGAATAATACTAATATTTTTTTAGTCTTATCGGGTCATAGTCCTGGTGTTGCGAGGAGAATTGACTATGAAGGACGTGCCATTCACCAAGTTTTATCAGATTATCAGAATATGGAAAAAGGCGGTAATGGTTATCTGCGTATTATCAATTTCCAACCAGCTAGCGATTTAATTCAAGTAACTACATATTCTCCCTATCTTGACGACTACCTTAGAGATGATGATAACCAATTTGATATTTCCTTTGATATGGCTGGAGGGAAAATGCCAATGGGGAAAATTACTATCAGTAATGGAGTAGATAAATGTACTAGCACTGTCGAAGAAGGAGGTTGTGAACTCTTACTAACAACGGGTGGGGAGAATACTCTTGTAGCAACTTATTCAGGTGACACAAACTACAAGAGTAGTTCATCTACAGAAATCCTAGTTTTTGTAGAGAGTGAGTAAATTATGATTGTCAAAGAAACGCTGCGTTTGTTCTCTTATGCCAATAAAATTTGTATGTTTTGGATAGAGGACAAGATATTAGACGATGAATAAATTGAAATTAGCAGTTCTGTCTAGTGAATACACCATTCATCGCTTTTCGCAGGTACAGGATATCCCAGCCAATGTATTGAAGAGTGAATTCTTTTCTGTCTCAAAAACAAAGGATGAACTATCAATTCTTTGTGATACACAAATCCCTGTTTTAAGTGAAAAAAGAGAAACTGGCTGGGTTTGTATCAAGGTGCTTGGTCCGCTAGATTTTGGTTTGACGGGCATCCTTGCTAAGATTGCTACTATTTTGGCAGAAGTAAAGATTAGCATCTTTGCTATCTCGACTTATGATACGGATTATATTTTGGTGAGGAAAGAGAAACTATCTGCTGCCCAAAAAGCTTTGGCACAAGCAGGATATGTTTTTGAGAATTAGCTTATGAAAATCGCCGCCCTTGTCCCTATGAGACACCACTCCCAGCGCGTGCCGGGAAAGAATTATCGTGAACTCGCTGGAAAGCCGCTTTTTCACCATATTATTGAAACCTTACAAGCTGTGCCTGAAATTGATGTGATCGTTGTGAATACCGATTCCGAGCCAGTCATGGATGGTTTACGCGAGCATTTTCCGGATGTGGTCATCATTAATCGCCCCGAACATCTGCGCGAAGATGACCGCCCGATGAACGATATTTTGCTCCATGACACGGAGCAAGTGGAAGCGGATTTTTATTTGCAAACCCATAGCACAAATCCGCTATTAAGATCGGAAACGGTATCTGCCGGGATTCAGGCTTTTCTCGGAGCGTATCCGTCTAAAGACTCGCTATTCTCGGTAACACGGTGGCAAACCAGACTGTACGATCGTCACGGCGCAGCCATCAATCATGACCCGAAAGAACTCATCCAAACGCAGGATCTGCCACCCGTCTACGAAGAAAATTCCTGCATCTATCTTTTTAGCTGTGAGAATTTACAAAAACATAATCACCGTATTGGACCCAACCCGCTGATGTTTGAAATCCCTGCCCTCGAGGCGGTGGATATTGACGAAGAATCCGATTTCCAGATCGCCGATATTTTAAAACATCGGCACTTCAACTTATGATATGACAAATAAACCTATACATCCTTTTTTCTTTGCTCTTTACCCTGTACTGGCCCTCTTAGCCAACAATGTTGGGCAGGTTGATTTAAGTGCTGCCTATCGCCCAATTATCTTTGTTTTGATCGGTACTGCAGCGTTACTGTTATTGCTTCGCGGTATATTTGGTGACTGGAGACGAGCAGGCGTTATCTCTGCGACTATTATTATTCTGTTTTTTACGTATGGGCATATTTATACGCTTCTGAAAAACATAGAAATCCTTGGAGTTGGTATAGGGCGGCATCGTTTCCTGCTTCCTGTTTGGCTTGCTCTGATAATCTTTGGCATTTGGTGGTCTGTCAGTAAATTGTCTGCGTATCCTAAAACGAACCAAACATTAAATAGCATTGCTTTGCTTTTGCTTTTTTTCCTTTGGTCACGATAACACCAACTGCTCTTTCACGAATGAATGATATTGCTGGCAAAGAGAGAATGCCACTAGAAGTCGTAGATCAATCTATAGGAGAATCGAAAACTAATCAGTCGCCTGATATTTATTATATTGTCTTAGATGCTTATGGGCGTTCAGATATTCTTTCTCAGCGCTTTGACTACGATAATTCGCACTTTTTAGCTACCTTAGAAGATTTAGGGTTTTATGTTGCTCAGTGTGGTCAAAGCAATTATTCTGGTACTGACCTTTCGCTACCTTCGTCGTTAAATTTCAATTACCTTGAAGAAATAATTGAAGACTTTAGTCTGGAGAACAAAGAGCAGGCGAATCTTGCAGAGTTAACGAAAAAGAGTGCAGTTATAGGTTTTTTGGAAAAAAAAGGATATACAACTATTGGGTTTGAAACAGGTTTTGACTTCACTCAATTATATGATGCAGACATATATTACACTGCGCCTCGTACAGGAATAAATTCCTTTGAGAGCCTTTTATTACGCTCATCTTTTGCTTTAGTATTGGACGATGCGGGATTTTTTGCCCGCTATCGTTTCACGATTCATGAAAGCAAACGAAACATGATCTTATCGCATCTTGAACGTCTGTCTGAAGAGGTTCCAGCGGTGCCCTCTCCAAAATTTGTCTTTGTGCATCTTCTTATCCCTCATCAGCCTTTTGTTTTTGGGGCTAAGGGAGAGCTATCGGTAGTCTCAAAGCAAACCCATAATGATGCGACTTACTACTCAGATGAAGATTACATTCAAGGGTATCGAAACCAAGCAATGTATATTAGTAATAAATTGCCTGAAGTAATTCAGCAAATATTTAAAAATTCTAGCAATCCCCCCATTATTATTATTCAGGGGGATCATGGACCTAGTCATTTTTCAGAAGCAGATCGCATGGGCATCCTTAGTGCTTATTATTTCCCAGATGCAAATGTAGAGTTTTACCCCACGATTACTCCCGTGAATACATTTCGTTTGTTATTTAATACTTATTTCGATGAAGAGTACTCGCTTTTGGAAGATAGAAGTTATTATTCCAATCTTGACCAACTTGAAGAAATTCCAAATAACTGTGCAAAGTAGCCAATTATGACTGAATCTAAAAAAACTGTTTTGTTGACCGCCCCCTATATGATCCCCTTTCTCGACCGTTTCCGTCCTGTTCTGGAAGGATATGGCCTCGAAGTTATTGTCCCCGATGTCGAAGAGCGGATGGAAGAAGCCGACTTGCTGAAATATGCTGGGCAATTTGATGGCGCAATTTGTGGGGATGACCGATACACAGCCCGCGTGCTGGAAGCTTGTGCCCCGCGCCTGAAAATCATCTCGAAATGGGGCACGGGGATCGATTCGCTCGACACCCAAGCTTGCTCACGTTATGGTGTGCAGATCGGGCGTACCCCGAACGCTTTCACCACCCCCGTCGCAGATACTGTTCTTGGCTATATGCTCGCCTTCGCCCGCCGCCAACCCTGGATGGATAAAGCTATGAAAGCTGGCGAGTGGAAGAAAATCTCCGGTTTCACTCTCAGCGAAGCGACCTTAGGTGTGATCGGTTTGGGTAATATTGGCAAAGCAGTCACACGCCGTGCCCGCGCTTTTGGGATGAAGGTCTATGGCACTGATATTGTTGAGATTGACCATGTTTTCATTAGCGAATCTGGCATTGAGATGACCACCCTCGATATTTTGCTCTCAAAATCCGACTTTGTTTCTATCAACTGCGATCTCAACCCCACGAGCGAACATCTAATCAATGCTGTTACTTTGGCACAGATGAAAGAGACCGCTATTCTCATCAACTCTGCACGGGGTCCCATCGTGGATGAGCAAGCGTTGATTTCTGCACTTCAAGCAGGCAAGCTCGGTGGCGCAGCGATGGATGTCTTTGAAGTCGAACCCCTCCCCGAAGATAGCCCCCTCAAGAAAATGGATAACGTCATGCTCGCTCCCCACAACTCCAACTCCAGCCCTGCGGCATGGGAACGTGTGCATTGGAATACGATCAAGAATTTGCTTGAAGGACTAGGAATTGCATTCAATGGAAAATAAAACAGCACTCATCACAGGCGCAGCTGGCGGGATTGGGCGTGCGACCGTTCAACTCTTTGCATCCAAAGACTGGCGCGTCATCGGTGTGGATATTGCTGAATACGGCGATAACTTCCCCGAAAATGGACTTTTCATCCAAGCCGACATCTCACGCGGCAACGCGATGGAAGAGATTTTCGTGCAGGCACAACAATTTACAGATAGTCTGGAAGCCCTCGTGAATAACGCCGCGTTACAAATCGCCAAGCCTATTCTCGAAACATCCGTCGAAGAATGGGATGCGGTCATGGAAGCCAATTTACGCTCCGTATTTCTAGGCGTGAAACTCGCACATCCGCTTTTGAAGATGTGTGGGGGTGGGGCGGTCGTGAACGTATCCTCTGTCCACGCTATCCAAACCTCGGCGAATATCGCTGCTTATGCCGCAAGCAAGGGCGGTCTTCTTGCGTTGACGCGCGCAATGGCAATCGAATTTGCGCCAGATGATATCCGCGCGAACGCTATCCTCCCCGGCGCAGTCGATACGCAAATGCTCCGCGATGGTCTCGGGCGTGGTCACGTCGGGGACGGGGACGTTCAATCCCGACTTGAAAATTTGGCGCGAAAAACCGTTAGCGGAAAAGTTGGTCTCCCCGAAGAGATTGCCAGCGCGATCTACTTCCTCGCCGATAATGAACAATCCTCCTTCATGACCGGTCAAGCCCTCGTTGTAGATGGCGGCGCAACCGCGTGTTTAAGCACCGAATAATGCAAAGTTCTACGCAAGTTTTACTGGTTCTCTTTGTAATCGCTTTAATTATTGTCGCTGTTTTGATTTATCTGCTCAAGCAAAATACAAAAGCACAAGACAGCCTTGAAAAAGAAATGCAAAGACGCATCAACAGCGAATACAGGTTGCTCTTTGAAAAATGGAAAAAAGAATATGAAAAAACGATCCGCAAAGACGCTGCGTCTAAAAGTCAGTCCACGTTGATCGGAAAGATCACCGAGCACTTCATCCCCTATCTGCCAGATTTCCCCTATAATCCGCAGGATGCCCGCTTTTTAGGTGCGCCCATAGACTTCATCGTCTTTGATGGTCTGAGTACCGGAGAGATCAAAGAAGTGGTACTCGTTGAAGTCAAAACGAATAAAGGCAGCCTCAGCAAACGCGAACGCCAGCTTCGTGATGCGGTAAATGAGGGCAAGGTAAAATGGACACAGATCAGACGTGCCGTAGAACTAGAATCTGAAAAGTGACGAGTGATAAGTGAGCTTGCTTATGCCTATACTTGTAATGCATTGCTCATCAAAAATATGAAAAATACCCTCAAATCCTTCATCCCTGCCCCTCTTTGGCGCGCTGCCCGCAGCACCGTCATCGCGGCGCAGAATTTCCCCAGCTTACCTGCTGCCTATCTCCACCCCTGGCGCAGACAGAGCATGGATTCCCTCGCTGAACTCAAAGACAAATACAAGGGTGAACGCTGTTTTATTATCGGCAACGGTCCCAGTTTGCGAAATACCGATGTCTCTAAGCTCAAAGACGAATATACCTTCGGGATGAATCGCATCTACCTCGCCTTTGAAGAATGGGGCTTCCAGACCACTTTCCTGGCATCGGTCAATGATCTCGTCATCGAGCAATGCGTAGACGATTTCCTCGCCCTCGATATGCCCCGTTTTTTCTCCTGGCGTTCACACAAGTTTTTCCTCAAATTCGCCAGCGAAAATCTCCCTAATTTCCTTTATACAACTTATTCTGGCGAAAAGTTTGCCGAAGACGTTCGCTATCGTGTCTGGGAAGGGGCGACCGTCACCAATATCTGCATCCAGCTTGCCTATCATATGGGCTTCGAGCAGGCAATTCTGATCGGCGTGGATCATAGTTTCAAAAGCAAGGGCGAAGCCAATAAAACCATCACATCCGATGGCGATGACCCCAACCATTTTGATCCGCGTTATTTTGGCAAGGGCTTTCGTTGGCAACTTCCCGACCTCGATATGTCTGAGATCGCCTATGCGATGGCAAGAGAGAATTACGAAAAAGATAACCGCCAAATTTTGGATGCGACCATTGGCGGACAGCTAACCATCTTCGATAAAGTGGACTATGACAGCCTCTTCTAAAAAATCCCCAAAGCCTGTCATTGTGAGCGAAGCGACGCGTGCCCTTCAGGGTAAGCAATCTCCCTCTAAGAATGGGAAGACTGCCGCGTCGCAAAAGCATGCTCCTCGCAGAGTCACGCTCGTGCTTTTGGTTTGCTTGCTCCTCTTGGGCGGGATTCTGCGCCTTATAGATAGTACCGATCCCCCCCTCGACTTTCATTCGACTCGCCAACTAAGAAATATCCTCGTTGCCCGCGACATCTACTACCAAATCTCACCCGATCTGGATTCCCAAAGTCGCGATTTGGCAGCCTCCTTCGCCAAAAGCGTAGGCGACTTCGAGCCGCCCATTATCGAATCGCTAGTCGCCCTCGGCTACGCTTGGACAGGTGGAGAGAGCTTTGCTATCCCGCGTATCTTGAATACTTTCTTCTGGCTCCTTGCGGGTTTAGCCCTTTTCGATCTTGCCCGCCGGATGACATCGGATTACGCTGCATTGATTTCGCTCGCTTTTTATCTTGTTTTGCCATTTTCTGTGCAGGCATCGCGCTCTTTCCAGCCCGACCCTTTGATGACTTCTCTCTTTGTGGGTGGGTTGTACGCGCTATATCGCTGGATAGAAGAAAATGATCGATTGTCATTGCGAGGCAGCTCTACCGCCGAAGCAATCTCCCACTCAAAGAGGGAGATTGCCGCGTCGCAAAAGCACACTCCTCGCAACGACAGTTGGCGTTGGGCGATCCTCGCCGCCCTCCTGTTGGGATTGGCAACCCTCGTCAAGATCGTGATTGCCTTTTTCATCGCGGCAGTTGCGATTGCGGCAGTCTTACTCGCGCATGGATGGAGGAAATTCTGGAAATTCCCACAAGTTTGGGCAATGGCGATTTTAATGATCCTGCCCGCCTTTTCCTACTATATTATTGGCGGCGGGGAACGCTCTGGCGAATATTTCGTTAGTTGGACTCTCGACCTGATCCATCTTCTTTCCAGCACGAAGTTCTATCTTCAGTGGATGACTTTTATCGGCTCGTTATTTGGGCTGCCTGTTATTTATCTGAGCATTATCGGCATGCTTCTCCTACCCCCACGCGGACGCACGCTTCTCGTCGCGGTCTGGATCGGCTATCTGTTTTATGGGCTGACACTGCCTTTCCAGATGTATACGCACAGCTATTATCATATTCAACTTGTGCCAATTATCGCATTGGGGATCGCGCCCATTGCCCATTTGGTCATTGAGCAAATTAAGGGTCAGGAGCGTTTCTGGCGAAGTCTGCTTGTGGGCGTGATTCTGCTTGGGGTTGGGTATCCCGCTTGGGTGGCGCGTTCCACGCTCATCGCTGAAGATTATCGTCACGAAGTTCCTTTTTGGGAAAATATCGGCGAAGCTATCCCACCTGATTATGATGTTATCGCCCTGACGCAGGATTATGGCTATAGGCTGATGGCGTTTGGCTGGCGGAAGGTTTCGCTTTGGCCCCTTTCGACCACGCTGATGGAAGCGCGCGGCGGCAGTATTGATGCGCAAAATGAATTTGAAGCTCGGACCGAGGGCATGGAGTTTTTTGTTGTGACGGCTTTGGGGCAGTATGAAAAGCAGCCCGGTTTGCAGGAAATTTTAGAAAATTATTCCGTCGCGGCGCAAGGCGATGGTTATATTATTTTTGATCTGCGAAAATAATGATACGAATTTTCTTAGCTGATTTCTGGAAAGATATAAAAAGATTTTTTAGCGAATTAATCCCTAAAAAAGTTTTTTCAACGCGCGCAATTTTTCTTTTTTTCATTACGTTTGCAGCAGCAATTTATCGTCTCTCAGAGATCGGATTGGGAATTTCTTATGACGAGGCGTATACCTATTTGGCATTTATTCGTGGTAGTCTTTTGCAAACCGCGATGGATTATCACTTGCCAAACAATCACATTTTTCTGAGTCTGATTCTTAATTTGGTTTTCCACAGTTTTGGTGGGGATTTGTGGGTATTGAGAATGCCAACCCTGATCGTTGGGGTTTTAATGATCCCCGCGACCTATGCCTTGGGAAAACGTCTTTATAACCCTGCAACGGGGATTCTCGCCGCAATTGCTGTTGCTCTTTTTCCAGAACTGATCCATTTTTCTGCGATTTTTCGAGGATATATTTTTGTCGCTTTCTTTACCCTAGTGGTTTTTATTTTGGGGGATGATTTGCGCCGCAAAAAGAATCGTTTTGGCTGGCTTGCCCTGATTATCGTTTTTATATTAGGACTTTACACTATCCCGACGATGCTTTTCCCCTTTGCGATTTTCTATTACTGGCTACTGTTTTCTGCATTGATCGGCGATTTTAGGGAGAGTTATCACAGCAAATGGGAGTTCCTGCAGTATTGGTTTGCCAGTGGTATCTTGACTGGCTTGGGTACATTTGTCCTTTATTTACCAATATTTATTTTTAGCCGCGACGACCTTTTTAATCATCATTGGCTAATTCCCGTTCCGTGGGATGTCTTGCCAAACCGTATGTGGGGAAAATTGCTCAACACTTGGGCAGAGTGGACGGCCCCCATCCCGCTGTGGCTGGCGTGGTTGGGTGTTTTCGGCGGCATTATCGCTTTGATTCTCCACAAAAAACTTTCCAAACATAAATTCCCTTTGCAAATTGCCTTCATTCTTGGCATCGTGACGATGATCCTGATCCAACGTCCCAATGCATGGCCGCGGGTTTGGTCTTTTTCGATTGCTCTTTTGCTTATTTGGGCGGCTGCGGGCTTAGTTGGGATTCTTGGCAAGTTGAAAATCAGGCAGATTTCTGTAGCTTGGCTTTTGGTTGGAGTCGCGTCCGTCACGCTCTTTTTTGGGGCGGTACAACTCATCCCGCAGTTATCCATTTATCCCACAGAAAATAGCAATCTCGAATCTTCTGCAGATTTTTTAACAAAAGAGCTGGACTCAGGTGATATGATTTTAATGGACGGCTCACACGCGCCTTTCCTTGAGTATCATTTGTATATCCAAGGTGATTATGATGGATATTTCAATCGCGAGAAGGAATATCAACGCATTATTCTCGTTGTAGTGGAAAAAAATGGCGAAAATCTGGATGTCTTGCTTAGGAAATTTTCTGAGAGATATAATTTTGATATTGATACACTAAAAATGCTGCGTAATTTCGGTAATTATCAAATTTACGAGGTCTTTCCTGTAGAATGAAATTTTCAATAATTACGCCGTCTTTTAATCAAGCGGATTATTTGGATGAGACGATCAAATCCGTTTTGGATCAAAACTATCCACAGCTCGAATACGCGGTTGTGGACGGCGCATCCACGGATGGGAGCGTGGGAATCATCAAAGAGCATTCCGAGCATTTGACGTGGTGGGTGTCCGAACTAGATGCCGGACAAGCGGATGCGATTAACAAAGGCTTTTCCCGCGCAACGGGCGATATTGTTGCCTGGCTCAACTCGGACGATGTCTATCTCCCCGAAACTTTGTCGAAAGTTGCTACGCTTTTTGAGCAAAACCCCGACATAGGCATCATCTACAGTGATGTGCTTTCCATAGACGGCGACGGAAACCCGATCAACGTGCAGCGTTTTGCGCCTTATGAATTGGATGATTTGATGGCCTTCAATATCATCAGCCAGCCGGGCGTTTTTATGCGCCGTAGTGTTTTGGAGCAGGCGGGTTATCTCGATCTTGGCTATCATTTCCTGCTTGATCATCATCTCTGGTTACGGATAGCGCAACTTGCCCCGATGGTTTACACACCACAAATTTTGGCAAAAGCCCGCTACCACGATGACGCGAAAAATATCGCCCATGCCGAGAAATTTGGGCAGGAGGCCTTCAAAATTTTCGATTGGATGGAGCAACAGCCGATCCTGGCACAAATTCTGAGCAAAAAGAAATCCAAAGTCCTGGCTGGCGCATATCATCTTGATGCGTTTTATTTGGTCGAAGCCGGTAAAATGCGCGCTGGCTTGGCTGCGTATAGACGCACTTTTTTCAAAAATCCGCTCACCGCGCTCAAAAGCTGGAAACGGATTTTATACGCATTTTTGAGTCTCATCGGTTTTGCGCGTGTGCGTGAGCTTTATGTAAAGATGCGGAAGAAAAACTTAACGCGAATGGACGAATGACGCGGACAAAAGCTTAAAAATACTCACCGGTGGTTGAGTAGCCTGAAGCGAAGCGAAAGGCGTATCGAAACCACCTGTTAGGTAACGCATATAAAATGTCTGGTTTCGATACGGCGAGAGGCATCGCCTACTCAACCTAAAAATATTCGCGGCATTCGTTCAATTCGCATAATTCGTGATGAAAAATCTCTGGATAAAACTTTGAAACCCTCCTATCTCCCCAAACCCCTCTACTGGCTCTTCGTCCTCGTTATTTTCCTCGGCTCCTTCGCTCTGCGGATGGTCGATATCGACGATCTTCCCCTCGATTTTCATCCTACGCGCCAGCTCTTTTCTGCGCTTAAGGTTCGTGGTATGTATTATGAAAATGTGCCTGACATCCCCGAGTGGCAACGCGAGATGGCTGTCCAGCAGTGGAAAACGCAGCCTACATTGGAGCCAGAATTCATCGAATATATGACCCTGATCGCCTACGTCCAAAAAGGCGATGCCGATCTTGCCCTTCCGCGCCAAATTACCGCCATCTTTTGGGTCGTCAGCGGCTTCTTTCTTTTCCTCGCCGCGCGTCGACTCGTCTCGCCCGACGGGGCGTTGCTGACCGCCTCCTTTTATCTTTTCCTCCCCTACACCGTTTACGCCAGCCGCAGCTTCCAACCTGATCCGCTCATGGTCGCATTTATTGCCGCATTTATTTGGGCATTGGCAGGCTGGTTGGATGAAAGAAAATGGCGATGGGTAATTTTAACGGGATTCTTCGGGGGGCTGGCAATCCTTATGAAGGTGGTAGCAATTTTCTTTATCGCGGGCGCGGCACTTGTCGCTATCCTGCAAAAGATGTCGCTCAAAAAAGCCTTCAACAACGCGCAGGTTTGGGGCATTGCCACGCTCGCCCTTTTACCGACCCTCGCCTATTACATCAACGGGATGGCGCTCGGCGGCAGCACATCCGGTGGTTCTGACGGGCGTTTTTTCCCTGAACTGCTCACTTCGCCCTCTTTTTATTTGCGCTGGGGACTCAATCTCGACCAAGTCATCGGCTATCTCGCCATCGCGCTCGCCCTGCTCGGTTTGCTGCTTTTCCCCAAACAGAAAAAGGGGATTCTGATCGGATTATGGGGCGGCTATATCCTTTACGGGCTGATCTTCAATTACCATTTTTCGACCCACGATTATTATCAGATGCCTTTCCTGCCTGTGGCCGCTTTGTCATTAGCGCCACTTGGAGAGATGATGAGCGGGACGCTGCGCTCGCGCTTGTCGAAAGGCGTGATACCGCGCTTTATCTTTGTTTCTGCGTGGATACTGGCTCTGCTCGGCGCCGCGTGGACAGTTCGCTCCGAACTCCGTGCAACTGATTACCGTCCCCTCGCCGAATCCTATCGTGAAGCCGGTGATCTCCTCCGCGACCAAGGCAAAACCGTCGCCCTCAGCGAAGACTATGGCTACCGGATGAATTATTGGGGCTGGCTCAATGTCACCCCCTGGCCTTCCGCGGGCGACCTCTGGTATCAGGAAAAACGTGGCGACCCACAGAACTTTGCCCAAAGCTTCAACAAACACGCCAAAGACCGCAGCTTCTTCCTCGTCACTGACTTTGAAGAATGGGAAGTACAGGAAGAATTACGCAATTACTTGACCCAAAATTATCCCCTCTTCGCCGAAGGGAATAACTATCTCATTTTTGATCTGCGGTAAGAAAGCATAGTTTAATGTCGTAACAATCACCCTGTTAGGCACTTATTCATAAAGTTGGGAGGAAAACATGCCCAAAGATTATTCAGACTATTCCTTGGAAGAGTTACAGGATATCCAAGAACAGCAACAGAAAAAATCTGAAAAGATCTTTTATATATTTGTTCTTGTAGGTGGAACTGTGGGTTTATTATATAATCGTCATCTTGTCCGCACTTGGGGGCTATATGATGAGCTGGCGGCAATAAGTTCTCCAGCCATAATCATATTTGGTATTTATTCTCTTTTATTTCCAGATGATTTTTCTCGTTATGCTGGCATTAAAAAGCCTCCTCGTGTATGGATTGCCTTCATATTAGCCATTTTTAGCGGCATAGTAAATTTACTCGCTTCTAAGTATGGCTTTTTCTAAAAAAATGGGGAATATAAATTTTTGAAACATGTGAATATTTGCTGGCAAATTATTCTCTTTATACAGAAAAGGAAACTTATCTTATTTTCAATTTGCGCTAGAAATTTTTACTTTGCCTGATAGAATATAGATAAAGCCTTTCCTGTTTTCAAAAGGGGGCGAAGCCTCTGCACCCCACATCCCCAAAAACATGATCTCAAAAAACGATTTCATTCACATCCCCTATACGCCCGATCTGACACAGGGTGGCATTGCTTATGCTTGCCGCTCTTTGCCGCATACCTATGATCGGATGGGCGGCTCAAACGCGAAAAGAATGCGCCGTATCGTCGGTGGGATAGCGGTGGAGTTGGCTTTTCGGCGTTATCTTAATGAGCAGGAAATTCCTTTTGATGTAAAGGGAGCAACGCCTTTTACTGACCCTGATAAATATGATGTTGCGCTCGGCGGGCATCGCTGCGATGTGAAATCATTTATGCTCTCCCGAAAAAAGCAGATCACCGATCTCAACCGTGATTGGGGCTTGCTGCTCGGCGCCTCGGCGTTGATTCCCTCCGATCAGTTTGCGGCAGGAAACCATAACGAGAGTGATATTTATATCTTTTCTTTTCTGACGGGATTGCAGGCTTCATCGCAAAAGAATATGGCAAAGGCGATAGATGCTGGCGAGCCTCTTCACCTGATCCACACGATGCCGAAAGCGTGGGCAAAGCCGAAGGGTTGGCATCCGCTTGGGGCCTTGGCATTAAAAAGCGATTGCGATGAGAGGCTGACCATAGAATTGGGTGGGCAAGATGCTGAAAGGAAGTTCTTGTCGGAGACGATCACGTTGAAGCCGAGAGAACGCCTTAAAGCGGAAGCAAATTTCCACACGCTCGCTTACGTCCATGTAGACAAAATGCCGAACGGACGGGTGGGCATCCATAGCCCTGAAAAAGATGAGACTTACCTTATCCTGTCCACTGAGTGGAAAAATATCTGGCTTTATGGAATGCGTGTGGTTTTAGCAGGTTATCTGACACGGGCGGGATTTCGTGAAAAGGCAAAAGAATTGCCTGTCGGCAGCCGCGTTTTTCAATATAGTAAGACGCGGACGAAAAATCTCGCCGTGCCTGTCGCAGAGTTGAATCCCCTCGGACATCTTTTTGAGCAAGTAAAAGGCTGGGGGAGAAAATGAATCGAATTCTTTGTGCGGTACGTGGTGGCCCTGGCAGTGAGAAAACGATTTCGAATGCGATTGCTCTGGCAAAAAAAGAGCGAGTGCGTTTGGTATTTTTATATGTTATCAATCTTGGTCGTTTTCTTTCTTCGAGTGGAGATCGTATAGAGAGTATGGCTACTGAATTGCGCCGCATGGGGGAATATGTACTTTTGATGGCGCAGGCAATGGCTGCTCGAGAAGGTGTGGTTGCAGATACTTTTGTGCGAGAGGGTGGTGTTCTTGAAGAAATTTTTGCAATATGTCAAGAGATGAGAATCGATAGCGTCATGATGGGGAAACCGAACCCGGATAGTGACGAAAATTGCTTTAGTCTTGAAAAACTGGAGGCTTTTGCGGCAAAGATGAATGCTGATTATGAGGTAAGGATAATTCTTGCAGAAAATGATCTTATGCAAAAGGAAATGGCATGAAAAAAACAGAGAATCTTATCCGTTGCCCTTGGCCCAGTGATGACCCGCTTTATATTCGTTACCACGATGAAGAGTGGGGCCTTCCCGTGTATGATGATAAATTGCTTTTTGCTAAATTGCTTCTCGACGGCGCACAAGCTGGCTTGAGCTGGATCACGATCTTGCGCAAACGAGAAAACTATTGGCAGGCATATGATAATTTTGATGCTGAAAAAATGGCGCGCTACGATGATGAAAAGATCGCCGAGTTAATGGGCAACGCGGGCATTATCCGCAACAGACAAAAGATCAATTCTGCGATAAAAAATGCCCAAGCTTATTTACGCCTGCGTGAAGAACTTGGTTCTTTTAGTGATTATCTCTGGGGATTTGTGGGGGGAAAACCGATCGTGAATACTTTGCAGTCAGAAGCAGATTATATGGCAACTTCGCCAGAATCTCATGCAATGTCGAAGGATTTGAAAAAGCGGGGATTTAGTTTTGTCGGCCCAACCATCTGCTATGCTTTTATGCAGGCGGTCGGGATGGTGAACGACCATTTGGTCAGTTGTTTTCGTTACGAAGAGATCAAGCGGGCTTCGTAAAAAATGATGTTGCTTGTGTCGTAAGTGATGGGCATGTCACTGCGAGCGGAGTTTACGAAGCGTGGCAGTCTCCTCCACCATCTTGGAGATTGCTTCGGCGATAAAACCGCCTCGCAATGACAAAAGTATCACTTACTTTTTACCACTGCCTAAAAAATTTAACTTCCCAACAATTTATGCGAAAAACTGTCCCAAATCTCTTGGGGGTAAACGATCTCATTTGAACCTGGTAACTGCTCCATCGCCATCCCTGTGTTTAGATCGATCCCTATTTGTTCGTAGGCTTTATAAGCCAATTGGCTGCAATAAAAAGCCCTGTCACTTTCAGCATTAAAGAAATTAAGATTATATGGCTTGCCAATTTGTGCCAAGCAATATTCCGCTATTTTCTCGCGCATATGCATTTCTTCATTTTCTGAAAGCTCCAGCCCATCTAGCGGAGCTGTAACCCCATAAAAAGTATCGATCAAAAAGCCGCGCTCTTTTGTCATCTTTTCAGAATCCCAAATGCCATCATGTACAGAAAAGGGGGTTACACCTCGTGATCCTGACTCTATGCAGCGTCCATCAGGACCCAAATAGATTGCAATATGATCTACGTCACCGGGCACAAGCAAGCCAACAAGGAACCAAAATTCACCGGGCAAAATGTCGGGCTTCCCGTTTCGTGTGCAAATAATATCGCCGGTTTGTACAACCAGACCTTCGATTTGATAAGAATAGATCATATAGAAGATTATACGAGATTAATAGAATTTTTTGGGTAACTACTCAGCCTCCTTATTACACGTCACTGCGAGCCGCTTTTGCGAAGCAGTCTCCTTCACGATTGGGGAGATTGCTTCGGCGATAGTGCCGCCTCGCAATGACGTACCTGAGTAGTTACTTTTTTGGGGATAAAAAGCAGTAACCGCACCTGTTTTTAGCTTGCTTCCGCTTGTCAGCACCTGTGGGAAATGGACATCTTTGCAGTAAAAGTGGGGGACAAGTATAAAAGATTACTATTACAGTAAGCGTTTGCATTAAAAGTAAAGTGTTGGTAAAATATGTTTTGTAAACCCAAAATATAACATTCAGGCTAATGGAAAGCATCGGGATTGTCTGCATGTTTATCAAAAACAACCGGGCAAAAGCCCATAAGCTGGTGGCTGCCAAACTCTAAAAAACAATAACGGTGAAAGAACCGCTCGATTCATTTATAAAGCGGATGATATTTTTAGGTGCTGTCCATGAGCGAAATTGAAAAAGAAGAACGAAAAGAATCTACATTGAAAAAAATCATAAAAGTTATTCTATGGATTGTGGGCGTTATTGGGGTTTTATTTATCGCCATGATTACATTCAAACCTTATGCCTTTCACGGCGCAATCTTACAATCTCCTAACCCCGCACAAGATTTCACATTACTCAACCATTACGGGCAAGAAACTTCTTTGAGTGATTACCGAGGCAAAGTAGTGCTCTTATATTTCGGCTACGCCGCCTGCCCGGATGTTTGTCCCGCTACTCTAGCTGAAATAAAACAGGCAAATGACATCTTGAAAGAAGAAGGGCGTAATGATGAGATGCAGTTTCTGATGATCATGATTGACCCTGAACGAGACACTGCTGAAAGAACAGCTACCTTCCTGGCGCATTTTGACCCAAGTTTTATGGGTTTACTTGGTGAAGAAGAAAAAGTTGCTCAAATAGCCACTCAATATGGCATCTTTTATGAAAAACAAGAATCAGAATCAGCAATGGGCTATCTTGTAGACCACACGGCTACCACAATATTGATCGATCCCGATGGTTATATGCGTCTGATGTTTGCTTATGGCACAGAGGGAGCAGATATGGCAGCGGATATTATTCAAGTTTTAGATCACTAAACATAAATATTCAGGTCTTAGCTATGAAGAGATCAAAAGCTCAAGAAAAAGAATCCTCATCTTTACTCAAAAAATTTATAACAATAATCCTGTTTATAGCAGCTCTTATTGGCATTTTATTTATAGCCCTCATAGCCTCCAAACCTCATACCTACAATGGCACGCTTATTCAATTCCCTAACCCGGCTCCAGAGTTTAGGTTAACCAACCATTATGGGCAAGAAACTTCTTTGAGCGACTATAGAGGCAAAGTAGTGCTACTGTATTTTGGCTACGCCTCTTGCCCCGATGTTTGCCCTGCTACTTTAGCAGAAGTAAGACGAACCGTTGAAATTTTAGAGGAAGAAGGGCGTGCCGATGAAATGGAACTTTTAATGGTAACGGTTGACCCGGAACGCGATACTGCAGAAAGAATGGCTATATTTTTGGAGCATTTTCACCCTGCTTTTATTGGCTTAATTGGCGCAGAAGATGAAATTGCTCAGGTAGCCTCCGAATATAACATCCTCTACAACAAAGAGGAGACAGGTTCGGCAATGGGCTATGCGGTGAACCATACAGCTTCCATGGCTTTGATTGATCCAGATGGTTATAAGCGTATTGTATTTCCTTATGGCACAGACGGTGTCGATATAGCCGAAGATATTATTTATATTTTGGATCATTAGCAGAGATCAGGCTGGTTTTGCCTGATAATTTAAATGTGGATGTTGAAATCGTTACGTACCTGTTTTGGGCTTGGATGCCGGTTCCCGAAGGGGATGCGCGGCATGAAAAAGGGATGTCCACAATGCTCACGTTCAAAAAAACTTAATTAATGACACCCAAGTTGAAAATACGAGCGTCGCGAGATCATAAATCCAACAAAACGATAAGAATAGGAGTTGCTATGCAACAAAAGTCGATGAGAAAAAAAATCCTTATTTCACTGTTTTTGCTTTCTTCAATGCTATTGCTGATCGGATGTAGCTCTGCAGAAGAAATGGCTCCATCTGATACAAGTGTAGAAGAAGCAGATATTCTTATCGAGGGTGCATGGTCACGCTCTACACCGGAACTGATGGATGGCTCCGGTATCACTTATATGCTTATCCAAAACAACGGCTCTGCTGATGACAGGCTTCTAGCTGCCAAAACAGATGTTTGTGATGTCGTTGAATTACATGAGCATAAAATGGACAGCAACGGCATGATGCGGATGCGCATGGTCGAGGGTGGTTATATTGACATCCCCGCAGGCGGCGAAGTGGAACTGACGCCCGGTGGGCTTCACCTGATGCTCATCAACCTGCACGAGGGGCTGGAAACCGGAACAAGCTACGAATTAACGCTCAAATTTGAAAAAATGGGGGAAGTAATGATCGAAGTGCCGGTAGTTGATATCGAGCCTAAAAACTAAGCCATTTTTTTAGAAAAGGAGATCCTGATTTATGAAGAAAAGTATCACTCTTGTCCTACTCCTGCTACTCTCTGTTTTCTTACTCATTGGGTGTGCACCAGCCGAACCCGTTATGGAAGAAAGCGCAGTAGAAGAAGTATCTGCTCCGGAAGCTGAAGAAGAAGCAGCTCCTGAGCCAACAGCCGCGCCTGCCGCAACCGAAGAAGCGACAGAAGAAAGCGTCGAAGAAGCACCTGCTGCTCCTGCCGTTGATGTCACCCCGCGTCCCCCCGAAGAACTTGTGGAGGGATTGTTCATCAACATGACCACCGATAATATAGACCGCGCTGCTATGGCAGTTGGGTTTGCGACCAAAATCCGCAAACAAACCGGCCGCCCCGTCACTATTTTCTTCAACACGCAAGGCGCCCGCCTTGTAGATGTAGATATTCCCCAGAGTACCCACAAGAGTGGCAATACCATCCATGAGATGATCCAAATGTTCATGGATGAAGGCGGTGTCGCGCTTGTTTGCCCCGTTTGCATGAAAAATGTTGCCGGTATGGATACAGAAGATATTCTGCCCGGTGTAATTATTGGCACCCCCGAATTTACTTGGGGTGCTATGTTTGCGGAAGATGTAACTGTGATTAGTTACTAAAATTTCTGAAATGTATTTGCGAGGCAGTTTTATCGCCGAAGCAATCTCCCTGATAGTTTTGGAGATTGCCACGTCGCAAGAGCATGCTCCTCGTAAAGACATCATTAAGAAAGTATCAAAAACAAAAAAGGATAAAAAATGAAAAAACAATTACGTTACCTCACCAGCCTCATCGTTGTTGCATTTGCGCTCTATGGCGTTTTTGCTCTCGTTATGTCTTTCCAGCCAAGCATTGCTCATGCAGCCGGCAATGAAAGCGCACAGCTTCAAGAGGATACGCCTCCCACACCACGCACGCCAGAGGAGCTGAAAGATGGTCTTTTCATCAATATGACTACCGATGATATTGACCGCGCTGCGATGGCAGTCGGCTTCGCGACCAAAATCCGCAAACAGACCGGTCGCCCCGTCACCATTTTCTTCAACACTCAGGGCGTTCGCCTCGTAGATGTGGATATCCCCCAGAGCACCCACAAGAGCGGCAATACCATCCACGAGATGATCCAAATGTTTATGGACGAAGGCGGCGTTGCCCTCGTTTGCCCCGTTTGTATGGTCAACGTTGGCGGTATGGAGACAGAAGATATTCTCCCCGGTGTCATCATCGGTACCCCCGAATTCACTTGGGGCGCGCTCTTCGCCGAGAATGTGACCACGCTCAGTTACTAACTTTTTAAGTCAGACGTTCAGCCCCCTGTCCCTCGCTTCGCTGGGGCATCCCCCCAAATACTTCGCATTTAGGGGGACAAAGAAAAAAGAGGCATTCAGAAAACATAGAGCTACCTTTTTCTCCCCTAAATTCCATGCTTTTGGAATTTGGGGGAGATACCCTGAAGGACACTTTGCCCGACAGGGCAGAGGGGGGCTTTATGTGCAAGGAGATCATCATGCGAAAAACCTTTTTAGCACTTATTTCTCTCCTTATTATTTCCACCCTCCTTATCTCAGGATGCACCACATCATCACGAGATCAAGAACTGCGCGCCATCATCGAAAGCGAAGGATTAACGGGCGACCCCAGCATTGGGCGTGACCTGCCCGAGATCAGCGACCCACTCCCGCAGCTTGGGATGATGCTCTTCTATACCAAAGCGCTCAGCGCCGCTCAAGATGCCGCTTGCGTTAGTTGTCATCACCCCTCTTTGGGCGGCGGGGATGGTCTCCCCATGTCCATTGGCGTAGATGCCGATGTCCCCGAGCTCTTGGGTCCGGGGCGCACCCACGTTTCGGGACCGCTCGTCCCTCGAAATGCGCCGACTACGTTCAATTCAGGGATGTGGGACGCATTCATGTTCCACGATGGGCGTGTAGAAAGTAAGGGCAAAACACCAGGTGCAAACGGTGCCGACGGATACGGCATCCGCACCCCAGACCGCCCCTGGGGTTATCCTGATCCCGATGCCGGGGCAAATCTCGTTGTGGCGCAGGCGCGTTTCCCCGTCACAGCTGAAGACGAAATGCGCGGATTCGATTTTGGCACAGGGCATGGTAACACCCTCGAAGTCCGCGACGAAACCACCCGTGAATTGCTCGCCGCAATCCTCGGCGGCTATGGCTACGGCGAAGGCATTCTCGAGCAAAACGAATGGTTGGCCGAATTCCAAAAAGCCTTCGAGAGCGACGCTGATGCCGAAACACTGGTCACTTTTGAGAATATCGTCCATGCCATTGGTGAGTATGAACGCTCACAAATCTTTGTAGATACTCCGTGGCGCGCCTACGTTCAAGGCGACAATGACGCGATCAGCGAATCGGCGAAACGCGGCGCAATTTTGTTTTACACATCTGATGAAGAAGGCGGCGCAAATTGTTCGTTTTGCCATTCTGGCGATTTCTTCACCGACGAAGATTTTCATGTCATCGCCATCCCGCAGATCGGGCGCGGCAAAGAAAGCGGCACCTACGGCGATGATGACTGGGGGCGTTATCTCGAAACCCAAGACCCCGATGACAAACACGCCTTCCGTACGCCGACCCTGCTCAATGCCGAAGTAACGGGTCCTTACGGGCACGATGGTGCTTATGAATCGCTCGAGATGGTCGTTCGCCACAAAATGGATGTCGTCACCGCCCTCAATAATTACGATTTCACGATGCTCTCGCCCGACATCCGCACGCACAACGCAGAAACTTATACGCAAGCAGCGCTTGAGCAGCTAAAAGAAAACCGCCGCAACGACATCACCACCATCGAAGACCTTTTCCTCAGCGACCAGGATGTCGAAGATATCGTCAATTTTATGCTCACGCTCACCGACCCCTGCACCCAAGACCGAAATTGCCTCGCCCCTTGGATTCCCGGCGAAACCACGCCCAACCCGGATGGTTTGCAACTCGAAGCCGTGGACGAAGATGGCAATCCCCTCTAGCACCCCGCATCTCCTCATGCGATAAAGGCGTGTGTCACCCAGACGCACGCCTTTACTTTAAGGGGATGGATTGCCCGCCCCCGTTTTAGGCTTGCTACCGCTTAATAAACATCTCCCCGATGAAAAGAAAATACCCTTTAAAAAGCCCCGCCTATCACGGAGTCAGAAATCTCCAGATTTTTGCTTTCCAAACCCAATGTCTGGAGACATTGGACTCCGCCCTTTTTTTATAAGCGGCTATATTCGCGAGGGTGCGTACCCAAAGGGCACAAGATCGCACCAAAACGATAAGAATCTTCTCTTCAATGGGCAAAATGCTTGTCGATTAGTATCTGCTTGTCGAAGTTGGTGCGATGCACGCCTGCATCAATCCTTAACCAATTCAGTAAACATTTGCCGTATCTGTAAAATTCAGGTACAATTTGTCCTGTTATGGCAAATGATAACAAAATCTAACAAGGTGAAAAAATGTCAACTGCTTATCAGCGCCAACAAAAAATTCTAGATTGTCTCTCAGAAAGAGAATCCTGCTCCATACAAGAGTTATCTGAGCTTCTTTCTGTTTCCACGATGACCATCCACCGCGACCTCGACAAACTCGCCGATGATGGCGCAGTCGTTAAGGTTCACGGTGGTGCTATCCTACGCCCCACTACTGCTCCGGCAACAGAGTACGCCTCCGCTTGCCCGATGTGCCAACAAATCGTACGGGAACAGCTTGCTTTCGTTCTCCAATTCGATGATGAGAGCAGCAAGCAAGCCTGTTGTCCGCATTGTGGCTTGATGATGCTGAATATGCAAAACCCAACGCTCATTTTGGCAACCGACTTCCTGCATGGGAACAAAGTCAACGCCCTTCAGGCAACTTATCTCATCAAAGCAGATCTAAAAACTTGCTGCTCTCCCGCTGTGATCGCATTTGCATCCACAGAAGATGCAGAACGTTTTCAACAAGGTTTTGGCGGTGAGATGATGAACTTCTCAGAAGCCAAATCTTTTCTGAGCAGCACCCACGCCCCACCACGAAATATGTGAAATCAGGGCGCATTGCCCTGATAACAAAAAACTTAGGAGAAGAAAAAATGAAGAAAGTACTTTTTGTTGTCTTGAGCATTGCGCTCATCGCCCTTGGCTTATCCGCCTGCCAATCTGCCCCTGAAGGACCCCAGATCGAAGTTTCTGGCGTTTGGGGACGCCCCTCCCCGATGACAGCGGGAAATGGCGCAACTTATTTCCTGATCGAAAATACAGGCAGTGAAGATGACAGGCTGATCAATGCAACGAGCAATGTCTCTGAAGTCGTTGAGCTTCACGATATGACCATGGACGATGGCGTGATGAAAATGTTCCACGTTGAAGAAGGATACGTTATCCCCGCTGGTGGCTCTGTTGAATTAAAACCGGGTGGCAAACACGTCATGTTCATTGGCTTATTTGAAAAACTCGAAGTTGGTCAGGTTGTAACGGTTGAGTTGGAATTTGAAAAATCAGGCAAAATGACCGTAGAATCCGAAATACGAGAAGAATAGGAGTAGCGAATTTTAGACTCCATCTAAAGCATTTCCTCAATGCAACACAGGCGCGTATCAATGGTACGCGTCTTTGTGATTCTGGGTAAAAAAAGCAACTCCGAAATAATTCATTTCGGGGTTTTTCTTTTTCCTTGACATCTTTCTTCCTCCATGATAAAGTATGGCGCATTGATTGCCATATAGCGCATAGAGAGCCAAAAAAAATGAGCAAAGATCGTCGTATACGCAGAACACAAAAATTATTGGGTGAGGCATTAATCGCCCTCGTGTTGGAGAAAGGGTATAAAAATATCACTATCCAGGACGTGACCGAACGCGCCGATATTGGCTACCGTACTTTCTTTCGACATTATGATGGGCTGGATGAATTATTCATTGAAATTGTCCAAGAAAGAGTCTATGAACTCTACGATATTCTTGACCTCCCCCAAGTCTATGAAGCTAATGCAGATCATATTGAAATTTCGCGAGAAAGTGGCTCAACACTTTTCAAGCATATTCAAGAAAGCCCCAAGATTTTCCGTGTCCTTCTTTTGGACGATAACTTGAGTTTTGTCCTTGAACCTGTGATGAAAATGGCACGCAAAAAAAATGAAGAACTTCTAAGCGGTTTGCCGAATATCAATATCTCCATCCCCGTTGCGGCAAACCACATCATCGCTGCGACATTTGGTCTCATGCGTTGGTGGCTAGAAAACGATATGCCCCATTCTGCAGAAAAAATGGGCGAAATTTTTACCGAACTAATTATTCAGCCGACCTTTTTAGCGCTGACGAGTAAATAGAAATATAAAAATGACAACTTCTACCCAAACCTTCCCTCTCATCCAACTCCGCGATGTAGTCAAAAACTACCAAAGCGAAGCGGGTGTTTTCCCCGCGCTAAAAACGATCAATCTAAGTATTGAACGTGGCGAATTTCTTGGCATTATTGGAAAATCCGGTGCGGGGAAATCAACCCTGCTGAATATGTTTACCGGTGTTGACGAACTCACTTCTGGTGAAGTCATTGTCCATTCAAGCGGAGAAAGCGTCTCTTTACATAACCTCAACGAAAATGATCTCGCCTTATGGCGCGGACGCACAATGGGTGTTATTTATCAATCTTTCCAACTTTTGCCTATGCTGACCCTTGTCCAAAATGTGATGATGCCAATGGATATGAGCGGCTTATATCATCCGCGCAAGAGTCGCGAACGTGCCCTTGAGTTGCTCGATATGGTCGAGTTGATTGAGCACGCGCATAAATTACCGGCATATATCTCAGGTGGGCAGCAGCAACGAGTAGCGATAGCACGTGCTCTCGCGAATGATCCGCCCATGATCGTTGCGGACGAACCAACTGGCAGCCTCGATTCCGTTACTGCGGATCACATCTTCCAGCTTTTTGAGCGGCTCGTTCAATCTGGGCGTACCATTGTGATGGTGACGCATGATAAAGGATTGATGCCGAGATTCTCACGCCACATAGAAATTGTGGATGGAGAGTTGCTCAGTGAAGGAGGCATCCAATGATGGAACACACTCAATCTCAACTTGCTTCCGATAAAGGAAAAGCACTGATAGAGATACAGCAGGTCGTTAAAACCTTTACCAACGCTGCCGGTGAATTCACCGCTTTGCGTGGCATCGACCTGACCCTGCACGAAAGCGAATTTGTTGCCGTAATTGGTAAATCGGGCAGTGGAAAATCGACTTTGCTGAATATGTTTACCGGCATCGATCATCCCTCAACGGGCAAAGTGGTCGTTGAGGGCGTAGATATTTACGCCATGAGCGAAAGTAAACGCTCACTCTGGCGCGGACGCAATTTGGGGATTGTTTTTCAGTTCTTTCAACTACTACCGATGCTTAACTTGCTCGAAAACGTAATGCTCCCAATGGATTATGTAGGCATGTACGAAGTTAATGAACGCCCTAAGCGCGCAATGGAATTATTGCGTATGGTCGGGCTGGAAGAGCATGCCCAAAAATTGCCGCGTGCTGTCTCGACGGGCCAACAGCAGAGCGCAGCAATTGCGCGCGCGCTTTCTACTGATGCCCCGATCATTGTTGCGGACGAGCCGACGGGCAATCTCGACTCGCGCTCTGCGAATCATATTATTGATCTCTTTACTGAGCTTTCTGAGCGTGGCAAGACGATTGTAATGGTCACGCATGACGCAACGATGACCAAACGTACCTCGCGTACAGTGGTCATTTCGGATGGAGTGCTGGTTAATGAAACCATTGCTCAAGCCCTGCCTTTGCTTTCACAACCGCTAATGAGGGAATTGAGCAATAAAGTAGAGAGGGTTCATTTTCAGCCAGGTGAAACAATTATCCGTAGTAAGCAAACAGTTGAAAAATTCTTCATGATCGCCAAAGGTGATGTCGATGTAGTTTTACATGGTCGAGGCAAAGATGATCTAGTTATCTCCCAGCTTGGGACGAATGATTTTTTCGGTGAAATAGAGTTGTTGCGTGGTGGAAAATCTATTGCCAGTGTGCGCGCAGGCTCAGAGAATGCTGTTGAGCTATTAGCTATTTCTCGTGAAGATTTCAACTGGCTCATGGCAGAATCCCCACTAACCGAAAAGGCGATTGGGGATATTGTGCAGAAAAGGTTGGAAGAGAAAAAGCAATCTGACAGACGGAAGAGAAAAGGATTGTTTGGAAGAAAATAATGAGAAACAGAAGAGCATTGTGCTCATCAGAGTGCGTTGCAGTTCTGAATGCGACGATAGCTTACTAGTGCCCAATGCATCTGCTGGATGCAACGCACAACTACTTGACCCTTACCCTGGCCTTTCGGGATATACATCCCTTAGAAGAGGGGAACTATGAAATACGGAGCAAAATATGCGCCCTCGATGGCGAAAAGTACTTTCGGACCTAATAGATAATAAAGCCCGCACAACGTTGGTGGTTCTTTCGATTGCGGTGGGTGTATTTGCAATTGGCGTGATAGCCGGCGCATACAGGATCATTTCTGATGATATGAGCGTTAGTTACGCGGCAAATAACCCATCGAATATAGAAATTCGGATGGATGATTTTGACGAAGACTTCCTCAATACCATTCGTAAATTCGATGGGATCAAAGAAGCAGAAGCGCGGCGTGTTTTCAATACGCGAGTCCGCCCTTTGGGTGAAACCTTATGGACTTCAGTAGATGTCGTTACCATGGAGGCTTTTGAAGCGAACGAGGTTAATTTGCTTGTTCCCATCAGTGGAGAGATAGTTCCGCTGAAGAACGAAATACTCTTGGAACGTGATGTTCTTGAAAAAATGGATGTTGTCCCTGGAGAAACCCTCGAGGTGCAACTCCGCGATAATAGCATCAAGACCATTTATGTCGCCGGCATTGTGCAGGATTCTTCTACAGGTGCTGTCGATTTTCTTGCGCCGCCACTCGCTTATATTTCTACAGATACACTCAAACTTTTCGATCAACCTGAGCTTTTCAATCGTGTTTTTGCAACTGTAGAAATAGGCCAGGATGATGACAATCATATTAATATTGTTTTATCAGCGCTGAAAGAAAAGATCGAGAAAAATGATTATGAAGTTGGGCGCACATTCCGCTCGCTGACTCATCAGCACCCGCTTGAGTCTACGATCAATGCGGTCTTGGGCATTTTGATGGCGTTGGGCGTGCTGATTGTTTTCCTCTCCAGTTCTTTGATCGCGAATACGCTCAGTGCTTTGCTTACCCAGCATCTTCGCCATATTGGTGTGATGAAACTGATCGGTGGGCGCGATAAGATTATTTTTAGAATGTATCTTATTCTCCTCTTAGCTTTTGGGGTTCTTTCTTTACTGGTTGCTGTTCCCTTAGGTGGGCAGGGTGCCTATGCTTTGGCGCAGTTCATTGCGAATAAGATGGGATTTCTGTTGCTCGGTTATAGAATTGTCCCGCTTTCCTTCTTTATCCAAATTGCGGTTGGGTTGCTTGTTCCGCTTATTGCAGGATTTGTGCCAGTTATTAAGGGTTCACGTGTAACGGTACAAAAAGCTATCAGTGGCGATACGTCTGGAGAAACCAGTGAGCAAGCTGAAGGGGGAGCGAATAAGGAATCGCGTATAGATGAGATTCAGCTCAAAGTCACACGTATTCTGGCAGATCGAGGTATCCGCATCCAGCGTCCTTTACTTGTTTCACTGCGAAATACATTTAGGCGACGTGGCCGGTTGATGTTGACTCTTTTCACGCTCACGATGGGTGGGGCAACTTTTATCTCGGTTTTCAATGTACGTGTGACGCTGCATGAATATGTGAAAGATGTCGGTAATTATTTCCTTGCCGATGTAACTCTTGACTTTGATACCCCTTATCGAGTCAGCGAAATTGAGCAATTTGCGCGCCAAGATCCACGTGTGACTCATGTAGAAGGTTGGGCTTTCTCTGGCGCAGATATTTTGTACCCAGATGGTTCAACTGCCGATAATGTAAGCCTTTTAGCTCCTCCCGCTGGAAGTGATTTGGTCAATCCTCTAATGGTAGCTGGGCGATGGATCGAAGCGGATGATAAAAAGAAGCTCACTATTAGCGAAGGAATCTATGATTTGTACCCTGATCTTGAAGTAGGAGATTATCTCCCGCTAAAAGTAAATGGGAAAGAAGAAAGCTGGGAGGTTGTTGGGGTTTTCAAATTTATCGGGATGGAAGGCATTCTTGGGTATGCGCCTTATGAATATATTTCTCGAGACCAAAATTTGGCGAATCGGTCTTTCTCCTACAGGATCGTTACTGAGCAGCATGATCGAGGCTATCAAGAGATGATGGCAGAAGATATGGATGCGTATTTCCGTGAGAGTGGGTTTCACGTTCAAGAAGCGACCCCAGGACTTTCTACGCTGGATAGTGCTTCTGAAAGCCTCGATATTTTAATTAGCTTCTTACTTATTATGGCGTTATTAACCGCAGTCGTTGGCTCGATGGGTTTGGCTGGCACGATGAGCATGAACGTGCTTGAGCGAACGCGTGAAATCGGTATTATGCGTGCTATTGGTGCCACTGATTGGGAAATTATCCGCATGGTGATTATAGAAGGGTTGTTAATTGGCATGATCTCCTTTGGTTTAGGCATTGTTCTTGCGGTTCCCTTTACTTATGGATTATCGTGGATTGTAAGCACCGCAATTTTTGAAACCCCGATTGCGGTCATTTTTACCCCAATGGGATATTTCATCTGGTTGGGCCTGGTTATTTTGCTCTCTGTTTTGGCAAGCGTGATCCCCGCGCGAAGCGCAGCACGCCTTACTATTCGTGAAGTCTTGGCATATGAATAAAAGAAATTGAAAAGTTAAAATATTTGAATACTGAAAAGTAAATACTGAAATTTGAAGTTTGATGTCTAAAAAAAAAGGAAAAGAAAATGAAAAAAACAACAATACTATTTTTACTGAGCATAGCTTTAGTTTTTACTCTTAGTGCCTGTGGCACAGAAGAAGCTCCTGCGATTGAGCCGATTGCGCCCTTAAGTCTGGATTATGTCGTTGCCGAGGGGCATATTCTCCCCGCGCAAGATGTACGGCTTAATTTCTCTGCGCGCGGTACAGTCGATAAGATTTTGGTTACCGAAGGTGAAGAAGTTGCCAAAGGGCAGGTCATTATTCGTCTTGCCGACCAAGAGCAGGCAGAAGCCTCCCTCCGGGCTGCTGAGCTTGAGTTAACCAGCGCGCAACAAGCCTACGATGACTTTGTGCGCACGGGTGGGTTAACAACGGCAAATGCGTGGCAAGTTTATATGGATGCCCAAATCGCTCGCGCAGAAGCCGAGCGCGAATGGGAAAAACTGAATACCGATGACCTCGAAGATGATGTCGAAGATGCCCAAGCCGACCTCAGTGATTTTGAAGAAGACCTCCAAGATGCGCAAGATGAATTTGATAAATATGCAGACTTGGATAAAGACAATACCAAAAGAAAAAATGCCAAAGATGATCTGGATGATGCTCAAGAAGATGTGAATGAAGCTCGCCGTGATCTGGAAGAGGTGATCCGGGAGTTGGATGCCATCCGCGCTGATTTGGATGCCGCTCTTGCAGCAGAATCTGAAGCCAAGCGCGACTACGAATCACGCGCGGGCGATGGGCTTGATCCCGATGAAAAAGCATTGCTCGAAGCTCAATTATCTAACGCTAAAGCCCAGGTCGCAGCGGCAGAGAACGCTCTGGATGCTTACGAGTTGAAAGCTCCCTTTGATGGCACGATTACCGACATTAATGTAGAAGTCGGTCAACTAATAGGGGCAGAGCTATGGGCAGCCCAAATCGCCGATTTTTCGGAGTTCTATGTTGAAACCAGTGACTTAACAGAGTTAGAAGTGGTCAAGATCAGTGAAGGTCAGGCGATAGAGGTTAGCCCCGACGCATTGCCAGAGCTTGTCTTAGACGGGCGTGTAGAAAGTATTGGACAATCTTTCACGACACAGGCTGGAGATATTGTCTATGCCGTCAATATCCGTTTGGATGAGTTTGACGCCGCACTGCGCTGGGGAATGACGGTAGAAGTCACTTTCTTGACAGAATAGTCCTTTCTTCTCTCTGTGAGAAATAGTCTAACTGAACACAGCTCCATTATTAAGATGGAGCTGTGTTTTTTTTTAACGGTAACATCCAACGGGGCACAAAGTCATTTATTGGGGCAGAGGCAAGCCTTTTTCAAGAGCGGGACGAGTTTTCAAATCCTAAAAAAGTGTTGCAGGTGTTATTCAAATATGCTAAACTACGAAAGGTATCCCCTTGGAGTAAAAAAATGAGTTCATTTATCAGTGCATTGAAGCAAAGCGATATTTTTTATCAATTCACACCAACGCAATTAGAGCTGGTAGCAAATTTATGCCACGATGTTAGTTTTTCTAAAGGCGAGATGATCTTTGAAGAAAATAGTGGCAGCAAAGAGCTCTATGTGATCGCGAGTGGCGAGGTGAATATTCTTATTAACTCATCTGCAGGGAAAAAGGGGACTGTAGTAGCGATTTTACGGCGTGGTCAATCTTTTGGAGAAGTTTCTTTGGTTGATGAGGGCTTACGCTCTGCTTCAGCCAGTGCGGGGCTAAAAGAAACACGCTTGGTGGTTATTCCGCGTGACCGTTTATTGACTTTATGTGAGACTTATCCGCAATTGGGATATCGCCTGATGTATAACCTTTCTGCTGATCTGGCAATGAAGATCCGCAACACCGATTTACGCATCCGAGATCAGGTTTTGTACTCGCCTCCAAAGAAGTAAAAAATCTGTAAAAATTACCCACCGCTCTTGACCCTAAGCGGGTCTGCTTGTACGATTATTGACTGAACAAATATTTTTGTCTCTGCGTATCTTCAGAGATATTTATGTGTTTTTACCTTTTGAGACAAATTTTAAAAAGGAGGTGGTGGCGACATTTTTTCTGGCGTTGTCTGCCAAGCTAAATAACCCCGAACTTCGGGAAATTACGATAAATCACTTGAAAGAGGAGATATATAATGTCTAAACGTTTACTTGCTATTTTTGCCATGCTTTTGGTTGCCAGCATGGTATTGGCTGCCTGTGGCGGCGGCGCTGCCCCCGCAGAAGAAGCCCCCATGGAAGAAGCACCTGCTGAAGAAGCTCCCGCTGAAGAAGCACCTGCTGAAGAAGCTCCCGCAATGTTTGAATGCACCGATGAAATCGGCTGTGTAACCTATTACGCTGACGAACCCATCCGCATTGCTTCCGCTTTGGTTGTTTCCGGTCCTAACACCGATCTCGGTATGGACTCACAACGTGGTGTTGAGCTTGCTATGGAATTCAAAGGTGATGTTCTTGGTCACGCTGTTGAACTTCAGGCTGAAGATGATGGCTGTTCTGCAGAAGGCGGTCAGGCTGCTGGTCAGAAGATCGTTTCCGATCCTACGATCATCGGTATCATCGGCACAAGCTGCTCCGGCGCTGGTGTCCCCATGTCCAAGATTATGTCTGATGCTGGCTATGTGATGGTTTCCCCTTCCAACACTTCCCCCGCTTTGACTGATGCTGATTCCGCTTGGAACCCCGGCTACTACCGCACCGCCCACAATGACAAAGTTCAGGGTAAAGCAATGGCTGAATTCGCTATTGATGTTTTGGGTGTAACCTCCGCTGCTGCTATTCACGATGGCGACCCCTACACTGAAGGTCTTGCTCGTGTATTTGCTGACAACTTTGAAGCCCTTGGTGGCACCATTGTTGAGTTCACCGCTGTCAACAAAGGCGACACTGATATGCGCCCCGTTTTGACCGCTGTTGCAGCTGCTGGTCCTCCTGAATTGATCTACTACCCCGTCTTCACCGCAGAAGGTGGTTTCTTGACGAAGCAGGCAAAAGAAGTTGCCGGTCTTGAAGAGACCATTTTGTCCGCTGCTGATGGTATGATCTCCCCCGCTGCTGTTGAAGCAGTTGGCGAAGCTGGCGAAGGTATGTACTTCTCCGGTCCCGATCTTGGCTTCGAAAACGAACTTTACACCACTTTCCTTGAGAAACACACTGAAGTTTATGGTATCGATCCTACCTCCGTCTTCCACTCTCACGCATTTGATGCAGCCAACATGATCCTAGGCTGTGTTGAAGAAGTCGGTGTTGTTGATGGTGAAGATCTCCACGTTGGCCGCCAGGCCATGCGCGACTGCCTCGATGCCACCTCTGGTTTTGACGGCATCACCGGTACTTTAACTTGTAACGAGTATGGTGACTGCGCAGATCCCCAGATTACCGTTTCTCAGCTTACCGCTGGCGAATACGAACCTATCTGGCCCTAGTTCTCAACTAGATTAACTTTAGGTAATACCTAAATCGGGATGGGGTCGCCGCAATGCGATCCCATCCCGATTGTGCAAAATAGAGAAAGTAGAGGTCAACTCTTATGCAAGAACGGATTAAACAAATTGACTTTTTAGGTCTTGTGTTGTGGATTTTCCGTACAGCTATTATCGTTTCCATGTTATGGGGAACAATAGCTACGCTGATGGATAATCCTTATTCAGCTAGAGCTTGGACAGATACCATTGTTGCTGGTATTGCTCAAGGAAGTCTTTACGCGCTGATCGCAATCGGGTACACGCTGGTTTATGGTGTACTTTTTATGATTAACTTCGCTCATGGCGAATTTTTCATGTCAGGTATTATGACGGCAACAATTTTTATTGCTCAGCCGATGAGCGCATCTGGATATTTGGACCGACACCCCGTGATTGGCATAACAGTTATCGCGGTGGTAACAATGCTTGTGTCTGTCGGGATCGCAAACCTGACAGAGCGCATTGCCTACCGCCCTCTTCGTGGTGCACCACGTTTGGTTCCTCTGATCACAGCCATTGGCGCATCATTCTTTTGGCAATACTTTTTCCAGGGACTATATGGCTCTGAAGTAAAAGCTTTCCCTCAAATAGAAGTGATCGTCGGGAAAGTAAATATCGCAGGCATTGAGATCTTGAAATCACAAGTGATCGTCATTATTGTGACCATCCTTATGCTCGCAGGCTTATATTTCTTTGTTGTAAAAACCAAAACAGGGAAATCTATTCGAGCCGCAGCTGAGAACAAAGACGTTGCCAGATTGATGGGTATTGATGTTGATCGAGCGATCACACTCACATTTACACTAGGTGCATCAATGGCTGGTATCGCCGGTGTACTATATGCACTTGTCTTTAGGCAGATCCACTTCTTTATGGGCTTCTTCCCTGGCATTAAAGCTTTTACAGCTGCCGTACTTGGGGGCATTGGCAGTATCCCTGGTGCAGCCTTGGGCGGTCTCTTCCTCGGCATTTTCGAATCGGTTGGACCTGGACTATTCCTTGAAGGCTTGGGTGTCCCTTCCCCTCACCAGTTGAAAGATGTGATCGCATTTACCATGTTGGTTCTCGTGCTCATCTTCCGCCCACAGGGTATCTTGGGCGAAGCCTTAGCTGAAGAAAAGGCATAGGAGATTTGCTATGAAAAAATCTATTACAACAAAAGAGATCATTCAAAAAGCTTTGGTAGCAGGTGTTATTGCGCTTAGCATGAGCATCATCGGTTTTATTGCCTTGCTGGGAGAAAGAGAACTGGTCAAAGGCTGGTTCTCTTTAGGGCATGTTTTCCTTATTGCTGCTCCTTTGGCAATAGCTTATGTGACTGTGGAAAATATGACGCATGAAAACAATGCAAAAACCCTTGGTGTTGGTTTTGCTATTGGTGCTATTGCCTCTGTCCCCCTGATCCTTCTGGCTTATATTGCTGTGGCTGTGGATATCCGCCAATTTTTGTCAAACGTTTCTCCGGCGCTTATAGAGTTGCTCACTTTTGGAAAAGACGCGACAACAGGAAGTATTTACCTCTTGCTCCTTTTTGGGGCTACTGGTGTATTTGCTGCGTTGCTCAACATTTTGCCAGCAAGAGTTCGACATCCCCTTGTCATCGCTCTGGCTTGGATGATAGGCGTAGCAACCTTCTCAGAAATCCTTCTGGGGCGTTTACGTAGTCTCCTTAGCAGGGATTTGATAAAGACAATTTTTGCCGGTAAAACACTCAATCCTGCTTTTGCAGTCGGCGTATTTCTTGTTGCTCTGTTGATCACAATCCTTTGGGATGCAATAGGCGGTAGCGTCAAAGAAAAAGTTGCCGCTTTCAATCCTGTGCAAAAGAAAACAATGTCGGCGGGGAAATCCCTTGTGGTGATGGTCGTTATCCTTTTCCTCCCGCTGATCTTAGGTTCCTACCTTTCAGAAGTTGCCAACAATGTCGGCTTATATATTCTGATGGGCTTGGGCTTGAATATCGTGGTCGGTTTTGCAGGCTTGCTCGATCTGGGATACGTAGCTTTCTTTGCCATCGGCGCCTACGTCATGGGTGTACTCACATCCCAAGGTGCACTGGGATTGGATGCAGGTTTCAATTTCTGGACAGCGCTGCCCATCTCCGTTATCGTCGCAACGCTCTTCGGCATTATACTCGGCATCCCTGTTTTGGGCATGCGTGGCGATTATTTGGCAATTGTTACGCTCGGATTTGGTGAGATCATCCGTGTGATCGCGGTTTCTGACCTTTTTAAGGAAATCTTCGGTGGTGCACAAGGTATTTTGCAAATTCCCAAGCCCAATTTCTTCGGGACAGAGCTTGTACAGCCGGGACAACTCTATTATGTTATCTTGGGCGGTGTGCTTTTGGCACTCTTTATTGCAACTCGCCTACGTGATTCCCGCCTTGGACGCCAGTGGATGGCTCTCCGCGAAGATGAAGATGTCGCCGAAGCTATGGGCATGAACCTGGTCAATACCAAATTAATGGCATTTGCGACCGGCGCAGCCTTCTCTGGTTTGTCTGGCGCAATCTTTGCTTCAAAGCTGACTTCTATCTTCCCGCACAGCTTCAACTTGATCATTTCTATCAACGTTTTGGCATTAATCATTGTAGGTGGTGTTGGTAGTATCCCTGGTGTTTTTATTGGCTCCCTCATCCTTGTTGGGTTACCCGAATTGCTTAGGGAATTTGCTGAATACCGCATGTTGATCTACGGAACGCTTCTCATAGCTATGATGCTCTTCAAACCCGAAGGCTTCTTACCTGACCAGCGCAGGAAAAGGGAGCTAAAAGCCGAAGCAGAACTCGATGGGGTAGAAGGTTAGGAGAGAACCATGGGAATAATACTCAGCACACGAAACGTCACAAAACGCTTTGGTGGCCTTATTGCTGTCAATAGCTTTGAAATTGATGTAAAAGAGAATTCAATATCGAGCGTTATCGGACCAAATGGTGCAGGCAAGACTACTTTCTTTAACTGCATCACCGGTTTCTATGAACCAACCGAAGGTGAGATCATCTTCGATGGTGATAAGCATGTAGAAGGGCTTCGTCCGGATCAGGTAACACTGAAAGGCATCTCTCGTACATATCAAAATATTCGCCTCTTTTCAAGTATGACGGCGATTGAAAATATTCTGGTTGGGCAGCATCGGCACCTGAAAACACATTGGGTGGAAGCCATCTACAAAAGCAAACGCTTTGTCAAAGAAGAAGAAGATGCATTACAAGAGGCAATCCGCTTGCTCAACTTTGTTGGCCTAAAGGGACTTGGCGATCAACTTGCTCGCAACTTACCTTACGGTGCGCAGCGTCGCCTCGAGATCGCACGTGCCCTTGCCAGCAAACCCAAGCTCCTCTTGTTGGATGAACCAACTGCGGGCATGAACCCGAACGAATCTCTTGAACTGATGCATTTCATCCGCAAACTGCGCGACGAAGTAGGGATAACCATCTTGCTGATCGAACATGATATGAAAGTTGTCATGGGCATCAGTGAAGAAATTTGGGTGATGGACTTTGGACAGAAAATTGCAGAAGGTACACCGCTTGAAATTCAGCGCAATCCGAGGGTTATTGAAGCCTATTTGGGTAGCGGCGCGGCTTCTGGTTTAAATTTGGAGCAGGGAGAATAAGATGGCAATGTTAGAAGTTAATGACATCCATACCTACTATGGAAATATACATGCCCTTAAGGGCATCTCCCTAACCGTTGAAGAAGGTGAAATTGTTACCCTTATCGGTGCCAACGGCGCAGGGAAAACCACGACCTTACGCACGATCAGTGGTCTTTTAACGCCGCGTGAAGGCAGCATATCTTATCTTGATAAAGATATTGTCGGAACACCAGCGCATAAACTTGTTTATGAAAAAATGGCGATGGTGCCCGAAGGACGTGGTGTTTTTGCCAAGCTCACAGTTATGGAAAATCTCGAAATGGGCTCTTATAGCCGAGATGATAAAGCTGGTATTGCCAGAGATTTGGAGCGCGTTTTTGCGCTTTTCCCTCGTCTAAAAGAGAGAGAGAAACAAGTTGCAGGTACTCTCTCTGGTGGTGAACAGCAGATGTTAGCAACAGGCCGTGCCATGATGGCAAGCCCTCGCCTTCTCATGCTTGATGAGCCTTCAATGGGACTTGCCCCAGTACTTGTAGACGCTGTTTTTGACGCCATTGTTGAGATCAACAAAGAAGGTACAACCATCTTGCTGGTCGAGCAGAACGCGCTTATGGCACTTTCTATTGCTAATCGTGGTTATGTTTTGCAAACAGGGCAGATCGTTCTTCACGATGATGCTGCAGCACTCAAAAGTAATGAAATGGTTCAAAAAGCCTATTTGGGTGTGGACTAAGAAGAGTACAAACCCGAAATTCGTTTTACTGAAGATAAAGATGTCTGGCATTTTTTGCCGGGCATCTTTTTTTATCTGTCCTGCCCTTCCCAGCCTTCGCGAAGCATGCTCGTAGAGTGCCTCCAAATTTTATATGGATGGAATTTAGGGGAGGAGCTTGGCTTTTATAAACAGCACTTTCTCTAAAAATACTGTTTTTTTCCGATTCCCCCCATTTTTGTTTTTCAAAATGGGGGGATGCCCGAAAGGTAGGGGGGAAGCGTTAGATTGGGAGTGTCTAAAACAGCGGTTATATGAAATTAATTAAGTGAGCAGGATATTTCGGATACTTCTGTTTGTACAATTGCCTCCTATTGAAAGCAAAGACAAAGAGTTTGATAGCACGTCGCAGAGCTTTTTCGCATCGAGAAAAACAACGAGATTTTCTT
>Ga0233430_1000787_pt1 | contig 52264 bp, 58 predicted proteins | sample SI_118_April2016_2_FD_179883 | JGI IMG/M metagenome (GOLD analysis project Ga0233430, IMG submission 179883) | Seawater microbial communities from Saanich Inlet, British Columbia, Canada - SI_118_April2016_150_MG | ecosystem: Environmental > Aquatic > Marine > Inlet | place: Canada: British... | reverse complement strand
AGTTTTAGGCAAAAAACTAAATAAATGGAAAAAAGACCAATTAAACTTTGAATTCAAAATTCTAAAACATCTAGAAAATAATAACTTTCCTTACAAGATACCATTACCATTACAGAATATTAAAGGTAAAAACGTTCTAAAAATCAAAGATAAGGCTATTTGGGCATATAAAAAAATAAATGGAAAAATCATAGAAAACACTACTAATCTCCAATTAAAAGAAATGGCAATAGCATTGGCCACATATCATAAACATATTAAAAACTTTAAACTGACTAGTAAAGTTGAAAGAGATACAATAAAGGGTCTAAAAACAAGATTTGTTTCAATGGGCAAAATAAAGCCAAAAAATAAATTAGATAGATTAATGCTAGAAAATTTAGAATTAATTCAAAACTTATTAAAAAAAGTAGAAGATAAAAAGTTTGCCCAACATATGCTGCCAATACATTATGATTTTCATAATAAGAATGTACTATATTCTAAAAATAAATTAACAGGAATTTTAGATTTTGAAAATGTTAGAATTGCTCCAAGAATAAGAGATATAGCTTATTTGATCAAAACAACTGTCTCATATGGCAAAAACAAGTTTAGTAAAAGAATGAACTTTATTATTGATGAATATGAAAAAGTTACACCTCTCACAATAAAAGAAAAAAAGGACATTATATTTATACTAGCAAGAGATGCATGCATAATGTTTGATTTTTTCTATCCAAAAAAAGAAAAAACTTTCAAAATTGTTCCAGAAGGAGATTATTTATGCTTTAAGTGGACGATTGACGTAGCTAAAGAAATTAATTCAGTATTTAATAATATTACACAAAACTAATCTAAATCTTTTCCAGAATAACTTTTACTGTTTCTTCAATACTTTGGTTACCACTATCTATCTCATGACCTGCCTTAATCTTTGTAGTTACCATATGTACAAATCTAGCAGAATCTGCACCATAAACTTTTTTCCTCTTGGAATCTCTCTCAATACATGTTTCAACAGGAGAAATTAATGAAAATATTACTATACTATTTCCTAATTTTTTCTGTAAATCATCGATCTGCTCTTGATAGTAATAACAACCATCTAAAACAAAGGAATTCTTGCTGTTGTTCAACAAATTAGAAATTATTTTATTGGACTCTAAAAAATTCTCTAAAGGAATTCCATCGCTACATTCAAGACCATTATCTTTCAATATTTTATCTAAAGACAAATATTCTGCATTAATCTTCTTAGCAACTAATTTGGCAACAGTTGATTTCCCAACTGCTAATGGTCCCCTAATTAAAATTATTTTTCTCATTTTCTATATAATTCCTTAAGACATTTCAATATTTCTTTATCTTTGCAAGGAAGATTCAATTTCCTAAACTTCTTTTCATATAATTTTTCCAAATAAAGCATAATCTTCCAATTCTTCATCATGCCTTTTTCTATCTCTTTAGGACTATCTGAGTGCAGTTTGGGCATAAGGAATAATGCTCTTTCTTTTTTAGTCAATAAATTTTCAGCAGCTCTAATAAAATGAAAATCTGTCATTCCTTTAATTTTAGCCATAAAACCGACCAATCCCAACCATGTAGAATTAACTTGATTCATTGAAGAAAACCTTAATCCTCTTGCACAATGTCTTGCAACATAAAATTGTGTATCTCTTTCCTCAATAAAAAAATTAACGGCTTCTTTATGAGTTAATTTTGGTAATTTTTTATTTTGTGATTGTTTATAGGCCTTAGTAAGAGTCCCATCTTTATCAAAAATTATTCTAATATCTTTCAAAGACCATCTTGGCTTCTTAATATCGCTTTTCTTAATAGGATCCATGTCGACCTTGAAATAATTTTCTCCCATATAGGCATAGGTCTCATCAATTCCAGGATAATTATTATGGAACTTTATTTTCTTTCCAACATCCAATAATTTTGGAAGTTTTTTGCAAAATTTGTCATAATCTTTATCTTCAACAACAAAATCTATATCCAAATCAGAGTATTCGTCCCATTTTTTTGTAGCAGTAGAACCAGCACAATAAACAGCAAGAATTTCTTTAACAGATTTCAATTTATCAATATACAAATTAAGAATCTCTTCATGTGGCAAATCACTCTTTTTCATTAATACTTTAATGTCAAGAAGTAATATATTAACTTACTCTTTCTGAAAAAGATAAAAACGCCTAAATGATGTATTAGGATCAAAACTACCACCTGATCGAGTACCATAAATTTTTACAATTTTGAATCCATTGGACTTTAACACCTTCTCCAACCATTTAGGAGAATAAATTAACTCTTCATAATGTTCTTTAAATTGGGAGAAACCATTTCCCTTTTTCACAAATCCCAAACAATCAGTTATCCATTTATTTCCTTGTTTATGGTCTCTATAGATTACATCAATATTCCCTCCAGGAATTTTAAAAGATTCGCAACTTTGTTCAAAGTTACTTTCTTTTATCTCTTTTTTATGATTAGGTAAATCCAATAATAAAACTCCTTTCTCACTTAAGTGCATATTACATCTTTTGATAGTTCTTTCAATCAATTTCAAATTAGGTAATAGAACTAAAGAAGAATTAAGACAAATAATTGAATCATACTTTTTATTAATCTTAAATTTGGACATATCTTGTAAATAAAGTTTTAGAGATTTGCTCTTTTTTCTTGCCTCTCCAAGTATTTTCTTTCCAATATCTAAGCCCTCAACATCAAATTTTAGCTTTTTCAAAGGAAGTAAATACAATCCATCGCCACACCCTAAATCTAAAACAGACTTAGAATTATGTTTTTTTAATAGTTTAGCAACAAAATTTATTCTTTTTTTAAGTTCAGGCTTACTTGAAATCAAATTACTATAATAGTCTGCTGAACCAGAAAAATCATTGCTCACACTCATAAACAAACTAAATTGTTAAAAGTTTATAAATTTACCTTAGAACTAACTTCTAACTTTGTTTCGCATCTTAATTCTAGCTGACCTATATTCTGCTTTTTTTGTAACGTGGCAGAAGGAGAGTTATTATAATAAAACCCAGATTCAATAAATTAACAAGATATTTAAATAAAATAATTAATATTTTTCTGTGAAAGCGCAACTAATCATAATAAGAGGAGTTTCTGGATCTGGGAAATCTACAATTGCAGAAAAACTAAGAAAACATTTTCCAAAAAAAACAGCAGTGATACATACGGAAATGTTCTATTGGGGTATCGTAAATGGGGACAAACCTGAAACAGTAATGGAAAATACTCGTAGAATTGTCGATAATTACTTAAAAAATGACTACACTGTAATTCTCGAAGGAACTCTTTCATTCAGAGATAAAAAAGGAAATCTTTATATCAATAAGTGTAAAAAATTAGCAAAAAAATATAATGTTAAATTAAAACAATTTTTCCTTTTTGCAGAAATGAATGAATTAAAAAAGAGGGAGAAAGTTAGAAGAAAGATTTCATTAAAACTTCTTTCTGAAAGATATAAATTATGTATGGGAACTATTAATAAAAATGAAGTTTTTATAGATACTACAAAAAAAACAATTTCTGAAGTTTTGAAAGAAATAAAAAAAGAAATTTAGTTAACTTTTTTTCGCATCTTAATCCTAATTGGCTTATATCCTGCTTTCTTATGCAATGCAGCAGAAGGAGAATTATTATAGTAAAACCCAGATTCAATAAATTTAACTTTTTTAAGTTTCAACCATTTTTCAAGTTCTTTTAACAATTTTAGACCTATACCTTTTTTGGTGAATTTTTTATCAACATAAATTAATTCTAAAACGCCAACGTCTTTATTTTTAATTTCGGCTTGTCCAAATCCGACAATTTTATCTTCTTCTTCAGCAACAACATAATAATATTTTCTAGAATTCATTTCTTTCAAGTATCTTTTAGACCTTGAAGATTTATATTTTTTCAAGTCTCCCTTTAATTTAGATATTGAAATTTCTGGAAATTGTAATTTACACTCAATCATAGAACCATTAGAATATATTTCATCAATTGATTTTATGTCTTTTTTAGTTGCTTTTCTAATATTCATTAAAATATAATAGAAGTAACTAATTTATTAAATTAACTACTCTTCTTCAGAATTAACTTCTTCATTAACTTCAACGTCTTCAGTTATAACTTCCTTAGGAACCTCAGGAACTTCTTCACTTTCCTCTTCAGAACTAACTTCCTCACTTTCAACAACAACTTCTTCAGAAGTTTCTTCAGGAACTTCAGTTACAGTATCTTCAGGAACTTCAGCAACATCAGATTCATCAGATTCATCAGATTCATCAGATCTAACCTTAGCAACGCTAACAACCTTATCCCCTTCTAATAGCTTCATAACTCTAACACCTTGTGTATTCCTTCCAATACAACTTACATCTTTAGCACTCATTCTAATAACAACACCTTTCTGGCTAATCAATATCAATTCATCAGTATCTAAAACAACAGAAGCACCAATTACCTTTCCATTTCTAGGGCTTGTAATGATATTTCTAACACCTTTTCCACCACGTTTAATCAATCTATAATTATCTAATAAAGTTCTTTTACCATAACCATTCTCTGTAATTGTAAATAATGCAGGTCCATCTTTACATCCACACATCCCAATAACATAATCATCTGTACCAAGTCTAACTCCTCTAACTCCGCCAGCACTTCTGCCCATAACACGTACATCCGACTCATTAAATTTAACAGCATTTCCGCCACGAGTTGCAATAACAAATTCATCATTAGATTCACAAAGTCTAACACTAACAACATCATCATCTTCCTTCAAACCAATTGCAATGATTCCACCTTTTCTAGGTCTTGAAAAGTCCTTCAAACTAGTTTTCTTAACAACTCCATTCTTAGTACACATCAAAACAGAACCGCCACCAAATTCATTAACAGGTAAAACTGCATTAATCTTTTCATCTTGATCCAATTTCAATAAATTAACAATTGCCTTACCCTTAGAATATCTACTTCCAACAGGTAATTGATATGCTTTCAACCAGTAAACTTTACCTTTATTGCTAAAGAATAATAAATAATCCAAATTAGATGTAACAAAAATATCACTTACGAAATCTTCATCTTTCAATCCAGTACCCTTAACACCCTTTCCGCCTCTCTTCTGTACCTTATACACTTCTAGAGGCATTTGTTTGATATATCCTGAATTAGTAACATTAACAACAACTTGATCTTGTTTAATCAAATCTTCAATAATAAAATCTCCTTCTTCCTCGCCAATTTGACTTTTCCTTTCATCAGAATATTTATTTTTCAAAAACTCTAACTCATCAACAATAATAGTATAAATTCTTTCTTCAGAATCTAAAATTCTTTTTAACTCTTCAATTAATTTCAATAATTCTTCACGTTCTTTCATTAATTTCTCAGTTTCCAAAGAAGTTAATTTTTGTAATTTCATTTCTAAAATAGCTACAGCTTGTTTTTCACTCAAATCATAACCTTCAATTAAACCTAATTTAGCAACTTCAGCATTATCGGCCTTCTTAATCATTTGAACAATTGGATCAATGTTTTCTAAAGCAATTTTTAATCCTTCTAAAATGTGTGCCCTATCTTCGGATTTTTTCAGATCGAATTGAGTTCTTCTAATTACAACTTCCTTTCTATGAGAAACAAAATGTTTAATCATATCTTTTAAATTCATAACTTGAGGTTTGCCCTTGTTTAATGCCAATAAGTTCATACCAAAAGTATTCTTCAATGCGGTGTGTTTAAACAACAAATTCAAAACTAAATTTTCATCCGAGTTTTTCTTTAACTCAATAACAATTCTCATTCCAGTTCTATCACTTTCATCCCTTAAATCGGAAATATCTGGAATAGTACCATTCTTTACCAAAGAAGCAATATTCTCCAATAAATTAGACTTATTTACCATATATGGAATCTCATGAACAATGATCTTCCGGTCTTCAAAGGAGGTTTTAGCCTTAATTACAACTTTTCCTTTTCCAGAACGATAAGCCATCTTTGCACCTGAATTTCCACAAAGAATTCCGCCAGTTGGAAAGTCTGGAGCTTTAATGTAATTGGTTAATTCTTCAAAAGTAATTTGATTATTTTTAATATATGCAATAACACCACTAACAACTTCATTTAAATTATGTGGGGGAATATTGGTTGCCATACCCACAGCAATTCCAGTACTTCCATTCAACAATAAATTAGGTAATGCACTTGGTAAAACAATTGGTTCTTTCAAGGACTCATCAAAATTAGGTCTAAATTCAACAGTATCTTTTTCAATATCTTTCAACATTACATCAGATATTTTTTGTAACCTTGCTTCAGTATATCTCATTGCAGCAGCACGATCACCATCAATGCTACCAAAGTTTCCTTGTCCATCAATCAAAGGATATCTCAAACTAAATTCTTGAGCCATACGAACCAATGAATCATAAACTGCAGTATCTCCATGTGGATGATACTTACCTAAGACGTCTCCAACAATTCTTGCACATTTCTTAAAAGGTTTATTATGGAACCAGCCCATTTTATTCATTGAATATAAAATTCTTCTATGTACTGGTTTCAAACCATCTCTAACATCTGGCAAAGCCCTAGAAGTAATAACGGACATAGCATAGTCCACATAACTTTCCTTCATCTCTTGTTCAATTAACCTTGGCTCTACTTTGTCAGTCATTTTAGTTAATTACTCCAATATAACTTCCTGAGTTTTTTGGAACAAATGTGTAAAAAAGAATTGCGTCGCCATTAATGTCTAAAGGTCTTAACACTGTTTCAACTTTAAATCTTCCAAAATTTCCAACATCGAAAGATCTGTTAAAAGGCATTAATTCAATAGGCACTTCATCATGATTAGGTAACAAGGTAATATGGAATCCGAGATGTTCTTCAAGATCATGGCCATTCATTAAATGATCATTTAGAAACTCTATCATTCGCAAGTTCATTTCTGAAACATCTCCAAATGGAAGCCTAATATTATCCAAATGGGCATATCCAACTGCACGATCATGTTCAACATCAATTAAAGATTTAAGTTCCATTCTAAATATCTAAATTCCTCACTAAATTTGCATTCTCTAAAATAAAATTACGTCTAGGTAAAACTTCTTCACCCATTAAAACACTAAACATTTCATCTGCCTGAGCAGCATCACTAATTGTAACTTGTTGTAACAACCTAGTGTCAGGATCCATAGTAGTATCCCATAATTGGTCAGGATTCATTTCCCCTAGACCTTTGTAACGTTGAAGAGTATATCCCTCCTTTCCAATTTCTTCAAATAATTTAGCTAATTCATCTTCATTATACACATAATGAATTTTCTTATTCTTAGTAACCTTATACAATGGAGGCATTGCAATATACAAATATCCGTTTTCAACTAAAGGCCTCATGTACCTATAGAAAAATGTCAACAATAAACAATTGATATGTGCACCGTCTACATCTGCGTCAGTCATTAAAATTACTTTATGGTATCTTAATTTTTCAATATTTAATTCTTCACCGATACCTGCACCTAATGCAGTAATGATTGCAGAAATTTCATTATTAGCAAATATTTTGTCCAATCTTGCCTTTTCAACATTAATGATCTTACCTCTCAAAGGCAAAATTGCTTGAGTCTTTCTACTTCTTCCTTGTTTAGCACTATTATGAACAAAAATTCCGCTAGATAGTGCAAAATTATGAGTATTTGGAACTTCAATATCATAAACATCAATAGTTTCATCCAAAGAAATTATTTCTTTAATCTTATGATTATAATTTTCAACAGCCTCTTCAGCCAGACTAAAATCCCCTTCAAAGAATTTAGTTGTAAATGTTCCAAAAGTTAAAAGAGAGCTATCTTTTCTTTGTTTTCTCAAACTATCATATTCATCAACATCAACAAATCCACAGGCATCATAAACTTCGTGAAGTGCCTTGATAGTTTTTTCTTTGTAAGTTTGATCATAAGATTTCTTTCTTGATAACCTAAATTCTGGAGTCCATTGTTCCTTAGTTTTATTTCTCCTCCATTGGATTAATTTGGAATCAGTCCATTGTTTTTTTGCAATTTCAGAAAGTTCTGCCCTCTTATGAGGATTTTCATTAAAATACATCTTTATTTTTTCAGACTGTTTTTTTCTTGAAAATTCATCTGCCCAATGTTTTTTCTGTGAATCATTCAAAATTTTTAATGTTCGTTCCCTATAGTTCTTATTAGTTTTATAAAAATTTAAAAATTTATTTTTCATAAACTCCTTATATTCTTTATTTTCCCATTGTTTTTTAGCTTGTTCACTAAGAATTTTTCTAGTTTCTAGTCTTTTCATCCTATTGCTCATCATTGTTCGAAACTTCTTAGTACGTTTTAGAATTCTACACTTCTCTTTAACTTCAGGAGTATGCAATGTAAGTTTAACATGATCCCTGTGAAGTTTTAAATGATCATTGGAAGATAAAAGAACTAAATTAGTAGGATAATTATTCAACTTATTAAAATCCTTATGATGTCTATGAGAGTTTAACACAGGAGCATAAACCTTATTTTTTAAATTCCAATTATCGGACAATAAATGAGTAAAAATCCAATTATTTTTTGAATTATCATAAATCATTTCATATCCTTTAATCGTTACCTTTCCCTGTCTTTCAGATAATTTTCTTCTTAATGGCATAAGAGAATCAGTATAGGATAAATTACATATTTCATTATATGTTCCGTCCCTCATCATAAATTTATGATCGGGTGTACAAATAATTTCTTCCCCATTATCAAGAATCGCCTTAACTACCTTGGCATTTCTTTTAGTAACTCTTGGATTTTTGATTTCTTCAACACCAATAGTTCCATCTTTTTTAGTAGTATAACAAAAATTGCTTTTACCTTTCTTGTGTTCTTCAACAAGTTCTTTAAAAGAAAGATTCCTTCCATCAACTAATGCTACTTTAGTTTCTCCAGAAAAACAACCGCCAGCGGAATCTCCTTCAACAATATAAACTTCAGATAAAGCAGGATCTTTTGATTGACAATCAGCTAATTTACCAGGTAAACTTGCAGAATCTAATGCACTCTTTCTTCTAGTTAAATCTCTAGCTTTCCTTGCGGCTTCTCTTGCTTTAGCAGCACTAACACATTTACCAATTATTCTTTTAGCAACTGCAGGATTCTCTCCTAAGAAATTAACAAAGGCCTCATAGAATGAAGTATCTACATACCCCTTAACTTCAGAGTTACCTAACTTAGTTTTAGTCTGACCTTCAAATTGAGGTTCTGGAACTTTAACAGAAATAATAGCAGTTAATCCTTCACGAACATCTCCGCCACCTAAACGAGTATCTGCTACTTTATTCTTAATAATATAATCATTAATTGCCCTAGTAAGAGCTGTTGCAAAACCACTATAGTGAGTTCCACCTTCAACAGTATTAATATTATTTACAAAGGAATGAATATTTTCTTGATAACCTTCATTATATTGTAAGGAAACTTCAACACCAACACCACTATACTCTTTAGAAACAAACACTGGCTCTTCATGAATAGGACTTTTATTTCTATTCAAATGTTTTACAAATTGAGCAATTCCACCTTCATATTGGAATGTTTTTTCTTTACCATCACGTGCATCACTTAAAATAATCTTTAAATTTTTATTCAAGAAAGCTAACTCTCTTAGCCTAGATGTTAAAGTTTCAAAATTAAATTCAACTGTATTAAAAATTTCATCATCTGGTAAAAATGTAACTGTAGTACCTGTTTCTGTAGAATCTCCAATTACTGTAACTTCACAAAGAGGAACACCTTTTGAATATTTTTGATTATAAATTTTCCCATTACGTTTAACGTTAATATCTAAATTCTTAGACAAAGCATTTACAACACTAACACCCACACCATGTAAACCACCACTAACTTTGTAAGTTTTTTTATCAAACTTTCCACCAGCATGTAATACAGTCATTACTAATTCCAATGCACTCTTCCCTTCACCAGCATGCATCTCAGTAGGAATACCTCTTCCATCATCAGATACAGTTACACTGCCATCTTTGTTAATCTTAATAGAAATATATGTACAATTACCTGTCAAAGCTTCATCAATGCTATTGTCTACAACCTCATAAACCAAATGATGTAATCCTCTAGAACTTACGTCTCCAATATACATCGCAGGTCTTTTTCTAACTGCCTCTAGACCCTTCAAAACGGTGATACTTTCAGCACCATAATCCTCATTTTCTGACTTCTCAGGCGCATTTATTTCCTCTCTCTGAGCATCATTCTGATTAGGAGTATTATCTTCCATAGAAGTGCTCTCCGGCTCTCTAGGTGTGTTTTGGTCTTCTTCCATTAAAATAGTCCTCAGTTAAGAATAAGTTGTCACTGTTACAAATATTCTACAAATTAGAGTACCCCTACATATAAAAACCTTTCTGCCCCTAAATCGCCAATACAGTGGCAATAGAAGCCTTGTAGAGGCCTTTTTTCAACCCAAAAGTGACATTAAATGAATTATTAACAAAACCGATATTTATATATAATATTATCCCAGTAATATTTCATGAAAAAAAGCAATGTTGTCACTTTCACAGTCCCTTCAGAGATCAAAATGATCCTAGAAGCGGCTCAAAAAATAGGGTATTACGACAGTCTTTCTGAATTTTTAAGAGACTCAATTAGATATACATTAGAGAATAAAAAACACTTAAGAATAGCAATAGCATATGAACTATACACTTCAAAGAAAATTAGTTTGGGGAAAGCTTCGGAAATACTACAAACAAGCCTTCCTGAAGCAAAAGAAATTTTGGAGAACTGGTGATTGATTTGACAAAGAAAATAATACCTACACAAAAATTAACAAGAATAGCTAATTCTCAAAAAGGATTATTTGTTTTCAAGACAGATGCAAGAAATCAATTTCACGCATATGAGTTATTAAACTTCTCAAGAGAACCAAAACTAATTGTTCCACTAAAAAGAACTTCAAGAGTTACTGAAAAATTATTGGACCAAAATGGATTTGATATTCAAGGTGCAAGCTACATAGACATTTTATCCAAGCACATTAACTCAAGTCTAGAACATCCTAGAACTACATATTTACACAAAGTAACTTTAACAGAAATCCATGACGCCATTGTAAACAAAATAAAGGATATGGGTCCAGGACCTAAAACACTTTTTATTGATGAGTTACATAGTTTAATACCTCACCACGGAGAATTAAACACTAGAAGATTCATAGACAATCTATCCAAAAACATGGAAGAACATAGAACTAAGACAGTAGTATTAACCAATCATGCCAGACTACCTAAAGATGTATCTAAGTTCTTATTATCAAATTCTGAAGAGATTTTAGAAATACCTAATTAGTTTCTTCTTGGTCTAGAAGGTCTAGGTGTAAAACTTTTCTTTTTATATTGGGGTCTAACTTCATTTTCGCCCATAAAATCATCAAGTGTATATGTTGTTTCAGGTAATTCTGGAGATCTTGCTTTCATGTATTCTCTTGCTAATATCCAAAATACTAAACCTAAACTTTTTCTTCCTTTATTATTACAAGGTAAAACTAAGTCAACATAAGTACTGTCATTATTTGAATCACAAAGTGCAATAGTTGTAGCTCCAACTTTAGCTGCGTCTCTTAATGCATCTTTGTCAGGCCAAGGGTCTGCAACAATGATTAATTTTGCTTCGTGAAAATCTTCTAAATTAGGATTTGTTAAAATTCCAGGATTATATCTTCCTGCATATGCTTTAATCCCTGTTACTTTTGCGAATAGTTTAATTGCTCTCCAGCCATTTTCTCTCTTTCCAACAACTACAATATCTTCTGGAGCATATCTTGAAATAAATTCAGATACAACTTTAATTCTTTCATCAATAGCTTGAACATTCAAAACAGTTAGTCCATCAGTTCTAACTTTGTAAATAAATTTATTCATAAATTTAGTTCTAAACTTTGTACCAATATGTAATCCTGCTTTAAGATAATTATCTAAAGGAACCATTAAGTTAGAATCGTCATTAGGTTTTTTTGAAGTTTCTTTTACTTCAACTTTTACTTCTTCTTTAGCAACAACTTCTTTTACAGTTTTCACTACTTTCTTTGTTGCTTCTTTTGTCACAGCTTCCTTAACCTCTTCGATAGGTTTTTCCGCAGCCACAACTTTTTCAGAAGTTTTTTTAGTAACCATGGCATGATTAATTCAAATTCCATTTATAAAGTTAACTGTATTAGAATGCGATTACAGACGCTTAGAAGTAAATTTTAAAATTTTAAAATGTATAATTAAAAAAAAGAAAAAGGGGAAAAACTAGAAGTTTTTCCTGATCCCTTTAATTATGTTTTCTGACTCTTTCCTTAGTCCTAGACCTAAGCCTATTCCTAAAGCCAATGCAATACCTATTGCTAAAGCGCCTACAATCAATAAGAATGTATGCTCAAGTATTCCAACGTCTACACCTATTTGCTTCAGGGACATCATTAGTACCATGAAGATAATAACTGTTTTCAGTATACTTGCACTTGCCTTAACACCTTTTTGCTTGGAATGTTCCCATGTCTTGTAATAGATATAATTTGCTGATGCAATTCCGAACAACAAAATAACTACTGCTACAATAACATTTGGCAACCATGCCACAAATTGTCCTAATAAAACAGTTAATGTACCCAAGTTAATGAGTGCTACTGCTTGTTGTAAGAACAAAATTAGTATGTACCACTTGAAGATTTCACCTGCCACTGCTGGCACGTGGGTATGTCCTATTGTCTTGGTAAGTCTAGCTTTTCGAACGTAATCGTCCACTCTCAACTTCTCAAGCACAACCTTCAGTGCATGGCCTAGTATAACTGCTACAAATCCTCCAACAATTAAAACTATTATCGCTGCAACGATTCCTGGAAGTTGTCCAACCAGAGAATACCATATAGCGCTAAGCGGATTAATTATCGACGTTGTAGTCTGACCTAAAAAACCAACCACTATTGTTCACCTCCGTTTTCCCTAATAATTAGGAATGTCATGGCTATGTTTAGATGGTTTCGCTTTAAAAGAATTTATAACCATTCAATAGTGTACACAAATTGAAAAAATATGTTTCACAGCGTGTACTTACAATAAAATAAAGAAATAGATTTTCACTATTTTTAACTATGCATACTATTTTTATTTATTCATCCTATATAATTTTTCAAGTTGTTTTTTATTTTTAATTATGATATAATTAATATTGTGTTTGTCTAAATAATTTTTATGTCCTCTATAATGAAAATGCCTTTTACCAAATCTATACTTTCCTGAATGTTTAATGAGTCCTAAGCAATCTTTTACAGTTTCTTTATATTTACCTTTTCTGCGAATATACCTCTTAAAAATTCTCCAAGATCTTATTCTGAAGGGTGTTTGAAGCCAAATAACTAATTTTGCATGTTTCATTGCACCTCTACTCCACATTCCTCCGCCCCCATCAAGGATCCATTTCTTTTTTGCCCATAATTTCTTTGCTTTTTTTGTTCTTGATTCTTTGCTTCGAGGTTTATCATATTTTCTTATAAAATAAATATCATCCAAATCATAATGTGGAACTTTGAGTTGCTTAGAAAGTTTGTTTCCTAAGAATGATTTTCCACTTCCAGATGTTCCAAGAATATAAATCCTCTCATAATTTTTCATAAATAAATTAGTTTTTACCCATTAATAAATTCTTCTTTTAAAGAATAGAAAGCGTGTCTAAATAAAAGATTAGTTTTTATTCTTCTTAATTGATCAGAAATAAAATAAATTTTTATAAAATAAAAAAAATTAATTGGCCTTAGTCGGTAAAGGCCTTTTGATAGAAATTGGTAAAAAATTTCCCTCGAATTCTCTCTTAGCTATTTCGATAGGACTGAATCTTACTTCTTCAAGTCCTTTCTTAGTTAGCTTAAGCAACATAGGAGCGCCCATTGCTATTTGCAATGCACGTGCACCAATGATTCTTGCTTTTTCGTATTTTGTAACTTTCATAATGCTTTCCTCAGTAATTTTACATTATCAGAAGCTATTTTGACCATTTTGCCAATATCTTCAGTTGATAATGCTCCCTTACCACCTTTTTGCATTGCGCAGATTGCTCCATCCTTTAAAAATGCAGTGGTTAGTCTTGCGTCCAAAAATTCTTCTTCTTCGCAACTAGGGTCTATAACAAAGTCATTGTTTATTTTCAAAACAGTTACTTCAATTGGTTCATCAGTCAAAGGTAAACTTGTTTTAGTTTTCTTTTCATAATTAACAATTCCAGTAACTTTGTCAAACTCAGGGAATTTAGCATCTTTCATTGCAGCCAAAGCAGCTAATGAACAAGCATCTCTTAAGTTTCCTGCATCATTAATTGGATACATGTCAACACAAATTTGCCATACTTTTTCGCCTTTTTTAACACATAACTTCTTGAAGTCAATTGCGCCACTTTCTCTAATTCCTCTGTCAACTACTCTTGCAATTTCAATTGATTCAATTGAAGGAGGACCCATCTCAAATCTATCACTTGCGATTGGAGATAATTCCGCTCCAAACATAATAGATCCAGAATCTTGTTGATCAGGATAAGGTGTACTCATTCCCAATTTAACTCCTGCAACAACTTCAGTTTCGCCAATTCTTACTCGCGCAGATCCTTCTGCACTTTTTGGTGAAATTCCGTATTCAACAGAAATGTCCTTTCTATAATCCAAAAGTTTCCTTCCGTCTTGTCTTAATCCTTTTTCTAACAAAGAATGTATATGTTCTTTAATTACTTTAGCCATTTTATTGGTACCTCTCAGTAATTGCTTTTCTTTGGAGTTCTGCAATTTTTTTACAAACTGGTTTTGCCAATTCAACTGCTTCCAATAAAGCTTCTTGTGTAATCTTTCCGTCAAGTTGTAGAAGAGTTACCTTTTCTTCATTAGGCATCATTGCAATTGGAATGTCCACTGCATCTGATATGTCTTCTTCTGTCTTATCTAAGTCAGCAACAACATTTCCGTTAATGCTTCCAACAGCAACTGCGGAAACTAAGTCTTTCATTCTAAAACCTGCATCAGCCAAAGCCATTGCCGCAGCAGTAATTGCTGCACATCTTGTACCTGCATCTGTTTGAATTAAGTTTACATGAACTTCAACTGCGCTTCCAGGGAATGCAGTTAAATCTAAAGCAGGTGCTAAAGCATTTTCCATTACTAAATTAATTTCTTTGCTTCTTCTGCTTGGTCCAGGTCTAACCCTATCGCCACTTCCAGAGAAAGAAATCATGTTGTAAAAACATCTTAACTTTCCAGATTCTGGATCTTGTAAAAATTTAGGGTGAAGTTTTTTAGGACCTCTAACTACTGCTACTGCAATAGTCTTACCTATCTTAAACATTGCGCTTCCTTTTGCATTAGGAACAACTCCAACTTTAGCTTCCATAGCTCTCATGTCGTCAGCTGCTCTTCCATCATGCCTTTTTATTTTTTTACTCATTTTTTACTACCTCGCTTAGCAGTCTTTTTTGCTTTTTTACCTGCAGCTCTTCTTGTAGGAGCTTCCTCTTCATCATCGGATTCTTCCTTAGTTTTTTTCTTAGGCTTATCTTTTTGTGGTTTCTCTTCACTATCATGAACAACCACGTTCTTCATTGCCTTGTCTAAAAGATCAGATACCTTATCGGTTAATCCTTGTAAATGCCCTTTCTCATTAATGTAATTAATTGCATCAACTGCAACTAACTCATGCTCAGGTGCACCTTGAACCCAAACAAGTCCGTTTTGTCCAACTATAATTCTACAGCCAGTTTTATCTTTCAATAAAGAAATCATACTTCCTTGTTTACCAATTACTCTTGGAACTTTAGCAGAGTTTATTTCAATAATTCTTCCGCCACTAATTTTCCTAAGTCCTGGACCTTTCAATGTCAACATTAAGTTTGTTCTTCCAACAGCTGCAACTTTAGCCAATACATAATCGCCAAAATTATAGAACTGTGTTAGATCTGCACCATCATCAACATACTCTGGAACTTCTCTCAAAGTCATAAGTCCATCTCTGAAACTATCTACTTTTGCAAACCATAAAGAATTTGTCATGTCAGTTATTTTTGCGATAACCATATCTCCAGGTCTTGGATTGTAGTGTGTCTTAAGAGCAATAACTCTCAAAACTCTTCCATTAATACCTAATATTCCGACAACAGAAGATCTAATTTCTTCTCCGTCTCTATATGCTCCACCCGCAGGTAGATAATCCATTCCCGAAGCTAACTTGTCTCCCGGAACTACAATTTGTCTTTCTTTTACAAATAATTCTCCCATTTTATATTCACTTCCTCATTCAATAACTTTCAAAATTTTACTCTCAACTTGTCCGTGAGATATTTTATTTAACTCATCAAAAAATTCATCCATGATACCGGATGGTATTTCAACAACTGAGTAATATGAACCGTCATTAAGCCACTCTTCTCTTGTGACTTTGTGCTTATGCACAATACCTTTTGCTTGACCTGCAAACGCAGCAGGAACCTTAATTTCTATTTCCTTTCTTTCAAATTTAATAGGAATCAATTCTCTCAAAGCTTTCAAAGCATCTTCAACTTGTTCTTCAACAGGTTTATGCTCTTCAACTCTAAATTTTGATTCGCCAAGCGCAGTCTCAATTCTAGCTACGGGGTGAGGGCATCCAGTCTTGCTATCAATAGCATTCCTATGGATAATATCTACAATTTGTTTTCGTTTCTTTTCCCTTTCTTCTTCCCTATGCTTAGAAGTTAACTGTATTTCTCCTTTCTGTAGAATTTTCTTGATTGCTTCTGTTACATCTTTTGCATCAAAAGCAGCCATCAAATCATTCTCAGAAACTTTTTCGCCTTTTTTAACATCAAAGTAAACTTGAGTTGTAGCAAGTACATCCTCTAAAGGAATATCCTTGCCTTGTTTGAATTCAAGAGCTTTATCGCAATCTACAAGGATCTCAAAATGTCTTCCTTGTCTCTTCAATCTTGCAATTACTGCCCTATCTACATCAACCATTTTAGTAAAACAACTACTTAGTTGCTTTTGTCAACTCCTCACTTGTAAATTTTTTCAAAGTTTTATCTTTGGAACTAATATAAGATCCATCAATTCTACCTATGTTAAAATTATCTCCTAGAGTCTTTTTCAAAGAAGTCATTGCTAATTTCAAAGCTTGATCCAAAGTCATATTTTCTTTGTATTCCTTGTTTAAAATTTCTTTAACTTCGTCGTCCATTTCTCCAATAGCAGTTGCTTTGTATTCGAAGAATGTTCCTGTAGGATCTGTAACAAAAATATGGCTACTATCTCCAACACCCATGAACATTAAACTTACTCCGAACGGTCTAGCACCACCTACTTGAGTATACATTTGTTTAGTATTACATATATCTTTTACCAATGATTCTGTACTAATTGGTGAACTACATGTAACTCTATGTTGTTGTGCTGCAACTTGTGCTTTTTCAATTAAGATTCTTCCATCACTGGAAATTCCAGAAACACTTGCACCTATGTGCTCATCAATTTGAAAAATCTTTTCAACGGATTTCCCAACAATTAATTTTTCAACAACTCTCTTATCAGCAAGAATTAATACTCCTTCCTTACAAGTTATACCTACTGCAGTTGAACCTGCTTTGATTGTTTTTCTTGCATATTCAACTTGTAATAACCTACCATCTGGACTGAACACAGTACTTGCTCTGTCATATCCCATTGCTTGGTGGCTTGATTCGTCTGCTTGCATATTATTCTCCTCCTAAATACTCTCGTAAATTTGATTTGCCTTATTGACACTTCCAGATAATCCCAAACATCTTATTGTAATGTCTTTGGAATCAATCTTTTTCACAGTCATAAGACTTGTGCGAACATGATCAACGTGTTTTCTATCTACTCTTAATATACCTTTTTTTCCAGAGCCTTTAATAAACATTACTCCAGCGCTAGCATATCCAAAAGTTCCAAGAAAGTCCAAAAGTCCTTTATTCATCGTATTCTTTAGCTTCAAAGATTCTGAGGCTTTATTGCCAAAATAGTCCACTGAGTAAACGAGATACCTTTTCTTCTCTCTCAGAGTAGGTGTTAACACCTTAATCTTTGTCTTTTTTTGCATATTATATACGAAGAACAAACCTTTCTTCTTTCTCTCTTACGAAAATTTCAGAGTCTGTAGTATATATAAAGATTTCCAATGGTTAAATTTGTGCTTTAAAACACTCTAAAAGTACCACTTAGCCCACCTACCTACTAAAAAACATAGACTTAAATACCCTCCAAAGATCAAAAACTACAGTGCATATGAGATTCTATCTCAATATATATGCAACTACGGAGGAATACGCAAATGGGAGATTTCGAAAACAGAGGCCCTAGAAGAAACGAAGGCCCTAGAGAAATGCACAAGGCAACTTGTTCTGACTGTGGTAATGAATGTGAAGTACCGTTCAAGCCTACAGAAGGTAAACCAGTTTATTGTAGAGACTGCTTCAGTAAAAGAAGAAGCTTTTAGTCTAACGCATAACAACGGTTAAACCTTATTTTTTATTTTTTATTTTATCAATTTTATTTCACTCTAGTTAGAATTATACAAAAATAAAATATCGCCGTCTGTACCTTTTGCAGTTCTTGCTTTATCAAAAATCTCTCTGGGAATTTCTAAGAATTCAGTTGTATTTAATTTACCATGATTGTGAACTAAAACATTTTTTTCATTGAAACCAACAAGAGGTACAAAATGTCCTTGATATCCTTTTTCTGGAGTTCCTTTAACATAACTCCAATCCACTAAAACGATGGGTACGCAGTTTTCACTTAATTTGCCTAACAACTCGTCCAATTCTAATTCTTTCTCAACTAGATTTACACCCTTTTGTTTAGCTTCTTCAATTTTTTTCTTTCCTTCTTTTATCCAATCGGTTCCACCATGTTTTTTGTAGTATTCTAAATCCAACAAACTTTCATCAATTTCAAAAGAATCAGACATTAAATCAACATTGTAACCAAAATCTTTTGCACAAACTGCCAATGTAACAGTGGAAATAGCATTACCTTCTTTAGCACCGCAATTTTCTTCGATGCTATCTAAACTTTCAATACCTCCGAAATAAGAAAATATCATTTGTAAGGCCACAGGGCCGCAATTAAAATCAGTTGTCTGTTTAATGAATGGAACTTCTAATTTCATCCAACCACCCTTACTTTCTTCTCGTCTTTTTTCCAATTTAAGGCTTGTTTAGCCTCACCAGGAGTCATACCAATAACATTAGCAAATGCAAGTAAATCTTTTGCACCCCTCATTTCCTTAACATTATTTGCATAAGAACATACAACCATTTTAGTTTTTGATTTTCTACAAATTCGAACATTCTGTTTCATTCTTCCAATCATTTGACCCAATTGAACGCCTTCTAAATTTAAAATAAAACTAAAACCAAATCCAATTGCCACATCATTTTGTTTAGCTAATTTAGCTAAAACTTGATTCAATCCAGATTTCCTATAGTGAACTTTATCCCCAATACTCTTCAATTCAGGATTCATCAAAACATCATTTTGTTTATCACTTGTATATTTCCTATTTTGATCTTCACTTCCCCCCTCCTTAACTTTCAGATTAAGAAGTTTAGAAAAGCCAAGCTCTTTAGCCTTATCAGAACAATCTTCATTAATTTTACATCTTACAATATCAAACATGGTTCTACCTTATCTTTAATTTATTTAATCCTTTTCCCTCGACAATTTTAACTTTATGTTTCAAATCTTTAGCTTCAATTAAACAAGTCTCCATTATCTCAGCTTCTACATTCTCTTCAACCTTATTCTTACTATATTTTCGTTTCTCCAATCTTTTTCTCAAAGTTTTAACATCACACCTAACAACTACAACATAATCAACTAAATTAGAATCCATATAATGTGTCAAATGTCCATCCAACACAACCCCTTTCCAACCTTCTTGAGAGATACCTTCAACTACATCAGTCAAAACTAATTTTAATTTATCAACATCTACCAAATAAGTTTTTAATTTTCTATCGTAAGAATCATAAATTTTATACTCCTTAACAAAACTTCCAACATCAAAATAAAGATATTTTTTAGCTTTAGCTAACATCTTGGCATAAGTACTCTTACCTACGCCTGCACTTCCTGTAACTGCAATTACTTTCATCCTATTTAGAAAATATCCCTGTTTAAAACCCTTTTGAGATTAATTAATGCTAGTGCCTACAAATTTTTTACCTCTAAGTAAATTTTTCAGATTAGCGAAACTTCCGCTGACAATAAATGTTTTTATACGATTTTTCTTAATTGTTTCAGCAGCATGTTGATCCAAAATGAAATGTTGGCCAGGATGATATTTTAATTTATTTACTAATTTACTAAACTCTTCATATGAAATTTTAGAAACTAATTTAGCTCCCTTAAATCGATTAGGGTCTTTTGTATACAAACCTTTAACATTTGTAACGTTAATAAATCTAGTTTTTAGATAATGTGCAATTTGTGCAGCAGTACCATCACTTGTCTGGTTAGGTTCATATCTTAATGCTCCACAACAAACAATTTTATGTTTTCTTAAATAACCTTTAACATGTCTAAGTGTTTTAGGTATATCTCTAATATTCGAATCCTTTCCCAAAACATTTGCAATTAGTCTAGCATTAGTCCTTGTAATTCCAATTCCGAAACGAGACATAGTATCTCTATTAGCACCTAATTTTTCTAAGGCATCAATATATGTTCTAGCAACAGTTCCACCACCTATAACTAAAACAAATTTTCTATCTTTAAATGAACTTAAAAATTTCTTCAAATCTTGAATATAAGAATAATTTACTTTCCCATTCTTGAAAAGAAGGCTTCCACCAACACTTAACACCTCAACTTTCATAAGAATATCAAAACTTCTTTATTTAAATAACTAATCATCAACAGTAAACAAAACTGAATCTCTAACATCCCACAATCCTATTCTTGCACCTGCATCCAACCACCCATGTGCATAACTAACAGCTGCAAAAGCATTAACATAATCACCCTTGCCTCTGAAATGCTTGGCATCACTAACATATCTTTCAATCATATCTAGAAAATCTTCTCTTGCACCTTCTAATTCTAATTTTTGCGGAGCTTTCTTTGCCATATCCAAGGCTCTTGAAGTAATGTCAAAATACTTATCCAACTTCTCATCAGTAATTTCTTTCATAAGTTAAATAAATAAAACTAGTTTAAATCTCTTACGGATACCTTGCAAAATCAGAAATTCTAATTTCGTCGAAAACAGCAGTAGAATAAAAACGCCTTTTACCTATCCTAAACAATTCATTATTTGAAAAGTCTCCAATAAAACCTTGAATTTGTGCATCAGTATTTTGTTCAACTCCATCGACAAAAGAATATAGCCTATCATTTTCTTCATCAAAAACAAAAACAAAATGATGCCATTCAGAACCAATAATATTGTCATCTGTAAATAATATTATCTCTTCTCCAAGATTATCTCTAATAACAATAGCAAGTTTTCCACCTTGCACACCTAATGAATATCCTGTTGCATCTTGAGCTATATCTCTTTTACCCATAATTCCGTCCCTATTATCTTGGACATCTTTAACCCATCCTTCTATAGTGAAAGTTCTTGGATAAATTTGATTTCCAAAGTTTAGAGAAGCATCTGACGCAATACGTATCACATCATTCTGACCGTCAGTTTTAACAGCAGATCCAAAATAACCAGTTTCCCATGTAGGGCCGTTGGTAAGTGAGCCGTCATTGCCATGACTACTTGAATCATAGGCAATATCCCCTTCAGTTTCTTCAAACTTCAACAATAAAACTGTTTGACTATCGGGTTGATAACCTGTTCCGGGACCTCCGGGATTTCCACCTTGTGAATCTCCTCCACCACCCATTCCTTGTGAACTTCCGCCTTCAATAACGGCCCCAACTTTGAAATCACTCAAATGATCCAAAGAACTATCTAAAAAACTATAATTCAAAATGAAAGTTTCATCGATGTAAGTTCCTTCAACTCCAAAACTACATTCACTAACAGTCAAAAAAGTATCCCTCCCATCTTCAAGAGAAGGATTATCAGAACCCAATGTACAACTTGGATGTGTAAAAGAAATTTCTGCTAAATCTCTTCCAAGTGAATTTGAAACTTTAACCATTACAGAACCCTCATCAGCTTTGAAATCTCCACAAAAAAATCCTGGAGACATATAACATCATTCGTTAGCTAAAAAGTTAGAACCTGTTCCGAAATAAAAAGTCAATGATCCAATTGCAATTAATACAACTAATAGGGCCCAACCATAGGTCATTAAAAATTCCATAGACCCTTGAGCCTTTCTTCCACACCTCATGAAAAATCCAATAATAAACAGCTATTTAAATGTTATTTAAATAAGAATAATCATGAAAAATATAATAATGGACACCTGTTTTATACTAACTTGTCTAGAATTTAAAATTGACATAGATCAAGAATTAAATAATATTTTAGAAGAACAATATTCATTATTTTACATTGACAAAACAATTGAAGAATTAAAGAAAAAGCCATTAGAAAAATTAGCAATATCTATTTTAAACAAAATAGGTGCGAAACCAATCAAAACAACAGAAGACACAAATGTAGATTCCCTATTAATAGCCCATGCAGAGGCAAATCCAAAGGATATCTTCGCAACACAGGATAAAAAGCTCAAAGAAAAGCTTAAAAAGAGAAATGTAAGGCTAATTACAATAAGGCAAAAAAGGTACCTTAAGATCGTAAATTAAGGAATTTGAGGCAAAAAAACAAAAATGTTCTACGAACTGGAAGTTAGAAGTCACATAAGAGTCCCACCAAAAGAGTTTGCAAACAATACTCAAGATGCAATACTTAGAAGTCTAAACGGTGAATTTGAAAATTTCGTTTCTAAAGATTTAGGCGTGGTTATTGGTGTAACTGAAGTATTAAACGTTGGTGAAGGAATTATTATTCCTGGAGACGGAGCAGCTTATTATGACACAACTTACAAAGTTGTAACATTTAGACCAGAACTTAATGAGATCGTTATGGGTAAAATTACAGAAATAAGTGACTTTGGAGCATTTATGACAATGGGCCCAATTGATGGAATGATTCACATTTCACAAACAATGGATGACTTCGTTTCATTTTCAAAAACAAACGTACTAACTGGAAAAGAATCAAAAAAGATCTTGAAAGTTGGAGAAGTTTGTAGAGCTAAAATTATTGCAGCATCATACAAAGATATGAGCAATCCTAAAATTGGACTAACAATGCGTCAACATAGATTGGGTGCAGCTAAATGGATCAAAGATGAAATTAATAAAACTAAAAAGGTAGAAACTAAAAAATGAAGAAAGCTTGTAAAACCTGTAGAATTTTTGTTGAAGGACCAACTTGTCCAGTTTGTAAAGGAAATCAATTCAGTGAAAGTTGGAAAGGTAGAGTTTTCATAAGTAATGCAGAAAATTCAGAAATTGCAAAAAACACCGACATTAAAGTTAAAGGAGAATATGCAATTAAAGTAAAATGATTCAAGAAAAAAGCAATACCAAAAAAACAGTATTAAGTACAATTGTAGTAGTATTAGTAATTGCATTTGTATTATGGGGAATTCCTAATTACGCAGTTTATTCTAAAGAGCTAAATGGTAAGGCTCAACTTAAACAGGCTGAATGGAGCAGACAAATTGCAATCCAAGAAGCTAAAGCTGAAAAAGAAGCAGCATTATTAAAGAAAGATGCAGACATAATTCGTGCTGAAGGTGTAGCAGAATCAAATAGAATTATCTCAAAAAGCCTAACAGAAGAATACATAAAGTGGAAATGGGTTGAAGGTCTACACGATGGAAGTAGCGAAGTTATCTATGTTCCAACTGAAGCAAACATGCCAATATTAGAAGCAGGAAGCAGGGTTTTAAATTAAAATGACTACAAAAATAATTACAGAAAATGTACAATCTCTAATGAGAAGAAAAGAAATAACTTTAGAAATAACACATAGTAAGAAAGCAACACCTAAGACTGAAGACGTTGCAAAAACTGTTGCTGAAGTTACAAAAGCAGATGAAAAATTAATAGCAGTTAAAGAAATTTTAAATGACTATGGAAGTAATCTTGCAAAAGTTAAAGTTTATGTTTACGAAGACGAAAAAGCAAAAGAATCAATTGAAAAAATTAACAAGAAAAAAGTAATTCAAGCTGAAATAAAAGCAGCTCACGAAGCAAAAAAGAAGGCTGCAGAAGAAGCGGCTAAAGAAGCTGAAGCTCCTAAGGAAGAAAAAGTTCCTGAAGCACCAAAAGAGGAAAATAAATAATGGCAAAAAGACAAGTAAAAAATAAAGTACCTTCACAAAGATGGAAACTATACGAAGTTAAGGATGGGAAAATTATTAGAAAGAATCCTACATCTCCAAAAGAAGGACCTGGAATATTTATGGCAGTTCACAAGAACAGAAAAACTTGTGGAAAAAGTGGATATACAGAATTCACAAAAACTGAAAAAAAAGAAGAATAATTCTTAGTTTTTATAAAAAGCCTAATCCGCTACAATAATCTATATAAACTGAAAAAAGTGGATAGCATACATGAATTTAGGTGATAATTCCGAGTATCAAAGGGAAAATAATTCTGAAGAAGTTAATCACAAACCTGAAGAGAATAATTCAGAAAGTGAAGATCAAAAACCTAATTATGAATACGTTGACGAAGATGGTAATCCTATAGATCCAAGTGAAATGGAAGAATACGAAGTTGTTGACGAGGAAAGTGATGGAGAATCTTCCGAAGAAGAACCTGAAGAAGAGGGCGAAGAAGAATTTGTTGACGAAGATGGTAATCCTATAGATCCAAGTGAAATGGAAGAATACGAAGTTGTTGACGAAGAAGATGATGAAGAATCTTCCGAAGAAGAATCAGAACAACAAGATAATAATTCTCAAGATCAAGCATTATCTGCACAAGAGTCAGAAGAAATTTTAGAAGACATAAAAGATATTTCAGGTATCCATATGGATCAACCAAAGAATCCAAGTCCATCATTTGTAGAAGAAACAATTCAAACTCCTGTTGAAGAACCTCGGGAAACAATTGTTGAACATATTCAAGAACAATCTACAAATTATGAAGCTCCTGAACCAGTTATGGAAGAGATAACTCAAGAAACAATTCAACCAGTTGAAATTACTTCTGAACCTATTCAAGAGCAAATTGAAATCAGCCAAGAAGAAGTGGTTCAAGAATTCATATCTCCGGTTATAGAAGAAACAATACCTCAAGTTTATGAAACTCCTACACAAATTCAAAATGAAATTATTCCTGAACCTATTCAAGAAGAAATAACTCAAGAAACAATTCAACCAGTTGAAATTACTTCTGAACCAGTTGAAGAATCTCCACAAACTGAACAGATTCAAGAAACAGTTATTGAACCTATTCAAGAACAAATTTCACAAGAAGATTTGGACTTCAAAAGAAAACAAGAAGAGTTAATTAGAACCATTTCAACAGGGAAAAAACCTGAAGAAAGTGATTTAGACATTTTTATAAAACAAGCGCAAGATTCTCAACAGGAAATAACTCATAAAAAAGAAGAACCTATTCAAGAAATTCCTCAACAAACTACAGAAATTTATCAACCAAGTACGCCAAAACCTATTCAAGAACAGCCTCAAACTTATGAAGCTCCTGAACCTATTCAAGAAGAGATAACTCAAGAAACAATTCAACCATTGGAAATTACTTCTGAACCTATTCAAGAAACAGTTATTGAACCAGTTCAAGAGCAAAAACAAGAAACAAATGAAGACTTATTACAAAAACTTTCAATGAGCAATAAATCTTCTCCAGAAATTGTACCTGAAAAAACAAACGGTGAAGATAGTATAGAAAATCCTTACATTTATAGAAAAGGGCATCCTCATTTAGGTGCAAACTTTAGCATGGATACTATTTCAAGTTTAGCTAATAAAATATTCAATACGGATGAAGCAGTAGATAAATTAAACAAAAACAAGAAAAAATAATTCTAAATAAGCATAGCTAATTGTTAATAAAACCCGAGGAAGATACTCGAAAGTTTCTTCCTGGGGAAAAAGAGGTGATACTAAATAGATCTTAAAACCCCTATATAAATGTTTCGATTGTAACTATTCCAGAATAGTAACAAAGAGAAATACACTAGAATGTTCCCAAGAAAGCTTAAATACTAATTTCCGCTTTTAAGGCCAATGGAAGAAAGGATATACGACCTTCTTGTTAAAAAAAATGAGGTAACTTGGAAGACTATTATCTATGAACTAATTAATAGTGGAGAAATGGATCCATGGAATGTAGATTTAAGCAAACTTTCTAGTAAATATATAACTACAATTAAAAATCTCAAAGAACATAATTTTTTCATATCTGGAAAAATGGTTTTAGCATCAGCATTACTTCTTAGAATGAAATCAGATAGACTTCTCAATGAACATATTGCAGAATTTGACAGTGTACTATACCCTGCAGATGAAGATCTATTATTGGAAGATGAAAATGACTACAAATATGCAATTGAAGGGGCAAATATCCCTAAGTTAATGGTTAAATCTCCCCAATCAAGAAAACGTCAAGTTAGCTTAAATGAGTTAATGAAGGCATTAGAAAAGGCTCTGGAAGTGGACGAAAGAAGAAGGATTAGAAAAATTTACGAAGAACCAATAATTCAAGAAGCAGTTATGCCAAAAAATGTATACAACATTTCAGATTTAATTAAATCAGTTTATGAAAAAATAATTTATATGTTTCACAAAAAAGAAGTTCTTAATTTTTCACAATTATTAGAAACAGATTCTAAGGAAGATAAAATAACTACATTCATCCCACTACTCCATTTATGCAATCAACAAAAAATAGATATAAATCAAGAAGAAGCTTTTGGAGAAATTAAAATAACTTTAATGGACTAATTCGCTAGTTAACAACTTAAAACATTCGTTAATTGTTAACATCTGTTCTTCACCGGAAAACATATTTTTTAATGTAATTTTCTTAGCTTCTAATTCTTTTTTACCAACTAAAACAACATACTTAATTCCTGCCTTTGAAGCAAAATCTAAATTCTTTGAAACGCCCCTTTCTAATAAGTCAAAATCGACTTTCAAATCCCCTTCTCTAAACTTTTGAACAATTTTTCTTGTCTCTTCAGAACAACCAATTGAAACAACATAGGTATCAACTACAGTTTTCTTAACAGCCTCTTCATTTTTAACTAATTTCAAAGCTTCATTAATAACATCTAAACCAAAGGAAATACCCACAGAGGGATATTCCTTGCCGTCCCCAACTAAATCTCCAATTAATTCATCGTACCTTCCACCAGCACTTAAACTTGATCTAATTGATCCTTTTTTCATGAATACTTCGAATACTGTGCCAGTGTAATAACTTAAGCCCCTAGCCAAGGATGGGGAAAATTCCAAAAAATCAATTTCATTAAAAATATTATTCAGATTATCAAAGCCTTCATTTTCTCCGATAAAAGAAGAAATAATTTTTAATTTATCTTGATTAGATCCCTTACAAAGAACTATTTCTAAAAGTTTATCAGAAACAGTTTTATCAATTCCAACAGAATCAACTAATTCCTTTTTAACAGCCTCAATTCCAATTTTATCTAGTTTATCAATAACTAAAATTACTTCGTTTATTTTTTCTTTATCAACGCCAGATTTTTCTATAATTACATCTAACAATCTACGATCATTTACCTTTACAACAATATCCATTCCAATTTTATCAAAAACTTCTTTTACAATATTCAATAATTCTGTCTCAGCAACAAAAGTTTTACATCCAACAACATCAACATCACATTGCCAAAACTCTCTATATCTTCCTAATTTCAAAGGTCCATCCCTAAATACTCTGCCAATTGCATATCTTTTGTAAGGCATCCTTAAACCCTTATTCATAGCAATTACCCTTGCAAATGGAACTGTCAAATCATATCTTAATCCTAAATCTCTTCCACCTTGATCTTTCAGAGTAAAAGTTTCTTTCATAATTTCTGCACCACCAGCATATTTAGAACTAAGAACATCCATCCTTTCTAGTGAAGGAGTTTCTAATGGATTAAATCCATACTTCTCAAAGGTCTTCCTAAGAATATCAACAACATTATTTCTAGTAATCTTTTCTTCGGGTAGAAAATCCCTTGTCCCCTTCGCTCTTTTTAATTCCATTTTTTTCTCCAAAAAGAAAGGACGACAGGGGGGAATCGAACCCCCTTCTCCCGCTCCACAGGCGGGTATCTTAACCGTTGGACTACAGTCGTCATATTAATCAAGAGGCTGTAAACTAGTTTATAAGAATTTCCCAGAAAAGTAAAACCATTCCGCTAAGATAATTTATTTGAAAATGTACTTACCAGTTACAAGGAACTTTCTTATTAAACAAGAAAAATGTCTTAAACTATGAATTTGGAAAAACTCTCTTATTGGATAGGTCTTGCACAAGCAGATGGATACTTCAAAAAACAAAAAATAAGTAAAAATGGAAAATCCTGCACAAAATATTCTCTCGTTTTATCTCAAAGAGAAGATAAAGAAAACATTGTAATCAAATTCAGAGATATTTTTAATGAATTATTTCAAAGGAACAATAACTGCATCTGTACATATAAAAATATGAAAATTGTAAATCTTTCGGTAACATCTTTACTGAAATTTTTTGAAAGTAATGATATTATTTTTTCCGACCCTCCAAGGCCTCCAAAATGGATTAAATCAAACAAGTATTTATTTGGCGCATATCTTGGAGGAGTTATAGATGGGGATGGAGACATTAGAATCTCAAGAAAAGAGTATCCTTATTGCGCAATTAGAATTACTAGTGGAGAGAAACAAGAAGAATTAATCAATAGTATAAAAGAGAACTTCTGCTGTAATGTAAATTCCAGAAAATTATCTAGAACATCCCAAATAGACAATAGAAAAATTATTGGAAATTATTCAATATTGGAGTTTTACATAAGTAGTAAAAACAAAAGATTGATTCAAAAGTACCTATTACCTCACATTTCAGTAAAATACAAAAAAGAAGCAATTGAACAATTTTTAAAGAAAAGGAAATACAAAAAGAAACCTGCTAAAACTTGGGGGAAATCTTTCCAATGTGCATACCAGAATATCTTTTCTCATAAATCAGTGATAACATCTCTAAAGTTAAGCTTATATAGTAATTACAACAATTTCACAATATCTAGAAATAGATAATGATCATACAGAACAAAAAAGGAGGTTTTAATTATGGTCGAGAAAAAAGGACAAGCGGCAATGGAGTTCCTGATGACATACGGATGGGCTTTATTGGTAGTACTTGTAGCGATTGGAGCATTAGCTTTCTTTGGAGTTTTAAACCCAGGACAGTTTTTACCCTCATCGTGTACAATAACACCAGGAATTGCATGTGATGATTTCACTGTTACATCCTCAACAGTTACAGTAATCTTACGTAATGGTATGGGCGAAGGACTTAATACTGTGAGTTTAACTGCATCAGTCGGTAGTGGGACACCAGTAGATTGTGAAGGTTCAGTAACAATTGCTGATGGAGATCCACAAACATATACATGTGAAGGATCGTGGGGAGATTCAAAAGCTAAACTTAAAGCAGATTTAGGTCTTACATATAAGGTAGGTTCAAGCACAATATCTCACACAAAAACGGGTCAGCTAGTAACACAAGTTGAATAATTAGATTAAGGGGAAACCCTTTTTCTTTCTTTTTTATTTTAATTAATACTTTGAAGTAATAACATCTCTAAAGTTAAGCTTATATAGTATTTACAACAATTTCACCATATCTAGAAATAGATAATGATCATACAGAACAAAAAAGGAGGTTTTAATTATGGTCGAGAAAAAAGGACAAGCAGCAATGGAGTTCCTGATGACATACGGATGGGCTTTATTGGTAGTACTTGTAGCGATTGGAGCATTAGCTTTCTTTGGAGTTTTGAACCCTGGACAGTTTTTACCGTCCTCATGTACAATAACACCAGGAATTGCATGCACAGATTTCAAAGTTACTGCAGAAACACCAGATCAGGGTGATGGAACAATCATTGTTAATCTGCAAAATGGAATGGGCGAATCACTCACAGACGTTGTAGTAAAATGGGGCAACAATTGTGACTCTGGAACAGGCGTAGCTTTTGCTGATGGAGAATCAAAACAGTTTACTGTTGGAAAAGCACAACCTGGGATGGGATGTGGAACAGGAGCTACTGGAAGTAAGGTTAAAGCAGATTTAACTGTTTCTTACACTTCAGGAAGTGGGCTTCCTCACAATAAGATAGGTCAACTAGTAACACAAGTTGAATAATTAGATTAAGGGGAAACCCTTTTTCTTTCTTTTTTTTAATTCTTTAAATAAAATAGCTATAGCACACTAACAAAGTTTTTATACCTTCTAAGAAGATTTCCAAAGATGAATAGAAAGCCAATAGCTTGTCCAGAGTATTATCCAAATACTTTTGAAAAATTAGACAGATCCATAAGAGAATCCTTCCAACATAAGAAAGGGCCTGGCACATTACAAGCATCAAGAAGAAATGTAAAAAACGAATTATTCTTAGTCCCTTCAGAATCAATAGAAAAAGCAGGACCATGTACAGCCTGGGGATATATGGAAGTTGCAGAAGCAAAATTCCCAAAAACATATTTAGTTCTTGGATCAAACCACCATTCAGATGTTAAATATTCCACTTACTTATTTGCAAATTGGGAAACCCCCTTGGGACCAGTAAAGGTAAATGAAGAACTTGGTAAAAAACTACAAGAAGAATTTCCACAATTAATCAATGAACACACTTCTCACGAAAAAGAACATTCTGTTGAAATACAATTACCTTGGTTACAATTTGCAGCAAGAGATAAACTTTCAGAATTAACATTTATCCCATTCACAATCAATACAAAAGACCTAAAGGAAATAAAACATTTAGCAGAAGTACTAAGTAAGTTTGCAAAAGAAAATGATATCACTATAGTATCTTCCTACAATGTAGAGGACACTGCTACAATTAGATACATCAAATCTGGAAGCTCAGAAGCATTAATCAACTACAAACAAAGAAAGCAAAAAGATCTCAAAGAACTGGCACCACTACTAACATTAATTGAAATAGCTAATTTAAGAAATAAAAAAGGAGAAGTTATAAGCTATCAAACCTCTGCATCAGAAGAAAACAAAAGAGAATATTATGCTAGCATTAACTTCAAATGATTCTAATTAATAAAAAGAGAAAATTTAAAACAAATTACAAACTTTGTGACACTACTAAAACACAAGCCAAAGGTTTAATGTTCTCAAAAAAATTAAAAGCAAATAAATCAGCATTATTAAAATTCTCAAAAGAACAAAATATACCTATTCACATGTTCTTCGTATTTTTTCCTATAGATGCAGTTTGGTTAAATAAGGATTACAAAATAGTACATATTGAAAGAAATATCAAACCATTCAATCCTTTAATCAATCCTAAAAAACAAGCAATGGCAGTATTAGAAACAAACAAAAACGCAACTAAAAATCTTAAGATTGGTGACAAACTAACAAATAGTTTATAAACCTCCTTACATCCTTTAAAAACATGGGCATTTTTGAGCTAAAGGGTGTGACAAAGAGGTTCAAAGACAATCTTGTTCTTGAAAATCTTAACTTAGACATTCCTCAAGGAAGTATTTTTGGTATCTTAGGAATTAATGGATCCGGTAAAACAACTATTCTAAGACTTCTTGTAGGATATTACAAACCAACAAAAGGAGAAGTCCTATATCTAAATAAAAAATTAAAAAAGGTCGAAGGAAAACTAAGATCTGAAATAGGATTTACAACTCAAGATAGTGCTTTCTATCCAAAATTAACTGTTGAAGAAAACATAAAATATTTCGGAGCACTATATGGATTACCCAAAAAAACAATTGAATCAAACAGCGACAGAATTCTAAAACTTGTTGAACTTGACCATGTAAGGAATAGGATAGCAGAACAATTATCTGGTGGAATGCAAAGAAGATTAGACATGGCTTGTTCTTTAATCCATGTTCCTAAGGTAGTAATCTTAGACGAACCTACAGAAGACCTAGACCCATTACTAAGAAAAGACATATTACATTTAATCAAGAAAATTGCAGAAATAGGAACAACTGTAATAATTACATCCCATAGACTAGAAGACATAGAAATTGTTTGTGATCGAGTTGCAATTCTCCATAATAAGTCTATGATTAGATCAGGAACACTTGATGAACTAAAAGAAGAATATAGCTCTTCTGAAGAAATACACTTACAAACAAAAAATCAGGATTATAGGACAATAGTAAAAAACATAAGCCAATATGATACTTATTACGTAGACGGAAGTAGACTAGTTATCAGAGCAAAAAATGCTGAAAGAATATTACATGAAATATTACATATAATCGAAAATACTAAAGATAAACTAATCTATGTAGATGTTCAAAGACCAACATTAGAAGAAGTCTTCCAATCATTAACAAAAGACGTAGGAGCACAAAAAGATTTCCTTAGAAAACAATGAACAGATTATTCACATTAATAAAAAAGAATTTTAGACTGATAGTCAGATCTAAAGCATCCGCATTAATGATCATTTTAGGGCCACTATTATTAATTATGCTGGTAGGTGCAGCATTTAACACTGCAAACATCTACGGTATTCGTGTAGGTGTTTATTCTGAAGAGTATAGTCCTCTATCAGAAGCAATTATTCATGAACTCAACCAAGGAGACTATGCAACGCAAAAGGTTGAATCGGAGCAAGCATGCATTGAGGGAGTAAAAAATGGAATATTCCACGTATGTTCGGTATTCCCAAATAATCTTAAAGTAGATTTGGGGGGAAATATACAGTTCTATGTAGATAATACCAAAACGAATATAGTTTACCTCATTAGTGAAACAATTTCTGCAAACATAGGTAAAAAATCCCAAGATCTTTCTTTCCAATTAACCAAGGGAGTTGTTGATACATTAGAAGACATCAAAGATACTATCGAAGATAGAGAAGATTTACTTGATGAAATTAAATCACTAAATGAGGAAGATAAAGTTCTCCTAGGAATCGTCTCAAACGATCTTGCAGGCATGACTCTTAACTATGAAAAAACTGATATCCCCTTAGGAACATTACAATCTCAAATTTCAGACTCAAATTCATCAGCAGGTTCAGCATTTAACGCAGTAGAAAGTAAAATTGAAACTATTTTAGAAGACACTTCAAAAGCAAGCTCCAAAAGAGATTCATCACTTGAAAAAATACAAACACTTTCACAAAACACTGAAAGTAGTAAATTCTCAATAGCCCAAATGCAAAAAACATTCGATTCAATAAAAAGAGATGTTTCTGGAGTAAAAGAAACTGGGGTAAATAAAATTGTTAATCCAATAACTTCAGATATTAAACCAATTACAACTCAGAAGACCCACATAAATTTCATATTTCCTACTCTAATGATAATGATCATTATGTTCGTATCAATGTTACTTACTTCAACATTAGAAATAAGAGAAAAAACTTCAAGAGTTTATTTCAAAAATTTCATTACGCCTACTTCCACCACCATGTTTACATTAAGTAATTATTTAACCAACCTAATAATCATAGGTATTCAATCCACAATTCTCTTGGGTGCAGCATCATATTTCTTCTTTGATAACATAGCAACCTCAATTCCATTATTACTCCCCGCATTATTCATAATAATTTCATTCTTCTTATTTTTGGGAATTTTACTTGGAAACATATTCAAAACAGAAGAAACAAACACAATCACAAATATTTCACTGGGATTCATCATGATTTTCTTCTCATCAGCAATACTTCCAATAGAAACATTGCCTACAGTTATCAGAAGTATAGCCTCATTTAATCCATTTTTCATTAGCGAAACATTATTAAACAAAATTATTCTATTCCAAGCTCCATTAAAGAACGTACTTGAACATTTCTTGCTACTTTCGGGCTACCTGATAGGTATAATCATAATAACATTAATTAGTAAAAAAATAACAAAGAGAGGACAGTAATTTGAAACATACCGAAATTTGCACAGTTGGAGGATATAACGAGGTCGGTAGAAATATGACCGCCATTAATGTAGCTGGCGAAACTATCGTTTGTGATATTGGATTCAATGTACAAAAAGTTGTAGAATATCAAGAAGAAACTCCTGTTCAAGAAGCATATACAAAAGAACTTCTAAAAAAAATAGACGCAATTCCTAACTACAATAAAATTAAATCTTGGATGCCACAAACAAAGGCAATCGTTGCAACTCACTGCCACTTAGACCACATTGGAGGAATCCAATATGTAGCCCCAGATTTTAAAGCTCCCATCGTAGCAACACCATTTACATTACAAGTAATTAGAAACCAAGTACAAAATGATTCACTAAAACTTCCTAATCCTTACATCCCAGTAAAATCAAACAATACTTTCAATGCTTCTAAAAATGTTAAGGTAGAGTTCATAGATATTCCTCACTCAACACCAGAAACCTCAATGTTAGCGATACATTCTAAACAAGGAGTTTATTTATACGCAACAGATTGGAAATTTGACAATACTCCCGTTATTGGAAACAAACCGAATTATAAAAGGTTGAAAGAGTTGGGCCAAAAAGGCGTTAAGGCACTGGTAGTAGACTCATTATATTCTAAGGATAATATTAAAACACCTTCAGAAAAGATTGCAAGAGAGCTTCTAAAAGATGTTCTACTAGGTACAGAAAACTCTGGAGCAGCAATAGTTACATCTTGTTTTGCATCACATGTTGCAAGATTAAAAAGCATAATTGAATTCGGTAAAAAATTAAATAGAAAGGTTGTAATTTTGGGTAGAAGTTTTGGAAAATATATTGAAGCTGCAGAAATGGCAAGAGTTACAAAACTTTCAGATAAAGCAGAAATTGTTTCTTATAGAAAAGCAATTGATAGAAAAATTGCAGAAATAGCAAAAAAAGGACCTGAAAAATACATCATTGTATGTACTGGCGGACAAGGAGAAACTAATTCAGTATTAGCTAGGATGGTAAGAGGAGAAACTAAATTCAAATTTTTCTCAGAAGACCAATTAATATTCTCAAATAAATTAATTCCAGTAGAACCTAATTTAACAAATAGGGAAACCATGGAAAATCAACTAAAAGAGCAAGGGGTTAGAATATTCAGAGATGTTCATGTTTCAGGACACCCTGCAAAAGAAGATCTTAGAGAAATGATTAATCTAACGAATCCAGAAAATATTATCCCTTGTCACGGATTTGACAAACTTATGCAACCAGCTTGTGGTCTTGCAGAAGAAATGGGTTTCAAGTTGAATAGAGACATTCACCTAATGAAAAATGGTGAAAAAATAATAGTCGAATAGTTCTTTTTAAAGAATCTCACTACACTAAATAAATCTATATAAAACAAAATCTCCTTTTCTAAAAACACCCTAATTAGTACCAGGAAACCTCTAAATGAATAACATCTCAGAAAGTTTTAGATTTGCACATCTTGCAGATTGCCATATAGGAGGATGGAAGGAAGAAGAATTAAAAGAACTTTCAATAAGAAGTTTTAGAGAAGCTACTGAAAAAATAATTGATTCCAAAGTTAATTTTTTAATAATTGCAGGAGATTTATTTAACACCTCAATACCTTCAATTGATGCAATAAAGGAAGTTGCACTTTGTATGAAGAAAGTAAAAGATAACAACATTAAAATTTATATTATTCCTGGAAGTCATGATTACTCTCCCTCTGGAAAGACAATGTTAGATGTTCTTGAAAATGCAGGCCTATGCATTAATGTTTACAAATACCATGAAGAAACAAAGAGATTAGAAATAACTTATCATCAATTACCTTCTGGAGAAAGAATCGCATTAACAGGTATGTGTGGTTTAGCAGGTGGACTTGAAAAAATAAAATATGAAGAACTTGCAAACAGATCTGAAATAGAAAATTTAAGTGAATACAAAATATTTTTATTCCATACATTACTTAGTGAATTAAAACCTACAACTAAAGATTGGGAAAAGGTTCCATCAGAACCATTAGGATTATTACCCAAGAATTTCAATTATTACCCTGGAGGACATCCTCACTTTGTTAAACAAAAATCAACACCAGAATATCCCTTGATAGCCTACCCAGGACCATTATTCCCTAATAACTTCAAAGAGCTAGAAGAGCTCAAACAAGGAGGATTCTATATAGTTGATGTTAATAACAATAACACCAATTTAACACGCGTTCCAATTAAATTAAAAGAGATTATTTCTTTAAACATTAATGCAGAAAATAAAACACCAGAAGAAATTAACCTAGAATTAAGGGAAGAATTAACAAAAATAAACATCATTGATGCAATTATAACAATTAGAATTGCCGGAACATTAAGATCTGGCAAACCTTCAGATGTAGAATTCAAAAAAATAATCAGTGAGAATCAAGATGCATACATTATTCTAAAAAATACTTCTAAACTAAAAACTAAAGAATTTTCAGAAATTAAAATTCAAACGGGCAACATAGAAGAAGTTGAAGAAGCCATTATCAAAGACCACATAGGACAAATTGAACTTCCAGACATCCAACTTAATGAAAATCAAGAAATTCTAACAAATCAATTAATGGTTTCATTAAACAAAGAAAAAATTGAAGGTGAAAAAAACATTGACTTTGAAACTAGAATAATAAAAGACGCAATAGAAATATTCAACCTAGGAGATATATTCAATGCTAATTAAAACAATAAAATTGAATAACATTAGATCTTACAAAGAATATGAAATCTCTTTATCTGAAGGATCTACATTACTCTCTGGAAATATCGGTTCGGGAAAAAGTTCGATATTTTTAGCAATAGATTTTGCACTATTTGGAATCAGTAGGGATTTGCCTGGAACTGCACTCCTAAGAAATGGAGAAAAAGAAGGATCTGTAGAATTAGAATTCGAACTTAATGAAACCAACTACTCAATTAAGAGGGGGCTCAAAAGGGGACCTTCCTCCGTAACACAGGATACTGGCCATTTAATAGTAAATGGTGAAAAGACCGAAATGACTGCAATGGAACTAAAGCAGAAAATAATTGAAATTCTAAACTATCCTCAAGAACTTCTAACTAAGTCCAAATCAATGGTTTACCATTACACTGTTTATTCTCCTCAAGAAAAAATGAAGGAAATATTACTTAGCAAAAAAGAAAATCGTTTAGAAATTTTAAGAAAAGTATTTGGAATAGACAAATATCAAAGAGTAAGAAAAAACTCAGAAATATTCATAACAGCACTTAAACAAAAAAGCAAAGAAATAGCAGTTAGGATTGCGGATTTAGAACAAAGGTCTGCAGAGCTTTCCGAAAGAAAAGAAAGACAAGTAGAAATATCTCAAAACATTAATGAATTAAATCCTCAAATAGTTATCCTTGAAGAAAAAATAAAAAATAAAAAAGAGTTGAACATTCATTTAGAAGAAAAATTAAAAGAATCTTTACACATTAAACATGAAATAGAAAAGAAAAAGATTTTCTTAGAACATAAAAATTCAGAACAAAATCAACTAACTAGGGATTTAGAGAACAACAGCAAAGAACTCCTATCATTAGAACAAGAACTGAAAGAATTGCCTATGTTCGATCCTTCGCTTGAAGAAAAAATAAAAATAATTAATCAAAACATATCCCAACTAAAAGACCAAACAGTACATTTTGAGAAAAAAATATCTGAACTAGAAACTAAAAAACATGTTCACCAAAAATTATCTAACGACATAACCAATATGGAGCATTGTCCAGTTTGTACGCAAGACGTTAATGAAGACCATAAACAAGGCGTTTCTTCTAAGGCAGCAAGAAGTATAGAAGAACTAGATATAGAGCTAAGAGCAATAAAGAAAAGTTTAGAAGAAAATAAAATAACAATTGAATCAAAAAACAATGAAAAAACAACTACTGAAAAAATATTTCAATCTCAGAACATAGTTCAATTGAAACAAAGAGATTTAGCCAATAAGAAAACATCACTAAGTTCATTTAATGAAAGAATACAAAAAACAAAATTAGAAATTTCTCAAACAAGTAAGGAAATATTAGATTTAGAATCAAAAAACAAAGAAAACCCTGAATTAGAAAAAGAAATTAAATTACAAAAAGAAGAACTTGAAAATATAATTCAAAGTCAAAAAGAACTAGAAATAAAAAGGGCATCGTTAACTTCTGAACAAAACACTTTAGCAACAATAATTCTAAAGATGGAAGAAGAGATCAAATCCAAACAAATAGCAAAAGAAAATATTGCAAAATTAATGCAGTTAAAAGATTGGTTGGAAAAACAATTTATCAACATGACATTACTTATGGAAAAAAGTATTATGTTGAGAGTCCATTCTGAGCTAGAAAGCTTAATACAAAAATGGTTTTCAATGTTGGTGGATGCTGAAACAGTAAAAATTAGGATTGATGAAGAATTTACACCAATAATTGAACAAAACGGTCATGAAATAGAGTTCCCTCATCTTTCTGGAGGAGAAAAAACAGCTGCAGCACTATCTTACAGATTAGCACTTAATCAAGTGATTAATACTCTTATGAGTACAATCAATACAAAAGACATTCTAATGCTAGATGAACCTACTGACGGGTTCTCCCAAGAGCAATTAAGCAGGATGAGAAATATTCTAGAAGACCTAAACACAAAACAGACTATTATAGTATCACATGATCCAATGATTGAAAGTTTCGTAGACAAAGTCATTAGATTAGAAAAAACAGAATATTCCACAAAAACGACTAAATGAACTTTTAAAGTTTATAAATAACTCAAGAAGATCTTAAAAACTCAGGAGAAGATTTATAAATTTTCCAATAAAGGAGATACACAGAAATGAAAAAACTACTGATTATCCCATTAATCCTCCTAATATTCTCTAGCATCGCTTTAGCTGAAAATGAACTAATAACTAACATCAATGACATTTCCAAGGAAATAGAAGCCGGTGCTGCAGCAGAGTATACTATTAACATTACAAATCCTAGAGATACAAGAGACGTTTTCAGAATAACCTATAACGACTTAGACGTTTATCCATTCTCAGACTTTGTAAGAAATATAGTATTTGAACCTTCACAATTAAAGCTAGGTATAGGGGAAAGCGGAATAATCAAAGTTATACTGAAAACAGTAGATACTGCACCACAAGATAAGGGCTATGAAATGCCACTCACTGTTGCATCATTAACAAATCCAGAAATTTTAGAAGAGTTCATTCTAAAAACATATGTCGTTTCTCCAGAAGATGTAGTTTTAATATTTCCAGAAATACCTAATGAAATGATTCCTGGTGAAGAATACAAAATAAAATTAAGATTCAAAAATCGTGGAAATGTTGCTTTAGAAAATTATGAAATTTTAGTTTCAAGTGATCTACCTCAATTTCAAAAAAACTTCATTGTAAGTTTTGGTCCTAAGGAAGAGATAGTAGAAATAATCTCATTAAAAACTGGTGAAAACTTAAGGGCAGGAGATTACGTTGTTAATGTAAAAGTATATGACAGCAGAAGTAAAACTAAAGGATCTTACTCATCAGCATTTACTATAACAAAAAATGAGAACGTTGAAGAGATAGCAGACAAAGAAGGAAGATTCCTAAAGAAAGTCCATACAATCACTAAAACCAATAAGGGGAACGTAAGGGATGAAATGGAGATAGTTGCAGATGTTAACTTTTTTTCGAGAATATTTTCAAAAGCTGAACCAGAACCTAGCGTAAGAAAAGGAAACTATGTTTGGCAATTTACTTTAGAACCTGGAGATGAATTCGTAGCAGTGTACACTACAAATTATAGGCCTGTATTTTTTGGGCTACTAATAATTATTTTAGCAACATTTGGAATGATGCACCTAATAGACAAATCGGTAATCATCAAAAAAAGAATGTACAAAATCAGAAGAACTCCTGACGGCCTATCAGAACTAAAAATATTAATCCATCTAAAAAATGGAAATTCAAAACCAATAAAGAATGTATCTATCATGGATGTATTACCAAACACAATGGCTTCAACAGAAGAGTTTGGAACATTAAAACCTACTAAAGTTCAACAAGGGACAAGAGGAAGGAGATTCATTTGGGAAATTGGAGAACTTGCACCTCAAGAAGAAAGAATATTATCTTACAAGATTACTTCCAAAGTTAAACTAATTGGTGAGACTAGATTACCTCCAACAGTAGTTCAATTTACGTCTGCGAAGGGCAAATTTATATCTGAACATTCAGCAAGTATAGTTTTGGAACATGGCCCAAAAGTCCACCAAAACAAAAGTTTATAAATTAACTAAATTCTTTTTGATTCAGCCCACCCTAGCTCAATGGTAGAGCGTTCGGCTGTAGATACTATTTGACGTTGCAAATTTGCAAAGAATGAAAATAAGTCAGCTGAAACCGAAAGGTTCCAGGTTCAAATCCCGGGGGTGGGATCATTTCTCAATCTCAACAATATTTATAAGTAAGTTAAGCCTCTAAAAGAACAAGAGGAAGACAAATTCTAGCCTGTGCTATCTAACAGAAAGGCTTATATATTGATTTTGGACACAAATTCCCATAATGAGGCAGTCTTTTAAAAAAGCAATAGTGATGGCAACAAACAACAAATTTTAACCAACTAAAACTTAGAGATAGACTGTAATATAAAAATAAAAAAAAACCACCTGCTCTAGTAGTGTAGTGGTTATCATACGGCCCTGTCGAGGCCGTGACGCGGGTTCGATTCCCGCCTAGGGCGCTTCAGAGGCAACGGGCCGGTAGCTCAGCCTGGCTTAGAGCACTTGGCTTTTAACCAAGGGGTCGAGGGTTCAAATCCCTTCCGGTCCGCTAATTCAAATAAAAATGGCAGAAGAACAAACCCCAATCAAACATCAACTCATACCAAAACAAGAGGTATGTACAGAAGAAGAGATAAGTGAAATTCTAACAAAATATAATATCAAACTTGAACAACTGCCATCAATTAGCGTAAAAGATCCATCCATTGCAACTCTAGATTTGGAACATGGAGCAGTAATTAAAATTCATAGAAGTAGTAAAACAGAACCAAATTCTTTATTTTACAGGATGGTAGTAGAATGAACCAAGGGACTGAACTAATTCAAAAATATTATGAAACTAACAGTTTAATCTCTGCAGATGTTGATTCTTTTAATAATTTTATAGAAAATGAAATGCAAAAAATAATTAGTGAAGTTGGAGACATTATCCCAACCGTTATTCCTGCAGACATGGATGACTTCAGAATTAAATTCGATAAAATCTGGATCGAGAAACCAGAAATGATTGAAGCTGATGGAAGTAAACGTGATATTTATCCTTCTGAAGCAAGATTAAGAAAAATAACTTATTCAGGACCAATTAAATTAGAAGTTTCCGCACACATTGACGGAGTACAAAGAGAAACATTCACAACTCAAGTTGGAAAAATTCCAATTATGATTAGAAGTAAATTCTGTCACCTTTACAACCTACCAAAAGAAGAACTAATCAAGCATGGAGAAGATCCTGATGATATTGGTGGATATTTTATATTAAACGGAAATGAAAGAGTATTAATCACTGTTGAAGATTTAGTTTCAAACAGAATGTTCGTAGAGAAGGTTAAAACTGGACCTATTAAATTCTCAGCAAGAGTATTTTCAGAAAAAGGATCATATAGAGTTCCTCACTTAATTGAACAAACTAAAGATGGTGTAATCAATTTATCATTAACAAGATTAAAGAAAGTTCCGCTTGTTGCAGTTATCAAAGCACTTGGACTTACAAAAGATTCAGACATTATGCAACACATCGATTTAGAAGAAATGCACGATGATGTTTTTGTAAATTTATACAATACTATTGATCTAAAAACTTATGAAGACGCATTAGATTTCATTGGTAAAAAAATGGGGATTAACCAACCTCCAGAAATAAGAGCTGAAAAAACAGCAGACAATTTAGACAAATATTTGCTTCCACACTTAGGATTAACTCCTGAAGACAGAATGAAAAAGGCAATTAATATGTGTAAACTTTTGAAGAGATTCTTACTAATTACAAAGAAAGATTTGAACAATCAAGATATAGATCATTATATGCATAAACGTCTTAAACTACCAGGAGACCTTATGGCAGACCTATTCAGAGTACACTTAAGATCTTTAATCAACGACATTATGTACAATTTCCAAAGATTGGTAAAACGTACTAAGTTCACATCATTAAACATTATTATCCGTGATAAACTTCTAACATCTAGAATAAATTCTGCAATGGCAACAGGTGTTTGGGTTGGAGGAAGAAAAGGATTATCACAAAATTTAGATAGAACTAACTATCTTTCATCATTATCACATCTTCAAAGAGTTAATTCATTATTATCTGCAACTCAGGAAAACTTTGATGCAAGAGCATTACATTCAACACACTGGGGAAGATTATGTGCAATTGAAACTCCTGAAGGAACATCAATTGGACTAAGAAAGAATCTTGCATTAATGGCAAAGGTTACCTCGGAAGATACTAACGATATCAAAGTAGTAAAATCACTAAAGGGATTGGGACTAATTCAAAATGAGTAATACTAAAAAAACAGACGTATACTTGAAAGACGTATTCATTGGTCAAGTGGAATCACCTAAAGATTTTATACAAAAAATAAAAACTGAAAGAAGAGAAGGTAAAATGCCAGATTCAGTTAATGTTGGATACAACAAAGATCTAAATGAAATTTTAATTGAAACTTCTAAAGGCCGTTCAAGAAGGCCATTAATAATTATTGAAAAAGAAAAAAGTAAATTAACACCGGAACATGTTAAGAAATTACTAAGCAATGAAATGAAGTGGAAAGATCTAACTACTGAAGGGATCATTGAATACATCGATGCAGTAGAAGAAGAAAATGCATTAGTTGCATTAAACGAAGAAGATATTACTCCTCAACACACACATTTAGAAATAAGTCCTATTGTTATTATGGGATTGACAACTTCATTAGTACCATTTTCAAATTTTGGACAGTCCGCACGTCTTAACAGAGGATCCAAAGCACAAAAACAATCTCTAGGTATTTACGCTGCTAACTACTTAATCAGAATGGATACTGATTCTAATATTTTGCATTATCCATCAAATCCAATTGTAAAAACTTGTAACTCAAAATTAGCAGGAATGGAAAATCACCCTGCAGGACAAAACATTGTTGTTGCTCTAATGAGTTATGAAGGTTACAACATGCAGGACGCTTTGATTCTTAACAAAGGATCTCTAGCAAGAGGATTATCACGTTCAACATATTTCAAACCTTACACAGTAGAAGAATTAAGATACTCTGGGGGATTAACAGATCAAATTTGCGTTCCTGACAAGGAAGTTAAAGGTTACAAAGCAGAAGAAGATTATAGCTTACTAGAAGATGATGGAATTATCTATCCTGAAGCTAAAATTACAGAAGATGATGTTATCATTGGAAAAACTTCACCACCTAGATTCCTAGGAGAAATGGATGAATTCAGTATTTCAGCTAACAAACTAAGAGACAGTTCAGTTAAAATCAAACCTGGAGAAGATGGTAAGGTTGACATGGTTGCTGTTACAGATAATGAAGAAGGTAACAAACTTGTTCAAATTAGAGTTAGATACCAAAGAATTCCAGAAATTGGAGATAAGTTCGCTTCACGTCATGGACAGAAAGGAGTTGTTGGACTAATTGTACCTCAACAAGATATGCCATTTACAGGAACAGGAGTAACACCGGATGTTATTTTCTCTCCTCACTCAATTCCATCCAGAATGACAGTTTCACATTTAATTGAAGCACTAGCTGGAAAAGTTGGAGCATTAAGTGGAAAATGTATTGACGCAACTGCATTCTCATCACAATCAGAAACAGGATTAAGATCACAATTACAAGATATGGGCTTTAGGGAAAGCGGATCAGAAAGAATGATCAACGGTATCACCGGTGAAGAATTTGAAGCTAAAATATTCATTGGTAACATGTACTATTTAAGATTAAAACATATGGTAGGTAACAAACTACACGCACGTGCTGCAGGTAGAATCCAATTACTAACACGTCAACCAATTGAAGGACGTGCAAAGGGTGGAGGATTGAGACTTGGAGAAATGGAGAAAGACTGTTTCGTAGCACATGGAGCATCACTATTATTGAAAGAAAGATTCGACTCAGATAGAACAGTTGTACCAATTTGTAGTGCATGTGGACTAATCGGAGTTAATGACGTATTCAGAAAGAAAAAATTCTGTCACAGATGTGGTGGAAACGTAGAAATTAACTCAGTAGAAATATCTTATGCATTCAAGTTATTAATGGATGAACTAAGAGCAATGGGAGTACTTCCTAACATCAAACTAAAAAACAAATACTAAAATGGCTGAAAAAATATACAAGAAAATAAGTGAAATTGACTTTAGTATGGAAAGTCCTGAATTCATGATAGATACATCTTCTGCTAAAATAGTGACAGCTGAACTTTATGAAAAAGAAGGATATCCTGTAGATGGCGGACTAATGGATGTTCATTTAGGAGTTATTGATCCTGGATTAAGATGTAAAACTTGTGGTGGAAAATTAAAAGAATGTATGGGTCACTTTGGTCACATTGAATTAGCAAGACCAATTGTCCACATCAATTACACTACTCATGTATACAATGCAATTAGAAGTACTTGTAACGAATGTCATAGAATTTTACTTAACGATAAAAAACTTACAGCTATTAGAGAGAAATTAGATGACGGAATAAAAAACAAGGATTCCGATAAAATGAGAAAGGCTACAAGAGAAGCTATTACTAAATCAAGATTGATTAAGAAATGTCCTTACTGTAATGCTAAACAAGAAGTAGTAAAGTTAGAAAAACCTACAACTTACATGCAAGGGGACAAAAGAATAAGTCCAATTGAAGCAAGAGCTAGATTAGAAAAAATCAGCGATGATGATGCTGAAGTTTTAGGATTCAACCCTAAAGTATCTAGACCTGAATGGATGATTCTAAAGATTCTTGCAATACCTCCTGTAACAATGAGGCCTTCGATTACATTAGAAACTGGTGAACGTTCCGAAGATGACTTAACACACAAGTTAGGTGACATCGTAAGAATTAACCAAAGATTATTCGAAAATATTAATGCTGGAGCTCCAGAAATGATCATTGAAGATCTATGGGACCTACTCCAATATCACATAACAACATATTATGATAACACTGTTTCAAGTATTCCTCCTGCAAGACATAGGTCAGGACAGGAACTAAAAACACTTACAGAAAGAATCAAGAGCAAGGAAGGAAGATTCAGACATAACCTTGCAGGTAAACGTGTAAACTTCGCAGCACGTACTGTTATCTCACCAGATCCATGTATTAATTTCAACGATGTTGGAATCCCTAAATCAGTTGCAATGGAACTAACAATTCCAGAAAGAGTAACTACATGGAACAAAGAATGGTTAATTAAAGCTATCAAAAATGGTCCAAAAGTTTACCCTGGAGCTAACTATGTTATTTGGCCGGACGGAAAGAAAAAGAAAATCACAGAAGAAACCATGGAACAAATCATGGAAGAATTAGACTTAGGATTCAAAGTTGAAAGACATTTAGTTGAAGGTGATCAATCATTATTCAATAGACAACCTAGTCTACACAGAATGAGTCTTATGTGTCATAGAATTAAAGTTCTACCTGGAAGATCATTTAGAATGAATCCTTCCGTATGTAATCCTTACAACGCTGACTTCGATGGAGATGAGATGAACTTACACGTCCCTCAAACTGAAGAAGCAAGAGCAGAAGCTGAAGTTCTTATGGAAGTTCAAACACAAATTATTACTCCTAAAAACGGATTTAATATAATTGGTTGTGTAGAAGACTCAATTACAGGATGTTTCTTGTTAACAACTTCTGGAAAAATTTCAAAAGAAGAAGCTGTAGACTTACTAACTTCAATTGGAATGGATACAGTAAAATTCGATAAAGAAATGTTAACTGGTGCTGAAGTATTCAGTACAGTATTCCCTAAAGATTTCAATTTCATTAGAAAAGACAAACATGGAGAAATAACTGTTAGAGTTAAAGACGGTCTTTTAGAAAAAGGAATTATCGATAAAAAAACCATTGGAGAAAACAATGGAGAATTAATCAGAGAGTTCTACAGAAAGTACGGTCAAAATAGAACAATCGAATTACTAGGAAACATTTTCCAATTAGGAATTAAGATTCTACTAAAGAGAGGATTCACTACAGGTGTAGCTGATACAGATATCCCTCAAGAAGCAGGTAAGAAAGTAGATGCAATGATTAAGAAAGCTTATTCAAAGTTAGACGAACACATTGAAATATTCCAAAAAGGTAAAACTGAAGCATTACCAGGTAAAGATCAATTAGAAACTCTTGAGATTAGAGCTATGGAAATCTTAAACAAAGCTAGAACTGAAATAGGTGACTATGTGAAAGATCTAGCTGTTGATGGAAACCCTACATTAGTTATGGCTCAATCAGGTGCAAGAGGAAATATCCTTAACTTTACACAGATGACTGGGTGTATTGGACAACAGGCATTAGGTGGTAAGAGAATTACAAGAGGATACAGAGGAAGAACACTATCAACATTCAAAGAAAACGACTTATCTCCTGAAGCAAGAGGATTCGTAAAAAACACATTCAAGAAAGGAATTACACCAACAGAATTCTTTTTCCACGCTATGACTGGAAGAGATTCTCTGATGGATACTGCATTAAGAACTCCTAAATCAGGTTACCTATACAGAAGACTTGCAAACGCATTACAAGATCTAAAAGTAGAATACGATAGCACTGTAAGGAATGCAACTAAAGAAATTATCCAATTCAAATATGGTGAAGATTCAATAGATGTTTCTAAATCGGAAGGTGGAACTATCAACGTAGTAAACGCAATACATGATGTACTGGGAGAAAAAGTATAAGATGACAATTTACAAAGAATACGAAGGTAAACTTCCTGGAAAAATAATTAATGATTTGAAGAGCGAAGCTGAGAAAAGAAACCTTAATGATAACCAAATAAAAAAAGTTATGGAATACTTAGTTGACCAATATAATGCAGCAAAGATTGATCCTGGAGAGGCAATCGGAATTATTACTGCAGAATCATTTGGAGAACCAGGTACACAGATGACACTTAACGTGTTCCACTTCGCTGGAGTAGCTGAAGTGTCCGTAACACAGGGTCTACCACGTCTTATTGAGATCTTAGATGCAAGAAAAACCATCAAAACTCCTTCAATGGAAATTCACTTAGATAAAAAACACAATAAAGAAACAAAAGATGTTAGAAATGTTGCAGCTCAAATTAAAGAAACTGTTCTAAGAGAAATCTCAGAAGAATTTAATATTAACTTATCAAAAATGCAATTAGAAGTAGTTGTTAACAAATCTAAGATGAGAGAAATTAAAGCTAAACCTGCAGAAATAGCTGAAAAATTAGGCGAAGCTCACAAAAACATAATTGTAAAAGAAACTGAACAAGGTTTTAGCATTAAACCAGAATCTTCAGAAAACGAACTTATGGAAATGTACAAGTTAAAAGAAAAATTAAAAGAAACTTACATTAGAGGAGTTAAAGGAATAACTCATGTACTTCCTGTAAAGAAAGGGAATGAATTCATAATTATTACATCAGGTACAAACCTTGCAGATGTATTGAAGATTCCAGAAGTTAATTCAGAAAAAACAACTACAAATGATATTCACGAAACTGCTAAAGTTCTTGGAATTGAAGCAGCTAGAAATACTGTTATCAGAGAAGCTGAAAAAGTTATTGAAGATCAAGGATTAGATGTAGATATTAGGCATATTTTATTCATCGCAGACACTATGTGTAGAACTGGAAGTGTTAAAGGAATTACAAGATCAGGAATTACTGGCGAGAAAAAATCAGTTCTTGCTAAAGCATCCTTTGAAACACCACTTAAACACCTAGTAAATGCTTCATTAATCGGAGAAAAAGATGAGCTAAACTCAGTTATTGAGAACGTAATGCTTAATCAACCGGTTCCTTTGGGTACGGGCCTACCTGATTTGGTAGCTAAAATGGGACCAAAAGATATTAAAACTGATAAAAAGAAAACTTCAGAAGGAGATAAAGAATGAGCCTACAAGATTTAAAAGACGCAATGAAGACACAAAAATTAGTGTTCGGTGCTAGACAGGCTATTAAAAATCTAAAAAACGGTAAAACAAAAGTAATATTCCTTGCAAACAACTGTGGTGAAGATATTCAAGAAAGTATCGACCATTACGCAAAGTTGAACAAAGTTAAAATAATCAAACTAGACAAACCAAGATCTGAAATATCAATTTTCTGTAAAAAGAATTTCTCAGTAAGTGTTATTAGTTATTAATATGAGATCAATTCAAAAATTAGACATGAGAATCATGGGCTACATTACCATGTTCGAAAAATTAACTAAAACTGAATCATTAGATTTCTTAGAAAACAAAGGCCAATTAGTATTCTTTGTAAAAGAAAACTCTGCAAAAAAAGCTGCAGGTAAACAAGGAAGCAATATCAAGAGATTATCACATTTACTTAAGAAAAAAGTTAAAATTATTGAACTTAATGAAGATCCAAAAAAATTCGTTCAAAGTTTAATTTTCCCTTTAGAACCTTCTTCCATCGAATTAAAAGAAGGCAAATTAGTTCTTAGTTTCAGAACATCTGAAGAAAGAGCAAGAATCATAGGGAGAAATGGATCTAATTTAGAATTTCTTAACAAGCTTTTGGAAAACCATCACAAACTAAGTTTAAAGGTTGTCTCTTAATTACAGCCACTTCTAAGTCCATATAACGATGTTTAAATGATTGAAAAACCATTTCTGGTTCATGTCCATCAGAAGGAACAATTATTCCTTGATTTAAACCAAAAGAAAGCCTATACCATGAATTTCCATTTACTAAAGTTCTTTCTTCAATCCTAACTACAGAACTAGGGTCGACATCAACTCCAGGAAAAATAGAATTAAGAAAAGTTTCATTCCCTTTTGGTAAATTATTATTTTCTGAACCAAGCGTATTTGTTTGAGCATAACCTAAAACTGAAATATCTGAACCCCACCCTAAAAAACCATCAGAGATTAAAGGTATAGGGTCATTTGTTGAAGTTTGTTCTCTAACTTTCCAAGAAGATAAAACTTTTCTTTTAGAACCATTAACTAATCTAAATAAATCTGGCCTAGTAGGATCTGATTTTCCACGATTAAAAAAATCTTCATAAGGCATAGAGAAAACATCAACTAGTTGACTTCCAAATAAATGTGTTGGAAAGCAAGATCTAAATCTTTCTTCAAAGGATTTACTTGGAGAACTACATTCTTCATTGACCATTGTTGGATAAGCCCTTAATGGAAGTTCAATATGCGTAGAATCATCATTAATGGCCAAAGTTAAAGTATCTCTAACACCTTGGGCAGGAGAATAAGCTAAATGAGATGGATCTAGACCTTCCTTAAATCCTTCAAAAAAATCTTTTCTTTCTAGTTCAAGTCTTTGAATTAAAGAATCGCTAGCTTCTTGACCATTAACTTTTGTAATTAGCATATTATGTCAACCCTAATATTATACGAACCCTAGAGGTATTTAAGTTTTACTTCATATCCTCCATAAACAAAATTCAACTATCAAAAACAAGAAGAATAAGCCCTATAAACTCAGTTTAGAACCAAAATGTTTATAAAAGGAAATTAGTGAAATCATACAATGCCAAAGAAATCAAGAGGACTGGGTGCGGAAAAGAAACTTTCAGCTAGAAGGAACAAGTTCAAGTGGGCTCAGCCATTATACAAAAGGAAGAAGAGAGGACTATGGCATAAATCTAATCCATTAGGAAAATCTTCACAAGCAAAAGGAATTGTTCTAGAAAAAAGACAAGTAGAAGCTAAACAACCTAACTCCGCTATGAGAAAGTGTGTTGTTGTACAACTTACAAAAAACGGTAAAAAAATTACCGCATTTACACCAGGAAATGAAGCTATCAAAAGAATTGATGAGCACGACGAAGTTATTATCGAATGTATTGGTGGATCCAGAGGAAAATCCAAAGGAGACCTACCAGGAATTAAATGGCAAGTTATCAAAGTTAATGATCAATCACTTAACGCATTAGTACGTGGTAAGATCGAGAAGGGAAGAAGATGAAATTATTCAATTTATGGGAAACTCAAGGAATTATTCTTACAGATTTATCTCTTAAGAATTCAATAACTACAACCCCTAGAATAGTTGCTAAGTCTCAAGGAAGAAATGCTTCACAAAGACTTCACAGAAATAAATGTAACATTGTAGAAAGATTAATCACAAGATTAATGGTACCCGGACACAAAGGTAAAAAACATTTCAAGTCCTCAGGTAAGTGTTCAGGTAAATATCTTACAACTGCAAACATTACAATTAAAACATTAAAAATTCTACAAGAAAGAACAAAGGAAAATCCAGTTCAAATATTAGTAACTGCAATTGAAAATGCAGCTCCAAGAGAAGAAATCACAACTGTTGAGTACGGAGGAGCTAGATACCCTCAAGCAGTAGACTGTTCTCCTACAAGAAGAATTGATATGGCATTAAGAATCATGGTTCAAGGATCTTACCAAAAATCATTTGGTAAAAAAATCAAGATGGAAGCTGCATTAGCAGATGAAATCCTAGCAGCATACAACTTCGATCAAAAATCTGCAGCTATTTCAAAGAAATTAGAAATGGAAAGAATGGCAGACGCAGCAAGATAATTATTTTTTATCCATTTTTTTCTTAGCAATCCAAAGAAGTAATACTAGTTCTATGAATACTACGAAGACTCTCATGAACTTAGACATATCTGAGAAATATCTACCTGTACTGTAAATCAACAATAGTATTCCTCCAAACATAAATCCACTAGCAGCAACTTCAAACGAATAAAATAAACCAATTAAAATCAGTATAATTCCTATTGGAGAAATAATAAAGAACAAGTTTCTATTATACTCTTCTTGAGCATTGGAATATTCCTTACTACAATAATTACAATCTGAATAAACTTGACATCCATTTTCATCATAATCAAATGTAGGATCGCCTTCTTCGGAATTACATTGAGCTATTTCTTCTTCAGAAACAAAATAAACATTTTCACAAGTTTCAGGAGGAACTTCGAATCTATCTTTGAAAGCCCTAGGCCCATCTAAACCACAAAAATCTTCATATTCTGGAGCAGAATACACAGCATCAAAAAATAATCCAATAAATAATGCTGCCATTATAGCGATCGCCAATGACATTAATAACTCTTTCACCTTCATAATTTTTACTTGATTATTATGTTTATATTTGTTTCTCTTAAAAAAAACTTACATAGGATTTAATTTTATTAATTTCCATCCTAAATCTTTAACACGCTTTCTAGCAAATTCTTCCATTCCTTCTTTAATGATTATGATGTCTGTCTTGTGCAAGTTATTATTTATCTTAATTTCAATTCCACTGTAAAGGTCCCACCACGTTTTGGATACATCAAGAGATTTCCAAGTGGAGGGCTTATTGGCCCCATTTAAAAAAACCATCACATCTATATCACTTCCAAGGTGACCATTATAACATTCAGAATATTTCCCAAATTTGCCATTTGCCAAACTTCCAAAAATATAAGCTTCTGAACCTTTTGGCAAATCATCTATAATCCATCTAGATATTTTATCCAAAATTTTAGTTTGTCCAGAATAAATAAACTTCTTAGGTTTTTCCATAGATTCATTAAGATTATCAAAGTTATATGCCTTCCTAACGTCCATTTAGAAAACCTTATAAACAGTTTTCACAAAAAATCCTCATGGCAAAAGACATGGGTGAAACCGTAAAAATATTAATGAGAAAACCTGAACAAATCAGGAATATCGCTATTTGTGCCCATATTGACCATGGTAAAACTACATTCTCAGACAATTTACTTGCAGGAGCAGGAATGCTTTCAGAAGAACACGCAGGTAAACAATTAGCTTTAGATTTTCACGCAGATGAACAAGCTAGAGGAATTACAATTGATTCATCTTCAGTATCTATGGTTCATGAAGTAAATGGCCAAGAACATTTAATCAAC
>Ga0233430_1000781_pt1 | contig 52512 bp, 56 predicted proteins | sample SI_118_April2016_2_FD_179883 | JGI IMG/M metagenome (GOLD analysis project Ga0233430, IMG submission 179883) | Seawater microbial communities from Saanich Inlet, British Columbia, Canada - SI_118_April2016_150_MG | ecosystem: Environmental > Aquatic > Marine > Inlet | place: Canada: British... | reverse complement strand
ATGGCTGGCATGCCGCGTCGTATTCCGGACTATCCGGATGCCTATGCCGGTTGGAACTACGTCAGCAGCATTGGCTCGCTGATCACCATTGCCGGCACCGTCTTCTTCTTCTACGTCGTCTACAACGCGTTCTCCAAGAAAGTGCCTGCTGAGGCAAATCCCTGGGGTGAAGGCGCGACGACTCTGGAATGGAGCGTTCCGTCACCGGCACCGTTCCACACCCATGAAGATGTCGACAGCATTCGTCTGGAAGCGGCCGAGTAAGGGTCATTAGGCAACAGTTGGATCAAGGTATGAGCAAGCCCAAAACCAGTAACAAAAAAACCGCTATGGTGCTTTTCGGCATCGCTGGCGGCATGGTTGGGCTGGCTTTTGCCTCGGTTCCTCTGTACCAGCTGTTCTGTCAGGTCACCGGATACGGCGGCTCCACATCCCGAGTGGAAAGTGTTGCCAGCGTTACCGGAAATCCGGTTGCGACGGATGAAAAACGGATGATCACCGTGCGTTTCGATTCCAATGTCAACTCGGCCCTGCCCTGGAAGTTCAAGCCGGCACAAAAGGAAATCACCCTGCCCATCGGTTCTGAAGCACTGGCCCATTACACGGCCGTGAACACGAGCGATGAAACCGTCATTGGCACCGCGACATTCAACGTGACGCCGTACAAGGCCGGGGAATATTTCAACAAGGTCGAATGTTTCTGCTTTACCGAGCAGAAACTGGCGCCAGGTGAAGAAGCGTCTTTACCTGTGACTTTCTTTGTTGATCCTGAAATGTTTAACGACCCCAACGCCCGCGACCTTCGCACGATTACCCTGTCTTATACTTTCTACAGGGACCCGGACGATGCCAAACGGGCACAAGCCAAAAAGGCCGCACAAACAGCGGCCAAAATGAAAATTGATTCAAGAACTTAAGTTAATTCAAGTGGAGTAGCACTGATGTCGAGCGAACAAGTTAAGAAGCACCCCTTTCACATGGTTGAGCCGAGCGGCTGGCCGATTGTTGGCACAATCGGTGCCTTCGTCATGGCCGTCGGTGGTATCTGGTACATGCAGGAAGGCCCGTTGTATGGCTTCCTGGCCGGACTGGCGATCGTTCTGTACTGCATGTTTGGCTGGTGGCGCGATGTCGTCAAAGAAGCCCAGAACGGCGAAGACCACACGCCCGTCGTGCAGCATGGTCTGCGTGTCGGCATGATCCTGTTCATCGCCTCTGAAGTGATGTTCTTCGTTGCCTTCTTCTGGGCCTACTTCCACAGCAGCGTTCCGGCCCTCAGTTCTCTCGCTCATGAAACATGGCCGCCCGAAGGCATCGTTCCGTTGCACACTTGGAGCCTGCCCTTCTACAACACCATTATCCTGCTGAGCTCCGGCGTCACGCTGACCTGGGCCCACCACGCCCTGCAAAAAGGCGACTACAGCAAGCTGCGTCTTGGCCTGCTGATGACCGTTGCGCTGGGCTTCCTGTTTATCGGCCTGCAGGCTTATGAATATTCCGAAGCCATGTTCGGCATTACGGACGGCATCTATCCGTCGACCTTCTATCTGGCCACCGGTTTCCACGGCTTCCACGTTTTCGTCGGAGCCTGTTTCCTGACCGTGAACTATCTGCGGGCCAGCTCGGGACACTTCACGCCTAAGCAGCACGTCGGTTTCGAAGCAGCCGCCTGGTACTGGCACTTCGTTGATGTAGTCTGGGTCTTCCTGTTCATCTGGATTTACTGGTGGGGCAGCTACGGCTACCAGTACTAGACAACTGTTCGCTTACATTAAAAGGCGGGGGCCGTTTGATTGCGGTTCCCGCCTTTTTTTGCCTCGTCTTTCCCCCGTGGCACAGGTATAGTCCGGCCTCTTTTCAAGGACATTGAATAATGCAGAACAACAATCCAGAACCTCGCAAAAACATGCTCAGCAACAAAACAATCGGCACGATTGCGTTTGCCATCGCCATATTCATGTTCGCCAGCATCATTTACAAGTACGTCACCGGCTTCTAAATGCCCGAGATCACAACCTTTCCCCATATTCTTGCCGCCATCAATTCTACGACCATCGCAGTTTTGATCGCGGGATACTTCTTCATCCGCACCGGGCGGCGCGATCTGCACAAGAAAACGATGATGGTGGCGATCTCTCTGGCCGTCCTGTTTCTAATCATTTATGTCATTTATCACCTGAACGCCGGGCTGGCGAAATTTGGCGGCGAAGGTTTTATCCGTCCGGTTTATTTCACTATTCTGGTTTTCCACGTTATGGGTGCCATCGTCCTGGTGCCGATGGTGCCAGTAGTGATCTGGCGCGCCGCAAGGGGACGTTTTGAAGATCATAAGAAATTAGCCAAGTGGACCTGGCCGTTGTGGCTGTACGTATCGACCTCCGGCGTCATTATTTATGTAATGGCCTTGCACATCTATCCGGCCAATGGTTGACACGCAGCCCCCCTTAAACCGGCACGATGCCGCCGAATTACGCGGCTGGGCCGGTCTTGCCATGTTGTCACTCGCCATCGCCGGGGTCTTCGCCCTGCTGCTGGCTCTTTCCCGGGTACCCGGAATACAAGACATCTTTCCGTGGCCGCTGGACTTCTTTCAGAAGGGTCTGGTCATCCATGTGGTGTTTTCATTTGCCGTCTGGTTCCTGGCCGTGATGGGGGCGCTGTTGCATCTGGCGACGGCCCGTCTGGCGGGTGAAATCGGCACATCAGGAACTATACGCAACCCGATCCTTGTCGCCGCCTACGTCAGTTGCCTGCTGTTGTTCGTTCCAGCATTTATGGACCGGGGAGAAGCCAGCCTGAACAACTACATCCCGGCAATTTCCGATCCCTTGTATTACGCCGGACTGGCGCTGCTGGGCATCGCCGTCGCCATTAAGACGGTCGACCTGTTGATCCGACTTCCGGGATCAAACGGGGAATGGAAACGCCCCTTCGTGCTGTCGATGATGACCACCGGGTTGATCTATCTGGCCGCATTGGCGGCCTTTGGCATCGCCCTGATGCAGCTTGACGGCCAGCCCTTGTCATACGATTTCAACGAGAACCTGTTCTGGGGCGGCGGTCACATTCTGCAATACGCCAATACCGCCCTGTTGCTGGTGGCGTTGTATCAGCTGGGGCGCTTGACCTTGGGCCGCGATATCGTCGGCTGCAAGACCATGGCATGGGCGATGGGCCTGCTGGGTGTCTATGCATTGATCGGACTCGCCATTTCGCTGACTTACGGGCCTGATTCCGAAAGGTATTTCTCGCAATTCACCAACATGCAATACGGCCTCGCCGCGCCGTCCCTGCTGTTTGCCGTCGTCGCATTTCCTGTCATTCGCAGCAGCGGTCCCCTGCCATGGCGCGACCCGGCCTTCCTGTGTCTGGCGGCCGCACCGCTGGTATTTGCCGTCGGTGGATTTCTGGGACTGTTCGTCGATGGTGCCGATACCCGCACCCCGGCCCATTATCATGGTGTTATTGCCGCCATCAACCTGAGCTTCATGGGCCTGTTCTATGGGCTATTCCTGCCGGTGCTGGGACGCGCACTCAAGCCCGGCAAGGCATTGTACGCGCAAATCTACATGTTTGCCGGCGGCCAGACTGTGGCTGCCATCGGCCTGTTTCTGGCTGGAGGCTACGGCACCCCGCGCAAAACCGCAGGCGGCGACCAGGGTTTGGAAGAAATGGGCGCCATCGTTGGCATGTATCTGAACGGCATCGGTGCGCTGATCGCCATCATCGGCGGCGTGATGTTTATATGGATGGTTTCCAAGGCCCTGTTGAAAGCCCCGACAGAGACAATAAATTCTTAACGTTTTCCCCCGAGAGTATTGATTCAACAAGATGATTCGCTTTGCAACCACGAAAGCAGGGGCCATGTTCCTGAGAGGTTTAGTCGTCGTCGGCATTTTGACTGCCGGTGTCCTTTTATCGGCCGGATTCGTCCTCGAGGCGACCGATGAGCTCGCCGTTCAGCATGCACCCGGCGAAAAGACGCTGGCAATGGCACCAATCTCGCTCGGCAATTCTGCGGCCGCCGCCAGCTTGACCTTCCGCCTGCCCGACGCCCTGGTGGACTTTCTGGGCGAAGGCGAAGCACCCAACTATGTCCAGACGCTGACCACACGACCCGGCGATAACCTTGGGCGAATGCTTGTCAGCGCCGGTCTCAGCGATGTCGAGACCAATGACGTTATTCGCGCCATGAAAAAGCATTTCCGCCCCGAACGTATCCGGGCCGGACAGAAAATCGACCTGCATTTCCAAGCTGATCCCGACCGCCTGCATGACAGCGCCGATACGGCGGGCGGAGAATTCAGGGAACTGCACCTGTCACCGGATTACGTCAACAACATCGTCGTTGCACGCGGCGAGAACGGCGGATTCACGGCATCGAAAGAAAAACTGGTCCTGAACCGCAAGCTTGCACGCGCCGAAAACACCATCGTTTCCAGCCTGTCGAGGGCCGGAAGCAAAGTCGATGTTCCGGCATCCGTGATGTCGGAAATGATCCGGCTGTATTCCTGGGATGTCGATTTCCAGCGCGATATCCGCACCGGCGATGCGCTTGAGGTCATGTACGAGCGTTTCTACAACGAAGACGGCGAACACACCCACAACGGTGACATCGTCTATGCGTCTCTGACGCTCAGCGGAAAACGCAAGGCCGTTTACCAGCACACACTGGCCGATGGCACCGTCGATTATTTTGACGACAAGGGCGCAAGCGCCAAGAAAGCACTGATGCGCACCCCCATTGACGGGGCACGGCTGTCGTCCGGCTTTGGCAAACGCCGCCATCCGGTCCTGGGCTACACCAAGATGCACAAGGGGCTGGATTTCGCTGCCCCGCGCGGCACCCCCATTTATGCCGCCGGCAACGGCACGGTCGAACACGCCGGGCGCAACGGTGCTTACGGCAAATACGTGCGCATCCGCCACAACGCCGATTATTCCACCGCCTATGCCCATATGAAATCGATCAAGACCCGCAAGGGACGGCGTGTGAAACAAGGACAGGTGATTGGTTATGTCGGCACCACCGGTCGGTCGACCGGCCCGCACCTGCATTACGAAATTCTGCGTAACAAGCGCCAGGTCAATCCGTTCCGGGTCAAAATGCCGTCCGGGCGCAAGCTGAAAGGCCGCGAACTGGCCGCCTTCCAGACAGCGCGCAATGCCATTCGTCGCCAATATGCCGAACAGGCAGAATCGGTTAAATTGGCTCAGAACTAGGTTCTGTCGATAATCTTGTTTTGACTTCCAGAGACCACGCCACGCAGTGCACTTGTTTATGCCGCCTCGGCTTTTTCGCCATTGATAGTCAGGCCGTCATCGCCTGCCGAGACATTGACTGTCGCACCATCGAGCACCCGGCCTTCCAGAATAAGCCCGGCCAGCGAATTTTGCAGGGCGCGTTGAATGACCCGTTTTAATGGTCGTGCGCCATAGACAGGGTCGTATCCGGCATCAGCCAGCCATGCCCGGGCCGCGCTATCCAGTTGCAACGTAATGCCACGATCCTCGAGCAGTTTATCCAGAAGCGCCAGTTGAATATCGACGATGCTGTCCATGTGATCGCGGAACAGACGGTGGAACAGAATGGTTTCGTCGAGCCGGTTCAGGAATTCCGGACGGAACGAGGCACGAACCACCTCCATCACCTGGCCGCGGACTTCTTCGGAATCATGGCCTTCGTCCTGAGCCGCTAGAATATCGCCACCCAGGTTCGAGGTCAGAATAATCAACGTGTTGGTAAAGTCGACGGTGCGGCCCTGACCATCAGTCAGGCGGCCATCATCGAGAACTTGCAACAGCACGTTAAAGACATCTGGATGGGCCTTTTCGACCTCGTCGAACAGCACCACCTGATAGGGCCTGCGCCGTACCGCTTCGGTCAGCGCCCCGCCCTCGTCATACCCGACGTAGCCGGGAGGCGCACCAATCAGCCGCGCAACAGCATGCTTTTCCATGTATTCCGACATATCGATACGGATCAGGGCGTGTTCATCATCAAACATGAATTCGGCCAGCGCCTTGGTCAGTTCAGTCTTGCCGACACCGGTGGGGCCTAAGAACAGGAACGAGCCGATTGGACGGCTGGCATCTTGCAGTCCCGCACGTGCGCGCCTGACGGCGTTGGAAACGGCTTCCAGCGCTTCTTCCTGACCGATAACGCGACCACGCAGACTGTTTTCCATATCGAGCAGTTTGTCGCGTTCGCCCTGCAACATCTTGTCGACGGGAATACCGGTCCAGCGCGAAACGATGCCGGCGACATGCGCGTCGCTGACCGCTTCTTCCAGAAGGGTATGGCTTTCCTTCTCCTCGGTATCGGCGATCTGTGCCTCAAGTCTGGGGATCAGGTCGTATTGCAGTTCACCGGCCTGTTCATGTTCGCCTTCACGCAAGGCCCGATCATAGGCGGTGCGGGCCTGATCAAGCTGTTCCTTCAGCTTGGTGGTGTCGGCCATAGCATCTTTTTCCTGCGTCCATTCCGCCGTCATGGTGTGCGAACGGGCCTCGAGATCAACTAGTTCGTCTTCCAGTTTCAACAGCCTGTCGCGGGACGCGTCGTCGTCTTCCTTTTTCAGGGCCTCGCGCTCGATCTTCAACTGAATGATGCGACGGTCCAGCTCGTCGATTTCCTCGGGCTTGGAATCGACCTCCATGCGCAAGCGAGATGCCGCCTCATCGACCAGATCAATGGCCTTGTCGGGCAGGAAGCGGTCCGAAATATAGCGGTTCGACAGGGTCGCCGCAGAAACCAGCGCCCCGTCGGAAATGCGCACTCCATGGTGCAGTTCGTATTTTTCCTTGATGCCGCGCAAAATCGAAATGGTGTCTTCGACTGTCGGTTCGGAAACGAAAACGGGCTGAAAACGTCGCGCCAGAGCGGCGTCTTTTTCAACATATTTTCGGTATTCGTTCAGGGTCGTCGCGCCGACGCAGTGCAATTCACCACGCGCCAGCGCCGGTTTGATCAGGTTCGATGCATCCATCGACCCTTCCGACGCACCGGCCCCGACCAGGGTATGCATTTCGTCGATAAACAGGACGATCTCGCCCGCTGCCACCGTTACTTCTTCCAGCACAGCCTTCAGGCGTTCCTCAAACTCGCCACGGAACTTGGCCCCGGCGATCAAAGCGCCAAGGTCGAGCACCATCAGCTTCTTGTTCTTCAGGTTTTCCGGAACATCACCGTCAACGATACGTTGAGCCAGCCCCTCGACGATGGCGGTCTTGCCGACACCGGGTTCGCCGATCAGAACAGGATTGTTCTTGGTCCGGCGCGACAGCACCTGAATGGTTCTGCGGATTTCTTCATCACGGCCAATGACCGGGTCGATCTTGCCTTCAGCGGCATCCGCGGTCAGGTCGCGGGCATATTTTTTCAACGCGTCGTAACTGTCTTCGGCGCTGGCGCTGTTGGCTGTGCGCCCTTTGCGGACGTCTTCGATGGCCGTATTCAGGTTCTGCGCCGTCACACCGGCATCAGAAAGCGCTTTTGCCGCCGGGGTCCCCGTCGCCAGTACAACGGCCAGCAACAGGCGTTCCGCGGTGACATATGAATCACCCGCCTTTTCGGCAATTTCTTCGGCACTGGCCAACAGCCGTGCGGTTTCCTGTGACAGATGAACCTGTCCGGCACCGGAACCTTCGACCTTGGGCAGCTTATCCAGTTCGGCCTCGGTTGCGACCAAGGCCTTTGCGGCGTCGCCATCGGCGGCACCAATCAAATTGGCGGCCAGACCTTCCTTGTCGTCCAGAAGCACTTTCAAGACGTGCAAAGGCGTCAGCTGCTGATGACTGGAACGTGTCGCCAGCATCTGGGCCGCGTTAATGAAACCACGGGATCTTTCGGTGTACTTTTCGAAATCCATCTTCGCTCCGAGCCTTGATTAAAACGTCGTCCGATTAATATGGCGCAATTTTCCTGCTTCGCAAGCATCCCAGGTCTCTTGACACATCAATGACTTATGCAGATTGTGTCCCGATGACATCAAGCATTTCCAGAATTTGCCGCTATCCGGTCAAAGGTTTGAGCCCCGATGAGATGAAACAGGCTACTGTTGAAGCAGGAGGCGGGCTCAACAGCGACCGTCGCTTCGCTTTTGCCCTGGGGTCAACCCGGTTCGAAGACGGCAAGCCGCACTGGTTGCCAAAGACCAGTTTCCTTGCGTTGATGAAGAACGAAAAACTGGCGGCGCTGGACACCCGGTTCGATGAAGCAACCAACGAATTGACCATCTTTCGCGACGGCAAGCAGGTCAAACGCGGAAACATGAGTGATCCGCTGGGCCGAGCCCTGCTGGAAGATTTCTTCGCTGCTTATATGAAGGATGAGTGCCGCGGCAAGCCACAGCTGGTCGAGGCTAAGGACGAGGTCGTCTTCTCGGACCAGAAAACCAAGGTCATTTCCTTAATCAATCTGGCATCGGTCCGCGATTTCGAACGCGTCGTCAGCATGCCGCTGGACCCCATTCGTTTTCGCGGCAACATCTATATCGACGGACTTGATCCGTGGAAAGAGTTCGAGTGGTGCGGCAAGGACATACAGGTTGGCAGCGTCACCCTTTCGGTGACTGAACATATCGACCGATGCGCCGCCATCAACGTTGACCCGAGCACCGGCGAGCGCGACAGAAACCTTGTAAAGGAACTGCAACGAGGCTTTGGGCACGTCAATATGGGAGTGTTCGCCACGGTTAAAACCGGTGGTAGTTTCGCCGTCGGCGATGAAATAAAGGATTAGTCCGCTTTAGGCCGCGGCCTCGTCGTCACCATCGTTACCAGTGGGTGCCGTATCTTCTGACATCTCAATTTTGACTTCCTGAACAGCCTTATCGTCAGATTTAGACGGTCGGCGCTTTCGCCGTGGCTTCGAAGGTTCTTCCGACTTCTCAGCAGCGCCATCGGCAGAAACATTGTCAGCCGGTGCTTCGGCAGAAACGTTTTCGTCCTGCTTCGGCTTATTCGCATTGTCCTGACCCTGCGGTCCGGAATTCTGCTGACGGTCATTCTGGTTTTTCTTCTGCTGGTCCTGACGGTCATTCAACACACGATAATAATGTTCGGCGTGTTGGAAATAGCCTTCGGCGGCAATTCTGTCACCGGCGGATTGCGCATCACGGGCCATCGCCAGATATTTGTCGAGAACCTGTTGGGCCGAGCCACGGACTTTACTTTCCGGTCCGTGACTGTCGTAATTCCGGTTTCTGGAACCCTGACGAGATTTGCCTCCGCCACTGCGCGGTCGGCCTCGTCTGTTGTTGGATGCATTTTTCATGGCATTTATGTTTTCGATAAGAACCTGGATTTCACCAGGGCCCGTATCATCTTGTTCCTGTTGTCAGATAATGGTTCCCACTTAGCAACCCGGGCGTTCCGTCTTTACGGTTCGCTCCACTTAAAGCCAATGTCTTATACCGGCACTGCGTGGGGAATGGAGCCTTTACAGGGTGCGTCATTCGCGCCCGGCCCCCGTGACCAATCTTCAAGTCACCCTCTTGCATATGAAACTAGTCGGGATGGGCCTGTATTCCAACTGTTTTTTGAAAAAAGAATGACTTAACCGCACCCTTGGACACAACGGCCGATGCCCGCCAAATCCTTTGAAATATCGATATCATCAAAACCCGCATGACCGAGCATATCGGCAACGGCGTCGGCTTGGTCGATACCGACCTCGAAGAATACCCTGCCACCCGTCCGCAGGTGCTTTTTGATGTCGGGAATCAGCGTGCGGTACGCATCAAGCCCGTCTGCGCCCGCGAACAAGGCGTGCGGCGGCTCGAACGAGGCGACCTCTGGCATCAGGCTGCTGCGGTCGCCTTCGGGGATATAGGGCGGGTTGCAAACGATTAGGTCAAAACGCTGATCGGCCAGCTCCGCCCCCCAGTCACTCGCGATCAATCGGGTGCGATTATCAAGGCCAAGAGCCTCGGTATTGGCTCGTGCCACATCAAGGGCAGCCTCGCTGATATCGACCCCGACACCCGATGCGCCGGGGCGCTCGTGCAGCAACGTCAGTAACAGACAGCCAGTGCCGGTACCGAGATCAAGAATAGTCAGGTCTGCCCCCTTGTCGGGGAATGCCGCCAGAGCTGCCTCTATCAGGGTTTCCGAATCCGGACGCGGCGTCAGGGTGTCGGTGGTAACGGCAAACTCAAGGCTCCAGAATTCCCGGCAGCCAACAATTTGCGACAATGGTTGGCGCGACCGGCGTTTTTCAACAAGGCTGAGGAAGCGTTCTTTCTCTTCCGCGCCAAGCACGCGGTCGGGTTGGCCGAACACCCCTTCGGCACTGAGGCCTAAGGCATGGGCCATCAACAGGCGGGCATCCAGACGCGCACTATCGACCCCGGCCCCAGTTAACGCCTGAGCCGCTTTCTTAAGCGCCTCGCCGGCGGTATCGGCGGTTGTCACGAAATTTCAGCCAGACGGCTGGCTTGATCTTCCGAAATCAAAGCATCGACGGCTTCATCCAAATCACCATCCATGAAGCGGTCCAGCTTGTGCAGGGTCAGATTGATTCGATGGTCGGTGATGCGCCCCTGCGGGAAGTTATACGTGCGAATCCGTTCCGAACGATCACCGGAGCCGACCTGGCTTTTCCGCGCCGCCGAGCGTTCGGCGTCCAGTTGCTGGCGCTGATGATCGTACAGGCGCGACCGCAGCACCCGCATCGCCTTGGCCTTGTTCTTGTGTTGTGATTTTTCATCCTGCTGGGACACGACAACACCGGTTGGCAAGTGGGTAATGCGCACGGCGCTGTCTGTCGTGTTGACCGACTGGCCGCCCGGACCACTGGCACGAAAAACATCGATACGAAGGTCTTTATCTTCGATCTGAATATCGACTTCTTCGGCTTCGGGCATCACCGCGACGGTAGCGGCCGACGTATGTATCCGCCCGCCCGATTCGGTCGCCGGCACCCGTTGCACACGATGAACGCCGGACTCGAACTTCAGCCGCGCAAAGACACCACGGCCGGAAACCGAGGCCACGGCTTCCTTGCAGCCACCGATGCCGGTTTCGTTAAAGGCCATAATCTCGAACTTCCAGCGGCGCGCCTCGGCATAGCGCTGGTACATGCGAAACAAGTCGGCGGCAAACAAGGCCGCTTCGTCGCCGCCGGTTCCAGCACGAACTTCCAAAATGGCGTTCTTGTCGTCGGCCTCGTCCTTGGGCAGCAACATCAACTGGACGTTACGTTCCAGCGTCGGGATTGATTCCTTCAATTCCTTGAATTCAGCTTCCGCCAGTTCGCGCATCTCAGTATCGGTTTCTTTGTCGGCCAGCATCGTCGCCAGATCGACCGCTTCATTCTCTGCCGCCTTAAGTTCGGTAATGGCTTCAACCACCGGCGTCAGATTTGAATATTCCTTGGACATACCGGCGAAGTCCCCGGATGCCGCGGCCCCCGGATCCGCCATCAACTCGCCCAGTTCATCGAACCGGGCAACAACCTTCTCGAGGCTTTCATTCAAACTCACGTCTTGTCACTCCTTGTCACCAAGACCGAAAAGCCGGTCAATGGTTTCCTGCATGAACTGGTGTTGATCCGGATTGGCCCGTGCCGCATTGCGCAAGGCTTCCGACGGGTCGTGAAGCAAGCGACTGACAAGCAGACGCGTCGCCTTTTCATCGTCGCCACCGCCGTCCGCCAGCGCCTGAAGGCGCAGGGCTTCGACATGCGCACGCAACTTATTCAATGTCGGCACCGCTTCACGTTCCGCCTGGATACCAAGAAAACCGGCGATATCATCGTCAACGATTTTCCAGGCGGCGGCGGCCTCGCCACGGCGTTCAGCGCGGCCCTCCATGGCGACCCGTTCCAGATCACCGAGGTCATACAAAAAGGCATCGTCGATGCGCTCGACAGACGGTTCGATATCACCGGGAATGGCGGTGTCGATCAGGAATATAGGCTTGTGTCGACGCTGGCCGATAGCAGCTGTGACCATATCTTCGCGAATGCAGCGGGTGCGGCGTCCCAACGAGGCGAGCACGATATCGGCAGAATGCAGCAATGTGTCCAAGGCGTCGAAATCATCTGTGTGGCAGTCCAGACGAGAGGCCAGTTCGTTCGAGCGCCCGGCATTGGGGTGGGTTACCACCAGATTTCCAAGGCCTGAAGCCAGCATGTCAGTGGCAATCAATTCGCCCATTTCTCCGCCGCCGACCAGCAGCACCGAACTGTCGGCAAGGTTTCCATGCAGGTCCTTTGCCAGACGGGTCGCGGCGGCGGCGATGGATACCGGCCGTTTGCCGATATCGGTCTCGTTGCGGACTCTTTTCGCCGTCGCATAGGCGGCCTGCATCAGGGTCTCGAGCCCGGAGCTAATGTTGCCTGTTTCTTTCGCTATACGGTGGCTGGCCTTGACCTGACCCAACACCTGCGGCTCGCCGATGACCAGACTGTCGAGCGAGGCGCTGACGGCGAAGACCTGGCGCACCGCATCAGAATCCCAATAGGCATAAGTCTGCCCATCCAGTTCTTTGACCGGGGTTTCACCGTGTCCGGCCAGAACACCCAGGATACCCTCGACAATGGTGGCCTCATCGACATCGTTTCCGATGATCGCCTGCACCTCGACCCTGTCGCATGTGGACAGCAGTAACGCATCGCCCGCCCCAACACCGGCCAGTGCTTCCAGGACACCGGACATGGCATGTTCTTCGACGAACAGACGATCGCGCAAAAGCATCGACGAGGACCGATGGTTTGCCCCGACGACCAGTGGACGGCCTTCAGTTTTGGGTGGGGATACGTTCATGGCATCGCTAACGATAACGAGCCAGGTGGTCCTCCAAAGATGCCAGCGGCACCTCTAATTGATCACCCGTCTCCATATCCCGAACGGTGGCGACATTCTTTGCCAGTTCATCATCGCCGATAATAACGGCGGCGGCGGCATTGACGTTATTGGCCCGTTTCATGCGTTTTTTCATATTGCCCGAATACCCTAGCTCGACCCTGAATCCAGCGTGACGCAACTGCTGAGTCAATGTCAGGGCTTTCACCTCGGCTTCATCGCCCAGCCCGATCATGGCGATGGGGCGGGCGGCGTCTTCGGGTTTTTCGATCATCATGGCGAGGCGTTCAACACCGGCGGCCCAACCGGTACCCGGCGTTTGCGGGCCACCCATTTGTTTAATCAGCCCGTCATAACGACCACCCGCAACCAGCGCACCTTGGGCCCCAAGGGCATCGGTGGTGAACTCGAACGCCGTGTGGCAGTAATAATCAAGGCCACGCACCAATTTTGAATTCAGGGTATACGCCACGCCCGCCGTTTCAAGACCGGCCAGCACAGCATCGAAAAAAGCCTTCGATGTATCGTTGAAACTGTCGGCGATTTGCGGGGCATCGGCGATGATAACGCGGTCACCTTGATCCTTGGAATCAAGAATTCGCATGGGATTTCGCCCAAGCCGTTCGCGGCTGTCTTCGGACAATTTGTCCTTATGGCTGGAAAAATAGTCGACCAGGACCTCGCGATAGGCAGCGCGGCTGTCAGAGTCACCCAGACTGTTCAGTTCCAGCGTCGCCTGATCAAGGACCCCAAGGGCATCGAGAAAATGTGCGCCCAGAGCGATAATTTCGACATCGGCAAGGGCGGATTCAACGCCGAGGATTTCCGCGCCGACCTGATGGAACTGACGCTGACGGCCCTTTTGCGGGCGCTCGTAACGGAACATCGGTCCCTGATAGATGAATTTCAGCGGCAGTGACTGGGCCAGTCCGCCGGAAATAAAGGCCCGCGCCACACCGGCGGTGTTTTCCGGGCGCAGCGTGATGCTGTCGCCGCTTTTATCCTCAAATGTATACATCTCCTTGGTAACAATATCGGACGTGTCACCAAGGGTGCGGGCAAAGACCTCTGTCTTCTCGAAAATCGGGGTTGTGACTTCATCGAAGCCATAGCGCCCGGAAACCTCGCGCACGGTATCGATGACCCGGCGGTGACGCCGGTTTTCATCAGGCAATAAATCATGCGTGCCGCGGACCGGCTGCAACGAGGACATCCGTTATTCCTTTTATTGGGCGGCGGCAGACGGCGTTTTTGCCGTTGCCTCGCCCTTCTTAGATTTATAGTCGGGCTTGTAACGGCTGGCGACATAATCGTCGACGATTTTCGTAAATTCTTCGGCGATATTCGGGCCGCGCAGGGTGACTTCCTTTTTGCCGTCGATAAACACCGGGGCCGAAGGCTCCTCGCCGGTGCCGGGCAAACTGATTCCGATGTCGGCGTGTTTGCTTTCGCCCGGGCCGTTCACGATACAGCCCATAACGGCCAGATTAAGATTCTCGGCACCGGGATACTGCTCACGCCACACCGGCATCGACGCGCGCACATGGTCCTGAATGGCGCTTGCCAGTTCCTGAAACACGGTCGAGGTCGTGCGACCACAGCCCGGGCACGCCGTAACCATTGGCGTGAATGCCCGCAATCCCATGGTTTGCAGAAGTTCTTGGGCAACCACTACCTCGCGGGTACGCTCGCCGCCCGGTTCAGGCGTCAGCGAAATGCGAATGGTGTCGCCGATGCCGCCTTGCAGCAAGATGCCCATGGCGGTGCTCGAAGCGACGATGCCCTTCGACCCCATACCGGCCTCTGTCAGGCCCAGATGCAGGGCGTAGTCACAGCGTCCAGCCAGGTCGTCATAAACGGCGATCAGGTCCTGAACGCCGCTGACCTTGCACGACAGCACGATCTTGTCAGCCGACATACCCAGTTCAAGGGCGCGCTCGGCACTGTCCAGCGCTGAGCGGACCAACGCCTCACGCGTGACTTCCGATACATCCAGCGGCGATTCCAGCGCAGCGTTCTCGTCCATCATCGCGGCGACCAGTTCCTGATCAAGGCTGCCCCAGTTAACGCCGATGCGCACCGGGCGGTCATATTGAAGTGCGGTTTCAATCATCGACGAGAACTGGCCGTCTTTTTTCTCTCTGAAACCGACGTTGCCGGGATTGATGCGATACTTGGCCAAGGCCTCGGCAGCAGCCGGATTGTCAACCAGCAGTTTGTGCCCGATGTAGTGGAAATCGCCAACCAACGGCACATCAATGCCCTGTTTGTCCAGCGCATCACGAATATGCGGAACGGCCTTCGCCGATTCATCGCGGTCAACAGTGATCCGCACCAGTTCAGACCCCACATGGGCCAGCGCTGCCACCTGTTCGACGGTGGCGTCGATATCGGCGGTATCGGTATTGGTCATCGACTGCACGGCAATCGGAGCGTCACCGCCAACAACAACATTGCCGATAGCGACGGCGACGCTTTTGCGCCGTGCTGCTGTATTAAATTTATTGCTCACTAAATGGTCCTCAATCGACCGCTGCGCCTTGAACCAGACGGTCCGGGTCAAGCGCAACGCCACGGCGGATCGAACCGGACTCTCCTATCGCCGGAACCACCTGACCGTCCACAAATATATCAAGTGCGCCCGCATTGCCGGTCAATAATTTCAGCCCCGGCTGATTTGGCACCTGATAGCTGTCACCGGCCCTGAGAACTTTCGTTACCACCAGCTGCTGGGCGACATCGTCGCGAACCTGTATCCAGCTGTTCTGGCGCGCCTTAACCAGAATACGGGAAACCTGATTATCCGAACCGCTAACCGTGCCATTGACCGAACCATTGACCGTGCCATTGGTAACGGTCGCGACCTCTTGGGGGGCCGGTTGGGCGACCGGCTGTTCGACGGTTGTTTCAGGCTCGACCGGCGTTTCAGGTGCCGCGACAACAACTTCCTCGGCCATGGCCTCTAACAAAGCGTCGGCCCGTTCCTGTTCGGCTTCGCTCAGCATAACAACCTGCTTTTCAACAACCGGCTCTGCCTCTTCTGCCACCTTGACCGGTTCTGCCTTGGCAACAGTTTTGGCAACGGTTATTTGTTCAGGCTCCGGTGTTGGCGCGGGTGCCTTGTCGGCCAGCCGTTCTGGCACCGGCGTTACCATTTGCGCGAAAAAACCGTCCTTGGCCGTGCCCATGTACCATACGCCATAAGCGAAGGCGGTGACCATGAACCCAACGAGGACGATGGCACCGCCGGGAATGCTCGATTCAGGGATCGGAACCGGAAACACCAGTTCGGTGTTCTCCGTTGCGGCCGCTGACTCTTCTTTGAAGCGACGCACCACCTCGGCGCTGTCGAGCCCCAGATATTCGGAATACGACCGGATAAATCCTATGACATAGGCGGTGCCCGGAAGATCGTCGAAACGGCCTTCTTCAATCGCCTCAAGATAGATGAAACGGATGTGTAAGATACTGGCAACGCTGCGTAAATCCTCGCCAAGGCGTTCCCTGGAGGCGCGTAAAAGCATCCCGACACCGGCCCCGTGGTCGGAGTCCTGATCGGCAATCGCTGCGTTGTCTGTATCCTGAGACATCATTCATAGTTCCCCGAGGGAATCGATTGACGGCGACAAATAAGAAAACTCGCCCATACGGCAGACGATATTTTGACGATTTATGATGAAAATTCAAGGGTCAAGCGCGGTTTATCTCTTAAACGGCAACACCATGATCCTTGGCAAAGGCGTGCAGGATACCCCTGAGGCTATGTTTGGGCGAGGCATACAAAGTCTGCATGTAGCCCGTCAAATCTTCGACGGACAGGCTTCGAACCATCGCCTTGACCGGACCGATCGCGTTCGGAGCCATGGAAAGGTTCCTTAGACCCGCCCCGATCAGGGCCATGGCATCCAGTGGCGAGGCCGCCATTTCGCCGCACAGACTAAAGGGAACGCCTGCTTCATCACATTGCCGGGCAAGTGAGCTAAACAAGGACAAAATGGCGGGGGACAGCGGATCATAGCGTTCCGATATCTGGGGGTTTCCCCGGTCGGCGGCAAACAGGAACTGACACAAATCGTTACTACCTAGAGAAATAAAATCAACCCGGTTGAGCAATTGTGGCAACTGTAACAATAACGATGGCACCTCGATCATAACTCCGACTTTCACCACATCGGGAAAAGCCTCTTCGCGCTCTTTGGCGCGTTCCAGTTCCTTGTCGAGAAGTTTTCTGGCCTGCTGGAATTCATATACTTCGGCAATCATCGGGAACATGACACGCAATTCACGCCCTGCCATAGCCCGGATCAGGGCTCGTAATTGCTGGCGCAACATGATCGGACGGTCCAGCGAGACACGGATTGCCCGCCAACCCATAGCCGGGTTTTCCTCGTTACTGTCGCCAACATACGACAGCATCTTGTCGCCGCCGATGTCCAATGTCCTGAACGTCACCGGCTTGCCATCGGCCTGTTCGATGACTTTTGTATACAGTGCCGTTTGATCATCCACATTGGGGAAATCCGAGCGCACCATGAACGGTACCTCGGTTCGATAAAGCCCGACGCCGTCAGCCGCGGTTTCATGGATATGCGGCAGATCGATCAGCAGACCTGCGTTTATGAACAGGCCAATATCAACACCATCGGTGGTCACCGCTGGTAGATCGCGCAACTGGGCATAGGACGCTAGTTGCTTCTCGCGGTTCTTAAGGCTGGCCTGAAATCTTTGCTGAACTTCTTCGCCGGGGCGTAGGAAGACCTGACCATTTCGGCCATCGACGATGACCGGATCGCCGGTCTCTATTTTGTCAAGCACATCGCGGACCTGACCGACGACGGGAATATCCAGGGCACGAGCGACGATGGTAACATGGGCCGTCGCCGAGCCTTCTTCCAGCACCAGCCCACCCAGTCGTGAGCGATCGTAATCAAGCAATTGCGCAGGGCCCATATTGCGGGCAATCAGGATCACCGTTCCGGTTTCCGGAAAATCAGGGGCCATGGTGCTTTCGCCGAGCAAATGCTGAAGCAGCCTGCCCGCCAGATCATCCAGATCATGAATACGCTCGCGAAGGTACGGGTCGGTGATTTGGCTCATGCGGGCGCGAATTTCGTTTTGCACCTTTTGCACGGCCGCTTCCGCCGTCAGGCCTGTGGTAATGGCTTCATCTATACGGGAAAACCAACCGGCGTCTTCGGCGATCATGCGATAGGATTCAAGAATATCGCGGTGTTCGCCAGCGCCATTAATGTCGGTTGAATCGAGCAAGTCATCCAGCGCCCCGTGCATTTCCTTGACCGCCTGGCGCAACCGTTCCTGCTCGGCCTCGATATCATCGGCGACCAGATTGGTAATGTGGAATTCATGATGGTGGGAAACGGCGGTGCCAATTCCAATCCCGGAATTCAGGCCAACCCCCGCAATACGCAGGGGCAGCAGGGCATTGCCGTCGGCGGGCAATTGCTCGTTACGCGCAATCAGGTCGCCACTGGAAACCAGCTCGGCGACCACCATGGCCACGGTTTGCAGGGTTTCAATTTCTTCTTCGGTGTATTGACGACTGGTCTTGTTCTGCACCGCAATGACGCCGATAACACGCCCACCACGCATGATCGGGACGCCCATCAGCGACTGGTATTTTTCCTCGCCGGTTTCTTCACGGAAAACGAAGTCGGGATGGCTGGGCGCATCGTCGAAGGCCATTGGTCGCGCCTGTGCGGCGATCAGGCCGATCAGACCTTCACCAACCCTGAGCCGGGTATTATGAACCGCATCAGGTGACAGACCTTCGGTGGCAAAGAGTTCCAGAACCTCACCGGCGCGCAACACATAAATCGAGCACACTTCGGCGACGGCATCGGCCGCAATAATGGCGACGGTTTCATTCAGGCGTTCCTCGGGATTGCCTGATCCGGCCATAACATCGCGCACCCGCGCCAACAGGCGACGCGGCGTCGGGATTGTCTGTGATTGTGAGGGCGGCTGATTCATAGTCCATGACTTAGCCATGCAGGGACTTTCCCGCAATATTTAATTGGCGATCAGGTGGTCGCGGACTACTTTCGCGCTGTTAGCGCATGGCCCGCCTGAGCGACCAATTCGTCGATAATTTCCTGTATGGACTGTTCACTCTTCACCATGCCGACGCTTTGTCCGGCCATCAGCGAGCCATTTTCAACATCGCCATCAATGACCGCCTGTTTCAGGGCTCCGGCCCAGAAATGCTCGATATCCAACTGCGCGTCTTTCAATTCGACCTCACCGGCCTCGACCCTGTCTGCCGCTTCGCGCTGTTTCTGCATGAAGCGTTTGGTGCCCTCGTTAACGAGGGCGCGCACCGGGATCACCGGAAATTTCTCGTCCAATTGAACGGTCGGCATGGCATCGCGAGCGTTAGCGCGGATGAAGGCCTTTTTAAAGTCGGGATGGGCAATGGATTCGGTCGCACAAACGAAACGTGTGCCCAACTGGCAGCCCGCCGCCCCCATTTCCAGATACGACACCATCGCCTCGCCGCGACCGATACCACCGGCAACGAAAACCGGAACATCGGTCACATTGGGCAGGATTTCCTGAGCCAGCACACTGGTCGACACAGGGCCGATATGCCCACCGGCTTCCGAGCCTTCGATAACCAGCGCATCGGCACCGTTGCGGATCAGGCGCTTGGCAAGCGCCGCTGCCGGAGCAAAACAGATAACCTTGCGTCCGGCATCCTTGATTTTAGCGATTGAAGCGCCGCTGGGCAGACCACCGGCCAGCACCACATGGCTGACGCTGCCGTCAATGCAGACATCGATCAGGGCATCCAATTCCGGGTGCATGGTGATCAGATTGACGCCAAACGGCTTGTCAGTCATTTCCTTGGTCGCAGCGATTTCATCTGCCAGCATGTCGGGCATCATCGAGCCACAGGCAATAACTCCGAAACCACCGGCGTTCGAGATGGCGGAAACCAAATTGCGTTCCGACAACCAGGACATGGCACCGCCCAAGATGGCGTATTCGCAGCCGAGGAAATCCCGACCACGCTGCCACAAGGCTTGTAACTCGGCGTTGCTGTAGGTGTCTGACATATTAATCGGCATCCAACCCGTAAGCTTCATGCAGGGCACGCACGGCAAGTTCCGTGTATTCCTCGGCGATCAGGACACTGACCTTGATCTCGGAGGTGGAAATAACCTGAATGTTAATACCCTTGTCGGACAATGTGCTGAACATACGCTGAGCGACACCGGCATGACTGCGCATGCCGACACCAATCACCGACACCTTGACCACATCGGCATCTGTACGCAGCCCTTCATAATCCAAGTCACCCTTGGCCTTTTCAATGACATCGACAGCCAGCTCCAGATCGCTGCGGGTAACGGTAAAGGTCACATCGGTGGCCTTGCCGTCTTCCGAGACATTCTGGACGATCATATCGACGTTAACGCCCGCATCGGCCAGGGGGCCGAAAATGGCGGCGGCGATACCGGGCCGGTCGGCGACCTTGATCAGGGTGATCTTGGCCTCATCACGCGTATAGGCAATTCCGCTTACTAATTCCTGTTCCACGACTTCATCCTCATCAACGACAAGTGTTCCGGGGGTATTGGTAAAGGTAGAGAGTACTTGCAGGCGAACGGCGTGCTTCATCGCCACTTCGACGGCACGGGTCTGCAGCACCTTGGCACCGACAGACGCCATTTCGAGCATTTCTTCGTAAGTAATATGGTCCAGCTTGTGGGCCTTGGCGACAATCCGCGGATCGGCGGTGTAGATGCCTTCGACATCCGTGTAGATATCACAACGATCCGCCTTCAGCGCAGCCGCCAGCGCAACCGCAGAGGTATCCGACCCACCACGACCCAGTGTCGTCACCCGACCATCCGGGGAAACACCCTGAAATCCCGGAACGACGACGACTTCGCCCCGTTCCATACGTTCGATCAGGGCGTCAGATTCAATGGATTCGATGCGCGCCTTGCCGTGGGCATTGTTGGTATGCACCGGGATTTGCCAACCCTGCCACGAACGAGCCTCGACGCCCAGCTTTTGCAGGGCAAGCGCCAGCAATCCAGACGTCACCTGCTCGCCCGACGACACGACGACGTCATATTCCCGAGCGTCATACAGGCTGGAAACCTCGTCGACATAACCGACAAGCTGATTGGTGACGCCCGACATGGCAGAAACCACGACGGCGACCTGATGACCAGCATCGACCTCTGCCTTGACGCGTTCGGCGACGGCCTTGATACGGTCAATATCACCGACCGACGTGCCACCAAATTTCTGTACGATACGAGCCATAATCGTCTTCTTTGTTCCTGCACCGAAAGCCCCGGCGCCAATACGTTATAACCAGAAAATAATTCCATGTTCCGGTTGCGGGGCGACGGGCGCGTATTCATACTCTATAACGTCAAAAAATGGCAACCCCGGCACCCGAACAAACCCTGAAAGAATGACTTGGTAAATAACATGGCAAAAGCCGAAGCCACACAGCACACACAGGAATCGACAGGCGGCACGGCGCTGCCCGACGAGGTCGAACGTTTTACCTCCATCGCCGAGGCATGGTGGGACCCGAACGGCGACTTTCGCCCCCTGCACCAGATCAACCCGGCGCGCATCACCTATATCCGCGACCATGTGGCCGCCCATTTCAGCAGCGATGCCCAGTCCGGCAGCCCGCTTGAAGGCTTGAAATTGCTCGACGTTGGCTGCGGCGGCGGTTTGCTGTGCGAGCCGATGAAACGGCTTGGGGCGACGGTCACCGGCATCGATGCCGGCGAAAAGAATATCGCGGTCGCCAAACTGCACGCCGAACAAAGTGGTCTGGATATCGAATATCGCCATCAGTTGCCCGAAGATCTGGCCAAGACCAAAGGGGCGTTCGACATCGTCTTGAACATGGAAGTCGTCGAACATGTCGCCGATTTAGGACAATTCCTGGAAGCCAGCGCATCGCTGGTCAAACCCGGCGGCGTTATGGTGCTGACGACCCTGAACCGGACGATCAAATCGCTGGCGCTGGCTAAAATCGGGGCAGAGTACATTTTGCGGTGGTTGCCGCCCGGCACCCACGACTGGAAAAAATTTGTCAAACCGTCCGAGCTGGCGGCTGGAATCAGGCCTCACGGGATGGATGTCAGCGACATCAGCGGCATGACCTATCGCCCCTTAAAAGACGACTGGGTGCTGTCCGGGGATCTTGACGTTAATTATCTGATGTTTGCCACGAAGAGCTAAATTCAGGGGCTAGTCGTTCTTGCGCGGACGGCCCGTCAACTTCGGCATCCGCACGATCTCGATACCTTCATCGTCCAGTTCGACCGCTTCCTTTTCGGTTGTCTCGCCGTAGATGCCGCGTTCTTCGGCCTCGCCATCATGGATGGCGCGGGCCTCATCGGCAAAATCATCGCCGACATATTCAAAATTATCCTCGACGACCTTTTGCAGCTTGCCGGCAGTATCAAGAATTTGCCGGGCGACATCCCGGGCCCGTTGTTCGGGATTGGCATCCGTTCCATTACGGGTGTTCGCGCCAAGGCTGGGAGCCATCAATGCCTTGCGGACGTCCCTGTCACCACAGACGGGGCAATCGATATCGCCACGCTTGCATTGATCATCGAACGAAGTGCTGGAACGAAACCAGGCTTCGAATTCGTGATCTCTGGAACATCTGAGCTGATAATGAATCATATCTCGCACCGCTATAGAAGGTTTGCAGCCTTGGTTTATAATAACTTTCCGGCCCCTGAAGGGCCAGTCGATTGAATTTAGAAGCGAAGACTTAACAAATGACAAACGCCGACGCCAACCCCAAAACCCCACGTCATCTAAGGATTACAGAGCCTTCGCCCTGGGTCGTTCGCTTTGCGCCGCTGATAAAGCCCGGCGGCAGTGTCCTTGATATTGCCTGTGGCGGCGGGCGTCACGCCCGTCATCTTCTGGGACTGGGCCTTGATGTCACCCTGATTGACCAGGACACCAGCGCCGTCGCCGACCTGGGCGAACAGGCAGAGATTATCGAGCTTGATCTGGAAGCCGGTGATCCTGAGTTCCTCACCGGTCGCGGCTTCGATGCGGTCGTCGTCGTCAATTACCTGCACCGGCCTCTTATCGTACCTTTGCTGGAATCCATAAATGATGGCGGCGTGCTGATCTATCAGACCTTTGCCGTCGGCAACGAGCAGTATTCGCGCCCCCGCAATCCGGACCACCTGTTGAAAAGCGGCGAATTGCTGGATGCCGCCAATGGCCGCATGCAGGTTGTCGCTTATGAACACGGGCTTGTTGAAAGCGGGCCATTGCCCGGCGTCATCCAGCGCATATGCGCGATCAAAGCCGAAGAGCCGGTCGCCGTCGAGCCAACCTAAAGGCCGACATCCCGGTCGTGGGTGAGAGCCGGAATTTTACGCCGCGCCTCGGCGACCTCTGCCAAATCAATGTCGGCTGTGATGAAGCCGGTCTGCTCACCGCCATCGGCCAGCACCTGCCCCCATGGATCGACAATCAACGAATGACCGTATGTCTGACGGTCGCCCGGATGATCACCACACTGTGCCGGGGCAATGACATAACATCCTGTTTCAATGGCGCGTGCGCGTAACAGCACGTGCCAGTGAGCCTCGCCGCTGATCCGGGTAAAGGCGGCAGGCACCGTCAGCACCCCTGCCCCAGCCTGAGCCAATTGGCGATACAGATACGCGAAACGCAGGTCATAACATATCGACAGCCCCATCTTGCACCACGGCGTTTCAGTCAGAACCGCTTTGTCTCCGGCCCGGTAGTGGTTCGATTCACGATGGTTTTCGGCACCGCCCAGATCGACGTCGAACATATGGAGTTTGTCGTATCGGGCTTGCACCTCGCCGTCAGCGGAAATCAGGAATGACCGGTTGGCCATTTTGTCTGCGTCCGGCAGGGCCACCTTCATGGATCCGATCAACAGCCATGCACCGGTATCGCGCGCCAGTTCCCTGAAACTTTCCAATTCGGGATTGCCGTCTTCGACACTGACCTTGCCAGCCATGGCGGCGTAGTTCGCATCCATCAGGTTGGTGTTTTCAGGCAGCGCAATCAGATCCGCGCCCTCATCGCGCGCCCGACGCACCAGATCGGCGGCGGCGCCCAGGTTTTCAGCGACGTCGGCCCCGGTATTCATCTGGATACATGCGGCCTTGAAACGCGACGTCATTGGGATTTCCTATTTTTATTCTATGCCAAGTAACGGATCGAGTTCGTCGTCCATGTCCAGTTCGAACAGGTCATCGCAACCACCGATGCTCTTGTCGTCGATGAATATCTGCGGGACAGAGGTCCTGCCGCCTGTCCGCTCGACCATTTCGCTGCGCTTGTCACCGCCAAAACCGACATCATGTTCGGTGAACTCAACGCCCTTTTTCTTCAGGAAGTTCTTTGCTCGCGAGCAATAGCCACAGAACTTGTTGGTATAAATTTCAACGTTTGCCAAGGTCTCAACTCTCCGAAATGTGTGTCGTTATGTTCGACATATATAAGGGAATGCCTATGTATCGCAAGGAAGAGAACGCAATACCCGACTGAGCGTCAACACATCGACTGCCCCGACGCCGCCCTTTAGCAGGGTTTTCGTGACCGCCGCCGCCGTTGCACCGCTGGTCATAACATCGTCGATAATCAACACCCGTTTGCCTTTGATGGCGGCCCTGTGCCTGTCAGTCATCATAAACGCACCGCTGACGTTACGCCTGCGGGCCGATGGGCCAAGCCTACCCTGTGACGGTGTCCGCCGGGTCCGGGTCAGCAAGTCGGCAATGCACTGAACACCTGACCTTTTGTGCAGTGCCAGCGCCAGCATCGCCGCCTGATTGTATCGGCGCGAGAACAAGCGCGTCCAATGCAAGGGCACCGGCGCGATAATATCGGCATCGTCCAGAAGTTCGCGTCCGGCACGTTCCATCCATGTGGCGAAAGCCGGGGCGTGGTCGGTCCTGTCGGCATGCTTGAAGGCAAGCACCAGATGACGGCTGTAATCATCGTAGGCAATCGCCGTGCGCGCCCGCTCGAACACCGGTTTATCCGCGATACAGGTTCCGCACAGACTGTTTTCGCGCCCGTCCGCATCATCGAATTCAAAAGGTATCCCACAGGCCGCACATTGTGGCTTGCCGATAAAGGTCACCGCCTGCCAGCAATCGGCGCACAGGGTCCCCAAATCCTCGACGACCGTATCGCAGCCCAGACACTGTGGCGGCAGCAATAAATCCAGCACCGTACGGCTGAAACGCCGCACCGGCGCCAACGCCGTATTCAAGCTGGCATTTATCAAAGTGCTGTCGTGTGCCATAAAACCACAATGTCCGAAACCATGACCGTGTTCAACCGTCGAACTGTCGCCCGTCACCGTGACCGGGCTGCGGCAACGCTGTCTGATCACGACTTCCTGTTTCGTGAAGTGGCTGAGCGTTTGTGCGACAGATTGCAAGACGTCACCCGCGACTTTCCCACGGCCCTCGACCTGGGCTGTCACGACGGCATCCTTGGCCGAATTATCGGCGAGCGCGGCGGCATTAAGACCCTGTTTCAATGTGACCTATCACCTGTCATGGCAACAAGGGCGGCAAACATGGCCGTTGCCGGTGACGAAGAATTCCTGCCCTTCGCCGAAGAAAGTTTCGATCTGGTCATCAGCAATCTGAGCCTGCACTGGATCAACGACCTGCCGGGAGCCCTTGCCCAGGCACGCCGCACCCTGAAACCGGGTGGTTTGTTTCTGGGCGCGATGCTGGGCGGCGAAACGCTGGCCGAACTGCGGCAATCCCTGATGCATGCGGAATCGACTGTCGAAGGCGGCTTAAGCCCCCGCATATCGCCCTTTGCCGATGTTCGCGACGCCGGGGACCTGCTGGCCAGGGCCGGTTTTCAGGACCCGGTCGCCGACACCGAAATTATCACCGTATCGTATGCCGATCCGTTGACGCTGATGGACGACCTGCGCCGGATGGGCGAAAGCAACGCCGTGATCGAGGCCCGCAAGGGCTTCACCCGGCGCGCCACACTGATGGAAGCGGCCAGTCATTATATGGAGACCTTCGCCGATGCCGATGCACGCATTCCGGCGAGCTTCCAGATTATCTATCTGACCGCATGGAGAGAGCCTTGAAATTTCCCGACCCCCTGATCCCCGGCAAACTGATCAAACGCTACAAGCGGTTTCTGGCCGATATCGAGCTTGAAGACGGCACCGTGATCACCGCCCATTGCGCCAATTCCGGGTCCATGCTGTGCGTCAAGGACGAAGGCGCGAAGGTCTGGATATCCCCGGCCCGAAATCCGGACCGCAAACTGAAATTCACATGGGAACTGATCAAGGTCGGCAGGGCCACGGTCGGCATCAACACCCAGTGGCCGAACCGCATCGTCGAAGACGCCATTGTGAAGGGCAAGATTCCGGAACTGGATGGCTATGAGTCGCTACGTCGCGAGGTCAAATACGGCAAGAATTCCCGCATTGATCTGTTGCTTGAAGACCCCAAACGTCCCACATGTTATGTCGAGGTCAAAAGCGTCACGCTCCGGCGTGGCAAAGGCCCCGACGATGCGCTGGAATTTCCCGATGCCGTGACCACGCGGGGTACCAAGCATCTGGTTGAATTGTCCGACATGGTCAAGCAGGGCCACCGGGCGGTAATGATGTATCTGGCGCAACGAAACGATGGTAAAAAGTTTTCCATCGCCGCCGACATTGACCCGGCCTATAACAAGGCATTGCAGGCGGCAATGAAAGCGGGCGTCGAGGTGTTATGTTATGACTGCAAGGTGAATGTCCGTGGTATAGAATTATCTGCGCCAGTTGAATTGGCGTTATAAGGAAGTTTCAAGACCCATGAACGATATGTCATCGGAGCCCGCGTTCCCCATGGACCGGACCATTAAAATTCATACCGCCGCCGATTTCGACGGCATGCGTGCCGCCGGACAGATGGCCGCAGCCACGCTGGACTACATCACTCCGCATATCGTGCCGGGCATCACCACCGATGCCATCAACACGTTGGTTCACGATTACACCATCAAGCACGGCGGCACCCCGGCACCGCTGAATTATCGAGGCTTTCCGAAGTCGGTATGTACATCTATCAATCATGTCGTCTGTCACGGCATTCCCGGCGACAAGGTTCTGGGAGACGGCGACGTTATCAATATTGACGTCACCACCATTCTCGACGGCTGGTTTGGCGACACCAGCCGGATGTTTTACGTCGGCAATGTTGGCGTCAAGGCGCAGAAGCTGATCGACGTCACCCATCAAGCATTGTGGAAAGGCATTGAGGTCGTTCGCCCCGGTGCCACCACCGGCGATATCGGACACGCCATTCAAACGTTTGCCGAAAAGCATCGTTATTCCATTGTCCGCGATTTCTGCGGCCATGGCCTGGGCCGGGTTTTCCACGACGCACCCAACATCATGCATTTCGGCCGACCGGGCGATGGATCGGCATTGCGCGAAGGCATGTTCTTTACCATTGAGCCAATGATCAATGCCGGACGCCCGGATGTGAAGGTGCTGAACGATGGCTGGACGGCAGTCACCAAGGACCGGTCCCTGTCGGCACAGTTCGAACATTCCATCGCCGTCACCGCCGACGGCTACGAAGTCTTCACCCGCTCACCGGCTGGCCTCGACGCCCCGCCATACAAGGTGTGATGGCGGGCAAATCCGACACCGCCGGACACCGGCAGCGCCTGCGCCAACGCTTCATGAAGGCTGGCGCCGACGGTCTCGCCGATTATGAACTGTTGGAATTACTGCTGTTTCAGGCAATCGGGCGGCGCGACACCAAACCGGTGGCCAAGGCGTTGCTGGCTCGATTTGGCAGTTATGCCGAGGTGATCAGCGCCGATGTTGCGGAAATAAAAAAGGTCGAAGGTGCCGGAGACGCCGTCGCCATCGCGCTCAAGACCGTACAGGCTTCGGCCCTGCGCCTGACCCAGGACGAAGTCATGAACCAGCCGGTGTTGACGTCGTGGGACAAGTTGTTGAAATACTGCCGGGCAGCCATGGCCTATGAAACATCGGAACATTTCCGGATCCTGTTTCTGAACAAGAAAAATGTGCTGATCGCCGACGAAGTCCAACAACAGGGCACAGTCGATCACACGCCGGTCTATCCGCGCGAGGTCGTCAAGCGGGCGCTGGAGCTGGGCGCGACGGCGCTGATCATGGTTCACAATCACCCCAGCGGCGATGCGTCCCCGTCGAAGGCCGACATCGAGATGACCAAGGAAGTCCACGCCGCCTGTGACAAGCTGGGCATCCAGTTGCACGACCACATCATCGTCGCTAAGTCCGGTGCAAATTCATTCAAGACTATGGGCTTGCTGTAGGGGGAACTGCCGCCATGACCGCCCGCATCCCCCTGCTCCGCGTTTTCCTGCCGTTCGCGCTGGGCTATTTTCTGTCGTATCTGTTCCGTGTCATCAACGCCATGATCGCACCCGATCTAGTCAGTGAACTTGGGCTCGGTGCGGCCGATCTTGGCCTGCTGACCAGCGCCTATTTCTTCAGCTTCGCCTTGTTCCAGTTGCCGCTGGGAATTCTTCTCGACCACTATGGCCCCCGCAAGACCGAGGCCGCATTGCTGCTGATCGCCGCCGCGGGGGCTGCCGTATTCGCAATGTCGTCAGGAACCGACGGGCTGGTCATCGGACGCGCACTGATCGGCTTTGGCGTTTCGGCTTGTCTGATGGCGGCATTTAAGGCCTATACGCTGTGGGTGCCAAAGGAACGACTGCCGCTGATCAACGGCTTTCAAATGTCGGCCGGCGGCCTTGGCGCACTGGCCGGAACGGTGCCGGTGGAAATGGCGCTGACCATGACTGACTGGCGTGGCCTGTTCCTGGGGCTGGCGGTCGTTACCGTCGCGGCTGCGGCATTTATCTTTTTCACCGTTCCGAAACGAGACGAAGCGGAAGCGAAAGCCCGCAGCGGTGGCCTGGGCCCACAAATTCGTGGTATCGGCGAAATCTTCACCAGCCCGGTGTTTTGGTGGATCGCGCCCTTGACGGTGGCTTCGCAATCGACGTTTCTGGCCATCCAGAGCCTGTGGACCGGGCCGTGGCTCGCCGATGTCGGCGGCCTTGATCGCGACGGCGTCGCCCGTCACCTGATGATGATTGCCATCGCCATGATCGCAGGCTTTCTTTCCACCGGCATTATCGCCGACCGGCTGCGCCATTGGGGTGTGAAACCGGTCAGCATCGCCATCGGCGGCATGGGGCTGTTCATGTGCCTGCAGGCCGTCATTGCGATTGGGCTAACAGACAACATTCTCGTCGTCTGGATGGCCTTTGGGTTTTTCGGCACCACCGGCATTCTGCCTTATGCGGTGTTGTCGCAGAAATTCCCCGTCAATCTTGCCGGACGGGTCAACACCGGGCTGAACCTGTTGGCCTTTGTCGGTGCGTTTTCCGCCCAATGGATGATCGGGGTGATCATCGAACAATGGCCGCTGATGGCCGATGGCCGTTATCATCCAGACGGTTATCAGGCCGCCTTTCTGACTCTGTTGGCGGTGCAGGTGGCAACGATGGCGTGGCTGGTGATCGACCGCAAAGGCCACAAAGCGTTTTCCAAATTGTAAAGGGGCCACGCTTTCGCTATAACCGGCGCTTCTTAACTCAGCCTGGAGCCAGTGATGATTCCCCGCTATAGCCGCCCCGAGATGACCGCCATCTGGGACCCCGCGAATAAATTCCGCATCTGGTTCGAGATCGAAGCCCATGCCTGCGACGCACAGGCCAATCTGGGCGTTATCCCCAAGGACGCCGCCAAGGCAGTCTGGGAAAAAGGCGACAAGCCGTACACCGACGAACGCATCGAGCGCATCAACGAGATCGAACGCGAGACCCATCACGATGTTATCGCGTTCCTGACCGAGCTTTCCGAGCACATTGGCGACGAGTCCCGGTTCGTGCATCAAGGCATGACCTCGTCTGATGTTCTCGATACCTGCCTAGCTGTACAAATGACCCAGGCCGCCGACATAATTATTGCCGATCTGGATACCCTGCTCGAGGTTCTGGAACGTCGCGCCCAAGAACACAAGAACGATGTCTGCATCGGTCGCAGCCACGGCATCCATGCCGAGCCGACGACCTTTGGCGTCAAACTGGCCGGGCATTACGCCGAATTCAAGCGCAACCGAGACCGCATGGTTCAGGCGCGCGCCGAAACCGCCACCTGCGCCATATCGGGCGCCATTGGCTCGTTCGCCAATATCGATCCCCAGGTCGAAGAATACGTTGCCGACAAACTGGGGCTGAGCCCGGAACCGGTCTCGACCCAGGTCATTCCGCGCGACCGTCATGCCGCCTATTTCGCAACAATGGGGGTTATCGCCGGTGGTATCGAGCGTCTGGCGACCGAAATCCGTCACTTGCAGCGTTCGGAAGTGCGCGAGGCGCAGGAATACTTCGCCCCCGGCCAAAAGGGCTCGAGCGCCATGCCGCACAAGCGCAACCCGATCCTGTCGGAAAACCTGACCGGTCTGGCCCGCATCGTTCGCGCCGCCGTTGTTCCGGCCATGGAAAATATCACCCTGTGGCACGAACGCGATATCTCGCATTCATCGGTCGAGCGCATGTTCGGCCCGGACGCGACGGTGACCCTGGATTTTGCCCTGAAACGCCTGACCGGAATGATCGACAAGATGGTCGTCTATCCGAAGGCGATGATGGAAAATCTGATGCAGTTTGGCGGCCTGCACGATTCCCAACGGGTCCTGCTGACCCTGACCCAACATGGCGTCAGCCGCGAAGACAGCTACAAGATCGTGCAACGCAACGCTATGAAGGTGTGGCGCAGTTATGGCATTGATCCGGATGACCCGAACGGCACCATCAAGCAGCAGCCCGAAGATCTAGAAGCCGCGAAACAGGAAAGCCGTTTCTTCTATTACCTGTCGGGCGACGATGAAGTGACGACGGCGCTTGGCGATGCGGGATTGAAAGATCTGTTCGCAGGATCGTCAACGGCATTCCACACGCGCAACGTCGACGCCATCTTCACGCGGGTGTTTGGGTAGTCCTCAGATAAAGGATTAGTCGCCGACGCGTCCGTGGTCACCGCCTAGCGGTTTAGGATAATCTGACATGATTTCTTCCTGCGCGACGCTCTGCAGGCGAATGATTTCCTGACGAATCTCGTCGGCATCAATATCGGCACCACGTTCGCTAAAGGTCGAAGATACCTTGCGCACGACATCCTCGTAGCCGGGTTCTTCCATGTCCGATGCGACGACCTCTTTAATGAAAACCTCGGTCTCGGTCTGGGTCATGCCAAGCTTTTCTGCGGCCCACAAAGCCACCAGTTTGTCCCGACGGGCTTGAATCTTGAAGGTCTTTTCTGAATCGAGCTTGTATCTTGCTTCCTCGCCCGCTTCGCGCATTTTAAAAATATCAGACATTATAATATTCACCTCTAGGGATTGTTTGCTCGCCACAGAATACGAGTCATGACGACGTTTCGCAACGGCTTCCCTCAATATATAGTCATCTGATGTGCACATTGGTAATCCTGCGCAATCCTGGGGCCGAATGGCCATTGATCGTAGCGGCCAACCGCGATGAAATGCTCGACCGCCCGTCCGCCCCACCGGCTCGGCACTGGCCCGACCGCGATCATCTGCGAGCCGGGCTGGACGAACTGGCCGGGGGCACATGGTTAGGCGTCAATGATTACGGTCTTATGGCAGGTGTTCTCAACCGAACCGGCACTCTGGGCTCTGATCCGAACCTGCGCAGCCGTGGCGAATTGCCGCTGGAAGCCCTTGGTCATGCGGAAGCGACCGAGGCCGCCCGCGCCCTGGCCGATCTGGACCCCGCAGCGTACAGGCCGTTCAATCTTGTCGTCGCCGACGGACGGGATGCGTTCTGGATCACCTCGATCAATGAATGGGGCGAGCCCGCCATGCGCGTCGAAATGGTGCCGACGGGACTGTCCATGCTGACCGACCGCGAACTGAACGACCAGACATCCGGGCGAATCGCCAACAATCTTTCGAAATTCAAGGCGGCCGCCGTGCCCGACCCGGCAACAGGCAATTGGCGTGACTGGCAAATGCTGCTGGCGGACAAGACTGTCACCAGTGACGCACGGGAAGCCATGAACATCCACATGGACACCGGTTTCGCCACCGTTTCGTCGTCTCTGATCGCTCTTCCTGCCCCGGAATTGACCGATATCTCGCCTGTCTGGCTGTTCGCTGACGGCTCTCCTGACAAGGCTTCATTCCAGCCGGTCGATTAAGTTGTCTTAGCTTGGGACTCCTGCTATATCAGCCCTTCAAATTGGAAGCACATCCCATGGCAAAACGCAGACAAATTTTCGAAGGTGAAGCGAAGGTCATCTTCGAAGGCCCGGAACCGGGCACTCTGGTTCAGCATTTCAAGGACGATGCCAGCGCCTTCAATTCCCGCAAAAAGGGGACCATCACCGGCAAGGGCGTCATCAACAACCGGATTTCCGAACACCTGATGACCAAGTTGGGTGGCATCGGCATCCCGACCCATTTCATGCGTCGCCTGAACATGCGCGAGCAGCTGATCCGCGAAGTCGAGATTATCCCCATCGAAGTGATGGTCCGCAACGTCGTTGCCGGTTCGCTGGCCGAACGTTTCAACCTGACCGAAGGTGCCGTTCTGCCGCGTTCGATCATCGAGTATTACTATAAGGCTGGTGATCTGAACGACCCCATGGTCAACGAAGAACACGTCACCGCATTCGGCTGGGCCAGCCCTCAGGAACTGGACGAAATCATGAGCATGACATTGCGCATCAATGATTTCCTCAGCGGTTTCTTCCTTGGCGTCGGCATCAAGCTGGTCGATATCCGGCTGGAATTCGGCCGCCTGTGGGAAGAAGATCAGATGCGCATCGTGCTGGCCGATGAAATCAGCCCTGACAGCTGTCGTTTCTGGGATGCAGAAACCAATGAAATTCTGGACCGGGACCGTTTCAGCCGCGACCTGGGCGGCATCGCCGAAGCTTACCAAGAAGTCGCCAGACGGTTGGGAATCCTGCCGGAAAGCGCCCCCTATGACATTCAGGGGCCCCAAATTGTGCAATGAGGATCATTCGATGAAGGCCATGATACACGTTACCCTGAAGCCCGGAGTCCTAGACCCGCAAGGCAAGGCCGTTCAGCACGCCCTTGGCTCGCTCGGGTTCAATGGCGTCGACGAGGTTCGCCAGGGTAAATACATCGAGATTGATCTGGACGAAAGCGACGCCACCAAGGCCGAAGCCCAGGTTGAGGACATGTGCAAACAGCTGTTGTCCAACACCGTCATTGAAGACTATTCCATCGAAATCGCGGACTGAGACCTGATAAAGTGCACGCATCCGTCATCGTATTCCCCGGTTCCAACTGTGATCGCGACGTTCAGGTCGCCTTGCAGCAGAGTCTGGGATCATCCCCCGACATGGTCTGGCACGGCCTGACCGAATTGCCAAAGACCGACCTGATTGTCGTTCCGGGTGGTTTTTCCTATGGCGATTACCTGCGATCAGGTGCCATGGCGGCGCATTCACCAATCATGCGCGAAGTCGTCAAACGCGCCAATGACGGGGTGCCGGTGCTGGGCATCTGCAACGGCTTCCAGATTTTATGTGAGTCCGGCCTGCTGCCGGGCATCCTGATGCGCAACGCCGATTTGAAGTTCATCTGCCGCGATGTCCATTTAAAGGTCGAGCGCAACGACACCCTATTCACCGGCGATTACAGCGAAGGCCAGATCATCCGGGTCCCCATCGCCCACCACGATGGCAATTTCGAGACTGACGAGGACACCTGGAAACGTATCGAAGGCGAGGGCCAGGTTGCCTTCCGTTATTGCGATGCCGACGGCAATGTCACAGACGACGCCAATCCCAACGGATCGCAGGCCAACATCGCCGGCATCTATAATGAACAACGCACGGTGCTGGGCCTGATGCCGCATCCGGAACGGCTGGTCGAGGATTTACAGGGCGGCACAGACGGCAAACCGATGTTCGACGGGTTGGTCAAGGCGTTGGCAGCATGAGCGAAATCAACTCTGAAATTACCCCGGAAATTGTCGCCAGCCACGGCTTGAGCGAAAGCGAGTACGAAGAAGTACTGTCGATCATGGGGCGCGAGCCGAACCTGACCGAACTTGGCATTTTTTCGGTTATGTGGTCGGAACACTGTTCGTATAAGTCGTCGAAAAAATGGCTAAAGACCCTGCCGACGGAAGCCCCGTGGGTAATCTGTGGGCCGGGCGAGAACGCCGGCATTATCGACATCGGCGACAACGACGCCATTATTTTCAAGATGGAAAGCCACAACCACCCATCGTTCATCGAACCCTATCAGGGGGCTACGACCGGCGTTGGCGGCATCATGCGCGACGTTTTCACCATGGGCGCGCGGCCCATCGCCAACCTGAACGCGTTGCGTTTCGGCAGGCCCGATCATCCGAAGACCAAACACCTTGTATCGGGCGTCGTCGCCGGTATCGCCGGATACGGCAACTGCATGGGCGTGCCGACCGTTGGCGGCGAATGCGAATTCCATGCATCGTACGACGGCAACATTCTGGTCAACGCCATGACCGTCGGACTGGCGCCGGCTGATAACATTTTCTATTCCGCCGCCGCCGGTATCGGCAATCCTGTCGTTTACGTGGGATCGAAAACCGGACGCGACGGCATCCACGGCGCGACCATGGCCTCGACCGAATTTTCCGAAGATTCCGAAGCCAAACGCCCGACCGTTCAAGTCGGCGACCCGTTCACCGAAAAGCTGCTGCTCGAGGCGTGCCTTGAGCTGATGGCGACGGATGCCATCGTCGGCATTCAGGACATGGGGGCTGCGGGCCTGACGTCATCAAGCTTCGAAATGGCATCGAAGGGCGGCGTCGGCATTGAAATGGATCTGGACGCAGTACCACAGCGCGAAGTGGGCATGACGGCTTACGAAATGATGCTGTCGGAAAGCCAGGAACGCATGCTGATGGTTCTGAAACCCGGACGCGAGGACGAGGCCCGCGCCATTTTCGAGAAATGGGAACTGGATTTCGCTGTCGTCGGCGTGTTGACCGACACCAAACACATGGTGCTGAAGCACAAGGGTAATATTGTTGCCGATCTGCCCATCGATCCACTGGCTGAGGCCTCGCCGGAATACGACAGGCCGTGGGTTGAAACGCCAAAGTCCGATGTGATTTCTCCCGACGATGTTGAGCCCCCTGCTGACATTATGGTGGCCCTAAAAACACTGGTCGCCAGCCCTGACTTGGCTTCAAAACGCTGGATCTGGGAACAGTACGACCACATGGTGATGGCCGACACGGTGGCGCGCCCCGGCGGAGATGCTGCCATCGTCCGCGTTCACGGAACCACCAAGGCCATCGCCGCGACATCCGACTGCACGCCGCGTTATTGCTTCGCTGATCCGGTACAGGGCGGCAGGCAGGTCGTTGCCGAAGCATGGCGCAACCTGACAGCCGTCGGTGCGACGCCTATGGCAGTCACCGACAATATGAATTTCGGCAACCCGGAACGCCCCGAGATCATGGGCCAGTTCGTCGGCTGCGTGCAGGGTATCGGCGAGGCTTGTACGGCGCTCGACTTCCCGGTCGTATCGGGCAATGTCTCGCTATACAACGAAACCAATGGCACCGGCATTCTGCCGACCCCGACCATCGGCGGTGTTGGGCTGATGGCCGATGTGCACAAGCGCGCCTCTCTCGCCTTCACCGACGATGGGGCCGACATCGTCGTTATCGGCGAGACCAAGGGGCACCTGGGTCAGTCGCTTTATCTGCGCGATCTAGAAGGGCGTGAAGAAGGCGCACCGCCGCCCGTCGATCTTGCCACCGAGCGCAAAAACGGCGATTTCGTCCGTGGCCTGATCGAAGCCGGACGCATCACCACCTGCCATGATATTTCCGGCGGCGGGCTGGCCGTCGCATTGGCCGAAATGGCGATGGCCGGTGGCATCGGTGCCGACGTTTCTACACCCGAAGGATCCCCTGCCCTGCACGCCTGGTTGTTTGGCGAAGATCAGGGGCGCTACATTATTGCAACAAACGACGGCGATGCCGTGCTTGCCGATGCCGCCAAGGGCGGTTTGACGGCAGAAAAAATCGGTGTGACCGGTGGCCAAGCATTGACTGTTGCTGGTGCAGGGACCATATCGGTGACAGACTTGGCCGAAGGCCATCAGAACTGGCTGCCTGATTACATGTCAGCCCCTTGATTTAATTAAATAATTAATCCCTAAGGATATAAAACATGGCAATGGTTCAAACCGACATCGAGAAGATGATCAAGGAAGCCCTGCCCGACGCAGAAATCGTGATCGAAGACTTGCGTGGCGATGGCGATCATTATTCGGCGCGTGTTACATCAAGCGCATTCGAAGGCAAGACCCGGGTCCAGCAACACCAGATGGTTTACGACGCCTTGCAGGGGAAAATGGGCGGCGAACTGCACGCCTTGGCCCTGCAGACGGACGTTCCCAACACTTAAATAAAAAGAGGATATTGAAGATGAGCGACTCCCCCGTAAACGACCGCATCCAGAGCGAAATCAGCGACACCGATGTCGTCCTGTTCATGAAGGGTACCCCGATGTTCCCGCAGTGCGGATTTTCTGCCGCTGTCGTCGGCGCCCTGTCGCAGATGCAAGTCAAGTTCAAGGGCATCAACGTGCTCGATGACATGGAAATCCGCGAAGGCGTCAAAGCGTTCTCGAACTGGCCGACGATCCCACAGCTTTACGTAAAAGGTGAATTCGTCGGTGGCTGCGACATTATCAAGGAAATGTACGAAGCCGGTGAACTGCAAAAAATGTTCGACGACAAGGGCGTCGAATATAGCAGTTAACCCCGCCATGCAGCTGTCTCACCGGATAGCACTTATTATCCTGCCGGTATTGTTGCTGGCATCTTCGTTCGTACTCAGTCATCACGCAGGCCCCCAGTGGTTATGGTCCAATTTGGACCCAGACTACTGGTACCTGTTTGACTCATTGAACATGGTCAATCTTCAATGGCCACAGCACATCGCCCACCCCGGCACCACCACCCAGTGGATAGGGGCCATCATCATCAAGACGATGCATCCTTTCGATGCGACGGAACATATCAACCGGCTGGTTCTTGCTAATCCAGAGTTTTATTTTCTGGCGATCAGCCGCGTGCTGATTTTTATCAATGCCATCGCACTGGGCGTCGTCGGCGTCGCCGGATATCTGACGTTCAGGGACTTGACCGCGGCCCTGCTGGTTCAAACAGGTCCTTTCCTGTCGCAATTGATCATGAAGCACAGTTTCCACGTATCTCCGGAACCACTGCTGATAACCACCATGCTGGTGCTGGCCGCCGTGACACTGGTGGCCCTTCGCCCGGGCCAAATGGACAATCACCGGACCCGGTATGTCATTGCCTTCGCCGTCATCGCCGGTTTCGGCATGGCCAGCAAGGTCAGTTCCGCTGGTATGTACCTGCTGCCGTTGTTTCTGCTCGGCAATTTGCGATCTATCGTTCTTTACGGCTTCTACACGGTTTTGTTCACTGTAATTTTCACACTGCCCGCAGCCGGGTCCTACGGGGAAATATTCGACTGGCTCGGCTCCATTGCCATCGGCAGCGGTTATTTCGGTCAGGGTGAACAGACAATTATTGATTGGAGCTCCTATCCGGGACAGCTTCTCAAGACCACCAGCCGCCCTGTCTTTTTCGTCGTTCTGCTGGTTTCCCTGGGGCTGTTGTTAGCCACGCGCAAGTCTGATAAATGCAGCCCGGACACGCTGCCCCAAGCACGCCTGGCGCTGGCCGGGTTGTGTCTGGCACTGATCGTCGAAGCCTTATTGGTCGCTAAACACCCGACCGGGCGTTACATGATTCCGGCCTTGACATCTGCTGCGTTGGGCATGGCGCTGATATATCATCTGTCCATCGGCCTGACTCGGGCGGGCAGCGTGACCCGTAACAGGGTGCGCATCGGATTCACCATATTCCTGCTGGTGCTGGCCGGGGCGCAAGTGAAGACCTTCATGAAACTGGACCGTGGGTTCATTGAGCGTACATCCATTGCCGCAGGCTTTGATGAAGCGCCCTTTCAATCCTGTGCCCGGATATACTTCTGGCCAGCGTCCAACCCGCTTTACGCGCTTTATATGGGCAGCTGGAACACGGACGGATCATTGGCTGAAACCCTGGACAAACTATACATGGAAAAGGGTGTCTTCTTCGGCACAGAAGACGGCAAGATCAACCGCTGGACCCACACCGTATCGCCCGATCACCTGATACAGGAATATCCCTGCATAATGGCGCGCGGCGAGAGGGCGCTGTATATCGGCGAGGAGGCGCCCTTCTATGATATCTCTCTACCAGACGAAGTCTTTTCGGCAAGATTGAAGAGGGACATCTGCCATCCGGGAGAAGAAGTCATCTTCACCTGGGGCATCGACTGCAAGGGCAAGATGTTTTAGCGCACAAAAAAGGGCCGCTCCGAAGAGCAGCCCTTTTTCTTTGTCGTTATCGCGTCGTTTAACGCGAATAGAATTCGATGACCAGATTGGGTTCCATCTGCACCGGATAGGGCACATCGGCCAGCATCGGCTGACGGACATAGGTGCCCTTCATCTTCTTCAGATCAACGTCCATGTAATCAGGCAAGTCGCGTTCCGGGGAAACAACGGCTTCCATGACCATCGGAATGTCGCGGGACTTTTCGCGAACTTCGATGACGTCGCCATCCTTGACCAGATAGGACGGGATATTGACCTTCTTGCCGTTGACCCGAACGTGTCCGTGGTTGACGAACTGACGGGCGGCGAAAACGGTAGGCACTAATTTCATGCGGTAGACGACGGCGTCGAGACGACGTTCCAGAATACCAATCAGGTTTTCCGACGTATCACCACGACGGCGAACCGCTTCCTTGTAGTAACGACGAAACTGCTTTTCGGTGATGTTGCCGTAGTAGCCCTTGAGCTTCTGCTTGGCCATCAGCTGAACGCCGTAATCGGATTCTTTGCGACGGCGCTGGCCGTGCTGTCCGGGGCGGCTGTCGCGCGCGTTAATGGGGCTTTTCGGACGACCCCACAGGTTGACGCCAAGGCGTCGATTGATCTTGTACTTTGACTGCGTACGTTTACTCATTTTCTCGTTTCCAATCACTCGTTAACCGGTTTGTTTTTGTCCCAATAGCTTACGTGCGCCCTGTAACTTATGGACGCTCCGGGCGGAGCCTTTTTGGCTCTCATTCTTGGGAGTGCGGGGAATATAGGGAATAGTGGGCAAAACGCAAGCGGAAAGCTTCTATCAAACTTCCTGAAGTTCCGTATCCCAATACAGGAAATCGCGCCAACTTTCGTGCAGGTGATTGGGCGGGAAGGAACGGCCACATTCCTGTAGCTCATAAGCACTCGGCGGATGTGGGTGACGCAGCGGATAAATACCCGATTCCTTGGGCAGACGGTTGCTTTTGTGAAGGTTACACGGCCCGCATGCCGTCACCACGTTTTCCCACAACGTCGTGCCGCCCTTCGAGCGCGGAATGACATGGTCAAAGGTCAAATCCTCGGTCGGAAAGCCAATGCCACAATATTGACAGGTAAAGCCGTCGCGCAGGAACACGTTAAACCGGGTAAACGCCGGACGCCGGGTCATCGGCACATAGTCCTTCAGCGCAATAACGCTGGGCAGGCGCATATCGAAACTGGGGGAATGGACGGCGCGGTCGTATTCCGAGACCACATTGACGCGGTTCATGAACACCGACTTGATGCTGTCTTGCCATGACCACAGCGACAGGGGGAAGTAACTCAACGGCCGGAAGTCGGCGTTAAGAACCAGGGCCGGGAACCTCTCAAGCGCAGCAGACACCTCGTATCTCCCCCAAATCTTGGAAAAAGCATACTATATGTGGTGTGGGATGCAACAGTTCAGGCGCGATCTATGGTTCGGCATGCCCATGCCAGCAGGGTTGTTTTCCGACACCGATCTGCAACAATGGAGGGATGATGTGGAAAAGGATGAAAATGAAACGGTTGCTGTCTGGCCTGACCACTGTTGTTGTCATGGTCGGCATCGTCACCGCATGCGCCGAGCAAGATTCCAGTGGCCTGAGCGATGACGAGGTCGCCCGTTATTCCCGGCAGCTTACGGAAGCCCTGAACAACAGGGACAATGCGGCAATGGAAACCATTCTATACAGTGTCTTTCGCCGAACCACAGGCCTGACTCCGGATCAGGAGAATCCGCCAGGCATCAGCGAAACGGCATGGCACATCATCTTATGCCGGAATCAGAAGGCGTTGGGACGGATCATTACGGAAGAGCAATTCGAAGCCATGAGAGACCGGTTCCGATTTGGCGCCATGATCGCACTTAGCGTTTCAGATTATGCCGAAAATACAGAGAAGGTCATCCAATGCGGCGAGAAGTCCTCCGACCCCTACAGCATCCACATGAAACGTGCCGTCGACTGGGTGAACGGCTGGAAGACCGCGAGCGGCGAACAACTTTACAAGGAAGCGCTAGAATACAGGGACAAAAAGAAGGAATGGAAATTTTACGAATTACTCGAAAATTATCTTCTCCATGAGGCGGAGGATAAAGTATACAAGCCGGCCTTGTACGATCGGGTGCAACGGGCGTTCCAAGAAAACGATACCTCTTATGGCTTAATTTATCTTGGCAGTTTAGCCGATGACGATTACCTCCCGGCGCAATTGGAAATAGCCCGAAGATTCCGCTTAGGTGATGGGTTCGAGCAAAGCAATGCCAAAGCGGTTTATTGGCTGCAAAGGGCCCAGTCCTTGGAAAACAGGCAGGAGATCCAAGATAGGCTGGATCTCCTGCTGGCCAAGTTGTTGAAGAGTGAACACAGATCGATCGAAACGTGGATTAAATATAATATCTCACCGACCCGCTAAGGAGGGAAGTTCCTATTTTTTAACGCTTCTGCTTGTTTTTTTGACAGGCTTCCAGACGTCGTTCCAGTTCCCCGGCGACGTCATAGAGTTTTCCCATCTCTGCTTCATTTTTCTTGATTTTATCTCTGTCTGTAGCGTTTTCCTTTTTCAAAGCCCTGATTTTCTCACGCTTGGTAACTTCTCCAAGACCACGTCTGATTTTGACCTTTGAGTACCCGTACGTTAATTGCTCGATTTTCTTGTTCAAGTACTGACCAAGAGGATCGGGAGCGTTCCTGAATCGATCCATATCGTTTTCAGAAAAAAACTCTTCCGGTCTTTTGGAACGGATCACTTCGATTTCGCGCAGTCTTTCCGCGATTTTGTCGTAGAGCTTAACATTCTCATCATGCAGGGCGTCGTGCTGATCCCACACCTTTTCCAGCTCCTCGCTAATGTCCTGACACTTATCCTCATTCGGCTTTGGCTCGTCTGGCTTTTTTGGCGGCTCGTCTGGATCTGGCTTCGGCTCATCTGGCTCGTCCGGTTCCGGGCCGTCGCCAAATGGACGTTTCTTCATCTTCGCGATCTCCGGTGTGATCAGGCGATCAAGTGTTGTCGCCGTCTCACCACCCGGCCTCATCCAGCCATCAACCTTCAGACCTGCCGACTTCTGAAAGTCTAGCAGACCGGAAAGCAAGGATGAGTCGGCCCGACCATCGGGTTTTTGCGCCTTGGCCGCGGGATAGTGTCCGGCCCATGACAGGGCACGCTTCGCCGCCTTGACGTCGGACTCACGATTATCCTGACCATCGCCAAGGGCAGCATTGAGGCCGAAAGATCGGGGGAATGACAGGCGCGGTTTGCTACGATGAGCTGTCGTCGGCTTTTGCCGCGTCATCTGCGCCAGTTGCGCAGCAATGCGGCTGGCCGTCGGCCCGCCCGGTTTCATAACACCATCGCGCCGGAGGCCGTTGTCGGCCTGAAATTTCTCCAGCGCATCGAACATCGGTTCATCGGGATATTGGGTAATGCCGAATTTCGGCGGCTTGTAATAACCAATCTTGTTGAGTGCCGTTTTGGTCCGGAATGTGTCGTCCAGATCAACGTTATAGGTTCGACCGATGGTCGATAATAGTTTCAGTATGGGTTGCATAATTATTTCTCCTGTTAAGCAAAGGGGATGGTTCCCGATAACGCACAATGCGCCATCCGGTTAGGGTGGTTCTGATGGTGATAGAGAGTCGCGTTCGTGCGTCTGGATTGCCCGGGGTATCAATCCACAGGCAGGTCGGGGCTTTGTTTAGGGCGAAGCGAACGCTTCAATTGACTTAAACGAGTGTGGCGTTAGCCCAGCACCCGCTTGAGAAATTCCTGCCCCAGACGAATGCATTCTTCGTCAATACCGTGGGGCAGGCCGGGGCGGATGTGATGTTCAACAGTGACGCCTGCGGCTTCCAACCCGGCAACGGCATCAGGCAGGGCCGCGACCGGCAACACCGGGTCGGCATCGCCATGGGTCAATAACACCGGCGGGCGACTGGCGATTTCCTGTTTCAGGGTTTCGGCATCGGTCAACATGCCCGAATAGCCGATAATACCGGCCAACGGGGTCTTGCGGCGAAGCCCCACATGCAGCGACATCATGGTGCCCTGGGAAAAGCCGATCAGCACCAGTTTATCTTCCGACAGTCCCGTTTCCGCCAGCATATCATCGATAAACCGATCAAGGATCGGGGCCGCACCCAGCACCCCGTCGCGGCGCGCCGTTTCGCTGAAGTCCTGCAGGCTGAACCATTGATGACCGACCGGTGCCATATCGAAGGCAAAGGGCGCGTTCGGCGATATGAACAGGGCATCGGGCAAGGTCTTCTGGAAATACGGGGCCAGACCGATCAGGTCGTTGCCATCGGCCCCGACACCATGCAGCAGGATGACAAGTTGCTTGGGGTCTGTACCAGAGGCCGGTTCCAGCCGGGGTCCGGTGAGTACAGGAAGATCGGACATGAATTCTCCTTAGGCAATGTTGTGCCTCATTGCTTATCGAAACTCCGTGCTATTGTCACGCCATGTCTGATGAAACTGTCACCCGATTCGCCCCGTCACCAACGGGGTTGCTGCATCTGGGTCATGCTTTTTCGGCCCTGTTTGCGGCCCGCAATGGCGATCGGTTGCTGTTGCGCATGGAAGACATCGACGGCGGACGCTGCCGGGCTGAATTCGAAGACGCCATTCACGAAGACCTCAACTGGCTGGGGCTCGAATGGGAACAGCCGGTGCGCCGTCAATCCGAACACATGGATGATTACTCAGCCGCGCTCGGGCAACTGGACGGCATCGGGCTGTTATATCCGTGCTTTTGTACCCGCAAGGAAATCGCCACTGAAATCGCCGCCGCCGCACATGCCCCTCACCCAAATGACGGGCCCGACGGTCCATTGTATCCAGGCATCTGCCAGAACCTGTCTGCGGACGAGCGCACACAACGTAAAGATAACGGCGAGGCCTTTGCCCTGCGTCTGAACATGAAGAAAGCGCTGACCCAAATCACAGCCCCCCTTCATTGGCATGATCGCGAAGCCGGAAAAACAACGGCGACACCCGAGATTTTTGGCGATGTGGTGCTGGCCCGAAAGGACACGCCGACCAGTTATCACCTGGCGGTCACCGTCGATGACGCCTTGCAGGGTGTCACGCTGGTGACGCGGGGTCTTGACCTGATGCCGTCAAGCCATGTTCACCGACTGTTGCAGGAATTGCTCGGGTTGCCGACGCCGAAATATCACCACCACCGCCTGTTGACCAGCGACGCCGGTCAACGGCTTGCAAAGCGCGACAAGTCCCTCACTCTCCGCGCCCTCAGACAAGCGGGGAAATCGCCCGACGAGGTGCGGAAAATGGCCGGAATTGACTCTCCATAAAGGCTGCCCTAGCGTTAAGACTATGAAAATAAACGCCCGCAAAGTCGCCCCGGACGTCTATGCCATCACCTTCGATGACACCGAAGTGGTCTTCGAAGGCGGTGATATAAAGACACTGTTGCTGGAAGTGATGAAGCTTCTGGCACCCGGTGGTTCGACCAAAAAAGCGTCCGAACAGAACAAGGAATTCCTGCGCCACATCAAAAACGCCAACGATGTCGGTATTCAAAAACTGTTATTGCTGGCCAAGCACGAAGACCTGCTGGTGCTGTTGAAAAAAGCCGAGGACGACCAGCTTGTGCAGGACAAGTTCTATAACAACATGAGCGAGACCAACCGCAAGATGTTCGTCGAGGACCTGAACTATCAGTTCCAGGGCGACCTGCCGTCCGGGCGCGAGAACGACTCTTTCAAACGGCTGATTGCGATGGCAAAGGAGCTGGAGGCTGACGGCTCGCTGGTTTATGAAAACGTCGCCAGCCGTTGATGCCCTTTCCTGATAGCCCTTAAGCGACCCGAAAGACCCTTTTTTCCGCCGGTGCCCGGGTGCGATCACGTGAACCGCGAACATAGGCGCGTTCACAATGGTGCTGGCAATAGGGCTTGCCTTCGACCACCTGTTCGCCACAAAAACGGAAATCATCTTCACCCGGTTCGCCATCCGGCCAGTTGCACATGCCGGTGGTGAGCATTTCCATGGTGATGATTTTACCCGACGGCGGCGGCGGTGCGGTGCGGGTCGGTTTTGGGGTGACACGTGCGATACGCGGCTTCGGATTGGACGAAATCGGCGACTGACGTTTCGGCAGGCCAAGGCGGTGAACCTTGCCAACAACGGCGTTCTTGGTAATGCCAAGACGACGACCGATCTCAAGGGTCGGCAATCCTTCGGCCCAAAGAGCCATCAGTGTCTTAACGTGATCGGGTGTCCATTCAAAAGCCATGTTTTCTTTCAGTCGCGAAACCGGTAAAAGCCTTGTGTTCCGCGGTACTGCCCCCTCTATAAATGTCTAAAACGTGCGCCATTGCTTGAAGATGTTTTACTCTATATGCCGCTGAATATCCACCCCCCTACTATATGTAGCTGAAAACCCAAGATATTGTGGAAACTATCCACAAAAAACACCCGATAAGACCATTTTATCCACCGTGCGACGCCATCCGGGGCGTTTGTTCGCATCTGCACAAAAAACATTCCCCCCACCCATCTGCGCTGGCTATACTTTCGCCGAAGCGGTCTCGGGGAGAATTCTTTAATGACGAAAAAAGACCTGAACGACTGGACCAAAAAGGCCACGGACGAGATGAAGGGACGCTCGCCCGACGATCTTGTCTGGCAGACGCCGGAAGGCATTGCGGTCAAGCCGCTGTACACGGCCGCCGATCTGGAGGGTATGGAAGCCACAAACAGCCTGCCCGGTTTCGCGCCTTATCTGCGCGGTCCGCGCGCCACCATGTATGCCGGACGCCCTTGGACAATCCGTCAGTACGCCGGGTTCTCAACCGCCGAAGAGTCCAACAAGTTCTATCGCGACAATCTGGCCGCCGGGCAAAAGGGCCTGTCGGTGGCCTTCGATCTGGCCACCCATCGGGGTTATGATTCTGATCATCCGCGCGTCACCGGCGATGTCGGCAAGGCCGGGGTCGCCATTGATTCCGTCGAGGATATGAAAATCCTGTTCGATGGCATTCCATTGGGTGAGATCAGCGTGTCCATGACTATGAACGGCGCGGTGTTGCCGGTGCTCGCCTGTTTCATCGTCGCCGGTGAAGAACAAGGCGTGGCGACGAAAGACCTCGCCGGCACCATCCAGAACGACATTCTGAAAGAGTTCATGGTGCGCAACACCTATATCTATCCGCCCGAACCATCCATGCGCATCGTCGCCGACATCATCGCCCACACGACCGAGCACATGCCCAAGTACAACTCGGTTTCCATTTCTGGCTATCATATGCAAGAAGCCGGGGCGACGGCGGTACAGGAACTGGCCTATACCCTGGCCGACGGGAAAGAGTATGTCCGCGCCGCCGTGAGCCGGGGCCTGGACGTCGATGCCTTTGCGCCGCGCCTCAGTTTCTTCTTCGCCATTGGCATGAACTTTTTTATGGAGGTCGCCAAGCTGCGCGCCGCGCGCCAGTTGTGGGCGGAACTGATGGACGAATTCTCGCCCACCGATCCGCGCTCATCCATGCTGCGCACCCATTGCCAGACGTCCGGCGTGTCGCTGACGGAAAAGGACCCCTACAACAATGTCGTGCGCACCACCATCGAGGCGTTGGCCGCCGTGCTGGGCGGCACCCAGAGCCTGCACACCAATTCACTGGACGAGGCAATCGCCCTGCCGACTCCGTTTTCTGCCCGCATCGCACGCAACACGCAACTGGTGATCGCCGAGGAAACCGGTATCCCCAATGTCATCGATCCGCTGGGCGGCAGTTATTATGTCGAAAGCCTGACCGCCTCGCTGGTGGCTGAGGCAAAGAAACTGATTGAAGAGGTCGAAGACATGGGCGGCATGACCCGTGCTGTCGAGGACGGATTGCCGAAACTGCGCATCGAGGAATCCGCCGCCCGAAAACAGGCCCGCATCGACCGTGCTGAGGAAACCGTGGTCGGCGTCAACAAATACACGCTGGACGATGAAGCCGACATCGACACATTGGAAGTCGATAACGATGCCGTCCGCGAATTACAAATCGCGCGCCTGAATAACATCCGCGACAGCCGCGATGCAGATGCCTGCTCTGCTGCACTGGATGCCCTGACCGAAGGCGCAAAAGGCAACGATGCCAATCTGCTGGCCCTCGCCGTCGATGCGGCCCGTGCGCGCGCCACGGTCGGTGAAATTTCCGATGCCCTGGAAAGCGTCTATGGCCGCCACCAGGCCACCGCGCAATCAATCTCGGGCGTGTACGGCGCGGCCTATGGCGATGACGAAGATTTCGCCGCCATCCGCAAGCGGGTCGAAGGTTTCGCCAACGCCCATGGCCGCCGCCCGCGCATGCTGGTCACCAAGATGGGACAGGACGGACACGACCGCGGCGCCAAGATTATCGCCACGGCGTTTGCCGATATCGGCTTCGATATTGATTTGGGTGCCATGTTCCAGACCCCGACCGAGGTCGCCCGCGAAGCGCTGGAAAACGATGTCCATCTGGTCGGTATCTCGACCCAGGCCGGCGGTCACAAGACACTGGTTCCCGAACTCATCAAGGCGCTCCGGGATCAGGACGCCGGCGATGTTGCGGTTATCTGCGGCGGCGTTATTCCGGCCCGCGATTACGATTTCCTGAAAAGTGCCGGTGTGGCGGGCATCTATGGTCCCGGCAGCCACATCCCGACGGCGGCCGCCGAAATTCTGGACCTGCTCGAAGCCTGACAGCCGGTTAAATCAATACTGATACAACGCCGCTTCGCCGCGTTCCTTCACCGCAGTTACCAGCTCGGGAATGATCTGACGCACGATGGGCATCGCCTCGGCGCGAGTCATGCCCGGCTTCAGGCGCGCATCGTACAGCGTGCGGACCATGATCTTGTCGTTGAGGGGGAGAAAATCGGTGAATCGCACTTTCTCATTCATCACCGATGTCTCGATGATTTCCGAATCCGCATATAGACCGAGAGACTGGGTAAATTCTTCAATGACACACCCCCTCTTCATTAGATCTGACAGGCGTTTCCTGAAAATAATGATAGAATAAAATATTTCTTTTTCTTTGTTTGTTGCCGCTGTCCCAGAACAAAGTCCCCATTTTCTATTTGTCTCCATATAAGGACCGAGCCATTGAGCTCTGTATAACGACTCGATATTTTCTAAATACTCTACGAAAAGATCAACGTTGGCAGTAGCACCATCGCTTTCTTGAACCATACGCATGGGAAGGTCGGTTAACCGCGACAATTCAACCAGCGTGCCAGCAACATGGCCCTTTAAACGTTCGCTTTCTTCTCCATTCAGTCGAACGTGAATCGGTGATGTCCATTTGCTTATTTTACTATTAGGTAAAAAATCAGGCCCACGATAATCACTTCGGAACACCGACAATTCGAACTTGTCGACAAGCTTGTCTATCGGGGCGACGACGTTGAAGTCCAGTGCTGATGCGCGCTCGCCAGAAGGCGCTTCTGTACGATCCTTGTACAAAAGAGACCCGCCCAGTGTCAGAATCAGGACCACGACAATGATCAAATATGGATCGCGTTTCGGCATTCATGCCCCCCTGAAAATCAATACTGATACAACGCAGCCTCGCCGTGTTCCTTCACCGCAGTTACCAGTTCGGGAATGATTTGACGCACGATGGGCATCGCCTCGGCGCGGGTCATGCCGGGTTTCAGGCGCGCATCGTACAGCGTGCGGACCATGATCTTGTCGTTGAGAGGAAGGAAGTCGATGAATTGTACTTTTTCGTTCATCATTGAGGTCGGAATTATTTCGGTATCGGCAAACAGACCCAAGGCCTGAGTGAACTCTTCGATCACGCATGACCTTTTCTTCAGGTCAGACAGGCGCTTCCTGAAAATGATAATAGCAAAAACCATAGCGCCGCTTTTCTTAGTAACGGCCGATCCTAGACAATGAGCCGCATTCATGTTTATGGCTTTAGAAAAATCACCAAATCCCTCAGACCGATATAACGTCTCAAAGTTTTCTACATTCTCGACGAACAGGTCAATATTGTAGTCTTCGTTCGCGCCTTCCTGAACCAACCTCATTGACAGGTTGCTCAACCGGGATAATTCCGCCAATGTGCTGGCAATGTGGCCCTGAAACCGCTGACTTTCTTCTCCGTTCAGATGAACGCGGATCGGTGACATCCATTTTCTCAATTTTTTCTTCCACAAAATTCCTTGCTCATCATTGTCACGCGTGAACACCGTCAACTCGAACTTGTCGACAAGCTTGTCTATCGGGGCGACGACGTTGAAGTCCAGTGCTGATGCGCGCTCGCCAGAAGGCGCTTCTGTACGATCCTTGTACAAAAGAGCCCCCCCCAGTGTCAGAATCAGGACCACGACAATGATCAAATATGGATCGCGTTTCGGCATTCATGCCCCCGGTGAACATCACACGCAAGGATAGCAGATAGACCTCCCCGGCGGCGAGAATATCACCGCCGAGGGAATCCAACAATTACGAGCGGTTGTCACTTCCTCCGCTTGAGATACCGCGGCCGCGTTCGCCGACACCAACCGACAGGGCCCGCAAAAAATCGGCAGGCAACTGAAATGCGTACGCGTAATCGGCGACTGGTTCTGCCGAAAGACGGGCCAGAACGGTCTGGCCGGTGGCAAAACTCCACGGGTGTGCCGACACGACGGAATCACGAATGTGACCATACAGGTTGGCGGCGATTTCAGCTTCCGCCGTGCCTTCGTCGAATGACGCGATACTGCCCGCACCCAGCTTTAAAAGCGCGCGCGAACACAATGCGATGGAACTAAGTGCCATCTCAGGTCTCCTTTTTCATGTTTTCACAGGGTTGAAACGAAAAAACCCCGCCGGAGCGGGGCTTAAATAACTTAATATTAGTTAATAGTATTTTTTATATTATATTACAGGTGGTTATATTGTTTATTTATGCAAAATACCACGCATCAATCACATAATGGACGACAATTCCGGGCAGGATCGAGCCAGTGCGCAGATACAGAACCATCAACACAACGCCAGCCAGCGCCGCGTAGATCACGTTTGGTAATCCGTGGCCCCAATGCACCACGCCGAATATCAGCGAGCTGACGATAACCATGCTGACAATGCCGGGAATCGCCGTAAACCGGTAAGCAGAAACATCTCCCGGCGGGGCTTCTTCCAACAACAATGACGCCGTTCCGGCAGTCACCAGATCCAGAAAGCACTGATGCATCTCAACAGAAAAGTTCGATCGCACAAGGTTTGACTGAAGGGCCGCCGAAGCTTGCTCCAGAATCTGGGGAAGCTCCGCGCTTTCAACGTCCTTTAGATCGCTACCAACAACAAGGCCGAACCAACGTGACCAGGGCGGCGTCAATTCCGAAAACAGGCTGGCAGCCAGCTGTTCGACCGCATCCGGTGCTGTGCCGTCGAACAGCTTGTCGGTTTTTTTCTCGCCCGGGGTTCCGGAAATCACGGCGCCGTCACGACGCGGCAATGCGTAGTCGTAGCATTCCCGCCAATGAGACTGCCACTGACTGCGGGCCTCGATGGCATTTTCATACCGCTTGACGATGCTTTGTGCAGACAATGCCTTATCAGACTGTTCTGTTGCATACGCAGCTGGCACCGCCATGGCGTGGCCGGTTCCGGTCGCAATATTCTGTGTCATGTTATTTGCTCCTGTCATTTACTCACCCAGCAATGACTTGCGCTTTGGCAAATCGTTGCTGGTGCTAAGGAAACCCTTCGGCGATGTGGAAATGGTGCCCCCACGTCCCCGACGGCGCCGTTCAAGCGCCTCGATCCGAAGACGGCGTTTTTCCTCTTCCCCGTTATCGACGGGTGGAGGCGGTGGTGCCGGCGGCGGCGGTGAAGGTGCCGAAAACAGTGAACCCATGATTAAGGTCTCCTTGGTTGTTTGGATTTGAAATGATCCCGCCCAATGTCTTTGGGCCGGGCACAAAAAAACCCGCCGGATAATCATCGGCGGGGGAACGGAAAGTGAATTGTTTGACGACCGTGGAAGGTTTTTGACGCAACTGTCCCGGTCGATAATTTAACTATAAGGCCATCATACAGAGATAGTCAAGGATTATTTTCAATATTTAAGTTTTTATTCAAATAACGGTATAATTGCCACGGTGTCAGCACCCAACCGGCGCGGATTCCAAGCACTCGCTTCACTGCTTCGACACAACTGTATGGCGTCGGAACAAGGGCTCGTCGGGGCGGGCATGTTGGAACGGTCTCAAGCACCGTATAACCAAGCCGACGATAAAATGCAGTCAGGGCTTCGACGTCGCTGGGATCAAATCCATCAATCCATTCCAGCTCGGTATAATGCAGGAGCGGATTTAAAAAAATCCAACCATAACGCCCCCCGACAACAACAAAGCAATGGCGGAATCCGGGCTTCAGAATTCGCAACAAGGCGATCTCGGTACGTCCGCCAAACACTACCAGGGCCCGTTTTCGATCAGTTGATACGGAAATATTTTCCGAACCATTGCCATCTAAGGCCTCAATTAACTGTTTGTTTTCTGGAATTTGGGGAAATGCCGCTGGATCGAGCCAATATACAGCGCTCATTCGACAATGCCCTTTTTGCGAAGCACCGTCGTCAACCGGTCCAGCGCCTCGTCCCACATTCGGTATGCCCGTTCCTGTTCACGAATTCGCGGATCGGGTGGCGACAGATTGATCCCATACGTCGTAAGAACCCGAATATGTTCATCATCCAGTCGGTTATGCCGAACAAGCCCCATAACGGCACGATACATATCGTCAGGATCGCATGGACGGACTTCCGTCGCGGCCGCTTCAAATCGTGCACCGTCGTTACGGGCCTGCTGGGCACGCACGTACCAAAACCAGGCCTGCTCCGCATTCAGAAAAGGAACGTAGGGAATGTTGATCATTTTCTTGGGTATATAACGACGACGTGTCACGGCTACAACCTCCACAATAAATTGAACATAACATGAACATCTTTGTCTAGTAGTTAAATATTCCTATGTCAAGAAATCTTTAGCAATTTTTTCCTACTGCGGTGAGTGATCGTTTATACGATAATGTTCCTATGCTGAAGCATTCAGATATTTGGCGCGCGATTGATACCCTCGCCCACGAACATGGCTTTTCTACGTCAGGATTGGCCAAGCGTGCGGGTCTTGATCCGACCACCTTCAACAAATCCAAGCGTGTCACGGTTGCTGGAAAAAACCGCTGGCCGAGCACGGAAAGCATTTCAAAAATTCTACGCGCGACCGGCGCCACCCTTGGCGAGTTCCTGTCGTTTATTGGCGACGACAACAACATCGGTGTCTATCGCAATATTCCCCTGATCGGCTTTGCACAAGCTGGCTCATCGGGTTTCTTCGATGATGCCGGTTATCCTGTTGGTGGATCGTGGGATGAAATTCCATTCCCCGGTGTCGGCGATGCCCATGCCTATGCATTAGAAATCACTGGCGACAGCATGGAACCCGCCTATCGGGATGGTGACACCGTCGTCGTTTCACCTGAATCTACCATTCGTCGCGGTGACCGTATCATCGTCAAAACTCATGACGGCGAAGTCATGGCCAAGGTTCTGCGCCGCAAGACGGCGAAACGGGTCGAACTGACATCCCTTAACCCGGCCCACGAAGACCGCGACATTGCCCTTGAAGACGTTGACTGGATGGCCCGCATCGTCTGGGCCTCCCAATAGCGCCTGACATGCGTGTATTCCTCACGGCCATGTTGCTGGCATCGTTACTGTATATATTGCCGCCGCCTAACGAAGCTCGAGCAGATTTTCAAAGCGGCCTCGACGCTTATCAATCCGGCGATTACAAAACTGCCTACAGCGAATTTCTAACCTCTGCCGAAAAGGGCGACCCCCATGCCCAGCACATGCTGGGATTTGTTTATGCCAATGGTCGGGGTGCCGCCATTGACCCGGTTAAGACCGTCACCTGGTGGACCCGCGCCGCCCGCCAGGGTTTCGCCCCGGCTCAATACACATTGGGGACGCTTTATCAAAAAGGGCTTGGCGTTAACCGCGATACAAAAACCGCGCTTCGCTGGATCGGGCGCGCCGCAGACGCCGGTTATGCCGAGGCTCAGTACGCGTTGGGCATAATCCACGCCACCGGCCGCGACAAGCCGGTCGACCTTGCCAGCGCCTACATGTGGCTTGGCCTTGCCGCAACATCTCGCGGGCT
>Ga0233430_1000779_pt1 | contig 52619 bp, 45 predicted proteins | sample SI_118_April2016_2_FD_179883 | JGI IMG/M metagenome (GOLD analysis project Ga0233430, IMG submission 179883) | Seawater microbial communities from Saanich Inlet, British Columbia, Canada - SI_118_April2016_150_MG | ecosystem: Environmental > Aquatic > Marine > Inlet | place: Canada: British... | reverse complement strand
ACCATCCAGCACCAACATCGCCTGAATTTGCTGCACTGGCTGGAAGAACGCTTCAAGGATGGCTCTTCTATTGAACAAATTTGCAGCCAATTGGCTCTTTCTGATTCTTAAAGTGCAAGGTTAGTAATATAACGATTGTTGCCACGATTTCTTACGGTGAAGAATTAGAACCAATGCTGAAAGAGCATGCAGTAGATGTGCTCTTGTTAGATATCAGTGTTCCAACATCAGCAGAAAACAACAATATCTATCCAATTCTGTATCTAATTCCCAAACTTATTGATCACTACCCCAATATGGCCATCCTGGTGATCTCAATGCACAGTCAGCCCACTATAATCAAGAATATTATCAGCGCCGGAGCCAGTGGGTATATTCTGAAGGATGACCGCCAAACCATTATGGAATTACCTTCGGTGGTGCGTGCAATCGCCAGTGGAAGCATCCACTTTAGCCGGATGGCATTGGAACAACTCAATAGAAAAATTTCCCCAGGTGATGCGCTCTCACCGCGTCAACTTGAGGCAATATCACTCTGTGCTGCATATCCAGATAAGACTACCGCTGAGTTAGCCCGGATTCTCAATGTAGCAAATTCCACAATGCGCAACTTACTCTCCGGCGCTTATGTACGCCTGAATGTTCACAACCGTCCGGCAGCGATTTCAAAAGCCCGAAAATTGGGTATCCTTGCGATGGAAGAATCATTTTTCTCGAAAGGGTAAGAAACTTTTTCTTAGTTGTCGCCCGGCTAGATTTAGATACTTGGTCGGGCTTTTTTTATACCGCAACCAAGCTGCGCGGGCAAATTTGCCATATTTCTTCGTCCAATATCAAGAAAATTCTCCTTGACACAGAACGAATGTTCAAGTAATATTACCTTAGCACAAATATTCTATCTATATATAAGGTGCTGCACACACAAGTATCCGTTCGGGAGAAAAGCTTATGATGGCACGAAAAAAAGCAGCCGGGTTGAATGAAAAACATGTCAAAGTTCTCCAAATCATCGAGAGCTATTCCACCAAATTCGGATACCCACCCACCATCCGAGAAATTATGGAACGTGCCGTTCTCTCATCCACATCAGTGGTGAACTATTATCTGGACCAGCTCGAAGAAAAAGGCTATATTGAACGCGACCGCGGCGTTTCGCGCGGTTTACGTATCATCAAACAATATGGCGAGGCGCTAACCGCAACTGCTGAACACGTTGTAGACACGATCAACGAATTATTGCAAATCCCGTTGGTTGGTCGTATCGTAGCGAGCAAGCCGATCCCCTTCCCGGATAGTGACTTCAATCCCTATGATGCAGAGTCATCGATGATTAATATCGCCAGGGATATGCTCCCTGACCCAGGGAGGAATATAAGTGATCTTTTTGCTATGGAAGTCCGTGGAGATTCGATGATTGACGCTATGGTAAACGACGGCGATATTGTTATTCTTAAGAAAACGCAAGAAGCACATAATGGTGAAATGGTTGCTATCTGGCTCAATGACAATAATGAAACCACTCTCAAATATTTCTTTGATGATGGAGACCATATCCGCTTGCAACCCGCAAACCCCACCATGGATCCAATTTATATCAATGACCGCAGTACCGTTGAAGTACATGGTAAAGTTGTGATGGTAGTACGTCAACTAGAAGCGCACTAACAATATTCAACTCGCGTAACAAAAAATCTCCGCTCGGAATAGAGCGGAGATTTTTTACATAAGCCAAATGAATATTCTACGGTTGAAGGCGAGACGCTCGCAACGTTTCATGCAAAGTTTGTCGCAAAGATTCGGGGAAATCATCCAATACACGGCGAATCAAAGCACTCGTTTGCTTATCAACGGTGACATTTAGCGCCTGACGCAAAAAATAAGCCGTCTCCTGGGGGGAACGTTGGATCAACAAACGAATTACATAAATCAAATCGCTTTTATGGGTGGAATTAATCTCCCGCACTTGGGGCATCAACCAGCGAAATATCAACGGCAAATTTTCAAATGATTTAATCTTCAACAATGCGGGGAGTGCGTGGATACCCAAATAGACCTTTGCAGGATCCGATGAAAGCAACCAGCTTTCCAGCAAGGCCAAATACTCATCAAATGCGGTCAGCCGTATATGCGCCAGGCCTTTTGACAACAAGGATCGCAGCACCTTATCTTCTTTACATTCCATACCCCAGGCTGTGATCCGTGAAATGATCTCTTGTTTAAACTCTCCTGAAAGATTACCCACAATTGCTATCGCCAAAAGACGAGTCTCCAGCCATCGCTCTGACCAAAGTTGGTCGGCGAGAATCAACGCCTGTTCGGGAGCATCGTCAACACGCGCCTGAAGTGTCTTTTCAATCTGGCGCATTACGGGCGGTGCTATCCGATAACTGTGAAGCAAGGGCGCCGCTTCGATCACCTGGCTGGAACGCAAAGTGCGATCGGCATAGAAATTTAACAATGCGTGCATGGCGCGTGAAAAAGCCAAGGGGTCATCAAATGTTGACACCAACTCATCAATTTGAGCAGAAAGTCGCACAGGTTGAATAGCAGGCATAAGATTTATTCAAATAATGTTGGCAAAAAATCAATTGCCTGATACTCATCAATAGCGTATGTAATCAATTGACGATCTTTTTCGGCCATATATGCGCCAAGCGTTTCTGCCATGCGTTCGAAAACAACTTGCCAACCGGCTCCAATTAACAGTAGGGGACGCCGCGCAGAAGCCCCGGTTTGTAGCTGAGACCACATGGCAGCGATTTCCGCTAATGTGCCAATCCCACCGGGCAAGGCAATCGCAGCGTCACATGCGTCAATCAGCGCGTAAAGGCGCTGGCGTAAGGTTGGATAGCGCATCTCTTCCAGCACCCACGGATTGGGCTTTACTGGCCGCCAGGCTTCAATCTCATCACAGGTCACACCGATAACATGCGCGCCTCTTTCTGCCGCGCCACGCGAAACGGCTTCCATCGTGCCAATATAGCCTCCGGTGAGGACAGTATGCCCTTGCCCACCAAGCAGTTGCCCGAGAATATATGCTTGCTGATAGGCCGGTTCGCCCGGTTTCGGTTTTGATCCACCAAAAACTGTAATTCGTTTCATCTACCAGTCTCGCTTGTAATTTCGTTCTAGCTTCGCCAGCATAGCTTGTTCAATATCAATCTCTGCAATACTCGCAATTTGCAGCAGATACAAAGCCACATCGGCTAATTCATCGGCCAGCCCATTCAGGTTCTCAGCTTGCTCATCCCATTGGAAATATTCTAAGACTTCCGCCGCTTCGAGGTTTAGCGAAATCGCCAAATTCCGCAACGTCTGCGGGCGCGGGCTGTCGGCTTCATACCAGGCTTTGGCACGCACAAAATTGTGCATATGTTCCGTAAGTTCACGAATATCCATAAACGCAAATTATACCGGAGATTCGTATCTTCTCAAAAACTTATGGTTTTCACAGCTTGGTGAGAAAACATCGAAAATCTCATAGCCTCCTGGTTTCCTCATAGAAATACAGTACAATAAGCACATTATGCGGATTATTCTTACCCACGAACAAACCGATTTCGACGGCATCGCCTCCCTGCTGGGAGCAAATTTGATCGACGAAAATGCTATCCCGGTGCTGCCACGGCGCATCAATCGCAATGTGCGCGGTTTTCTCACGCTCTATGGCGCCGAACTCCCTTTTATTGATCCGCGCGATATGCCAGGTGAGCCTATCGAGATGATTACCCTCGTGGATACGCAGTCTTTGGTCAGTGTAAAAGGCATGGGGGGTGAGACACACATCAAGGTAGTGGACCACCACAACCCCAAGCCGAATCTCCCCCCGGAGTGGGAGTTCATCTCTGATCAGACCGGAGCCAATACGACTATTTTCGTTGAGGCCATTCAAGAAAGGTGTCAGCATCTCAACATGGTTCAAGCAACGCTGTTGCTTCTGGGCATCTATGAGGATACCGGCTCTTTAACATATAGCCGCACCACTCCGCGCGATGTGCACGCCGCGGCTTATCTGCTGGAAGAAGGCGCCAATTTATCGATCGCGAATGATTTTCTCAACCATCCGCTCTCATTAGAACAGCAAGCCATTTACCGCAGCTTGCAAGCGAACGCAGAAAGCATGGATGTTCATGGATTGGCTGTATTGCTGGCTACCGGTGACGCGCAGGAATCCGAAGAGGAACTCTCCACAATTGCCCATAAACTACGCGATCTGCTCGACCCCGAAGCATTGATTTTAGTCATCCAGACCCGCGGGGGCGTACAACTGATCTGCCGCTCTACCAGCGATAATATCGATGTGGCCCAAATTGCTGCGCATTTCGGCGGCGGCGGGCATCCCCGCGCTGCCGCAGGGTTGATTAAGAATCGTACTCTCGAAGATGTATATGCTGAACTCAAGACCATCTTACCCCACCACGTCCAACCGTCTGTGACGGTTGGCGAAATTATGTCGAGCGCGCCACAAGTACTCACACCCGACACCCCGGTAGAAGCAGCCTCCCAGCGTATGCAGCGTTACGGTTACGAAGGCTATCCGGTAGTCGAGAATAATACCATCGTAGGTTTACTCACCCGCCGCGCCGTGGACCGCGCTCTTTCACACAAGCTCAACCTGCCTGCATCGAGTCTGATGAAAGCTGGTAATACACACGTTCATCCCGATCATTCCATCGAATATCTCCAAAACATTATGACGGATACCGATTGGGGTCAAATCCCGGTCGTCGAGCGTGGCAGCCATCAGATTATCGGTATCGTCACCCGTACCGATTTACTCAAAATACTCACCACCAAACCCACCCGCGCCGCGCCGCGCAACCTGAACGAAAAACTCAACCAAGCATTGCCCCCAGAGCGATTAGATTTACTCCATATGATTGCCGAAACGGCCAAAAGCCAGAACGCCGCACTCTTCATTGTTGGTGGTTTTGTGCGCGACCTGTTGCTCAACCGCCCCAGCCTCGATTTTGATCTGGTCGTGGAAGGCGACGCGATTGAATTGGCACAGGCGCTAGGTAATCAATTTGGCGGGCGTGTTACCACACATAAACGCTTTGGCACGGCCAAATGGCTGCTAGAAGAAAGCACCCTCCAACAAGGCAACCTGCCTGCCTCGCTCGATTTCATCTCTGCACGCACGGAGTTTTACACCCACCCCACCGCGCTACCCACCGTGGAACGCGGCAGCATCAAGCTCGATCTGCACCGCCGCGATTTCACCATCAATACGCTGGCACTGCGTCTCGATGGACATCATTACGGCGAACTCCATGATTACTGGGGCGGCCTGAATGATCTGCAAGACGAAAAAATCCGCGTACTGCACTCGCTTTCGTTTGTCGATGACCCCACACGCATTTTGCGCGCAGTGCGTTACGAAAAACGCTATAACTTCGCCATCAGCGAGCGCAGCTATCAACTCTTACTAGAAGCACGCTCACTGATGAACCGCATCTCTGGCGACCGCATCCGGCATGAACTGGACAATATTCTCGATGAGGAAAATGCCATCCAAATGCTGGATCGCTTAAACGAACTCGACTTGCTCAGTGAAATCCACAAAGACCTAAAGTGGAATCCTGAAATTGCCAGGCAAATTTCTACCCTCGAGGCACATACACCAGACTCGATCTGGAATCTCTCACCAGACATGGAAGGGGCGCGCCTGAAACGAGCTTTAGCCTACATCCTGTGGCTGATTCCCACCCCCATCTACCGCATTCAGGGCGTGATTAAACGTTTGAAATTACCTGCCGCCCTCACCGGAACCATCCGCGCGGCGTGTTTCATCTGGCACGATCTCCCCAACCTTGTAGACCAAGAACCCAGTGAAATTACCCGGCGTTGTGCAAAAACCCCACCACTGGCAATTTACGGCCTCTACCATGCAACCAACGACGAGAAAGTGCGTCAGTGCCTATTCCAATTCGCACAAAAATGGCGAGAGATCAAGCCTGTTACCACAGGTCACGATCTCAAAGAAATGGGGCTGGCTCCTGGACCGGTTTACGCACAAATTCTCGAAGACCTGCGCAGCGCCTGGTTGGATGAGAAAATCACCTCCGTGGAAGAAGAAATTCGCCTGCGCGATCAATTGATCGTAGCAAATAATTAACTCAGATTTTTGCCATATACTGAGACAATATCAAATCAATCGTGCTAATTTTTACGCTCACAGTCTTGCCACAAATAACAAAGCGTGCTAGAATTTTGACGCTATAGGGTGGTAGCAATACTGCTGTCAGCGAAAAGTGGGCAACCCCCACTTTTCTTTGTGTCTGATAGACAACCACCCAGTTATTGATGGAGATATAGAGATATGAAGAATGATTTTGCTCTGGCCTTAAAACAAGTCCTCGATGATCGAGGGTTACCCCAGGATGTTGTTATAGCTGCTATTGAGGATGCGATGGTATCTGCGTACCGACGCGCCGTTCGCGCTTCTACCGCGCAGCATGTTGAGGCAAAAATTGATCCGATTACCGGCGCGGTTTCGATTTCCGCGGAAAAAGAGGTCGTTGACGAAGTTCAAGACGACCGCACCGAGGTCATTCTGGCAGAAGCAAAAGAGGTAAATCCTGAAGCTGAATATGGCGATATGGTCATTGTGGAAAGCACCCCGACTGATTTCGGGCGCGTGGCTGCCCAAACAGCTCGTCAGGTAATTCAACAACGCATTCGCGAAGCAGAGCGAGATGCCCAGCACGCTTATTATGCTAATCAGGCTGGCGATGTTATTAGTGGCGTTGTGCAAGCCATCAATGCCAAACAAATCAGCCTGGGGCTGGATTTAAAAGCCGAGGGGATAATGCCGCGCCGCCACCAAATTCCACGCGAATTCTTCCGCGTTCACGATCGGGTGCGTGCGCTCTTGCTTGAAGTACAAGATTCCAACCGCGGACCAAAGATCATTCTATCGCGCGCTCATCCCGATTTTTTGCGACGTTTACTTGAAAATGAAGTTCCAGAAATTTACCAGGGGCTGGTAGAAATTCGCTCCATCTCGCGCGAACCAGGCCAACGTTCAAAAGTAGCTGTGGCGGCACTCCAGCCCGGCGTAGACCCGGTTGGAGCCTGTGTCGGCATCCGCGGTGTGCGTATTCAAACCATTGTGCGCGAGCTAAGTGATGAGAAAATCGATGTCATTGAGTGGAACTCGGATCCCCAAGCGTATATTGCCAAAGCTCTCAGCCCGGCGCGCGTTTTAAGCGTCTTTCTGGAAGAGCATAATGGGCCAAAGACGGCTACCGTAGTCGTACCTGAAGACCAACTCAGTTTGGCTATCGGGCGCGATGGGCAAAACGCCCGTCTCACCGCCAAACTCACTGGCTGGCGCATCGACATCAAGAGCCTGATTGAAGCCACATCTGAAACGCTTTTCAAACTCAAGAATAATGCCGCTTACGCTGAATATAAGGAAATTGAAAGCGAAAATACTCCGCGCGTTGAAGCCCTGATGAAAAAGAAGGCCGAGGGGCGGCCGATCACCCCGGAAGACTTCCAAGAAATGCACGCCTTTACCACGCGCATCGAGCGTGGACTCATTGACAGCATTCGAGAGCGCAAACAGGAACATGCCAACCGCCTAAAAAATGCCCGCAAAGATGTTCCCGCAGGGGCATACGAACTTCCCCTACCGACCCTTGGTTTTTCAGATCATCTCACATCATTATTAGAAGACAATCTGGAAGTATCCAATGTTGGAGAGTTAATGTTTGCATATAACTTTGATCCAGGGGCTATTCGAGAAGTTGATGGTATCGGCCCCAAAGCTATGGAAGAGATCGAAGCGGCATTGAAATTAATGGCAACCTCGCTTACTCCGGTTGAGATTACAGAAGAAGCCCCTGTTGAAGAAGTTGAAGCAATGCAGGAATCTGAAGAAACGGCCAGCGAAGGCGAAGTGGCGACCGAAACGGAAGCCATTGCTGAAGTTGACGAGGCGACCGAAGACGAATCTGTTCAAGAAGTAGCCGAAGAGACTGAAGACTCTGTTGAAGAAGTAGCCAGCGATGAAGTAGAATCGGTTGAGGCTGTGGTCGAAGATGCAGCAAAAGCCGAAGCGCCCGCCGAGAAAGCTGGCGCACCCGATGAAGAGTTACCCAAATCAATGGAAGAAATCTTCAAGCTCAAGCCAGAAATGCTCGATTTTGATGAGCTTGCCAGCGACGAAAGCACAGATGATAAAGGCAAGAAACGTAAAAAATACGTTGAAATCGAATACGACCCTGATCGCGATGTCACGATTTACCGTAAAAAACGCAAGAAATCAGGACAAGAATGGAATGAATGGAATGATGAAGAGTGGGATTTTTAAACTACCAGTCCCCGGCATCTCATCTGACTATTAAATTACAGTGAGGAAGAAAAAACACATCCCCCAACGCACATGCGTAGGCTGTCGGACTGTACTCCCCAAACGTTCGATGATCCGCATAGTACGCACCGCTGAAGGTGTGAAAATTGACCCTTCGGGCAAACTCACCGGACGCGGCGCTTATATACATCAGAAACGTGACTGTTGGGGAAAAGGGATAAGAGGCTCATTGGCCCGCGCCCTTAAAACCACAATCAGCGCTGAAGATCATCAGTTACTCAAGGCGTTCATGGAAGAACTCCCCATAGAAGCTGAGCCAGCAACGAAATGAATCACAGCCACATAACCAAACAACACCCAACTGGCCCGCGAGCCATCATCCTGTACTAACCGAAGTCAGCCTGCTCTCGCCAACTCATTAGGGTGTTCAACTTGACAACCTCTGCTCAAAGCAAGCGGTACCGATGGTTCACATCTACCAGCTGCAGTTGAGAACCTAGAAGGAGTGACCACTATGAGCGATAATGGCGAATTAAAACCAATTGAACTCCCCAGCAGCATAACCGTACGCGAATTATCTGAACACTTACAAGCCAGCCCTATCGATGTGATAAAAACATTGATGGCGAATGGCGTAATGGCAAATATTAATCAGGAGATCGACTTTGATACCGCCGCGATAATCGCGGCTGAACTGGGCTTCGATGCACAACTCGAAATCAGCGAGGCAGAAAGCGGTAAGGATATTTCCGAAATTCCGCTTTGGCGACAGTGGATTGCCAAAGAAACGTCTAAAAATCTGGAACCACGCCCTCCTGTTATTGGTATTTTGGGCCATGTTGATCACGGGAAAACTACTTTGCTGGATGCTATCCGTGAGGCCAATGTTGCCGGAGGCGAAGTTGGTGGAATTACCCAACATATTGGCGCTTATCAAGTCAAACACAACGATCGCTTCATCAGTTTTATTGACACCCCCGGACACGCGGCCTTTACCGCCATGCGAGCGCGCGGCGCTCAAGGGGCAGATATTGTCGTTCTGGTGGTAGCCGCAGATGATGGCGTGATGCCGCAAACTCGCGAAGCTATCGCCCATGCCCAGGCTGCCCAGGTTCCCATCATCGTTGCTTTGAACAAAATTGACCGCCCAAACGCAGTTCCCGACCAAGTAAAACAACAGCTTGCTGAAATTGGCCTGGTTCCTGATGAATGGGATGGGGATACCTTGGTCATTCCGATATCGGCGAAAGAACAACAGGGTCTGGATGACCTTCTCGAGGCGATTTTGTTGGTTGCCGACAATACCAAGATTTATGCTAACCCCAATGGGGAAGTATTCGGCACAGTTATTGAAGCCAGCCAAGAGCGTGGACGCGGCGCGGTCGCTACCCTGCTGGTGCAAAATGGCACACTCAAAACCGGAGATGTGGTCGTTACGGGACAATCCCACGGTCGTATCAAAGCCATGTTTGACTACCAGGGTGTCGCCATCACGAAAGCGCCACCATCCTCTCCTATTTCCGTTATGGGTTTGGATGAAATCCCCGCGGCGGGCGAAATCTTCAAAGTTGTTGAGTCTACCAAAGTTGCGCGTACCATCGTGCATGACCGCCAACTTCAGGGTGAACAATCGGGCGCAGCCAAACACGCGGGCATGACCCTCGAACAGCTATTTGCCCGGGTACAATCTGGCGAAGCACAAGAACTACGCCTGATTATTAAAGCCGATGTACAAGGTTCATTGGAGCCGATTGTTTCTTCACTTGAAGAGATGCAGGTAGAAGATATTCGAGTCAATATTTTGCATGCTGATACCGGGAATGTCTCTGAAAATGATGTCATGCTGGCATCTTCATCCGACGCGATCATTATCGGCTTCAATGTCAACCCCGACCCGCCCGCGCGGCGATTGGCCGACACCGAAAAAGTATCAATTCGCTCGTATAATATTATTTACAGGCTCACCGAAGATATCGATAAGGCGCTAAAAGGCTTATTGGCCCCGGAACAAAAAGAAGTGGTTTTGGGACGCGCGAACGTACTGGCTGTATTTTCTGCCTCCAAGATCGGGAAAGCCGCCGGTTGCCGTGTGGTTGAAGGCACCCTGTTTCGCAATGCATTCATGCGAGTGATGCGCGGCGATGAAGCCGTTTTTGAAGGTGAAGCGGCTTCTCTCAAGCGGCATCAAGAAGATGTGCGTGAAGTGCGCGAAGGCTTTGAGTGTGGCATTGGCATGAAAGGCTTCAACGATTTTGAAGACGGCGATCAAGTAGTATGCTACAAGATTGAAGAAGTAAAAGTATTCTAGTCAGGAACAAAACATGCCATCTGAACTACGCGCCAAACGGATCGCGGACCGAATTCACGAAGAGCTTTCTACCTTGCTTTTGATGGAAACAGCCGATCCGCGATTGTCAAATGTAAATATCTCCAAGGTCCGCGTGGACCGCGAAATCTCATTTGCCAATGTCTATGTCTCATCATTGATGGGCAGTTCGGAGGCTGAGGAGATTCTCGCTGGTTTGCAGCACGCTGGAGGGTATCTGCGCAGCGAATTAGCGCGGCGGGTTGAACTACGCCATTTCCCGCGCCTGCGCTTCTACTGGGACCACAGCCCTGAACACGCCGACCGCATTGAACAACTTCTGGCTTCATTGGATATTAGTGACGAACCAGTTTCGGATACGGAAGAAAGCTCACTTAATGACGACATTGAGTAAAGATTTAAAAGAAATCAGAAGCCGTATTCAAAGCGCACATCGCATCCTGATTACCTCGCACGTTCGCCCCGATGGCGACGCAGTTGGTTCAACACTTGCATTCGGTTTGGCGCTGCAAGAAGCCGGGAAAGATGTTCAAATGGTGCTTGCCGATGGTGTGCCGCGCGCGCTACGACATCTCAAAAACAGCGAGAAGATTCAAAAAAAGCCTTCTGGTGTCTTTGATCTGATTGTTGTCGTAGACTGCTCAGGACTGGACCGGGTTGGCACGGCTCTTGATGAGTATCCAAAACCAGACCTGAATATAGACCACCATATCACCAATCTTAATTTCGCCCATATTAACCTGGTTGAAAGCACAACGCCATCAACGGCAGAAATGCTGGCACGTTACTTGCCCCAATGGGGTTTAGATATCTCCCAAATCGTCGCCGAAGCATTGCTTACCGGAATAATCACCGATACGCTCGGGTTTCGTACCTCCAATGTGCAACCACAAACATTACGCACCGCAGCGGCATTGATGGAATTAGGTGTTGACATGCCCAAGTTGTATACAAAAGCATTGCATGAGCGATCTTTTGAAGCGGTGCGGTATTGGGGCGCTGGATTAAATCACATTGAGATGGAAAATCAGATCATCTGGACAACATTGAGCAACGCCGACCGGGAAACTAGCAACTACCCCGGTAAGGATGATGCCGACCTGGTGAGCTTGCTGGCTTCAGTAGATGGCGCCGTTGTCGCGGTAATCTTTATTGAACAACCCAACGGGATGATCAAAGTAAGCTGGCGCGCCAGACCCGGCTACGATACTTCGAAAATTGCGGCTCAGTTTGACGGCGGCGGACACAAAGCTGCTTCTGGAGCTACGATCGAAGGGGCACTCGATGATGTCAAGAAACAGGTAATTACAGCCACACAAATGCTGACACAGTAATAGAATGAGGGATTTGTCTTACAAAATATCGGAATTCAAGGGGGAGCGGGTTGCAAGATAACCCACTCCCCCAGTTTTTCAGGTTTTTTCATGGCAAGTCTAAATAAAATTCACATGTAAATCTCAAGTTGAAATCTTATGAATCAAGTACAATTTACATATCTCACACAACCTATACCGGGGAGATGAACACTATGGAAGGTCATATAAAAAACGTCGTATCTGGAGCCTTGGTTATTGATAAGCCCGTCGGTTTGACATCGCACGATGTCGTAAAAATTGTCCGGCGTGGTACCAATATTCGTCGTGCCGGGCACACCGGCACGCTTGACCCGCGTGCATCGGGTGTGCTGGTTGTACTGGTTGGCCCTGCTGTTCGCCTGAGCGAATTTATAGCCGCAGACGACAAACGCTACCAGGCCACCGTAAAACTGGGCGCATCAACAGACACATATGATGCTGAAGGGCGCATCACCCGTACAGCCCCTTTTGCACACATTACCGAAGATCAATTTCTCACCTTGCTTAAAAGTTATGAGGGCAAAACTCTGCAAACCCCGCCTTCATATTCCGCGATCAAAGTACAGGGAAAACCTGCCTATAAACGTACCCGCGATGGCGAAGAAGTTGAACTCGAGCCGCGCGAGATTGATGTCTACACACTGGACTTACTCGAATGGGCGCCGCCCGAAGCCGTTCTTGATGTATATTGTTCGTCGGGTACGTATGTGCGCTCGCTCGCTAATGACATCGGTGAAGACCTGCAAACCGGTGCACACTTAATCGGATTGCGTCGCACCAAAAGCGGATTTTTCACCCTGCGCCATGCTGTGCGCCTGCGTGATCTGCAAGATGCTTTCCTCACCGGTGACTGGTATCGGCACCTGATCCCAGCTGCGGAATTACTTCCCGACTGGCCAACGGTTGAACTGGACTACGAAACCGTTGAAAAAGTTGCTTTTGGTCATCGCATTCCTGCAGGTCCGAACCCTGAAATGACTGAAGAAGGCATGACCCGCGCAGTCAGCGAACAAGGCGATTTGGTTGCTTTGATGAGCTTCGACGAGAATAAGCGCGAATGGTTCCCGAAGAAAGTATTCTTCCAAACCTAAATCATATGCCTATTGGGAGTAATGGACAAGGCCGCGTCCTCGCCATTACTCCCAATGGTATTTTAACGATCGCTAATGCAGCATTTCTGGTCTCTCGATGAAATCCGGTTGGATAACGCATGGTTAACCATCGGCTCTTTTGATGGTGTCCACATCGGGCACCAGAAAGTGTTGCGTGAATTGGCGGCTGGCGCACATCAACAAGGTATGCCAGCCGTTGTGCTTACTTTCTATCCTCACCCCGCAATCGTCCTGCGCGGGCATGATTACCCCTTTTACCTCTCCCCACCCAACGAAAAAGCACATCTGCTCGGCAAACTCGGCATTGATGTTGTCATTACGCATCCTTTCAACAAAGCTATTGCCGCCACCGCCGCGCAAGATTTTATGAACAAGCTGAACCAACACCTGCATATTCAACATTTGCAAATTGGGTACGATTTTGCGCTGGGCAAAAATCGGGATGGGAATTTTGAAACCCTCAGTAGCATGGGCGCGACGATGGGTTTCTCTGTACGGCGCACGAATCCGCTCAACTCCGATGGGCAGGTAGTTTCATCCAGCCGCATCCGCTTTTTGCTGGGGGCCGGACAAGTAGCTGAAGCCGCCTCCCTGCTCAGTAGAAATTTCGCTATTGAGGGCAAGGTTGTGCTTGGCGATCAGCGCGGTGCCAGCCTCGGTTTTCCAACGGCTAATCTGGAGATTTGGGCAGAACAAGCTATCCCCGCGGCGGGTGTTTATGTGTGCCGCGCCCATTTCGGCGGCCAAACCTGGGGGGCAGTTACCAATATCGGTGTGCGCCCCACCTTCGAGAGCGGCCCCGTGCGTCCCCGTGTGGAAGCACACCTGCTCGATTTCGCCGAGAATATCTATGGCGAATCCGTCCAGCTTGAATTTATCCAGCGGCTGCGCGGCGAGCAACGCTTCTCAGATGTTGATGCACTCATCCATCAAATCGACCGGGATAGCCAACAGGCCCGTAAGATCCTCGCCGCTTGACAGGTTAGCGCGCTGTCGTTATACTCCTGAACACAATTGATATTCTGCACGGGGAGCCTGGTACTGCCGGGCTGAGAGGAGCGCCAAAAGCGCTCGACCCGTTTACCTGATCCGGATCATACCGGCGGAGGGATGGCAGCCCACAAGAAATTAACCCTCCGCTCCTGACGGAGGGTTTTCTTATGCGTGTGATTATTTTTGCCAATGGAGATTTTTTATTACCCCAGGATATTCTGCCTGGAGATGTGCTGATTGCCGCCGATGGGGGCGCCCGTCACTTGATGAAACTCGGACTCACCCCAGGGTGGGTGATTGGCGACATGGACTCGCTGACTGCCCCTGAGTGCGTTGCGCTCGAAGATGCCGGGGCAAAACTGATCACCTACCCCACCCGCAAAGATGAAACCGACCTTGAGCTGGCCCTGCACAAAGCCAGGGGGTTCCAGCCCGAGGAAATCGTAATCTACGCCGCACTGGGTGCCCGTTGGGATATGACCTTCGCCAATCTATTATTACTGGCGCATCCGGCGCTGAGTGAATTCAACACTCGCCTGATAGATGGCACGCAAGAATTACGCGTATTGCAAAGCGGTCAGCACATGCAAATTGATGGCGCGCCTGGCGATACGCTTTCGCTGATTCCATTGCGCGGCGATGCGGTTGGCGTTAGCACACATGGGCTGGAATACGCCCTAGAAGGTGATACGCTGATATTTGGCGCGGCGCGGGGGGTAAGCAATGTTTTATATGATACACGGGCAACAATAACATTGCGCAGGGGGTTGTTGCTGGTGGTACATATTCGGCAGGACGGCTCCGTTGCGCCTCAGCATTAACTATGTTTGGAGAAACTGATGAAACACAACTTCTTTTTGCTACTTATCCTCGCAGCCTTGCTGTCGGCCTGCGCCACCGAAAAAGGGCCACAAACGCTGACGGTGATGACCCACGATTCATTTGCCATATCTGAGGCGTTGGTGCTAGCGTTTGAAACCGAACACAATGTTGATGTTCAGTTTATCGGCGCGGGCGATACCGGCACAGCCGTCAACAAAGCCATATTGGCTGGCGATAAGCCTTTGGCAGATGTCTTCTACGGCGTGGATAACACTTTCTTGAGCCGGGCATTGGAGGAGGGTATTTTTGAATCGTATGCTTCGCCCTTGCTGGCCGACATCCCCGATGAATTTGAACTAGACTCCGAGCAACGCGCCTTGCCGGTAGATTATGGCGATGTTTGCCTGAATTATGAAATTGCCTACTTTGTGCAGAATAGTCTGGCCCCACCGAAAACGCTCAAAGATTTGCTCAAGCCCGAATACCGCGGGCTGGTCGTAGTTGAAAACCCAGCCACATCTTCACCAGGACTGGCGTTTCTGTTTGCCACCGTCGGACATTTTGGTGAAGATGGTTATCTCGATTTCTGGCAGGGGTTGGTCGATAATGATGTAAAAGTCGTCAATGACTGGGAATCGGCCTATTATAGTGAGTTCAGCCAATGGGGCGGCACATACCCGATTGTGGTCTCGTATGGCTCCAGCCCGGTCTTTGAGTATTTATTTGCCGAAGAACCCCTGAATGCGCCGACGACGGCCGCCGTGATCGGCGCGGGAAGTTGCTTCCGACAGATTGAATTTGTCGGTATTCTGCGAGGCACCGTGCAACGCCAACTGGCCGAAAAATGGATCGATTTCATGCTCTCTCCGGAATTTCAGTCTGATATTCCCATGCAAATGTATGTTTTCCCGGTGAACGCCAACACCAAACTAGATGCAACCTTCGAACAATATCTCTTCACACCGGATGCGCCTGCTTTTCTCGCTCCTGAAGATATTAGCGCCCGACGCGAGCAATGGATTGCAGATTGGACGAAGTTGGTACTGAGGTAACTGGCGTATGTTAGTTTCAGTAAATCACAGTTTTCTGAATTTCACTGTCATTGCGAGGCGTTTTTTGCCGAAGCAATCCCCCAGATATGGCAGCAGATTGCTGACCCTAAAGGGCACAGGTCGCTGCGCTCGCAATGACGCAAAATCGTGATCTACTGAGTTTAACGGATGATTATGCCGCGCAAGTACAGCCATACAACCCTGCTCTGGTTAGCTCCACTCACATTCCTGGTGATATTCTATTTTTATCCGCTAGGGAGGATGTTGCATTTTAGTTTGACGCGCACGCCAGAGAATAGCGCGCCTTTTATCGAGGCTGTCACGTCACCCGCACTGCATGGCGTGATTAGTTTCACGTTCTGGCAGGCAGGTCTGTCCACTTTATTGACGCTGCTCATCGGGCTGCCCGGAGCCTATTTATTAGCGCGTTACAAGTTTCGCGGCAAATCGCTGCTGCGCGCCCTGACGGGTGTCCCCTTTGTGATGCCAACATTGGTGGTCGCGACAGCCTTCAGCGCGCTATTAGGGCCGCGTGGCTTGATCAATCTACTGTTCATGCGCATCCTGGCGCTGGATGCACCCCCCATCACATTTCTCCACACCTTTACAGCTATTCTCTGCGCGCATGTTTTCTATAACCTGACGATTGTGTTGCGCATGGTGGGTGATTTCTGGGGGCATCTGGACTCTCATCTGGTCGATGCTGCCCGAGTGCTGGGCGCCAATCGAAGTCAGGCTTTCTTGCGTATCACCCTGCCCCTACTTACCCCAGCAATCAGCGCGGCGGCTTTGCTGGTGTTCATCTTTAATTTCACTTCCTTCGGGGTGATTCTGGTGCTCGGCGGGCCAACCTTTGCTACTTTGGAAGTCGAGATTTTCTATCAGACCATCAGCTTATTCAACCTGCCGCTGGCCGCGGTACTCTCGATTATTCAATTGCTTATTTCCCTGGCGATGACCCTACTCTACTCGCGGCTTGCAACTCAATTGAGTCAGCCGCTAAATTTGCGCGCCAGCCAACAAATTCAAAAACGTATCCGCGGCTTCGAGACACGCCTGTTCGCCAACCTCTGGATCAGCCTGCTGCTGGCGATCACAATCATGCCTTTATTGGCTTTGGCAACTCAATCGGTGGTTTCATTCGAGGGACAAGGGTTGCGCGTCTTTACGTTAACCTTTTACCGTGAATTATGGCTCAACCGTCAAGGTTCTCTCTTTTATGCAGCCCCATCTACCGCGATGGGGTTATCATTGGCCTACGCCACCCTGACAGTGCTGCTCGCGCTGGGATTGGGTTTCCCGGCGGCCTGGGCGCTCTCACGCGACCGCACAGCGCCTCTCAACCGTTTGCTGGATGCTTTGCTAATGCTGCCCCTGGGCACTTCCTCTGTGACACTGGGATTAGGGTTTATCATTGCGTTAGCACAGCCCCCGCTGGATTTACGCGCCTCACCGTTGTTGATTCCCCTGGCACATACCCTGGTAGCCTTTCCCTTCGTTGTGCGCAGTCTGGTTCCCGCCTTGCAGAGTATTCAGCCGCGCCTGCGGCAGGCCGCGGCCACGCTGGGCGCAACCCCCGTGCAAGTCATTCGCCACGTTGATCTGCCGCTGATCGGCCGTGCCGCACTGGTGGCGGCTACCTTCGCTTTCACAATTTCTATTGGCGAGTTCGGCGCAACCTCCCTGCTCTCACGTCCGGAATATCCTACCCTGCCGGTAACGATCTACCGATTGCTTTCGCGCCCCGGCGCGCTAAACTACGGTCAGGCGTTGGCATTAAGCACCATCCTGATGCTGACCAGTATTGGCGGAATGCTGGCGATTGAAAAGCTACGCGTAGCTGAAATTGGTGAGTTTTAAATTCCATTATGTCTGTAATAAGCATTCAAAACATACACAAATCCTTCGACAAAACTTGCGCGCTGTGCGGGGTTAAATTTGACATCCACGCGGGCGAGATCGTGGCCTTGCTCGGCCCCAGCGGCTGCGGGAAATCCACGCTGTTAGACATCATCGCCGGGCTGCAAGCGCCCGATCAGGGCGAAGTTCGCTGGCAGGGGAATTCGCTTGGTAACACGCCCGCGCACCAGCGCAATTTTGGCCTCATGTTTCAGGATTACGCGCTCTTCCCACACAAGAACGTCTTTGAAAATATCGCTTTCGGCCTGCAAATGGCAAAGGCCGCGCCGGATGAAATTCAGACACGGGTGAATGAATTATTGGCACTTACAGGATTAACCGGCTATGCGCAACGCAATATCGCCACACTTTCCGGAGGGGAGCAGCAGCGTGTGGCTCTGGCACGTTCGCTGGCACCCGCGCCGCGCCTGCTGATGCTCGATGAGCCTCTGGGGTCGCTCGACCGGACGTTGCGCGAGCAATTGCTCAACGAACTTAAATACATCTTGCGAAAAACCCGCCAAACCACACTTTATGTGACCCACGATCAGGAAGAGGCTTTCGCCCTGGCAAACCGCGTGGTAATTATGCAAAAGGGTCAAATCGCCCAGATTGGCGAACCGGAGACGATCTACCGCCAGCCAGATTCTCCCTTCGTGGCGCGCTTTCTGGGATTTGAGAATCTCTACGCGGCGCGCGCGCGGGGAGGGGTGATCCAGACCGAATTTGGGGAGTTCCCAGCTCCGAGGCAAATGAATGGCGATGTCACCTTACTTATCCGCCCTGACGGGTTTAGAATCAGCGCTTCGGGGCCTCACCAGCTTAAGGGCCGCGTCACCGGGCGCTCGTTCCGGGGCAGTGTTTGCCACATCGAACTGACGATCCACGAAACTACATTGCGCGCCGATTTCCCATCTCAACAGAAGAATCTCCCCCAGGTTGGGGAAACCATCCTCCTGAGCTATGACCCTGAGGAGAGCCTTCAATTTTTTAAAGATGATTGAAACACACCCCATAACCGTCATCAAACAAAATCACACCGGCGCCGAAGTCTGGCGCTACGACGGCAAGGTTATCACCCGTACCGAAGATCATCTGGTGGTGGAAGCTTTCTTTGACCGCGAGGATATGCGCTTTCACGGTATGTGGCTGCGTCGCGGAGACCGTTTTCTGGAGACGTATTATTTCGAGCATTGGTACAATATTTTTGAAATTCGTGCTCATGAAAATGATCAGCTACGCGGCTGGTATTGCAATGTGGCTTCCCCGGCAGAATTTGATGGGCGCTATGTGAGTTACCGCGATCTGGCTTTGGATTTGTTGGTTTTCCCCGATGGGCGGCAATTGGTGCTGGATGAGGATGAATTTGACGATCTACCGCTGACACAAGTCCAAAAGCACAAAGCGCAAAGAGCATTATTAGAATTACAGGCACGCTTTCGTTAAACAAAGACCTCCGAGATTTTTTACAGAAAATCTCGGAGGTCTGGAGCAAAGCAGTTCCTAAAGCAAGTTAAAAACCAGTTTGGATGTCAGGCCAAAAAGTGCATCACCATTATTCCATAGATACATGCCAGCAGCCCCTGCGACAACACAGCAACAGCACAGCACGACCGCAACAACAGCCAGGATAATCCATAGCTTGTTATTCTTTTCTGCGCCAGTTTCATCTACAAACGTTTGTTCTTCCATCATAACCTCCAAATAATTTAGAAAAATGTATTGATCAATCCAGGCATCTGGGAATCCCCGTGGCGATTGTTTACGGTATTCCTAAAGAGCCATTAAATCAAACTATGCAACAAGGGGAAAAGTGAACTCCACTCTCCAGCGCTAAAGGCGATACAAAACGGCACAACGATCAGCACGCCGCCAATACACACCCCTAACACCGAGAGGCCAATCCCAATCCAGCCCAGGATCATTCCGGCCTGAGCCAAGCCCTCGCCACCCAATGTCCCCGCACTGGCAGCGATTTCTTTCTTCGCCATTGGACCGGTAATCACAGCGATAATGCTCCCCAAAACAGGGAACAGCGTCAGGCCAAGAATCCCGGCGATCAGGCTGATCACAGCCATCGAGCTATTTTGTGCAGAGGCAGGCGGTCCATAATAATCAGACATTATTCATTCTCCTTCTTTATTGATACGCTTTGCGATACATACGCCATACAATCCACGATACCACTAATATCACCACGGCGGCGATCAACACGGGAATCAGGATTGCTAGAATAGATAATACCGTAGAAACCACATCTTCTAAAATACTTACCGGAACATTCCCCGCGCCGCCGGTGGTGGCCGTAACCATTGGGCGAGCGACAACCGATTTAGCGGCGTGTATCGTGCCTGCAACCAACAGCCCAGCCGCCATCGCTAACACCGGATGAACCTCGGCGACATTAGAACTCGCCGCAAAGACAATTGCTCCTGCCGCCGGGCGAATAAAAGTTTGAATAATATCATTGGCGTGATTAACAGCCGGAATTTTGTCGGCGAAGAACTCAACCAACGAGAGGGCAATCAATACGCCAATCACCCACCAGTTCTCCATGGTATTCCAGGGTTCGCTCAATTCGATCACATCGGTAAAACGAGCCACAAATGCGACCACTAACAAGGGGATGTAGGCGTTCAATCCAGCGCTGGCTGATAATCCAAATGCGGTAAAAATATCCATAATTCGTCTCTACTCAATTGGGGTATTTATTGACAAGAATATCACTTCTTCAGCCAAAATGGAAGCCTTCCCAAGTACCCGTCCACCAGTAACGTAAAAAGTCGATGGCAGCAATTTGTAACAGGGCGATGATAAAACCAGATGCCAGGGGGAAGGTTAAATCAGCGAAGCGTTCAAAACGATTCTCCAGGCGGAAGAGCATTACAAAAACCATTGTGTATACCAGGGTGAGCACAATCAGCACCCCCGCTGCGCTGAGCAATGCCAGGGGATACAAAATCAGCGGATTTTCGCTCAGCACCAGGATATCCAACAATAAACCCAGGAGCAGTAATCCGCCAAATTGCAGCCACCCACCCAGAGCTGGGCGACGATCTTGCACCTTCCACATCGTCTGATGAAAAGCCGGCAAAACCATCACGCTGAGGCCAATTCCCAGACCGGTTCCAGTCAACACTCGCAAGGTATTACTTGGCTCATAAAAATGGATCAGATTGCCGGGTAGGAGATGCAGGTACGAGTGAAATCCATCCAGGCCATAAGCCAGCACCAACACGCCCAAAACAACTATTTGCCCCCAAGAGGGTCGTCCACTCCGGCGGCGGCCAAGCACAAGCTGATAGACCATGCCCAAAACCACGCCCAGATATTGCCCGGTGCAGCGCGCACAGAATGAAAACTGACGTATCCCAATGTGGAAAGAGCGCGCATCAATGCGATGGCAAACCGCATAACCAACCGCATCGGCTTTGCCGAGCAGTCCAGCCGGGGTGTTGAACAACCACGCCAGGATGATAATCCCTAAAACCAGATATGTGATTTTTTGCCAGGAGATCGAGCGTAATAATTGTGATTCTAGAATTTTTCGGATACCAATCATACGCCGAATTATACCGGATAAAAAGCCTGAGGCATCTACCTATTCAACCCTTTATCTGGTATTCCGCGAATTGGCAAGGCTCTCCAAGTGCGGTATGATAAGCACTTCATAACAAATCGGCTTTCTTATTCGGAAACCACACACCCCTTATGAAACCCAAACCGTTATTTTTACTCGCTCTCCTGGTCAGCTTGCTCATGCTAGCCTGTGGCTCATTACCGTTTTTTACGGATGAAACCCCAGAGATTGAATCGATCGCGACTGCCGAAAATACAGCCGAACCGGCCAGCATACCCGACATGGCACCGGCTACCTCAACAACCGCCACCACAAGTGTAATAGAGGCGTCACCCAGCGATACCGCACAAGCTGCTACGCCAACAGCAATACCAGAGTCATCGTCGGCGGTGCCCGATGCAGGCATTATGCGCGTTGGCCCCGATGATTTCCCCGATTATATTAACCCGCTAACGGGCCTACCCGTACCGAACCCAGCCCTGCTCGACCGCCGCCCAATTGTAGCTAAAATCCCCAATTATCCGCATAGTGTACGCCCACAAGCGGGCATCTCGCTGGCCGACCATATTTACGAATACTATCTCGAGTGGGGGTTGACGCGCTTTATGGCCGTTTTCTACGGTAACGATGCCGAGCGGTTTGGGCCGATCCGTTCCGGGCGCGTTTTCGACGCGCATATTATGCGCATGTACAATGGCATTTTCGTCTTCAACTACGCCGATGATCGCACTTTAGATTATTTTGAGGAGATCGAACTCGATCAACGCTATTTCGCCCTCGACCAGCGTTGTCCGCCACTGTGCCGCGATGAGAGTATCAACAGTTATAATAACCTGTTCGGCAATACCAGCGCTGTCCACGATTTTGTCCAAACCCGCGGCGTCGCCGATGACCGCCGCGATCTATCGGGCAATTTCTTCTCATCGCTCAACAATCTGGAAGCTCCCATCGGTGCGGAAGTGCATATCACTTATTCGTATGCCAATTACGCCTACTGGCGCTATCACGATGGCTCCGGGCTGTATGTGCGTTACCAGGGCAACACCGATAACGTGGATGGTAACAGCGCACAATACGAAATGCACATGGATTCGCTCACCGGCCAGCCCCTTACCGCCTCCAATGTCATCATCCTGATGGTGCCACACGAATTTTTCCATAAATCATCCGATACCGAAGTTTTCACAATGGACCTCACCGGCACCGGCACGGCCTATGTTTTCCGCGATAATCAGGCCTTTGAAGCGCGCTGGCAGCGTTTCGCTGAAAACCAGCCCCTCGCTATTCTGGATACCAACGGCAGGCCTTTCCCGCTCAAACCGGGCACAACCTTTTTCCAGGTTATCAACACCACTTCAGAAGTCGGGCAGTATGATTCAGCAACCTGGTATTTCGACTTCGCCCGTCCGCCAGACCCAGAGCCGGAGGAAGAAGAGTGAGATATTTTTTGGCCTTTATGCTGATACTGACGGTTGCGTTGGTTGCGTACACCCCAAGCGGCGCAGCGAACTTAAGTCGGGTGGGTTCACCCCTCGAGGGAAATACCGCCCCCGGGCAATCTACTGCCCCCGCCACGCCCACTCCCGGCACTCCCGCTGATTACCCCACCCAGGGCTATGGGCCAATCAACTTCCCCGAAAATATCAACCCGCTGACCGGCCTGCCCGTCGCCGACTCTGCTCTACTCAACCGCCGTCCATTGGCGATCAAAATATCCAACGGGCCGCGCAGCGTCCGCCCGCAATGGGGGCTTTCGCTAGCCGATCATGTTTTTGAGTATTTTCACGAAGTCGGGCGCACACGTTTCAACGCCATCTACTATGGCAACGATGCTGAAATCGTCGGCCCCATCCGCTCGGCGCGCTATGCCGATGAAGACCTAGTGCGCATGTACAAAGCGATTTTTGCCTTCGGCAGTGCCGATATACGCATACTCAATAAATTGTGGGTAAGCGAGTTCAGCGACCGGCTCATTTTTCTCTCCGATTATCCCTGCCCGGCAACGGCAGATTATCCACTCTGCCGCACCGACCCCAACGTTTACAATCACCTCGTAGCCGATACTGCCCTGCTCAGTGAACACTTCACCCCGGCGGGAATCGCCAACGGGCGGCAGTACCTTGACGGACTGCACTTCAATGTGAATATCCCCGAGGGCAGCGCGCCCGGCGAAAGCGTGACCACGCGCTACAGCCAATCGTTCTACAATCGTTGGGAATATGATCCGGAAATTGGGCGCTATCTGCGCTACGAAGATAAATACGACGACCCGGCAGGCAACGCTGAAGAATTTGAGTTGCTCACCGACCGTTTGACTGAACAGCCGATCATGGCTGATAATATCGTCATCCTGCTGACCGAACACACCTATTACTCGCGCGAGCCAGAAGTGTGGGAAATTGAATTATTTGGCTATGGTAAAGCGTATCTCTTTCGCGATGGGCAAGTCTACGAAATCAGTTGGGCGCGTGCCGTCGAGAGCGATCTGATTGCCGTAACCTACCCCGATGGCTCGCGCTTCCCACTCCAGCCGGGGAACACCTGGTATCAGGTGGTGGGCGCTTCATCCACGATCACAGATGATGGCAGCGGCAACTGGCGTTTCCATCATTGGACGCCATAGCAGACAAGCGAATGAAAAAACTCAAACTTGATTTTACGCCAATATTTCTTCTGTTCATCGCTCTGGCGCTGGCATTTTTGGCCTGGCGCAAGGGCGGCAGCGAGCTGGCTTTTGCGGGCATAAAGAGTGGCAGTACCTTACTGCTGCACGAGTTGCCTCTGCTCATCGCCGCATTTCTGACCGCGGGACTGATCCAGGCCCTGGTGAAAAAAGAAACCGTCGAGCGTTGGCTGGGGGCCGAATCGGGATGGCGCGGCATTGCGCTGGCCTGCATCGGCGGGGCATTGATTCCGGGCGGGCCGTATGTCTATTACCCCATCGCCGGAGCTTTACTGCACTCTGGGGCCGGGCTGGGGGTTTTGGTGGCTTTTGTCACAGCAAAGAGTTTATGGTCTATCTCGCGCATCCCAGTAGAAATTGCCCTGCTCGGGCCGCGTATCACAATCATTCGGTTTCTGGTCACGCTGGTTATCCCGCCGCTGTTGGGCTTCGTGGCCGAAGCGCTGTTTGGGAAAACCATCCACCAAATCCGAATTGCCATGAAAAAAACTTCAGATGTTATAGATACACCCGAAGTCTCTGAAAAATCATTATGACCACTGCAACCATAACCCTGTGGATTATTGCCCTTCCGCTGCTTGTTTATGCCTGGCGCCGCCGCGATAACAGCCTGAACAAAGGGCTGCAACTGGCCTGGAGTACCACGCGCCGCAATGCAGCGCTGCTTATCATTGCCTTCATCATCGTTGGCTATGTCAACATTCTCTCGCCCACAGAACTTGTACAAAAATGGATCGGGGCGGATTCGGGATGGCAAGGATTGTTCCTGGCCGAAATTATCGGGATGCTATTGCCCGGCGGACCCTATGTCGTCTTTCCGCTGATTGCCGTCCTCCATAACGCCGGAGCCGGGCTGGGCGCGGTGGTTACGCTGGTCACCAGTTGGGCAACCCAGGCGTTGCTCACAATTACGTTTGAACTCCCCTTCATGGGCTGGCGCTTTGTTGCCATCCGCTGGGGACTGGGGTTGGCAGTTCCCTTGCTGGCCGGGGCAATTACACAAGCATTATTTTGAAGCCTATAGCTTCAAACTCAAGACAACTTCGCCGCCATCCACTTCACCCGTAGAGACGAAACCCATCCCCTTATAGAACATTTCTGGGCCGCCTTCGATGGGAACATAGTTGGTTTGCAATTCCGTTGCGCCGGGGCGTGCGCGCACATACTCCAGCAACAACTCAATCGCTCTGCGTCCATAACCCATCTTTTGATACGGCCCGGCAATCATCAAGCGCCACAAATAATACTCCGACTTCTCAACATCATCATATAACATCAAAAAACCAACCGGTGTTTCATCCACGTAAATGGCGCGAAACCAGGCTTTATCCGAAAAATGGGCTTGCGCAATGGATACGGCATTGGGAGCAACCATTTGCTGTTGCTGTGCAGAAAGCGTATCGCTAAGGCTGCAAATTTGCCGCACTGTTTCCTCTGTGACTTCACGCAAGCTGACTTCAACATCTATGATTGGCGATATTTTGTTCATGCTCTCCTCGATATATATTCCGCAACTACTTTAACAAATTTTGGTCCACGGTAGATCAGGCCAGTAAAAATTTGAACCAACGTCGCCCCGGCATCGAGCTTTTCTTTGGCATCTTCGGGAGTCATGATGCCCCCCACGCCTATGATGGGCAATTTCCCGTTTGTGCGTTGATAAATTTTCTGGATAATCGTCGTGCTGGCGCGCGTCAGCGGTGCGCCACTCAGTCCACCACTTTCCTGCGCCAGCGCCGAGCGGACTCCCGCGCGGTTGGTCGTCGTGTTCGTGGCGATCACTCCCTCCATGCCGGTGCGTGTGATCGCGTCAAGAGCATCGTCCAGTTCTTCATCCGTTAAATCGGGGGCTAATTTCACCAAGATTGGACGTTGAAGGTTGAAGGTTAAACGTTGAGCATTCAACTGGCTCAATAAATCTTCGAGGGCAGCACGGGCTTGCAGGCGGCGCAGGCCAACCGTATTGGGCGAACTGATATTGACCGTCAAATAATCGGCCAGCGGAGAGAATTTTTCCAGTAGATAAAGATAATCTTGTGCGGCTTCCTCGTTAGGAGTGTCTTTGTTTTTGCCGAGATTGATGCCAATGACGACCGACGAGCGACGAGCGGTGACCGGCGCCAATTGTTGCGCCACAAACTCCGCGCCGCGCCCAGGGAAGCCCATACGATTAATGACAGCTTGCTCCTCCGGGATGCGGAAAACGCGCGGTTTTGGATTCCCCGCCTGGGGCCGCGGCGTGACCGTCCCGATTTCGATATGCCCAAAGCCTAAAGATGCAAGTCCACGCCAGGCCAGGCCGTCTTTATCATACCCGGCGGCCAGACCAACTGCGTTCGGGAATTTCAGCCCAAAGACTTCCACCGGTGACTGGTTTTGCAAAGCAAAAGCGCGGCGGAGCGCGGCCCGCAATGGAGGCAGCGCGCCAACCAAACGCAACGCATCCAGCGTGAGTTCGTGGGCGCGCTCGGGGTCCAGGCGGAAAAGTAGAGAGCGGAAGAAATTTCTGTACATACGGGATACAAGTTGGCAGGTTGAAGGTTTAAAGTTAAACCTTCAACTTTCATCCGAAAAGAATTCTCGCGCGGCCCGAATTTTCTCTGCGGTAACTTTTCCGGATTCGGCGTAATAATTCAGTAAATTGGCAATCGTCAAGACGGCGTGCAGGTTGTAGCCGCGCTCGGCGAGTTCGTTTTGCCCGTTGGGGCGGCGGTCAATCAGCACAACCACGTCTTCCACTTCCAGTCCGGCAAATTCGAGTTTTTCGATTCCTTCGAACTTGCTACCGCCCGTTGAGATGAGATCGTCAATCACCACGGCGCGTTGACCCGGCTCGTAGACACCTTCAATTTGGGCTTTGGTGCCATAGGCTTTCGTTTCTTTGCGCGGATAAATCATGGGGATGTCACCGTGCAAGCTGATGGCCGCGGCAATCGGCATAGCGGCGTAGGGTAAAGCAGCGAGATGATCAAAGCGCACATTCTGTAAAATATCCAAATAGGCCAATGCAACCTGTGAGAGCAGTTTTGGATAACCAACCAGTCGGCGCAGATCGATATAGATGGGCGATTCAGTCCCGGATTTGAGCGTGAACCTGCCAAACTGGATGCAGCCCGCCTCGAGCAGGCCATCGGCCAACGAGTTATTAGGTTGAAGGTTGAAGGTTGAAGGTTGTGCCTTTGCTCGTTCTGCATTGATAGCGTCGCGAAACTCCAACGCGGCTTGACGCGGATCATCGGCGCGGGAGATGCCGCGTGAGACGGGGATCAGCATCCCCAAACCATCGGTGCGCAAACCGGCGCTCAACGCGGCGCGCAAATCCCCACCCTGTGCGCCCACACCCGGAGCCAGAATCCACAGATCGGGGGCCGCGGCGCGCACACGCGCTAATGATTCGGGTTGGGTTGCGCCGACAACGAGACCAATATTATCGTTAGTGTTCCAGGATTGGGCAAGGCGGGCAACGTGCTCGTATAAGCGGACGGGGGGCAGAGGACGTAAGAAAGGGGTTTCATCGGCATCCAGTCTTCGGTCTCCGGTCACGATCAGGTCTTGTAAATCCGACGCTCCGGGATTGGATGTCTTGCAGAGCAGAAAAACACCCTTTTCGGGATCGGCGATGAAGGGTTCCACCGAATCGCGGCCCAGGTAGGGGCTGAGTGTAATGGCATCGGCGCCGAGGGTCTCGAAGGCGGCATCGGCGTAGGCCTGGGCCGTGGAGGCGATATCGCCGCGCTTGGCATCGAGCAACACGGGTATGCCTTCGGGGATGGCGGCGATCACTTCTTGCAGAGCAATCACGCCCTCGGAGCCAAGACTCTCAAAAAAGGCCGCGTTGGGCTTGTAGGCTACGGCCAGGTCGGCAGTCGCCTCGATGAGACGCAGGCAAAACTCCACGGCGGCGCGCCCACTCCACTCAGGCAAGTCGCTCCTGTGCGGATCGAGGCCAACACAAAGCAGGGAATCAACTTCGTTTACGCGGTTTTCTAAAAATTCAAAAAAAGTCATGGTGACTCCGTCTGACGTCCTGACGCATTACGCTTTTCCCAATACCATCGCCAGCAGCGCCATACGCACGTACATGCCATATTCCATCTGGCGAAAGTAGGCGGCGCGGGGATCGCTGTCGAGTTCCATGCTAATTTCACCCACACGAGGCAGCGGATGCATCACGATCATTTTTTCTTTGGCAACTTGCATGGTTTCAGGGGTGATGACATACGCACCGCTAACTTTCTGGTAATCTTCGGGATTTTGAAAACGCTCGCGCTGCACACGGGTGACGTACAAAACATCGGTTTGGGGTAGGGCACTTTCAAGGGCAGAGTACTCGGTTTGGGGCACACCTTTTTCATCGAGTTCAGCAACGATCTCACGCGGCATTTGCAGAATTTCGGGGGAAACGTAATTAATATGGACATCGAAAAGCGAGAGCAGGCGCGCCAACGAGTGAACCGTGCGGCCATATTTGAGATCGCCCAGCATGGTAACAGTGATGCCATCGGCGTAACCGAGCTCTTCGAGAATGGTAAAAAGATCGAGAAGCGCCTGCGTAGGATGCTCGCCGACTCCATCCCCGGCGTTGATGACCGGTTTACGGGCATATTCTGCCGCCAGCGCCGACGCGCCGACCTCAGGATGACGCAGCACGATGACATCGGCATAACACTCGAGGGAGCGCACGGTATCGGGCAGGGATTCGCCTTTGGAGACAGATGAGTATTTTACTTCGTTAATCGGAATGACGCTGCCACCAAGACGCTCCATAGCGGCGGTGAAAGACGATGAGGTACGTGTGGAGGGTTCGTAGAATAAATTCGTCAGAATTTTACCTTTGAGCAAATCGAAAGTGCCGACACGCTCGACCATCATACGCATTTCGTGGGCAACTTCAAAAATATAATCCAGATCGGCGCGGCTGAATTGTTTCACAGAAAGAATATCTTTACCATACCAGGGGGCAGTGCGCTGATCGCCGAAGGGCAGGTGCGGGCTGGGTGGGGGCATCATATCCATTTACTCCTATTTTTCGGGTGCAGGTTGCAAGTTTAAAGTTGAAAGTTCTTGAAGCATTTAAATTTTCAACCTTCAACCTGTAACTTGCGAACATTTTTACCATAACCGGGTTTTGCCAAAATTTGACTATTTTCATAGGCCACTTGTCCGCGCAGCACCACCCGTTCGACGCGGCCGCGGACTTGCCAGCCTTCGTAGGGCGTCCATGCGCAGCGCGTGTGCGTGTTGGCGGCTCGGATTGCGTATTCAGCATCGGGGTCAATCTCGACCCAGGTTTCGGGTTGCTCAGGTAGGTTGAAAATGCGGCGCGGGTTGGTGTGCATACGTGTAATAATATCGTCGAGGCTCATCCGCCCGGCATGGACGGCGGTCAGCAGCAAGGGCAAGGCTGTCTCCAAGCCGGGGAATCCGGGGGGCGGGTTTTCGCTGTCTTTTTCGGCTAATGTATGCGGGGCGTGGTCAGTTGCGAAACAGTCAATCACATCGAGGTTGTCCCATAGGGCTTGCTGATCTACGGGGGTTGCCAAGCGCGGGCGGACGGACATGCGGCCTTCACCCTCACCCCCGCCCCCTCTCCCATTGGGCGAGGGGAAATTCTCGGTAGAAAGAAAAAGATGATGCGGGGCGACTTCGCACGTCACCGGTTGGCCTTTTTCCTTGGCGGCGCGGATAAGCAGTATTTCTTCTTTGCGCGAAACATGGGCAATATGCACAGGGCGCGCGTACAACCCCGCGATAAAGAGCAATGCTGCCAAGGTCTGCATTTCGGCGTGGGCAACAATGGGCATAGAGCGCGGCCAGTGTTCAAAATGCGCTCTCCAGGCGTTGAGGTCATCGAGTAGGAGCGGCCCAAACGTGGCATCGAGATAAAATTTCAGCCCAGCCGATTTTTCAGCCAGCACGGGCAATTCGGCGGCGTTGGTGAGGTTTGCCCCAAGATAAATACCATAGTCACAGCGCGCTTTCTGTGCCGCGGCGTCGAGTGCCAGTTGAAAAGCAGTAGCATCCACCAGGGGTGGCTGCGTGTTGGGCATCGCCAATACCGTGGTCACACCCCCTGCCAGAGCCGCGGCGGTGCCACTGGCAAAATCTTCTTTGTGAGTCGCGCCGGGTTCGCGCAAATGGACGTGTACGTCTATTAATCCGGGGAGTTTTATGTTCATAGCCTACGATAATCCTGTGACATAAAAAAATAGAGCCATAAAGGCTCTACTCGGTTTTGATCCAATCAACAAAACGCCCACAGGAGCGAAAGCTCCGGGGCATTGATGATATTTTGGCGGACAATTTCTATTTTTCATACCGGGACAGTATTCTATGGATTCTGCGAAATCTGTCAAGGGTAGATTGCCATTCTAGCTGCCATTTAGATTTAATTTTTCAAGTATCTGCATCGCAGAGTAATTCGTCATATCGAGTTGGAGCGGCGTGACAGAGACATACCCCATTTTCAACGCGCCATAATCCGTGCCCTCATCAGGAATCCCTGTGGGGACGTCGCCGCCAACCCAGTAATAGGGTCTGCCGCGCGGATCCTCACGGCGCACTAACGCATCGTTATAGACGCGCGCGCCATAGCGGGTAATCTGCACACCTTTGATGGCTTCCGAAGTAAGATAGGGCACATTGATATTGATCACGGTTCTTTCAGGAATCCCCTCCTCGAGCAAGGCCGCGATAATCCGCCGGGCGTAGCGCGCCGCAGGGCCAAAATCGAGCGGACCATTGTGATTCTCAGGGGAATCCAGCGAAACCGCAACCCCAGCCCCACCCTGAATAACTGCCTCCATCGCCGCGGTCACCGTGCCCGAGTAGGTTATATCCGTACCAAAATTTGCATTGGGATTAATGCCCGATACCACCAGATCAATATTACGTTCCACCACACCCATCATCGCCAGAGCTACACAATCTGAAGGCGCGCCATCGCTGGAGAGCGCCTGAAGGTCATCGGCGAGTTGAACACTTTTCACCCGGAGGGGACGGTGCATGGTTTTTACATGCCCCGCCGCCGACCAATTCCGGTCGGGGGCTAAAATGGTGACATCCCCTAATTGCTGCATTTCACGCGCCAACGCCAGCAAGCCGGGAGCGGTTACGCCATCGTCATTGGTTACTAAAATATGGGTCATAAAAAATTCTCTTTTGATGTAAATTCACAGGTAGGGCAATTGCACTTACAAAGGTGCAATGCACTTTAGAGATAATCGTAGCCGATGCTCAGATTACTGGGTAAATTGTGGCGCTGCACCAGCGCAGTTGCGGAAGTGCGTCGCACCTCAAGAGCCAAGCGACAATTATACCTGAGTATTTCAGGCGATGGTACAACTATAAGTGAATTTTTGGGGCAGCATAGTTCTATTGGCAATGGGCGAATTAACACTGGTCTCCACCGCACCACCTTCACGGCGGATTTGGCTCCTACCGATATGCGTGGACGTTATTTGAGTGTTTTCGCGCTCACCTGGGGGGTGGCATCCGGAATCGGCCCGGTGGTGGGAGGCATACTCAATGATTGGGTCAACCCCCATGCAATCTGGTACGGCGGTGGTGCTTTCGGCATCATTGCCGCGCTCTGGTTCGGGGGACAACTCGGCAAAAAAGGCTACAAACCACATAGGCTCATCGGGCGAAAGTGTGCAGAAATATTGTTTGTCACCCTGAGCGATAGCGAAGGGTCTAGCACAGCGCAGGCGCTTCGCTGGATGCTTCGGCTGCGCCTCAGCATGACATTGTTTGATTTGCACACTTTTTACACAAGAGCCACTACATGATTCCAAAATATGTTTTTTGAAAATTTTATGCTACGATAAAGTTAGAAAAAAATATTCTATGCAACTTTCACAACGACACCTAACCACCATTCTCAGAAAATTCTTCTTCATTCAGGAGTATTCCCCAATGGCTAACAAGTTCACTTTCCACACATTCAACCCTCAAAAGATCATACCAATTATTTTCATCCTGGCCGCCGCTTTTCTCTGGGCTGGCTGTTCGCCGGTTGGCAAGGATGCCGATCAACCCGAATCTGACCTTGAATATCTAACGCCTACAAAAATTACTGTTAATGGCATGACGTTTGAAACATCGGCTTCGCTCAGCACAACCGAATTTACTTTCTCAATTCTCGCGGAAATGCCCGCTGAAGCCATGAGCGCTATCGACATGTTCGGCGATTCGCCGCCGCTCTTCAGCGAGGCAACCTTCACTAATATCGAGACTGGCGAAGACCTGGTCTTCGAACCGTATGCTGGCGGCGGTGGCGGTGGGGAGGGCAGCAGCACGATCTCCATGGAGCAAGAAACGCTCTATAGGGTTCAGATGCCGCTCGAAAAAGGGCAGGTGATCAAAATCAAAGCCCTGGTCACGTTCGCAGCATATATAGGTCTGACCCAACCGGTACCGTTTGAGTTTGAGTTGACAGTGGAATAGGTTTCAGGCTAAACATAATAAAAAGCCGGACTTCGCACGAAGTCCGGCTTTTTTGATTTAGCGCAAGGCCGCTTCCATCAATGCCTGGATGCGCGGCAGCATTGAGGCCGGATCGGGGTGCAGGCCCTCGATGAGCAGGGCGCTCTCGTAGATTTGCTCGATAACTGTTTCGGCCAGAGGTGCCTCGACAGGCAACCCGCTCAACTGCGCCAGGATAGGGTGGCGCGGATTGAGTTCGAGGACTTTCTTGGGGACTTCGTAATCCCGATCCATCAGGCGATAAACGCGCTGCATTTCCTGATCCATAGCGCCTTCGGGGTCTACCAAGCGGGCGACGGAGTCGGTCAGGCGGTCGGTGGCGCGGGCATCGGTGATGCGCTCGCCTAACTGGGCCTTGAAGCGCTCGATGATCCCGGCAATATCGTCGGTTGGCAACACATCGGAAGCAGATTCAGCTTCGGGTTCCGCCTCAACAGCCGGGAGTTCCAGATCGGGCGCAGCCACATTTTGAAGTTGATAGTCCCCAAATTGGCGCAATCCCAATAACATGAACGAGTCCATCGGATCAGTGAGGGTAATCACCTCGTAGCCGTGCTTGCGGAAATAATCCAGGTGCGGGCTGCGCGCGACCGAGCGGTCATCATCGCCAAGAATATAGTAGATTTTTTCCTGGCCGTCTTTCATGCGCTCAACATATTCGGCCAGCGAAACCCAACTCTCGCTGTGTTGCGTGGTGTGGAAGCGCACCAGCGGGTAGAGACTCTCGCGATCGGCCTGGTCGGAGGCAATGCCTTCTTTGATGAACAAGCCAAAATTCTGCCAGAAGTTGGCGTAGGTTTCAGCCTGATCTTTGGCGAGGGTTTCCAATTGCTTGACGACCTGCTTGGTAAGGATTTTCTTGATGCGCGCCATGAGGGCGGTGGCCTGCACGGATTCGCGCGAGACATTCAGCGGCAGGTCTTCGGCATCGACCACGCCGTGCATAAAACGGAAGTGTGGCGGCAACAGATCGGTGGTGTATTCCTGAATCAGCACTTTTCGAGTGTAGAGTTTAAGACCGTCTTCTTTGCGCAGGGAAAAAACGCCGCGTTCGGCTTTGGCGGGGATGTAGAGCAAGGCAAAAATGCGCAGAGGGGCATCAGCAACGAAGTGGATACGGGTGATGGGGTCTTCAAACTCGAGGGTGAGGTGCTTGTAGAATTCGTTGTATTCGCTATCTTCAACTTCACGCGGCGATTGTCGCCAGAGGGCGGTTTGGCGATTGGTTTGTTCTTCATCATCACCCACGTAAATGGGAAAGCGCACATAGTCGGAGTGTTTCTTTATAATCTGGCGCAGACGACTCTCGCTGGCATATTCTTCGGCGTCGGATTTTAACTTGATTTCAATAGTCGTACCGCGGGTTTCTTGTTCGGCATCTTCGATGGTGAAGGTGTCGCCGCCGGTAGCGTACCATGCCGCGGCCTGGGCGTCTTTCTGATGCGAACGGGAGGTCACGCGCACCCATTCGGCGACCATAAATACAGAGTAAAAGCCCACCCCAAACTGCCCAATCACATCGGCCAGTTTTTGGTCACTATTATCTTTGGCAGCATCCAGAAAAGCCCGCGCCCCAGATTGAGCAATCGTACCCAGATTGGTGGCAAGTTCGTCGCGCGTCATGCCGACGCCGCTGTCGCGGATGGTGATGGTTTTGGCATCTTCATCCACACTGACGCGGATGGCAAGTTCCGCTTCGGGGTCAAGTACATCGCGATCGGTGAGCATGGCAAAATCCATCTGCGTGAGGGCATCGGAGGCATTGGAGACTAGCTCGCGCAAAAAGATATCACGCTCCGTGTAAAGCGAGTGAATCAAAATATTGAGCAGTTGTTTAATTTCAGCCTTGAAGGCAATGGGTTGGTTGGTATCTGTCATAGGTTCCTCCATTTGTGTTATCCACTCCTATTTTTACCGCGCGAATGTTAATTTGATGTAAGAAAATGATGTCATCCAAAAAAATATAAAGACACGAAATTTCGATTTTTTTTCGTGTCTTTATGCCCTTCAGAGTATTGTGCCTTTGTAATTCATGCTGCTAATCTATTCGGTGAGCATATTCCTCAGCACGGTGTGCAGGATGCCGCCGTTGCGATAGTATTCAACCTCAATGGCTGTATCCAGGCGCACTTCGACCTTGAATTCAGTGCTTTTGCCGTAGGCTTTGACAGCCCTGACAAGCACTTCGCTTTGCGGCGCGAGATCGTTGCTCAGGCCGAGGATGTCGAAGGATTCGTGCCCATCCAGCCCGAGGCTCTCAGTGGTTTGCCCTTGCTTGAATTGCAACGGCAGCACACCCATTCCGACCAGATTGGAGCGATGAATGCGTTCATAGGATTCGGCAATCACAGCTTTCACGCCCAGTAGCAACGTGCCTTTGGCGGCCCAATCGCGGCTGGAGCCGGTTCCGTACATTTTTCCCGCCAGAACGATCAGGGGGATATTGTGTTCTTTGTAGCTATTGGCCGCATCAAAAATACTCACCGCTGACTGCCGCCGGTCGTCGGTCGGTTGTTGTCCTAAATAGACCGTATAGCCCCCCTCGGTTCCGGGGGCAAGTTTATTCTTCATGCGGATATTGGCAAAGGTGCCGCGCGTCATTACGCGGTCGTTGCCGCGGCGCGATCCAAAGGAATTAAAATCGCGGGGCTTAACATCATGCCCAATCAAATATTTACCTGCCGGACCATCCGGAGGAATCGCGCCCGCTGGAGAAATATGATCGGTGGTGATCGAATCGCCCAAAAGGGCCAGGACGCGCGCACCAGCGATGGGGGTGATATCCGGGACATCAGCGGTGAGTTCTGCAAAGAAGGGCGGCTCCTGAATATAGGTGGAATCTACGTCCCAGGCGTACACATCGCCCTCGCTGCTGGCAACCTTGTTCCAAATTTCATTCCCGGCGAAGACATTAGCATACTGGCTCTTGAACATTTCCGGGCGCACATTCTCGGCGATGGTATCCAAAATCTCCTGTGTGCTGGGCCAGATATCGCTCAGGTATACAGGTTGACCATTTTTATCCGTGCCCAGCGGCTGAGTATCGAGGTCAATATCCACCGTACCGGCCAGGGCATAGGCCACCACCAGGGGTGGTGAAGCCAGATAGTTGGCGCGCACGTGCGGGCTGATACGACCCTCAAAGTTGCGGTTGCCAGAGAGAACCGCCGCGGCGACCAGATCACCCTCACTGATACCGCGCACCACCTCACTGGGCAGCGGGCCTGAATTCCCAATACAGGTCGTACAGCCATAGCCAACCGTATTAAATCCCAGTTTCGCCAACGGATCGAGTAAATCCGCCTGGCGCAGGTATTCTGTAACCACGCGCGAGCCAGGCGCCAAACTGGTCTTGACAAAGGGTTGGGCCTGCAAACCGCGCTCGACAGCCTTCTTCGCCAGTAACCCGGCGCCAATCATCACGGAGGGGTTGGAGGTGTTGGTGCAGGATGTAATTGCGGCAATAACCACCGAGCCATGCGACATTTCAGCGCTGGAACCGTTCGTGCCAATGCTGACCTTCGTTTTCACAGTTTCATCACCGAGGGCGAAACCGCGCTCACTAACCGGCTTGCGCAGCGCCGCCTGGAAAGACACCTGCATATCTTTAAGCGCCACACGGTGATGCGGCAGCGTCGGCCCGGCCATGTTGGGGGTAACTTCACCCAGATCAAGCGCCAGCGTATCGGTATACTCAGACTCCGGGCTATCGGCGGTGCGGAAAAGTTGCTGCACTTTGAGATATTTCTCCACACGCTCCACAACTTCTTCCGAGCGCCCGGTCAGGCGCATGTAGCGCAGGGTTTCATCGTCAACGGGGAAGAAGCCCATCGTGGCGCCATATTCGGGGGCCATGTTAGCTATGGTCGCCCGATCGGGCAGGGAGAGCACATCCAGGCCGGGGCCGTAAAACTCCACAAACTTGCCGACCACGCCCTTTTCACGCAGCATCTGCACGACAAGCAATACCAAATCGGTCGCTGTGACGCCATCCGGCAAATCGCCATACAGTTTGAAGCCAACCACATCCGGAGTCAGCATGTCAATCTGCTGGCCGAGCATGGCGGCCTCGGCTTCAATGCCACCCACACCCCAGCCAACTACGCCCAGACCGTTAATCATCGTGGTGTGCGAGTCGGTGCCAACCAGGCTATCGGGGAAGGCCACCCGCTCGCCATTCACTTCTTTAACCAACACTACATCAGCCAGGTATTCGAGATTAACCTGATGGATAATACCCGTAGCAGGCGGCACCACGCGGAAATTATCGAAAGCTTTCTGGCCCCAGCGCAAAAATTCATAACGTTCGCGATTGCGCTGGAATTCCAACTCGGCATTACGTTTGAGCGCATCGGAGCTAGCGAAAAAATCGACCTGCACCGAGTGGTCAATCACCAAATCCACATTGACATGCGGGTTAATTTTTCGGGGATCGCCGCCCAGGCGCGCCATCGCCGAGCGCATGGCTGCCAGATCGACTACCGCGGGTACACCGGTAAAATCTTGCATTACCACGCGCCCCGGTCGAAAAGGCAACACCGGTCGTTGCGCGGCTTGCGGCTTCCAACCCGCCAGGTTGATCACATCTTGCCGGGTAATACTTTTCTCATCACATTGGCGCAGCACCGATTCCAGCATCACGCGGATCGAGAAAGGCAGGCGGCTGAGTTTCGTCAGCCCATCTTTTTCAAGTTGATCTAACCGATAAATCAGGTATTCGCCATGCGCAGTTCGCAGCACATCTCGGGCGTTGAAGATATTTTGAGACATTTAATACTCCTATTACAGGTAAAAAATTAAAATTTACTAAATTGACTCTACTTCACAAAGCTATTAAGCGAGATGCCCGCCGGAACCTTCCTTCTGGCGCTGTTTACAGTAAAGTCTAAATTGGAAAACGAAGAATGAGTTCAGCGCGGTGGGCGAATGATGGCATCAGTCATGTGAGCAACGCGTGCCATTTCGAGGACATCATGCACACGGATAATATCTGCCCCGCGGGTGATGCCTACCGAAATAGTGGCGGCAGTCCCCTCCACACGCTGATCGGGTGGGAGGTCGAGGGTGTATCCGATAAATGACTTGCGCGAAGGCCCGAGCAGAATCGGATACCCCAGAGCGCGGATTTCCCCCAGCCGGTTCAACAATTCAAGATTTTGTTCGATTGTCTTGCCAAAACCAATCCCCGGATCAAGGATAATTTTCTCATCCCGGATTCCAGCGGCTCTGGCAATCGCCACACTTTCGAGTAATTCGCGTTTCACATCTTCCAGCAGATCAGCATATTCCACACCCACATAGCGCCCCCCCAAACGATCGCGGATTTCGGCAGTTTTGGGGTTGCTGCGGTTGTGCATGAGGATCACCGGGACGTTGAAACGCTTGACCACGGCAGCCAACTCCGGGTCGGCGCGCAGCCCCCACACATCGTTGACAATATGCGCTCCGGCTTCCAACGCCGCTTCGGCCACGGTCGCCTTGTAGGTATCAATCGAAATCAGCGTGTCGGGAAATTCAGCCGTCAGGGCGTGGATCACCGGGATGACGCGCGCCAACTCTTCGGCGGCATCCACTGGCTCTGCACCAGGGCGCGTACTTTCGCCGCCCACATCCAAAATATCAGCACCGGCAGCAATGAAATGGCGGGCTTGCTCAAGAGCGGAGGTGATGCCCTCACCCACCCCCGCCTCGCTCCCCCTCCCTCTCCCAAACTTGGGAGAGGGAGGGGGCTGGGGGGAGGGCGAGGGAGACATCAAACCATCCCCGGAGAAACTATCGGGCGTAACGTTAAGGATGCCCATCACATATGTGCGGGCACCCCAACTGAAAGTATGCTGGTCGAGAACTAACGCAGTGAGCATCGATTAAATCATTGATTCCATCGGACGGGCAAGCCAGGCTTCTGCTTCACCCAAATCGGTAAAAATGGCCATGCGCGCGCCGCCACCTGGGGTGAGGTCAGCAATTTTTTGCACGGCCACACGCACCATATCATCGGCAACGACAACCGCCAGACGAATATTGCGCGTGGACGGATCGCTGTTAAGTTCAACGGCATATTTGAGTGCTCGTTCAGAGATACGTTCAACCCGACGCAGATCGTAAAGATTGCGCGTCAGGCGGTCGGAGCCCAGCAGATGTTCGGCCGAAAAATCGCGCCAGTGTTCCAGGGTATGCTCGTTGATATGGGTAAAGGTCAAATTCATGCCACCGTCTTCACGGCGGGCAACCGTATAGCCCGCATCGGGATCGGGCGTAAAATGGAGCTGTTTCTGGTCAGTCATGCGTCAAACTCCTTGTGATTATCAAAAGGATGGTAGAAATGATTTTACTCGAAAATTGTTAAAACTTCGTGAAATTCGACAAATTTTGTAATGGGCAACATCACTTTGAACAGTTTTCCCGCAAAGCCGTGAAGGCGCAAAAATTTTTTGAAGAGAAAATTTAGCGCCGTTGCGTGATGTAATTCTAAATTCAACATCTTATTGCCCGCTACAAAGTTCAACCAATTCGTTCTCATTCGTGATCGATTTTAAACACTTATCGACATTTTAGGGCATTGGCGTTACAAAACTTCGGCGTGGGACTTGCGATGCAGATATTGTCCCTGACCGGCCTGCCCCAACCACTCGTCACCATCAACGATAAGATTGCCGCGCAAGAAGACTTTTTCCGGGTAGCCGGTGAGCTGCCAACCTTCGTAGAGATTGTAATCGGTACGATGATGAGACATACCAACGCCGTAGTTAACCACGCGTGTCGGATCCCAGATTACAATATCAGCATCGGCTCCGGGGACGAGCGCGCCTTTGCGGGGGTACAGGCCAAAAATCTTGGCCGGGTTGGTGCTCGTCATGGCGACAAATTGATTGGGCGTAATGCGCCCTTTGACAACACCTTCGGTCCATAACAGGGGCATACGATCTTGCACACCAGGAAGGCCATTGGGAATTTTCGTAAAATCACGCGCCCCTAACTCTTTGCCGGGAATAGCGATTTTCTGGCCTTCGTACATAATCGATTTAGTGCCATCGTAATAGAATGGGCAATGATCGGTGCCCATAACCTGCATGGTACTATCCGAGACAGCCTCCCACAGGCGGTTGTTGTCGGCGGGCGAGCGCATGGGGGGGGAGCAGATCCACTTGGCACCATCCGAGCGGCGCAAATCATCTTGGGTGAAAAATAAATATTGCGGGCAGGTTTCGCCCATCACCGGAACGCCCTGAGCGCGGGCGTATTGAATTTGGTCTACGCCCCCGGCGGTATTCATGTGAACAATGTAGAGTGGCGCATCGGCTTGAGCTGCCAGGGCGCAGGCGCGCAACACCGATTCCACGGCTCCCCAGGCCGGGCGAGTGTAGGCGTGCCACTCAGGGCTGGTATGCCCTGCCGCCAGTGCCTCCGCAACCAATACGTCAATCACATCGCCATTCTCAGCGTGGAGCATGGTCAACATGCCGTGTTCTTTGGCGATGCGCATCACCTGGAAAATTTCGTCATCCTGCAAGCGCAAGCGGCCATTGTAGGCTGTGAAAACCTTGAGAGTGGTAATGCCTTCATCGAGTAAGACCGGAATTTCGGCGGCCACTTTCTCGTCAAAATGGGTAATATTCATGTGGAAGCCATAATCAATCGCCGCGATTTCGGCTTTGCGTCGCCAAAGCTCAACGGAATGCGCAAGACCTTGCGGCTCCTGAACGATAAAATCCATCACCGTGGTGGTGCCGCCAAAAGCCGCCGCCTTGTGACCCGTGTAATGGTCATCGGATGAAATCGTATCGAACATTTCCAACGCCAGATGGACATGAGGATCGATGCCGCCGGGTAGTATCAACTTTCCCGCGGCGTCAATGATTTCGGCATCCGCGGCGTTGAGTTGGCTGCCAATCGCCAGGATTTTTTCATTCTCGATGAGAATATCTGCTTTAAAGGTATCCGAGGCGGTGATGATGGTTCCGTTTTTTAGAATAGTAGTTTTGGACATGGTGTTCCTTTCAAATTAAAAGAAACAGAGGGAACAAAGGGACTGAGGTAATATTTTTTGCGCTCGATGAGCCTACGATAACCTTTGGCCTTTTGCTCCCTTTGGTTCATTTGGTTCCTTTGCCCCCTCGAATCCCCAACAACATCGCCAACACTTCCGGCGGGATATCGACTTCAGGAACTTCATACCCGTGGTCACTCTCAACGCGTTCGCGCAAGGCGTGCCAAAGCAGTTTGCGCTCATCGGAGTGAACGCTGAGGTCTTCCAACGTTGCGGCTTTGGCAAGGTATTCGCCAGTGGTGTAGAGGAAGGTCAGGCGCTTCCAGGTTTTGGCGCGGATGGGGTATGGCAGCGGCACCATTGGGCCAAGTTGAATCTTGAAGTACGCCTCCCCAGCCCGGGGATGGTCTGGCTCGTCCTGCAATATTTCGGCGCGGGTCGTCAATTCATGTCCCAGCACGGGGGCCAGATACTCAATCTGCCATTTATGTTCCCCAAAAGAAGCCGGTTGGTAAAAAGCGAGATAATCCACGGCAACTACTTTGGGCGCGGTGGCAAACGGAATGCGATACCAACCCAGCACGCGGGCAATTTCGAGGTCGCGCGGCGAGGGGGTGTAAACAACAAGGACTAAATCAGTGGATTTTATCATTGGATGACTAACGCAATGACATCAGACATCGGGACGTCGGACGTCAACTGAAAAGAACTTCCACATCATCGGCGGTCAGGCCTTTGAAGAAACTGCTCTCGGTAGTGATGAGTTGTTCAACGAGCTTTTTCTTCTTTTCCTGTAATTGTAATATCTTCTCTTCTACCGTGTCACGCGTGATTAATTTATAAACAAACACCGGCTTATCCTGGCCAATGCGATGCGTGCGGTCACTGGCCTGCATTTCAACGGCGGGGTTCCACCACGGATCAATATGAATGACGTAATCGGCAGCCGTCAGGTTGAGACCAACGCCGCCCGCCTTAAGCGAGATGAGGAAAAAGGGAATTTCAGGATCATTCTGGAAGGTATCGACGCATTCCTGGCGTTTGCGCGTGCGCCCATCCAGATATGTATAGGGGGTTTTGCGGGCATCCAGTTCCTCGCGCACAAGTTTGAGCATTTGCACGAATTGCGAAAAAATCAACGCTTTATGCCCTTCAGCGCGCAGCGTTTCCAGCGTTTCCACCAGCAATTCAAATTTCGCTGAGGCGCCGCGAAAATCTTCCTTGGTGAGGCGCGGGTGATTGGAAATTTGCCGCAAGCGCAACAGGCCTTCCAGCACTTTCATGCGGGCATCGTTCATGCCCTGCTCTTCGATGATACCCAGCAGCATGGCTCGATAATAGTCGCGCGTTTTGGCATATAGTTTTTTCTGGGCGGGTTCCATATCACAATATAGAATTCGCTCCGTGCGCGGCGGCAGTTCGGGTGCAACCTGGGCTTTGGTGCGCCGCAATATGAAGGGATAAACCAGCGCCCTCAACATTTGGGCTGCCGTTTCATCACCCCGGTTTTCGATGGGGTTACTGAATTCGCGCTTGAAATACTCGAGGCTGCCCAACAAACCAGGATTGAGAAAGGCAAATTGCGACCATAATTCAAAGGTATTATTTTCCACCGGGGTTCCGGTCAACACCAAGCGATGGTCACTGCGCAACAAACGCGCCGCCTTCGATGTTTTCGCCAGCGGATTTTTAATCGCCTGCGATTCATCCAAGACAACATAATGGAATTTATATTCACGCAGAGTCTCGATATCGCGCATCATCGTGCCATAGGTGGTCAACACCAGATCGTACTGATCGAAAACAGCGGCCCCGGCTTCGCGCTCCGCACCGTAATATTCGTGGAAACGCAACGAGGGCGCAAAACGCGCCGCCTCGCGCTGCCAATTGACCAACAGAGAGCGCGGCAACACGATCAGGTCGGCAGACTGAGCATGGCCGCTGATCCGCAGCGACAGCAAGAAGGCCAACGCCTCGATTGTTTTTCCCAAACCCATATCATCGGCCAGGCAACCGCCAAACTGATATTCATGCAAAAAATGCATCCAGTCGTAACCAGCTTTCTGGTAGGGGCGCAGTTCGCCGGTAAAGCCCGCGGGCAATGCCTGGGCTTCAATGCCCTCAAATTCCAACAAGCGTTTGCGGCGGGTACGAAATTCTTCATCGATCTGGTTTTGATCCACTTTGTCGAGCAGATCGTCAATCAGGGCGATGTGATGATTCGAGAGGCGCATCCCGTCATCGGTTTGCTCCCCGAGGCCAAAGAGATGTTTATAACGCTCGATCCATTCGTCTGGGATTTCGCCGATTGTGCCATCAGCCAGCTTGACGTATTTTTCTTTTTTGCGCAGGGCGCGGCGGACTTCCTTGAGGGTGGTTTCTACGTCCCCGAAGGTGATGACTGCCTCGATGTCGAACCAGTCGATCCCCGAACTGATGTTAAGTGAAAGCGTGGGCGCATTACGATTGACACGCGCCGTTTTGAGCTTTTCTTCACCGTAAATCTCAAAACCGGCGTCGGCTAACCGTGGGATGTGACGCATGAGAAAATCAATCGGGTCAACACGCGCCCGCAGCAAAAAGACATGATCATCGTAATCGCCGCGGCCATATTTGAGACCGTTATGCGCCGAGGAAATCGAACTGTAAATTTCTTCTTCCTGAATGGGCTGCTGATGGACGCGCACCAACTCCCACGTTCCCGGCGTACGGCGAATGGTTTGCTCCGGAAGTTGCGATTGATAGGGCACTTCATACTCTTCGTAGCCAAAGAATAACTGCACCTGGAATTCCCCACCATCATCGGTGAGATACAGGCGCTTTGCCGGTTCTCCACCGGCATCTACCCACGAAATCAGGTCGCTCTCGATACGGAAGCGTTCCGCCAATGCAGGAAAGTAATTCTCAAGGAACTCATCTTCGTAATGGACAGTGATTTTGACTTCGGGAGAGCGCAGCCATGTATGCAACAAATCGATCGAATAGGGCGCTTCGATTTCAATCAGTTTATCATCTACCAACGCCCAGATCGGTTCTTTCACGCTGACAATATCCACATTGACATCACGAATTGAAATATCCGTTTCCCCATGCTTTAAGGCAGCCTGCATCGATATATATTCGGCGTCTTTTTCCAGGCGCAGATGCATTTCTGTGCTTTCAGGAATGAGTTGCACTGCCCGCCGCATGGGGTTGCTGGAACTCCCAAAAAAGATCGGCAGTGGTATATGTCGCAATAAGGATAAATCTTCGGCGATGGGGAAATCGTATGATTCGTAGTAATAGTAAGAACTCGCCCGGCGCGTTTGCTTTTGAATCAGGCGAATAAAAGCATCCGCGTCTGCGGAATAATTCAGCGCACCCTGGGGATTAAAGTTCTTGCTAATCTCTTTAATGGCGTTGAGCATCCACTGATTGTGTTTGACCAGTTCGGGGAGGTCTTTTTCAGGCGGTAACTCCCCGATGGGAAGCACCCCTTCGGGAATGCGATCCAACCACAGGCGGTAGGGAACGAGCGTCCACCCCGTGGTTTCAGGCTGCAAACTGAGAAAAATCCAGTATGGGCTGGAAGCCTTTTTCGCCGCGGGTTTGCGCTCAATCAACATACGATCAAAGCGCGAACGCCACGCGCTGGGAGCCAGTTTCGCAAGATGTGCATGAACTGCCAGGCCAGCAGCCACCATATGCTTGCAGAACCAGCCGCTTTCAGCATGTGGACAGGTGCAGTCCAGATCTAACTCATCACTCTGCACCCACAATTCCACCCTGTAAAGCCGTGTGCCCCGAACGCTGCACTGGGCTTCCTGAAGGTCTGCCGATTGAACATAAACTCGGTTGGCGCGAAAATATGCATGACCGCGCTGATAAACGTTTGGCCCCGCCATATCACGCAGTTCATTTTCGGTTAAAAAATCAAGCAGGGTGAAATTCACGGTTGGCCTTATGATAATAAGCGACAAGGTGACTGTCACTTCGTGCATGACAGTCACCTATAAGCCCCAAGGGGATTTTCAGTCTACCAAATACCCCAGTATTATAAACCGACTTTCTCGTTAAAAGCGACGATCAATTCATCCATTTCTTCAATCTGAGTCTGGAAGCTGGTCCAGTAATCGGGCTGATACCACTGCGCCTGAATTTCTTCATAGGTGCGGGCCTGCTGCTCAACCCAGGTAAAATATTTGAGCTGATGGATGCGACGGCGGTCGGTATAGCGCAGTTCTTCCAGATTGTCTGTACTCTCACCTTGCAACCAACGAGCAAAGTCAGCGGCAGCATCGGTTTCTTTGTATTCGCCATACTCTTCGTGCATTTCTGTTAGGCGACTCTGATATAGTTCCATTGAGTCGGTCAAAACTGTGAGCATGATGTCGTTCTCACCCATCTCATAATACTTGGCAGCTTTGATCGCTGAAAGTACATTGGAGATGCCGGAGAAGCCCAACAGATCAAGCTGCCCAACAATGGCTTCGGGAACCCCTTGCTGCGCCAGGTAGGCCTTACCCGCAGGCTCATTGAACAAGCGCGAGATATTGACCACAGCGTTGTCGTCAATCGCAACGATCATATCAGTATTTTTGGAATTGTGAATCCAGGGCACGTGTTTGTCGCCGATGCCTTCAATGCGGTGCGCGCCGTAGCCGTTCTCTAACAGCGTGGGGCATTGCAGGGCTTCACTGGCAATAATTTTGCTGTCGGGGAAAATCTGTTTCATGTAGTCGCCGCTGGCAATTGTCCCGGCAGAGCCGGTTGCCGAGGCCATGCCGCGGTAATTATCGTTCGGGCCCATAACCTGCTTGAGCACTTCTTCCATGGCGTGGCCGGTAACTTCGTAGTGCCACAGATAATTACCAAATTCTTCAAACTGATTGAAAATCATCAGGTCTTCGCCGGTGGCGCGCAATTCCCAGCATTTGTCGAAGATTTCTTTTACGTTTGATTCGCTGCCCGGGGTTTTGATGGTCTCACCGGCGATCGAAGCCAGCCACTCGAAGCGTTCCTTGCTCATTTCGGCGGGGAGGATAGCAATCGATTCGCAGGCCAGGAGGGCCGAATCATACGCCCCACCGCGGCAATAGTTGCCTGTGGAGGGCCAAACAGCCTTCTGGGTGGTGGGGTCAAACTGACCTGTAACCAGGCGTGGGACGAGGCACCCGAAGGCGGCGCCAACCTTGTGAGCGCCAGTCGGGAACCACTTGCCTACCAATACAACGATGCGGGCATCCACACCCGTCAGGCTGGAGGGCAGTTCCAGATAATTTACACCACCGAATCCGCCGCCGCTGGCCTTAGCTTCATTATGCCAGGAAATGCGAAACAGGTTACGGGGATGCAGATCCCACAAACCAATCGAAGCCAATTCTTCTTTGAATTTGTCGGGGATCAGCGCGGGGTTTTTCATCTGCGCAAAAGTCGGAATAATGATATTGCGCTCTTTGGCACGCTTTACGGCGCGTTCCAGGCGATCTTCATAAACGGTCAGGTCAATGGTGTACATGGGTCTCCTGATATATGGGGTGAATTAGGGTATACGTTTGTGGAATCAAATTGTCAGACAACTAGATTATAACGCAAAATGTATATTTAGGAAACTTGTCTGACAATTGAATTATCACTATGCGGGGCTTCGGTGACAATATACAACGGGCGGCCTTTGGCTTCATCATATAAACGGCCAATATACTCCCCCAAAACGCCCAATGAAATCAATTGCACCCCGCCCAGGAACAACACCGCAATCAGTGCGGATGCCTGTCCAAAGAAAGCTTGCGAACCAGCCAGACGCAGCGCAATCACTACCGGAATCGCCAAAATGCTGATCCCAGCAGATGCAAAGCCCAGATACATGGCTACCTGTAATGGGAAATAGGAAAATCCAGTAATCGCATCACTGGCAAATTTGATCATTTTTCGAAGCGGATATTTGGTTTCGCCAGATAACCGGGCTGCGCGTTCGTACTCAACGCCAATCTGTTTAAACCCCACCCAAACCGACATGCCGCGCAAGAAACGATGCCGCTCGCGCATTGAATTCAACACATTCACGACAGAACGGTCCATCAGGCGAAAATCACCTGCATCCATAGGAATATTCACATCGGTGATGCGCTGGATAATGCGATAGAATGCCGCCGCGGTGAATAACTTAAACCAGGATTCCCCTTCGCGTTTGGAACGCACCGCATAAACCACCTGATAACCTTCACGCCATTTGGCAATTAAATCTAGCATCACTTCAGGCGGGTCTTGCAAATCTGCATCAATAATAATCACCGCTTCCCCGCGACTATAATCCAGCCCCGCGGTGACAGCAATCTGGTGCCCAAAATTGCGCGCGAAGATCACGGGCACCACACGCGGGTCTTTTTCAGCTAGTTGCTGAATCTGCTCAGTAGAGCCATCTGTGGAGCCATCATCAACCAACAATAACTCCCAGGCTTCGCCGGTTTGCTCCATCACCACGCGTACCCGGCGAGTTAGCTCAAGGATATTTTCAACTTCATTATAGATTGGCGCAATAACAGAATATTTCATAACCAACTTCGTTTATGAACTCAACTCGGAGATAGGAAACTCTTCATCAACCGGGAAAGGAGGTAATCCCAGCACACGACAGCGCAGGTATTTGGCAAAAATCCACAAAGAGAGCAATACTGGAACGACTAAAAACGCAGCCAGCGCGCCGTGCAACACCAAAGCTCCCAAAATCGACACCAATACAATCCCCGGATGAATGTGAACGGTACGCCCCACAATCACAGGGCGCAGCCAGAAATTTTTCACCGCAGTTAGAATCAGATACAAAGCTAATACCAGGATAGCAAACCAGAAGTTTGACATAGAAAAGTAGGCTGAACCTTCGAGCAAGGCCACCCCAACCGAGAGAACGCCCGATACAATCGCGCCAACTTCATGTACAAAACTCGTCAGGCCGGTAAAAAATCCCAGCATGACTGCTCCAGGCAAACCCACAATTAGCCAGACAACCGAATCCATCACCCCAACGGCCAACATAAAAGTTAGCTGGCTGCGCATATAATCGGCCCAGACAAAACGGAGTTGGCCTAATAATTTTCGAATATCCTCCTGCAAATTATCGGGGGCAATATTGACAATGCCTTCCCCAAAACGGTGACCATCGTGCAAGAAATAGAACCAGCTAATCATCATCACCATGACCCAGATGAAATTCTTTGTGACCGCCCCAACAACGACAAAGACACTCTCGGCAATGGGAGAGAGCATATCAGCAGAAAACTGGGGCACATCAGGTAAAAATTCTTGCGGATAGAAAACCCACTCCATAAACTGAACCGGGGTTGAGCGTAATTCTGCATAGTGGATTGCCAGGCTCTCGAAATTAACCGTAAATAAACGCACCTGTCCCACTATCACCGGCGTAATCATCGCCGGTGCCGAAGCAATGACAAGTATGGTCAGGATATAGACAATCACAACTGCCGCCCCGTGTGAAAGGCGTGTACGTGTGGAAAGAAAACGCACAATCGGGTAAGTGATATACGCCATGATTGCCGCGATTATCAACGGATTGATGACCGCGCGAAAATACCATAGCACCCCGATCACTAAAAGTATCAGACTAGCCAATGCGCCATAACGCGCTTCTTTACTCCATCTTTCCTGCTGCATCATGTTTCCTTTTCCTGATCAAATCCCCAAGAGCAAGAAAGCTCGCGCGGATTTCCAGATCACCATTCTACCAGAATCCGCGCAAGCCTCTATACAATTTTTTTGTGCCCAGTTTGAGGATTTACCCCACAATTAGCCATTGCCTAAATCAATGCTTTAACGGCATCTAATGTTGGCTTAATAACCGGCGCCTCGCCTGCGGCCATCATCGCGGCGTTGACATCTTTCAGGCCGCTGCCGGTATTGACGACGACTACGGGATCGTCTGAGTTAATCAGGCCATCCTGTACGGCTTTTACCAGCCCTGCGTAGGAAGTTGCGCCAGCCGGTTCAGCGAAGATACCCACCGGGCCAAGTTCACCGATCGCGGCAATGATGGCTTCATCTTCAACCAGAATATAGGCCCCATTAGTGTGCGTGGCAGCCCGCAAAGCGCGCAAACCATCGCTGGGCATATTGACGGAGATACTGTCGGCGCGCGTAGTGGCGCTGACGGCAATGATTTCCTCATTGCCCGCGTTGAAGGCGTTAGCGATGGCTGCCGAGCCGGTGGATTGCACGCCAAAGATGCGCGGCATCCCCTCGATGAGGCCTAGTTCTAGCAGGTCTTTGAACCCTTTGTGAATCCCGGAAATGATGTTGCCATCACCCACAGAGACAAAAACAGATAACTGCTCATTGACAACTGGCACCTGCTCCCAGATTTCAAAAGCGGCGGTTTTCTTGCCTTCAGCAGTGAAGGGATTATAGCCCGTGTTGCGGTTGTACCAGCCAAATTCAGCGGTGGCTTCCAGTGATAATTTAAAAGCCGCGTCGTAATTATCGTCTACCAAAATCACTTTGGCGCCAAAAATTTGAAGTTGCGCAATCTTCGCCGCGGGGGCCGTTTTCGGCGCAAAGATCACTGATTGATGCCCTACAGCGGCGGCCATGCCTGCTAGAGCGGCTCCCGCGTTGCCTGTAGAAGCGGTCACGACGACTTCAGCGCCGATTTCGCGGGCGCGGCCAATCAGCACAGCGCTGGCGCGGTCTTTGAAAGATGCTGTGGGGTTGCTGCTCTCGTCTTTGATGTAGAGATGTTTCAGATCAAGTTTTTTCGCCAACGCGGGTGGTGAAAACATCGGGGTCCAGCCAGCCGCCCGGAGCGGAGTACCGTATCCCCCAGGGTCGGGCACCGGCAAGAGGGGCAGGTAACGCCACAGGGATGCCTCGGCCTTGACGACCAGAGCATCCACCGGTTTTTTCTTTAGGGCTTCATAATCCAGAATAACATCCAGATTACCCCCATCTTTCGGGCAGGTATACGTAACTTCTGTGGGACCGTATTCGGCCCCACAGACTGAACATTTATAACCAGTAAAATGGGTCATGCAGTTTGTACTCCTTCTTCTTCTGTAACGCCCGCCATCAGCAGACCAAGCTGTGCGGGGGTGGCGGTTTCGGCGGGCACAATGCCCATAATTTGCCCTTCAAAGATAACCGCGATGCGGTCGGAGAGGGTCAGGATTTCATCGAGGTCTTCAGAGATGAGCAGAACGGCGGTGCCGCTGCGACGCTGGGCGAGAAGTTGTTCGCGCACGTATTCGGTAGCACCGATATCGAGGCCGCGCGTGGGCTGTGCGGCGACAATGGCACGCGGTTGGCGCGAGATTTCACGCGCCAGGACAACTTTTTGGATATTGCCACCCGAAAGGCTTTTTGCCATCGTTTCTTGCGAGGGGGTTTTTACGCGGAATTGCTCAATCAGCCGCTCACTATGGTGAGAAATCTGGCGCAGGTTGAGAAAACCAAAACGCGAGAAGGGCTGTTTATGATGCTCGCGCAGGATCATATTTTCAGCAATGGTAAAGTCCTGAATCATGCCGTCACGCATCCGCTCTTCAGGGATATAGGAAAGCATCCGGTCGGTGCGATCACCGGGAGGAAGCGACGAAATATCTTCACCTTCCAGATAAACCTCGCCCTGTGTGGTTTTGCGCAGCCCGGTGATGACTTCGGCAAGTTCACGCTGCCCATTGCCGGAGACGCCCGCAATGCCCAGAATTTCGCCAGAGCGCACTTCAAGATCAACATCGCTCAGACCTGGAGTGCCGCGGTCGCTTTTACAAGATACGTTCTTCAATTCCAGGCGGATTTCACCTAATTCAGCATGGCCGCGGTCGGGGGCAAAGCCAATTTCACGACCAACCATCCAGCTAGCCAAATCTTCTTTAGTGGTTTCGGAGATTTGGCGAGTGCCGACCATACGGCCATCACGCAGCACGGTGACACGCTGGCAAATCTCAATGACTTCATGCAATTTATGCGAGATGAAGATCAGCCCGTGGCCGTCTTTGGTCATCTGACGCATGATGACGAAGAATTCATCCACTTCCTGAGGGGTCAGCACGGCGGTGGGTTCATCAAGGATGAGCAGAGCCGCGCCGCGATAAAGCGCTTTGATAATTTCAACCTTCTGCTGCTGCCCCACCGAAAGCTGCCAAATGTAGGCCTGGGGGTCCACTTGCAGGCCATAAATATCGGCTAACTCCAGAATACGCTTGGTGACGTTATCAAGGTCGGTGAGTGGGCCACGTGAGGATGGCATTCCCAGCGCTACATTTTCAGCGACAGTGAGAGTTTCAACTAACATAAAATGCTGGTGAATCATACCAATGCCGAGGTTGATGGCATCGGTAGGCGAAGCAATATCTACGCGCTTCCCGTTGAGCCATATTTCGCCCTCATCCGGGTGATACATACCATAAAGCACTTTCATCAGCGTGCTTTTTCCCGCGCCGTTTTCTCCCAATAAGGCGTGGACTTCACCAGTACGAACATCGAAATCGACATTATCGCTGGCAAGTACGCCCGGAAAGCGCTTGGTTATGCCGCGCATTTCCATATGGTCAATGCGAGTGTGTCCAGAAGGGAGTTTGTTCGTTTCAGTCATGGTACCATCCTGCGCTCAGAACTATATTGACATCATGGAGATTTCCGAAGACGTTGCACGCTTGAAGTTCTTTTGCACATCTTCGGAAATCTGTTCTTAGAATTTATGATGAATCCAGGAATACAAGAAATCTCTTTCATGTGCTCCTGGTTTCTTCATAACAGGACTTACGCATTTTCGTAAAAGACACCCCTGTTTTCGGTATATTTTTCATCGTTTTGCGTAAGTTCTAATAACATATTTCGATGAGAAGACCTGGCAAGTCTCCATGATGAAAACTTGCCAGGTCTTGAGACTGTAAAACTACTCGCCTAGATCAATGACGATGCTGCCATCAATGATGCCTTGGACAGTGCCATCTGCCAAAGCTTTGACATCATCAGCCAATACGAAATCGGCGTTGTATTCCAGAACTTCGCCGCCGCCAGCAAGGTCAATCACGAAAGCCTGTCCACCATAGGTGCCTTCAGCAATCATGGAGACCATTTCTTTGAGGACAACTTCCCAGTGGTATACCTGATTGGCAACCACAATCCCGGGAGCCAGAGCAGTCTGCGAGGCCTGGGTGCCGAACCACAGCACGCCGGATTCTTCAGCCACACCGATTGCGCCCACAACCATCTGGGCGGTGCCGGTGAGTACATCTGCACCCGCTGCGATGTGGGTGTTGGCTGCTTCAGCCGCCAGCGCCACATCGGAGAACGAGCCGATATAGTTCACGTTGACCTGCACATCCGGATTGGTAGCCTGAGCGCCAGCCACGAAGCCATCCACATATAGCTTGGCATCGCCAGTTTCGATAGGCCCAACTACGCCGATCACGCCGCTCTCAGAAAGGCTGGCTGCCAACACACCGTTGACATAGCCACCCTGCTGGGAAGCTGCTTCATAAGCGAAAATATTGGGCAGATCAAAGGTGTCCACCGTGGTGCCCCAGGCAAAGCTGGTTTCGGGGAAGTCGGGGGCGATTTCCTGCAAGGAGGACCCGTACTGCGAACCGTGGGCAATCACCAGATTGTAACCTTCGGAAGCATAGTCACGGATCGCTGCCGCGGCGTCATCCACCACGAACATGCCTTCCGAGTAGACGATTTCCATTGCCGCTTCGCCGCCGAGCCATTCCTGAACCGCGAGCAGGGCGTCATACATGCTCTGGCTGAAAGCCAGATCGGTGATGGCGCTGGGCATTACAATGGCAACTTTGAAAGTGCCATCAAAGGTCGGGGCAGCCATGCCCTCTTCCATAGCCGGTTCTTCAGCAGCAGGAGCTTCTTCCATCATGCCTTCGTGTCCGGGCCAGGAAGCGTCGATCTCGGCCATGACAGTATCCATATCGGCCGTGCCGGAGAAGTAATCGGTCATGCCTTTCCAGAACGAACCCGCCCCAACTTCACCGGGCATCAGGTCCGAACCGTCAAAGC
>Ga0233430_1000776_pt1 | contig 52695 bp, 42 predicted proteins | sample SI_118_April2016_2_FD_179883 | JGI IMG/M metagenome (GOLD analysis project Ga0233430, IMG submission 179883) | Seawater microbial communities from Saanich Inlet, British Columbia, Canada - SI_118_April2016_150_MG | ecosystem: Environmental > Aquatic > Marine > Inlet | place: Canada: British... | reverse complement strand
CAAGTTTAGAGATACCCAAGCACAAAGAATCTTAGAAAACGGCCAACTTCTCGCCAAAGCTTGCTTGTGCTCGCAATATCAACTGTTACGATAGATCCTTTCTTGAAAAATTAACCGGGAGCTGCTGGTGAGTGCTCAGTCTTTTTGACTTTCCACTCAATAATGGCCTAACATAGACTCATTACACACCAAAGTACCAACACGATGACAAAACCTATCGCAACCCTCGCCCTTATCTGCCTTGCACTCAGCCCCGCAGCACACGCAGCAACACAATATTTCTGCCCATCATCCAATCAATACATCAACCTCGGCGCCTCCATTGCCGAGGCGCGCGCCAAATGTGGCCCACCGCATACCGCCACCACCTCACCTTACACTCTCAAGAAAACGCGCTTAGTTGATCAGTGGGTTTACAACTACCAACCCAACACCATCCTTCGCTTTGGCACGATACATACCCGCAAAGGGGCGCTGGTGGTTAATTTTATCAATAACAAGGTCATTGAGATTTTGGTGAACGGCCATTCCGTCGCATCAACGAACTTCTGCAGCAACAACTTGCCTGTCAAAGTAGGCGATAACAACCTGACCATTCGGCAGTTATGTGACCAACCGACCATCATTCAAAAAACCAAACAAACGATCAGTCAGCAAAAAACGCAGAAAGTTGTCTGGACGTATCAGGCAAACGATTACATCCCCGCAAACACCCTAACCTTCATCAGCGGGAAACTTGTCTCGATTCAGTAGCTATTCGGGCGAACATACTATATGATCACCCCCAATGAAACACCCATATGTTAAAAAATGAACAGAAAATCGAAGGTCATCCCTCGCGCTGATCACAGGATCTCTCGCAAGCACATTGATACCAATGCACTTAAGGTGCTTTACCGTCTTGAGAAATCCGGCTACGACGCCTACCTGGTAGGAGGCTGCGTCCGCGACCTGCTGCTTCACCACATTCCTAAAGACTTTGACGTCGTGACCAATGCGTCTCCCGAAGAAGTGAGAAAAATCTTTCGCAATTGTCGCCTTATTGGCCGCAGATTTAGGCTCGCGCATGTGTTTTTTAGAGACGGCATTGTTGAAGTGGCCACTTTTCGAGCCGGGCATCAAGACGCCCAACCACAGCATGGTCGCTCAAAAGACGGCATGATCGTCCGCGACAATGTTTATGGCTCCATCGAAGAGGATGCTTGGCGACGAGATTTTACGCTCAACGCCCTATACTACAACATCAAAGACTTCAGCATTATTGACTTTACCAATGGCTATCAAGACTTAATCAACAAAAAACTCCGCGTGCTTGGCGACCCAGAAACGCGTTACCGCGAAGATCCGGTTCGCATGCTTCGCGCCGTTCGCATTGCGGCCAAGCTGGATTTAAAAATCACACCGCAATCAGCCACCCCCATTAAAGCATTAGCCCATCTGCTGAAAGACATCTCCTCATCGCGTTTATTTGATGAGACCATCAAGCTTTTTCATACAGGGCACGCCCAACCTTTGCTGCCTTTGCTGTATGAACACCACTTGTTTGGTATTTTATTTCCAACCGCCGAACAACTGCTTCACGACAGCCTCAAAAAACAAATGAAACTTTTTCTTGAGGTAACATGTCGCAATACTGATACACGCATTGCGAGTGGAAAATCCGTTTCTTGCGCGTTCCTTTTTGGATTTTTACTTTGGATGCCGGTCGAACAACGCTGCCTTGAATTACAAGAAGAAGGGCTCCCACCCATGGAAGCTTTGCAGCTCGCTGGACGAGAGATCCTCCACGAACAAACAAAAATCACCGCATTGCCGAAACGATTCGTCGGAAGCATTTACGACATCTGGCATCTGCAATATCAATTACCTCGTCTAAAAGGCAAAAGCATTTATCGCTGTCTTGAGAACCCACGTTTTCGTGCCGGCTATGATCTTTTGTTAATGCGCGCTGAAATTGACCCCACCTTGGAGCCACTGGCGCAATGGTGGACGCACTTTCAACAAGCGAAGCCTAATGAGCGGAAGAGAATCATTGCGAAGCTATAGTGCAAAGCAATAAGCCAGATAGGCTGAATATCACTCTAGCCTACCGCCTATTTTCTCATCTAAATCTTTTACCGCAGTAAAAACAAAAGCATTCCCAACCTGGCGCTTATCAAGCCATCCCAAATCAAAAAGCTTCACTAAGTCCGTTCTTGCCGTTTCATAGGTAATATTATGTGCTTGCCGATGCGCTTCAATTTTATAATCTGCGGCTGGATGTTGTAGCGCATGTTTAATTAACAATAGCTGCCTGTGATTTAATGCGTTGTGAAGCTTATCGTTTTGTTTCAACAACCGGTCTAATTGATCGGTTGCTTCAGCCTCATGATCTAAATACAGACACAGCGCTTCGAGAGCTTGACTCACGACATCCATCTGATGATGAATAAAATAAGTAAGGTCAGAGTCATCTGTTTCAGTATAAAGAAATGCTTTTGCATATTGCGCAGGTGCTTTTTTGATGATTTTAGAAATAGAAATATATTCCATCAAATGATATTGCTGCTTTGCCATCATCCAGTAAAACAAAGCTCTCGCCGTGCGTCCGTTACCATCGACAAAAGGATGGTCATAAGCAAGCATGAAGTGAACAAAAATGCCTTTGAGCATGGGATGAATAAAAGGAACCTCACTAGATTCATTGGCAAATTGACAAAGACACTTTAACCTTTCTGGTAACTCTTCTGCGCCAGGGGGTGTATGCAAAATCGCAGAACTGCCTACATCGACTACGTGGATTTCATCCGATGGCTTTCTAAACGCGCCTGCAGCGGCCTCATCATCTAAGGTATTTTGTGTTACAATGCGATGAATCTCAAAAATCAACGCAGGTGTTAATGCCTCTTCCTTGACTTCATGAATAAATTGCATCGCCTGAAAGTTATTGCAAATCATTTGCTCGCTATAATCCCGCGGCTTCCTACCCTCTCTTAACATTTGCTTCGCTACTTTTCGGGTTGTCGAAGCCCCCTCAAGCTGACTTGATGTAATGGCTTCGTCTATAAGCGAGTTAATCAAATAAGCCTGTTTCGCACTGGTATCAAGCGCAGACGAACCCACATAAGTAGCGCCAATAATGTGCCGGTCGATGCCATGTAAAATAGCGCCCATCTTCTCCGTGACAGCAAAAACAAAAGGGACATGGGATTTATTAAGCAAACGCGGGAGTGGCTGATAAGCGGCCTTCCTTGCTAGTTTGGTTGCCAGCCACCATTGCTCATTGGTTAGATCGTTAGGAGGGTCCAAATGACGCAAAATATCCCAATGATGGTAGCGTCCCTTATAATCCGACATCTTAATATTCGCATCAATGATGGACTGGTACTGCTTATCCTGACCTGCTTGCTTTGCAAGAACATCAAACTTGGGCGGTGGAACGGGGATTTTCATCTGCCTTACTACTAATTTTTCGAGAATTAGTAGTATTTTAGTACGAGGCTAGCCAAATGTCTACTAACTTACTACTAATTTTTTGGTGATTAGTAGTAAGTTAGTAGGAAACCCCTCCATTGCAGCAATAGCCTCATCTACAACGAAAAACTACACCAACAACAAGCCCTTTTTATACGCTTGTGCCGCGGCTTGCTGATCGCCTAAGCACTCTTGTGCCCGAGCCAAGATAGCGTAACCATCGGCTGTTTCTTCGAGCTTTAGGCTCTCGGCAGACAATGTCTTTGCTTTCTTATTTTCTTTCAGCTGCAGTAAGACTCGGCTCATGCCATTAAGTAGCACCGGTCTGTCGCCGTATTGTTTGCGCCATTGTTCAAATTGTTTTAGCTGTTTTTGCGGGCTGTCTAGTTGTAGCTCGCCAAACAAGCGGGTCAGTGTTGCGTCATAATCATTTTTCATGGCGGCAATGGTTAGCTCTGATACAATCGCGTCATCATGAAATCTGTGTGCAACTCGGCACATGCTTCTCAATAAATCGGCGTGCATTAAAATAAATTTTCTTTCGTTTTTGAACATCGATAACAAAACATTCGACTGATCAACCTTGGCGACCAATTGCATCATTACCTCGAGTTTAATTTCGTCAAATTGTTTTTCGTCAAAGGCTTTGCGTTTTTTGGCTTGCGGCAAAAGATCGGATAATAGGTTCCATTTTTTCTGCGCTTTGTAAACGAGGCATAATAGCTTTAAACGTTGGGGATGATTCGCTTTGTAGCGCCCCAGTTTTTCCAGTGTTACTAATGCATCATCATATTGTTCGTGCTTATATTGCAATTGCGCCTTGACCAAGCCCACGGCAATGCGCTCTTCAATGGTTTCTGCCATTTTTTTTGCTTTGACAAGATAACGATCGCGCTGCTTATAGTGCGCCTGTGCCTGCGCAGCTTTCGCGGCGCCTAAGTAATTCACAACACCCAAACGACTGACCCTGGCATTGTGCGCCAAAAGATCTTCCGCCAAACCCCAGTCCGCTTCATCCAGCGCCAACAAGCCCGCACCTGTTGCCGTGTGTGCATTGACTTGTCTTCTTGTACGATACCATCGAAAAATATGGCCGCGCGATGTCAGGAAGAAGCTCAGCACCTTAAAAAAGTAATACACAATAAGAAAAGCAACAATCACTAAAGCAATACCAAACCAAAGCGAGGTTTCTAGTGTCCACTTATTATAGGCCACCAAAACATAGCCCGGGTGTTGATTTAAGGTAAGCCCTAGCCAAACCGCCGCAATAAGAACAATGACATAAAAAATTAAACGTTTCATGAGGCTTGTTTTCCTGTGACTTTCGCGGACTTAGCTTTGGGTTGCTTTGAGGTTGGCCGCGCCGTTTTATTTTTTACCGGCTGTTTTTTATTGGGCTTCAGTAAGGCTTTTTTTTGTTTCAGTGCTTTAAACTGCTTTAATGCATCCAGAGCATCACTAATGTCTGGCAACACAGGTGCTACATTGATTTTTTGCAATGCACGAAGTGCTGTGATCATATGCACTGAAGCCGTATTCGCTACAAAGTAACTATTGAGCCACTGACTCAACTGCGCTAGGCTCGCTTGATAAATTTTATTGTTCCGATGCAACACGCTCCACTGTGCTTGGGAAAAAAGCAAATACATGTTTTGTGAAAGTACGATATGTTGCTTCGGTGTAATCAAAGGATCAATCACGCGTGTGCGGTGGCGCACCACTAACACTTTACTTAATGCCTTTGAAGTCTCATTCAATGCACCCGACCAAAAACCATTTTTCGTTTTCTGGTGCACTAGATTTTTATCCATATCTCCCGAGAAATGGTTCTTAACTAAGCTCAAATGAACCGCTTGTTCCTTGATAGATTGCAAGCGCAAATAAATACCGACCACATCAATTTTGGGTGCAGCTTGTAGCTGGGCTACGTCATCGGCAATCTTTTTTCTCGCCGGAAATAAATCGGGATCATCGGCCATATAAAGCTGCCTGTCCGCCGCCTGAAGCAATAAAATGGCGGATGGTACATTATGTTCGAAGCGCAACATGACATTGGCGATTTTAATAAAATGCTCGGCCTCATTCACTAGCCAACCGTCTTGATTGCTGCCTAATGACGTCACGATGTGGCCAATCGTCGATTGATTATGCCCGATTAAGGCTTTTTGCGTTGCAAGCGCCTGTGTTTGTTGTGTGAGCTGACCTTGCAAGGTTGAAAGCTGTGTTGCTTCTTGTTGTATTTGTTCGATTTGGTGTTGATTCGCGACGATAAGGTGTTTATTTTGATCGCTATGTTGCCAGAAGAAATAACCGCCCACCACAATCACAATAATAACAAGCACCACAAAAAAGGAAAACAGGCCCGCGCCAGAACCCCTTTGCTTCTCACTCGCAACCGAACCCTTGTCTGGCGATGACGTCACATCCCCTTTTCGACTAGCATCCAACTTATCCATATATCCCCCAAATACTCACAGATCAACCCAAGAATAGCCTAATTACTCACACTCTGCAAAGCCTCTATCAGCGCATCTGCGCAGGGTGAAGCCGCAATAACCACTTGCTGAAGAAAACCACACGCACAGACAAAATCCGCCAAACGTTGGCTGCTGACCAACACGGTTTTCTGATAAAACGCCGCTCTTGATCGCCCGGGAATCAGATGAACAAGATTCATCAAACCTTCCTGGCTCGTCACAAGCACGATATCTGCTTTTTCAAGGCTGGCAGGATCTAGCTTGTCGGTCGTTTTTCGTCGTTCATAGACCTCTAAATAATCAACGTGTGCGCCACGACGACCCAGCGTTTGGCCTAAGAACTCGCGCCCGCCTTTGCCGCGAATCATTAATACTCGCTTGCCTTGAAGTGACTGCAACTCGTCGCACGCCAACAAACCTTCGCTGTTCATTGACCGAGATAGGATATCAACCGACAAGCCCTGGTCTTTAACCGCTGCAGCCGTTGCCTTACCAATGCAAGCAATACGCGCAGTGATCGATGCTTGCGCCAATAGCTTGGAAGCGTACTGCGCCGCGTTGGCACTGATAAAAACAATGATATCTGCTGCGTTAATTTTTTTTAGCGCTTCGGCCTGTTGCAACGTCGTTGCGTGAATATCCATGGTGGGGAAATAAACTGTTTTATAACCCACTGCTTGCATCGCTTCGCAAAGTGCTTCGCCTTGCGGCCGGGGTCTTGTGATTAAAACCGTTAACATAAATGATCTTTCAACAGCGCAGCGCAGCCTTGCTCTAACAATTGTTTCGCAGCATCCTCGCCAATACGCTGATACTGTGCCGCATCACCTTGCGCGAGGGCTTCAATCATCTGGCTGCCGTCCAACGAAAATAACTGACTTTTTAGCGTGATCACACCCGCGTGATTTACGGCATAGGCCGCCAACGGTGTACTGCAACTTGCCTGCAATGCGTACGTTACTGCACGCTCTGCCATCACGCATTGATACGTTGCTTGATGGTTTAATGAGGCTAATAAACCCCGACAAAAGGCATCTTGGCTACGACACTCGACACCAATGGCGCCTTGACCTGCTGCGGGCAGCATGGCCTCTATGGGCAGATACTCAGAGATAGCATTTTCAAGTGCTAATCGCTTCAATCCAGCAACCGCTAATATAACCGCATCTACCACGCCGTCTTCTAGTTTTTTTAAGCGCGTTTGTACGTTGCCGCGAATATCGATCATCGTTAGATCGGGGCGGTGTTGTTTTAATTGTAGTTGGCGACGTAGGCTGGAGGTGCCGATGCGTGCGTTTTGGGGTAGGTTGGATAGGTCGGGTAGCATGGATCCCGTCGTCAAGCCACGGGATGACAGTGTGTTATGGATTAACGCATCGCGAGGGTCTTCGCGTTTTAGAATAGCTTCAATATGTAAGCCTTTGGGCTGTTGATACGGAACATCTTTCATGGAGTGTACGGCGAAATCTGCAGTACCATCCAATAATGCCTGTTCCAATTCTTTGACGAACAAGCCTTTTCCGCCGATCTTCGCCAAGGATTGATCGAGCTGCCGATCACCTTGTGTGCTCATACTGATAAGCTCAATCTTCAAATGAGAGTGCGCCGACAACAAGGCGTCTTTGACTATCTGCGTTTGTTTCATTGCCAAGACACTACGACGCGTCGCTATTTTAATGGTCTTGGTCATGCTTTCCTACCTCGGCATAAGCTTTAATCGCTTGATCAATCTCGTTGTCTTTTTCTAGCCACAATTGATTTAACCATGCTTGAAAATGCGTCCTGAAATCTCGATCTTCCGCATAGTCGCCAATCATCGCCTTGGTAATCGGTCGTGGATGAACCTGTATAATCACTTTAGGTAACGTGCCGCATAAATAATACCAAAAGCCTGATTTCCCCGCGGGATAAATAAGGGTGACATCTAAGACTTGATCTAACATGTCTTCCATGGCCGTCATAATATACGCGACCCCTCCGGCTCTTGGCTTTAATAAGTGCTGATACGGTGTTTTTTGTCGTTTGGCTTTATAATCTCTGTATCGCGTACCTTCCACAAAAGACATGATCGTCACAGGGATTTGTGCTGCACGGCGACACATTTTTTTTGTGCTTTTGATATCCTTGCCTTTTAAGCTAGGGTTCTTAACGAGCTGCTCTTTGGTATAACGCTTTAAAAAAGGAAAACCCATCAACCAACATCCCCAGCCTATCACAGGCAGCCAGAGGAGTTGTGACTTCATAAAAACTTTTATCGCGGAAATTTTATGGTTGAAACGTTGATAGATAAGCAGCACATCGGCCCAAGACTGATGGTTAGCAATAATCAGATAATTCTTTTCTTTTGACAATCCCTCCATACCTCGCACCTCAACAGAGGTTTGGGTAAAAAGCACGACGCCAAATCGCATACAATCTCCCCAGAAAATAATCAGCGCACTCATCAGGCGAGTCATGAGCAACATCCAGGGCTTCACAGGAAAGAAGTATTTAAGCAAACCGCAAACAATCGCAGAAGAGGCGCAGAGCACGGAGAAGACGGCCACCCAAATAAAGTGAAGGATCCCGCGAACAAACGCGGGTAAAACATAACTTAACATTGTGATCATTGCTCCCATTCTAATTCATCTGTCAGGCTATGGATACCGCGGTCAAGCCGCGGTATGACTCTGGCCGGAGCAATGTCATCCCGTGCAGCCAATGTCATCCCGCGGCTTGACCGCGGGATCCACCCTACCCATCAACAATTCCTAGCGCGCAGCCTCTATTTTAATATACGTCTGCGAACGAATATGCTCAATCCAATTCATCAGCGACTCACGATACTGTCGCTCAAACAACATTTTCTCAATTTGCGCATGCTGCTCTTTCAGTGTTCCGTGAATGCCGGCTGATTTAACGCTCACAAGCTTTAAAATATGAAAGCCGTTCGGCACTTGAATTGGGCCTGCGAGCTGGCCCTTTTTCATGCCTTCGACGGTGCCCACAAAAGGCGTTGGTAGCTCAGCCAACTTCTTCCAACCAAGGTCTGTGCTCTGTAAACCAGGCTGGGTAGCCACTAGTTTTTTGACACTCTCACCAGCGCTTAATGCCTTCATAGCTTGTATGGCTTTCGCTTTGACCGCTAACACTTGCGCCGTTGTTGGCTCATCCGGCAGCGCGATCATGAAATCCATTAAATGATACTGCTTGTTAGCATCTTTACTGTTATGAACAATCTTTAAAAAATCATCCACTTCTTGCTTGCTGATGCTAATACGCGAACCTACTTGCTGCTGTTGCAACATTTGCAACAATGCCTGTTCTCGCAATTGCTTTCTAAAGGCTGATTTCTTCAAGCCGCTGGTCACTTCCGCTTTCTTATAAAGCTGCGCCACCGTCAAATGGTTTTGAGCGGCAACACGCTTAACAATCGCCTTTAACTGTGTTGACGTTAATTTAAAGTGTGCTCGCTTAATCAGATTAAGCTGCACTTGACGATTAATCAGCTGCTCTAAGACTTGTCGTTTCAAAAGCACTTGACTCGGCATCGTCATTTTCGCCTGTTTAATGCGCTTCTTCGTCATAGCCATTGCTTTATCAAGCTGCGTTTGCGTAATGATACTGCTTCCAACTACCGCAGCAATCGCATTAACCGGTTGCTCTGCCCAAGCCGATCCCACAGCAAATACCGTTAAGTTCAGCACCATTATAATTTTAAATAACAATTTTTTCATTACCCACCTGTCCAAAATGATCTTGGTATCCTGAGATACTTGATTCTAACAATCCGCCTGGGTCATCTGTACCCACAGCCCCTAAACCTTTCAATTCTACCTGCACAAACACAGCATTGTTGTATCCGCTCTTATTTTTGTTCGTAATCCCTTGATAGTTCCGCGCACCAACAAGGCGCAAAGCCCAACAGCAGCTATTGTATTCGAAACCGGCCAAAAAAGCATTAATATGATCGCCGACAGCACGACCTTGGTCGTTCGTATTGCTACTGCCCACGTCACTATTAATGGCGCTTCGCCCCCAAGAATAACTGTATTGCCCCAACGCATCCCAATGCTTGGTCAATGCCCACGCACCTGACAGGTTGATTTGCTTCAAAGGTAAGTTAGGGGATCCTTGCGGCTGCCCCGGCAATGCGGTTCCCGTTTGTACCAAGCTATAACTCAAATTCAACACATTATTCGGCTTGGGATGATAAGACGCGCCAACATCCTGATAAGTAAATCTGCTCTGATTAGGATCCCAACTCAGATCCCCCGTCAAGCTCCATGCCGGTGTAAAATAATACGCGCCCGTTGCTGCGATCGGGGATAACACACGTCGATCTAAAGTACTTGCATTATCACTGCAAGTTTTACCTGAGCAGAGATTAACACGTCGCGCATGGAAATAATAAATTTCAGCAATGCTCACTTCACCTTTTTCATTGCCTGTTTGTTCATCAATAAAGCGAGAGGTTAATGCCAGCGTGACTTGGTTGGCATCCCCGATACGATCAATACCGACAAAACGGTTCGATTGGAACATGGTGTTGTAGTTAAACGCCTGCGTTGTCGTATCAAAAATAGGAAGGTTATTTTGATTATGATAAGGCACAAAAAGATAATAGAAATGGGGCTCAAATGTTTCCAGATAATCTTTCTTCAGAAATGCAAATGGACGAAGAAAAACAAGCCCACCACTCACATTAAAAATAGGAAGGGCTTCACTTGAATTACTGGGGATACTGTATGCTTGGCGCAAATGGTACTGCGTCAATTGCATTTCTAAATGCGTGGTTAGATGACCGTAAGGACGATAAATGCTGGCTGAAAGGTCCGGGGTCAAATACACACGCTGCCCAATCACAGGCTTAGGCCCCAGGGTATCCGGCGTACGCTCTTTATAAAAGTTCACCGCATCCGTTGCCATGTTAAATTGCCAAAGGCTTTGCCCCAGCGCGTATTGCATATCTGCTTGAAACTCTGGCAACCTTGCATACTGATTTTCTACCGTCCCAAAATTAACCGGGTGCAAGGTTTGATAGTTTTGCAATAAACCCCGAAGGTTCCAATGCTGGTTTTGATAATCCATGTCTGCTTGCTGTAAAAGCTGACTTTGGCTATTATTCAGCAAATTATTGGAGAGATCTTCGACATAATAATCATCACTCACCAAATTATAATCCAATGATGAAGACCAGTGGTTATTGTATTGTGCGCTGTTTTTCCAATGAAGCGAATAACGATTATCGCTGTCCTGCCTTAACGCCTTAAGCCCCTGAGGCTGACTGGCATACTGCGGTCTATTTTTTGCTTTCACCTTAAACTGTTTAAACGCCCGATCATTCGGTAAAAAACTCATGTGAATGCGGCCTGAATTGCTAGGGGTTAAATAACGAAACAAGTTATAAAACATCATCCCTCGATCACTCAGATAACTAGGTGTGATCAAATCATCGTAGTTCGGTGCAATGTTCCAATAAAAAGGAAGATTCAGATGAAAACCTGAGTTTTTTGTCACGCCATAAGAGGGCGACAAAAACCCCGTCTCTCTTTCGTGGGTTAACGGAAAGCTAATGTAGGGGAAATAAAAAACCGGCATCTTTTTAACAAACAACGCTGCGTTCCAGGCGCTGCCTATTTGTTTCTTCTTGTCGAGATTAACCGTAGACGCAGACAAATGCCACACGCTTTTCACGGGCGGGCACGTGGTAAATGTTGCTTTTTTTAGCACGAAATGTTTCGGCTTGGTTTGTATAATGGTCTGAGCATGCCCCCAATAATTGAGATGATATCGCCTGTATTCCAGTTTGCCTGTTTTAGGATTGATGGTTTTGACCGCTTTGGCTTTTGAATCTCCCCGCATACGATAAGCCGCATGATTCAGCTCCACGCGCTGGGAGGTCAAATAAACCTTGGCTGTTTTCGCCACCAACAAGTTGCCGGGCTGAAATACGCTGACGTTATGCGTGAGCTTGACGCGATCAATCTTGCCGGTTTTCTGGTTGCGGTATAGATAGGCTTTACCAGCTTTTAGCTCAGTATTGGGCTGGGTCACGCGCACATGCCCCTTTAGCACCGAGGTGCCCTTGAAAGAAAAGGTTGTATGATCTGCAACGATGTCATAATTGTTTTTCTGAGACGCCAGCAAGGGGTTAGGCACGTAAGGAATAGGCAGCTCACGATAGTAGCCATCACAAATATTGTACGTATTAGGCTCAACAACCCAGCCCAAGGATTTGGCATAATTCATTACAGGCATAGCTTGCGCGCACAGCCAAGAGCTCATCAATAACGTGACGAAAGCAGCTACCTTGCTTGTCTTGCCTACTCTCATTGGATAAAACTCTGCCTTATTGTTGTCGCCATCAAAAAGATACCAAAATCGCGCCTAGAGTAGCAAAACCCTTGCCAGTAAGCCAGGAAATTGGTACTAATATGGATAAATGTCACAAACCTAAACATAACACAGAGGTGTCCACTTGGATCAACGAGAACAACAACTACAAAGCTGGTTGGCGCAGCGCTTTGCGCATGCCGTCAAGCTGACCCCTATCGTTGGAGATGCTAGTTTTCGGCGCTATTTTAGATTCCAGCACAATGGACAATCATTGATCGCCATGGATTCACCGCCCCAATTGGAAGACTGCCGCCCCTTCATTGATATTGCTCATGCTTTGCGCGCTATCGACCTGAACACGCCGCAAATTATTCATGCCGATCCTGAGCAGGGCTTCCTCGTGATCACTGATTTTGGGGATGATCTCTATCATCAGATTCTAGATAAAGATAACGCCGACCCACTTTACCAACGCGCAGCAGAAGATCTGCATAAAATACAGACTTGCCAGCAATTAGCCGGCGTTGATCTCGCGTGCTTTGATGCCACGTTTATGCGCAAGGAGCTCGACTTATTCACCACCTGGTTTGTAGACAAATATTTGCAAATACCGCTGGATACCGAAACAACCGCTCTCTTAAACAACACGTATCAATACTTAATCGACAGCGCCGTCGATCAACCTCAGGTCATCATTCACCGAGACTATCACTCGCGCAACTTAATGCATTTGCCCAACGATGTGCTGGGTATCATTGATTTCCAAGATGCCATGATCGGCCCCATCACCTACGATTTGGTCTCCATGATTCGCGACTGCTATCTGGACTGGCCCGTGAAACAAGTTGAGGCGTGGGCGTTTGATTTTTATCAACGCTGCGTTGCTGATGCTCGGTTCAACGATGTTAGCTGGGAAACCTTTCTGCAATGGCTTGACTTAATGGGAATGCAACGTCACTTAAAAGCCAGCTTTATTTTTGCAAGAAAATATTTGCGCGATGACAACCCTTTTTATTTACAATTCCTTCCGCGCACTTTAAATTACATCCGCTATGTATCTTCAAAATATTCGATGCTCGAAGATTTTAACCGCTTTTTTAATACCACGGTGCTAGCACGTTTTGAAAAAACATTCGCCATTGGAGCACCTTTATGAAAGCCATGATTCTAGCTGCGGGACGAGGCTCACGCATGCTACACCTCACCGAGCTAAGACCCAAGCCTTTGCTAGAAGTTGACGAGCACACGCTCATTGAACATCGCATTTTTGCGCTAGCCAACGCGGGCATCAAAGACATCGTTATCAACGTGCATTATCACGCGGAACAGATCATTCAATACCTGGGTGATGGGAGAAAATATAACGTTAACCTGCATTATTCCTTTGAAGATGAATGCTTAGGTACCGGCGGCGGCATTAAGAAAGCACTCTCGTTACTTGGCGACCAACCTTTTATTGTAACAAGCAGCGATATTTTTACCGACTATGATTTCGCCGCTCTACTCAAACACCCCGTACAAACCGCACATTTAGTCCTCGTACCCAATCCTGATCACCACCCCAAAGGTGACTTCCATCTCGACGGCAACCGAGTCACCTCTGCTCACGATCACTTGCTCACCTATTCCGGCATCGCATTACTGCACCCGAAGATGTTTAAACCGATGCAAGGCGACTGCTTTCCTATTACTGAAGTCTTACTGCCCGCGATTGCCCGCGCAAAAGTGACGGCTGATTTGTATCAGGGGGAGTGGATTAATGTTGATAATTTGGAGCGGTTGACGCTGGCTAATTCAAGGGTGTTGTGAGTAACGAGATCGCAGCCTCGATGGCGCGCGTCGTGTCAAGCACTGCCAGTACAGACGACGAGCCACAATGGGCTTGCCCTGCTCGATTCAAATTAAAAGGACATGGTCGCACGGAAACGCGCCGCTATAGGTCCATCTCCGCCCAGCCAAAAAAAGTTAATGCCAATCCATTTTTCGATAGATAACCTTACCTTTTTACAGGGAATAAAACCACCGTGGCTCTCATTTCTTGGGGGCTACCTCACTATCTCCACAGACTGTGCTATACTTCGATTGACCGTCATTACTGGAGGGCAATTTATGGAAAACAAAGATGATCAAGAACAGTCGAAATCTTTTTTTGTTCATAAAAACTTTAATTCTCTCTCTGGCCGGGCTTGGCATACGAACTGTGAGCTTGCAACTGAGGCGGTTGCCAACAAGCTAATATCATCGGCAAAAAATGACGCTCCAATAAGTTTTACGCAAACCTATGATTTATTGGGAGTACTGCGTAATTTCATGATGGAAAAACTTCAGGGTAATATAAACATAGACTTCGGAGCGTGGCGCCAAGATACTCTATACACCCTCCTCGGTGACACGTCTGGAAACCCGTATGGTCATGCTTCTGACACATTTCTAAAAAAGCATAAAGGCTTCTTGGATAACAGTAAAACTTCGAAGTATGAAGTAAAAAAAACCATTAACGGTAAGAAGCTGCTCTTAACATCGGTGACTCCTGCTCATAGTTATCTGGCAAAAATAAAAATAAACCATTCAAGCAAGAGGGTTTCACAGATCCTAGTAAATAAAGAAATCACCCCATTATTCCAAACAATTATGTCACAAAACTATACTTCTCTTCCCGCGCTGAAGCAAGACGTTGGTCGGTTAACATGGCTCCTTTCTATGGCCGTCCCATTTGCGCGAGGCTCTGCTGCATGCAACCAAATATTAACTGCTGCCATTTATAAAACAAAGGGGTATTCCGCTTTATCATATAATAACGCAGAAAACCCGCAGGATCTTGATGCTATTTTTACACCGAAAGAAGATGAGTATGTGGCTCACTACAAGGATATAGTGGAAGTGGGTAAAAAGTCTCATACCCTTACCGATGAACAAACAAAAAAATATAAAACTTTCAGTGATGTTGTTGAGACGCATAGCTTTTTTTATGCGTTGAGCGAAGCTAAAAATAGCTATCAATTGAATAAAATAGTTGAGAATTATAATAAACCATCATCTGTCATAGCGTCTGGTGTTGCTATGACGAAAAAAGCAAAAGATATACTTTCACATCTCGCCCGAAGAGGCATTTTATTAGACAACACTTCAGTTACGAAGATTGAGAAAGCTTTTGAATTCTATGAGAATATTGCCAGCTTATTAAAGGCGCTCTCATTACCTCTTGGGGACTGTACTAAGCATCATGATCTTCTCGATTTATTAGCATCGTCATCATCTCATGGCGGGAAAGATTTCTCGAATATCTATAAAAATGTTTTGGATCAAACAGTACGAGACAATCTTGAGGAGGAAATAAATAGCAGAATAACAGCGATTGAGAAACGCCGCATCATAACGCATCCAGAAACACAAAAGCAAAAGCGTGCTTTGCTTGAGGTATTATGCAACGAATATGCAAACAAGCCCGATATTTCGTTGCGTCAGTTACAAGAAACATTAAAAAAGATGCTGATATTAAATGGACAGTTTGAAAAGGGAAAATCATGGCCTCTGCTCCAAGTCACGAAAAAGAACAAGAAGAGCGTGTATGAGTATAAGGAAACTATTTATACCGACCTAAAGAAAGTTGTTTTGAATTCCAGCTCGAAAACCATTAACTTTCCATATACCAGAAATAATACCCACAAACTGCTGTCGAAGGCGCTGCAAAAGGTCAATGAAAGATTACCGAAAAAAGCTCTTTCAAAGGCCAATGATTCACACATTGGCTCTAGCTCTGCGAATAAAGAGAATTTGGAGAAGGATATCCATTCTCAGCGGCAGCCACCCAAGAAAAGAGCTGATAAATTATCTAACAATCCCCAGGAGAGTGATGCGTTGCAAAATGTAAAAAACAAGCCGTCTACCTACAACAGATAAAGGGACGACAACTATGCTGACAGAGAGGACAAACCATCGATTCTTCCATCCATGAAAATCTTCTAAATCAACATAACTCAACTCTTTAAGAAGCTTTAGACGGAAAGCATATCAACGCTTGAACGCTCAAAGCGCGCACTCGCCTTGCATTGATGCCGCTTTTCATACACAACACCTATTTTTCCACCTTGTTTCGAACAAAACAAAATCAAAAACTCTTTTTTCTTTCAACCCATCTTCCCCCTTCCTTCAAAAAGCCTATACTCAAAACAACCCACAAACCAGGAGCACTTCAGTGCCTTCACTAACCACCTTATACAGTCGCGCTTTGCTCGGCATCAACACGCCACTCGTGACCATCGAAACGCATTTAGCCAATGGTTTTCCTTGTTTTACGATGGTGGGGTTGCCGGAAGCGGCGGTGCGGGAGAGTCGTGATCGTGTGCGTAGTGCTTTGTCAAATACGCAATGTGATTTTCCTGTGAAGCGGATCACGGTGAATTTGGCGCCGGCTGATTTGCCTAAAAGTGGAGGGCGGTTTGATTTGGCGGTGGCTATTGGTATTTTATCGGCATCGGGGCAATTGCCGGTGCATGAATTATTGCAGTATGAGTTTCTTGGAGAGCTTGCGCTTTCTGGGGAGCTTCGTCCGGTGACGGGTATTTTGCCGGTGGCAATTGCTTGCAAGCAAACGAATCGTGCGCTTATTATCCCGCAAAAAAATGCTGAAGAAGCGGCGTTAATTTCCGGGCTGACGATTTATGCGGCGAATCATCTCACCGATGTCTTTGCACATTTAACCAAGAAAAAACCTTTAGCGCCCATTGAGCTCTCTTTTCCTGCTGAAAAATACACGTCAACGCTCGACATGAAAGATATTATCGGGCAAAAACAAGCGCGTCGTGCGCTAGAGATTTCGGCGGCAGGTGGTCATAGCTTATTAATGCAAGGACCGCCCGGCACAGGGAAAACCATGCTAGCTTCTCGACTGCCTTCTATCCTGCCGGAGATGACCGAAGAAGAGTCATTGGAAGCTGCGGCTATCGCATCGATCAGTCTTCGTGGCTTTAAAAGCAAACAATGGGCAACGCGACCTTTTCGCTCACCGCATCACAGCGCATCCAGTGTTGCTTTAGCGGGCGGAGGTAATCCGCCTCGTCCTGGGGAAATCTCGTTGGCACATCAAGGGGTATTATTCCTGGATGAATTACCTGAATTCTCAAGAGCTGTTTTAGAAACACTGAGAGAGCCTTTAGAATCCGGCGCGATCACCATCTCACGTGCCGCCATACAAACCGATTTTCCTGCAAATTTTCAATTAATCGCCGCGATGAATCCTTGCCCATGTGGCTACCTTGGCGATACGGAACAACCCTGTCAATGCAGCACGGATCAGATTCAACGATATCATCACAAAATATCCGGGCCCTTGCTGGAACGTATTGATTTACACATTCAAGTCCCGCGTATTCCGACGAGGCTTCTCACCACGCAAACCAAAGAAACGCGCAATGAAAGCAGTCACCTCATTCGTCAACGTACGAAAGCGGCTAGGGCGCGACAATTGGCGCGCGCATCAATCTATAATGCCAAGCTGAATCAGAAACAACTGCAACAATTTTGTATTTTGGATAAACTCTCTCAGAAACTCATTGAAACAGCGATCGAACGACTGCATTTATCGGCGCGCGCTTATCACAAAACATTAAAAGTGGCGCGAACGATTGCGGATCTTGATCAACAGGATGCGATTCATGCATCACATTTATCGGAGGCGTTAAGTTACCGCGCACGAAAAACAGGAAGCAGGTGATACGTTTGATTTACATCTTCGATGTAGTAGAGTGACGCAACCAAGCATTAATGCGCGCAATGTCATTCACCGTCAACGTACCTGCAGCTTGCTTCAATGTGATCAAGCTCATAACAAACTTATAACGATCTTTAGCGTGCTCACGTTCGGCTTGATACAAATCTTTTTCAACGTTTAAAACATCAATCATCGTATTGGTGCCGACTTTATAGCCTTCTTCCGTGCCTTCCAACGAGCTTCGTTGAGAAAGGACGGCTTGACGATCCGCCTTCACTTTACTGATGCCTGACACCGCACCCAAGTAGGCTTGTCGCGTTTCATTTTCAACGCTGCGATAGGTTTGCTCCATTTCGCTGCTGGCTAATTCGTAATTCGCAATCGCTTCTCTGACTTGTGAGGAAACTTCGCCGCCGCTGAAAATCGGTACGTTTAAATTAATGGCGCCTTTTAAATTGGTGGTTCTATTGGAACCGGGTCGTCCAACATTATCGGTAAAGTCATTAGTGTAAGAACCTGTAAAACCAACGTTGGGCATGTGCCCACCCGCAGCGGACATTATACTATCATGCGCTGCTAATGCTGTGTAATGTGACGCTTGTAACGTCCAGTTATAACGCTGCGCTTTCAACGCCCATCGATTAATGTTCGCCGGCACGGGTTTTACTAAAGGTAATTTACTTAACAACGCCAAATGCGCATAAAAATGTCCTGTGATCGCGCGTAAATTTTCCCGCGCATCTTGCAAGTTATTCTCAGCCGCAACATACCCTGCAATCGCACTGTCATAAGCCGCTTTAGCATTGTAAACATCGGTTAATGTTTTAACGCCCACCTTGTAGCTTTCTTCCGCTTGAACGTATTGTCGATAAAACGCTTTCTTTTCCGCGCCTGTGTAGCGCAATGTGTCTCGCGCACTTAAAACATCGAAATACGCCTGCGATGTGCGTTGAATTAACGCTTGCACTGCCGCAGTATACGTCGCATAAGCGGCTTTAACCGTATAACGAGCAGAAGCAACATTCATCCAGTTGGTGAAATTAAAAATGCTTTGCGTGACATCCACACTGAAACCTAAGCTTTTTTGATTGTTGTGTTGATCCAGTCGGCCGGGGATCGTACCATTCAAAATATTGTTCCCGCGAACCGTTTGCTTGTGGTATTGCCCTGTCCCTTGAAAATTAATTTGAGGTAACAACTGAGCCACACTTTGCGGTACTTGTTCTGCAGACACTTGTCGGCTTGCGAGTGCTTGTTTAAATTGCGGATCGTTTTTCAATGCATCCTTATACACTTGCAATAAGTTCGTTGCATGCGCCGTCGTCAAAGCGGCCATCGCCAACAACGCACTGATTCCCAGGATTATTTTCTTCATCTTGTCACCTTTCAAAACGTAAACTCTTCAATGTCTTTAATATTTTGCAAACGAGGCATGTCGGTTTCATAAAGCGGCGCTTGCTGCCACTGATCTTTGGCTGTCTTTGTCATTAATGTTGCAGTCATGGCGGGCGCATCACCTAAAATGGCAAAAATCCGACCGTCAATATTCAATTGCTTGCCAAAGGCGCGAGGCAAGGTTGGCAAAGATGCGGTAACAACAATCACATCGTACGGTGCATATTCCTGCCAGCCTGACGCAGCATCACCGGTTTCCAAGGTAATATTATCAAAGGGATAATGCGCTAAATTTTCCTTCGCAAACGCAGTCATCGCTTCAGAGATATCAATGCTATAAACATGATTAGCCTCTTTGGCCAACAAAGCGGTCAAATAACCACTGCCTGTGCCAATCTCCAAAACCGTCTCTGTAGGCAAAATCTCAAGCGCCTGGACAATGCGTCCGGCTTCTTTGGGCGATAGCATCCACTCATCAGAGCCCAAAGGAATCCGCGTATCCGCATAAGCAAAGTCTTGATAACCCTCAGGCACAAAGTCTTCCCGAGACAAAGCATCCATCGCGCTCAATGTTTCAGCATCCAGCACGCCCCAGGCTTCTACCTGTTGCTTGATCATATTACGTCGTTCTGTGTTGTTCTTCATAAATCGTCTATTTTGTCGTCAGATTTAGATAGAGTAACCCGGAGCACCTCATTAATCAATAACTCACAGTCATACTCAACTGAAAAAAGACTTATTCCACCGAAAACACCAAACCATCATCAATCTTCAGCATTTCAGACTGGAATATGTCAACAATCTGACCAAGCGACGCTTTATCGTCAGCCTCAAAGCGCAAGATCAAGCACGGCGTTGTGTTGGAGACACGCACCAACCCCCAACCCTCGGGAAATTCAACACGGATACCATCGATGATTTTAATCTCTGCATCACCAAAATCAGCTTCTTGCTTAAGCCGTTCTACATAGCCGAACTTTTTATCCTCATCCACGTACAGCTTGATTTCTGGGGTACTTTCACAAATCGGGAAGTGCGCAAGGGCTTCTTGCAGGCTCTGCGACTGGCGTGAAAGGATCTCCAGTAACCTAGCGCCCGTATACGCGCCATCGTCGAAACCATACCAGCGTTCTTTGAAAAACGTATGGCCGCTCATTTCACCGGCCAGTGCTGCACCTGTTTCGCGGATTGTTGCTTTAATGAAAGAGTGGCCTGTTCGAGACATGAGAGGGACGCCACCGTGTTCTTTAATCACCTTGTCTAAATAGCGCGTGCCTTTGACGTCATAAACGATCGTTGCGCCTGGTTGTCGCCCGAGCACATCTTGTGCAAAAAGCATCAAGAGTCGGTCAGGGAAAATAAGCGCTCCGTCACTGGTGATCACATAAAGCCTGTCGCCGTCACCGTCAAACGCAAAACCTAGGTCTGCCTTTTCCGCGATGACCGCCTTCATTAAATCTTGTAAATTTTCCATCTCGCTAGGATCCGGCGCGTGATTAGGGAAGGTGCCATCCAGCTCGCAATAAAGCTCAATCACTTCACAGCCCAAACGGCGGAAGAGGGTGGGGGCAATTTTTCCGGCAATACCATTACCGCAATCGATCACAATACGGTATTTTTTTTCAACACTGGTCGTGCTTGTGATTCGCTGCAAATAGCGTTCGACGATGTCTTCTTCATAATATCGCCCCTGGCCTCGCACAAAATCTTGATCGATAATACGTTGATAAAGCGCCTGGATCTCTTCGCTCGCCAAAGTGTGGCCATTGATAATCATTTTCATGCCGTTGTATTCGGCCGGATTATGGCTTGCTGTTAACATAATGCCGCTCTCGCTCGAAAGCACGTGCGTTGCATAATAAAGTACAGGACTGGGGACTTCGCCAATATCAATCACGTCACAGCCGCTGGCCATGATGCCTTCGGTCAGTTTTTTTGCCATACGTGGACTGGATAAGCGGGCATCTCGTGCTTGGATCACAGCATTAACATCACGCAAGCGCGCTTCGCTGCCATAAGCTAGACCTATCAGATAGGCCGCTTCTTCGGTAAGCGCCTTGTCTACAACGCCACGAATATCGTAGGCACGAAAGATATCTTTTGAAATGGTCATTTATTTTTCTCCTGAGCTACCAAAACCGTCGGTGCCCCGATGCGATGCGTGAAACTCCTCAACCACATCAAACTCAACTTGCAAGACCGGCACAATCACCAACTGCGCAATCCGGTCACCTGGCTGGATTATAAAGGTTTCTTCGCTGCGGTTCCAACAAGAAATCTTTAATTCACCTTGATAATCTGAATCAATCAACCCGACAAGATTCCCCAAGACAATGCCACGTTTATGCCCTAGGCCTGACCGCGGTAAAATATAGGCCGCCATGCCAGCATCTGCGATGTGGATAGCAATGCCTGTCGGAATCAATAAGGTCTGACCCGGTGCAATGCTTAAAGCCGCATCCAGACAGGCGCGTAAATCTAAACCCGCAGATCCCGGTGTGGTATAGGTTGGCAAAGGGATGGTTTTGCCGATTTTGTCATTGAGGACTTTCATTTCAATTTTATGCATTACTTCACCTTAAAGGCTAAAAACGGCCATTGTAGCGACAATTGGCTCGATATTCACTGACTTGGGTTGTTTTATGCCTGCGTTATCAAATAAAATGCGTGCTTCCTGGATCCCGCGGCTTTAGCAATGTCATCCCGCGGCTTGACCGCGGGATCCATACACGCCAAACAAGGAACCCCATGTCCATAGCCCAATGGCCCACACAAGAACGCCCCCGAGAGAAACTACTCTCACTCGGCGCAGCAGCACTCTCAGAAGCTGAGCTACTTGCGATCTTTATACGCACCGGCCTACCTGGAAAATCCGCCATCGATCTCGCCAGAGATCTACTCACCCAATTCGGCAATTTAAACCAGCTCTTTTCAGCCAATAGAGACGAATTCCTAGCCATACCCGGCCTAGGCAAAGCTAAATACGCCCAGCTTCAAGCTGTCTTGGAGCTCAATCGCCGCCATTTACAAGAAAAACTGATACAAGGCGACATACTCGATTCCCCTGATGACGTACGTGCTTTTTTAATCAGCAAACTAGGACATCGACAGCGCGAAACCTTTGCCTGTCTTTTCTTAAACCACCAACATCAATTAGTTAAATACCAAGAACTGTTTTGCGGCACCCTTAATCACGCTGAAATTTACCCCAGAGAAATCGCAAAATCCGCGCTGGCGTATAATGCGAGCGCTATCATCATTGCTCACAATCATCCCTCCGGCGACGTAAAACCAAGCCAGGCAGACATCAGCATGACCCGTGAGCTCAAAATCGCGTTGGCTTTATTGGATGTGCGGATTCTTGATCATTTTGTGGTTGGGGCTAACCAAGCGTGCTCTTTGGTGGAGCTAGGTCGCTTTTGATCAAGCTCCCTTGCGCACAAAAACAAAGTACGCTATTCTTGCCCCCACCATGATAAGAATCGAGTCTGAAAACAATTATGAAAACACGCTCAGAATTCCGCGACGCATCCAAACAAATACAACAGCTAGAGGATGTCGCGCAAGAACAACCGCATACGCTAGAAAATTTATCTTATGAAATGCTTTGGACGATTCTGGATTATCTTTCTTTACCTGAACGTAGCAACATAAGGCTCACTTCAAGCCAGATGTATTTTACATATTTGAAGTTTTTTAAGATACGCTTAAATATCATTTTCCCTGGCCTTGTGACCCGCATAAACAGCCGTTTTGCACTCTCTCAGTTTACGTCACAAGATCTGGAAAAAGTAAAACTCGCATTTACAGAAAAAAAGCTCGCAGTAGAAAAAGCAAAAAATAAAGGGGAATCCCCGCCAGAATTTGATGAAGTCTTGTTTAACAAAATACAAACACTTAAACCTAATAGGAAGAAATATAAACAATTTTTTCTCTTCCCATCAGAAATTCATTTTCTTCACAGACTTTTAAAGGATTTACCAAGCTTAAAAGAAAAACTCCCGACTAAAGCGCCTTACAATCTCAACACGCATTTGCATTTATTACATCAATTATCTTTTTTGGATCAAAAATTTGACACACCAACCTCGCCCACAACCAATCAACTATCATGCGCACCCAAACTGCCGGCAAAAAAAAATGAAACAAATGAAGAGAGAAAAAATCCGCTACAAAATATAGCAGATACCTTAAGGAGTGCGAACAAGACGAAAATTAAACGGCTTCAAAAACAATACATCGCACACTTTCTCCCACTACCACCCTCAGGGAAACTCAGTTTTTCTGATCAATATCATTTCATTGTCATGCTAGCAAGCTATCAAGTGAAAGCAACAACCGCAGCGAAACTTGCACCTATGTTAAATCGCTTCTTTCGAATAGAAGACAAAGGAAGGGAAATCACTCAATATAACTGCGCCAACAAACTAGCAAACCTTCAACACATTAAGCTTTTTTCGTTATTTGCTTTTATCGCACGCTCAAAAAACAGAGGATACTCTATAACCGGGGATGACTTTGATTTAATCTTAAAAAATAGCGCGGCTTTTAACCCTAAGCAAACCAACTGGTCTCTCGACGAAATAGGCAGCGTCTCGACACTTCGAGATATCAACGCAATCTGGATAAGCCGACACACGTTCAACGGCGTCCCTCTTTCCAACTTCGCTTGCGTCTACCCCCATATCAAAGAAATACTCGCATACAACCATAAAAGTAGATCAACCATCAAGGACCTAACAACAAGCCTACGCGCAAAAAACTGGCTACACCAGTTTCCTGCCGCCATCCTTTTACTCCATCGAAGCCTGAACAAAGGCAGAACACTTATAGAGAGCCAAAATACGATTATAGCTATATTTGATGCCATCCAAACCAAATCTCTTTACAAAAGAATCATTAATGGTTCTTCCTCGCTGTTAAAATATGAATCATCATTATGGCCATTTTTACTGAATTTTATTCATAAGGATGCAATATTAACATTATTTAAGACATTTAAATACACAGGCTTCAGCAGCCTCCTTAGCTTCTTCAACAGATTTGAACATCAAATAAATGCGTTGAATCCTAAAGAATTATCATCCTTTCTAACAAACATAAAAGCAGTCAAAACCATCCGAATGGACTACAATGACAGAAAGCCCACTTTATTAGATCTGCTATGTAGCAATCAAATTCTCCCAGACAACATGATCGAAACCTTCACACAAAAAAGCCTGTTACAAAACATCGACATTGACAACCGCGATTATATTAACTCTGAGATAATCTCCAATCTCGCTATTATGCTATTATACCCAGAAAATATCGATTCAAAAAATATCCTCTACGCCAACAAGAGAGGCATCATAGCTGCCAAAGATCTTTTTTCTTCAAAAAACCCACAGAATTCATCCAGCATATACTTGGCTACCGTATTAAAATTTAGTTTCGAAGCTATTTCATTAGGCCCCTACTGCTTTAGCGCTCCCTTTTTTCAATACCTGCAGTCAATTAGACTTCTACCATTAGATAAGAAAGCAGCGAACAACCTGATGTCAGCTTATACATTAATCACAAAATCTACAAAAGAAAACAAAACTCAAGGGCTGACTTTATGTGACTTTTTCACCCCTCAACACTATCAAAAACTATCAAAGCAAGGCATTATTTTAAGTACAGAGTATGTTGGTGTATTTCAGAATTATCGCAAGCTGACTGATGCTTACACCCTCAACTTCCCCAAGAAACCATCTTTGGGCCCCGGTGAGATACAAACACTAGTACTCACGTTATACAGATCTAGCGTGCTCAGTGAAGCTGACGCTTCGCGACCTTATAAAAACATGCCTCGTGCAAAATTTATAAAGCGGTTTTTTTCCTACCTTAAAGCACACACCGGCGATTGCACAAAGCTTACATCACTCTTTGAGATGCTGCTCAATAAAAAGCCACAAAACATCGTAGAACTAATCAAGCAACCATTATGTTTGAGATCCGTACTTAACGTTCATCCACGAGACCAGGAAATCAGCAATAGCTCTGACACCAAGAATCCAAGACCGGCAAAGAAACAGAGAACGCGACACTCATGGAATATCACATCATCTCGGCCATTCCTTGACGGCATCAACGGCTCATCATCAACGTCGTCTCAACCGCAACAACCCACCCTCAACCAAGGAATACAACGAAGGCACAACCACTAAGGTCAGCAACGTCGACGACACCATCCCACCAATAATCACTAGCGCCAAGGCTTGATGCGAAGCACTGCCCGCACCGATCGCCAAGGCTGATGGTAGCATTGCAAAGATAATAGCGAGGGAGGTCATAATGACTGGGCGCATTCTTGTAGGGCACGCTTTTAACAGCGCCTCTTTGATAGATTCTCCTTGTGCGCGGTGTTGATTGGTAAGATCGACCAACAAAATAGAATTTTTAGCAACCAAACCCATCAGTAATAAAACGCCTATCATGGAATAAATGTTTAATGTTTGTCCCGTGACCCACAATGTCAGCAAACCACCAATCATCGCCAAAGGCTGCGCCACAAGCACAATCAATGGCTGTATAAACGAATTAAACTGGCTCGCCAGCACCATGTACATCAACACAATAATCAATAGGAAAGCAAAACCTAAATCTCTCACCGTGTTTTGAAAGGAGGAAGCATTGCCCGTGATCTCAACGCGATAACCTTTAGGCAAGGTATTCGCTGCTATGCGCTTAATCAAGGGGATAGATTGACTGAGCGACACGGTGGGGGAAGTTGAAAAGCTGACGGAATAAAGCAAGTTGCGGCGATTAATATTGACAGGGCTCGCAGTTGCCTGAAGCGATGCGATGGTATCAAGCCGAATCAATGCATTTTTTTCATTGCGCAAATAAATATTACTGATTTGCTGAGGTTGTGTGAAGTCACCTTTTTTTGCTTGTAGCACCACTTCATAACGTTGATTACCATCTTTTTTATTAAACTTGGCAACACTAACGCCGCCACCAAGGATCGACAACGCATTGGCAACATCACGCGGGCTAATACCCATGCTGCTTGCTAAATTACGATCGATCATGGTTTGATAGGTCGGCTGGTGCATCGCCAAATGAAGATAGACCGAACCCAGCTCTTTATGACGAAGCAAGGCTTTTAACAAGCGTTTCGCCGCTTTCGCTGTATCGGCATCGTTATGCCCCAACAGCGAAAAGTTAACCGATGTCGCACCAGCGGCGCCACCACCTTCGCCACTCACAAAAATACGCGCGCCAGACACCGACCTTAGTTGCGTAGTCAACAGTGACATCAGCTTTGCTTGCTTGATGACTTGTTGTTTTTGCGGTACCAATCGCACGGTAATGTTCGCGCTATTAGCTGGGCCTATTGAGGTGAAATAGCTTTCGACTTCGGGGTATTTTTGTAACATAGTCTCGACTTTTGTCGCCCGGTTTTTTGTGTATTGTACGCTTGAACCTTGTGGTGTTTGCAAAGTAATCGATAGCTGTCGATTATCGCGTTGTTGCGGCATAAAGGCTTTATGAATCACCATAAAAACAGGCACACTAGCCAGCACCGCAAGCAAGGCGCACAGCACTATCACCCAACGAAAACGCAAGGCAAAATGCAATACGGCTTTATAGATCGTATCAATCCAAACAAAACCTCGCTCTAAAACACGGTACAAGCCGCTGCTTGGTTTTTCGAAATTTAAAAACTGAGAACACAACATCGGTGTCAACGTCAGCGAAACAAACAAAGAAATCAGCACGCCCACTGTCACAACCACCGCGAAGGAGCGGAAGAACAAACCTACAATGCCGCCCATAAAAATTACAGGAATAAAAATAGAAATCAGCGTTAGCGAAGATGCAATGACTGCAAATACGACTTGCTTTGATCCTATCATCGCCGCATCCATCCGACTTCGGTGCTCTAGCTGCCCATGCCTAAAAATATTTTCCAGCATCACTATCGAGTCATCAACAACAACACCCACCAGCAAAATAATACCTAGCAAGGTGACAATATTAAACGTGTAACCAAAAAAATAAATCGTCGCCACAACACCCAACAAAGAAACAGGAATCGCCGAGACCACAATAAACGTAGAACGAAAACTTCGAAGAAAAAGAAAAATCACCAAACCTGCTGCCAGAATACTGAGCCATGCATCCGCCTCTAGCGAGCGAACAATGTCTTTAATATAAGTGGATTCGTTAAAAATGATTTTCGCATGTACTCCACCTGGCAGCATAGGCTTAACCTCATCATTCAAACGCTGCTTGGCTGCGCTTGCAAGCGCCACAGTGTTGGCCGAGCTTTTTTTAATGACGCTTAAACCAATGGTGGCTTTACCCTGATAAAGCGCAACCTGCTGTTGATTTTCAATACCAAGACTCACGGTGGCAATATCCTTTAAATAGATAGGCGCTTTACCACGATATACCACAATCAAATTTTTCAATTGATCTAGGTCGTGAAACTCTAAATTTAAATTAAGCACATATTGTCGTTTGCCAGAAATAATATAACCACCGGGTTCATTAATATGCTGAGAACCAAAGGCGCTTTGTACTTCTGATGGTGTGATTTTCATCGCTGCCATCTTCGCCAAATTCAAATGAACATTAACCGCTTGCGCGCCCGCACCCAGAATATTGACTTGCCCCACGCCCTGAAGATTCTGAAATTTCGGTAACAAAATATTGCGCGCAATATCATCTAATTGCGCCAGCGTTCGGTCGCCATAAAGAGCAACCAGCAACACCGGTGTCGCACCCTCCGATGCTTTGCTTATGACCGGCGCCTGAGCACTCGACGGAAGCTCGCCCCGCACTTGATTCATTTTGCTTTGAACTTCATTGAAGGTAGCATTCATATCCGTGCCGAGCTTAAATTGCATTTGCACGGAAGACTGGCCTTGGGTCGAGCTTGACGTGAGCGTTTGTACACCTGCAATGGTATTCACGACTTGCTCAATGGGTTTTGTGACCGTTTCGTTCACCAGCCGAGGTGACCCGCCGGGTAATGCTGTTGAAATGGAAATCACAGGGAAAGTAATATTGGGCGTTTCTTGGATGCCAATATTAAAATAGCTAATGACGCCAAAGATCACTAGCAACAAACTCAACATCACCGCCATAACCGGTCGACGAATAGAAAGCGCCGGTAAATTCATGAGTTAGCTTCCTGTATTTTGACCAGCGAGTTATCACCCAAGTAATGCGACCCATCAACCACAACAACGTCGCCCACCTTCAAACCGCTCGTAATAGCAATATTACCATCCCCTTGATAACCTACCGTCACAGGTCGTGCCTTCGCGCGATTTTTTTCAACAACAAATACCACCATACCTTGAGGGCGCAGCACAACACTTTGCTCTGGCACGGTAATCGCTTTTAAAACATTGCTAGCAAAAACATGCGCATGCACACTCGAGCCCACTCGCCATCCATGCTGATTCTCAATATCAACCACGACATCGATGGAACGATTGCTCGGGTTAATTGCTGGCGAGATGGAAGAAACAACCGCAGAAACTTTTTCTTTTGGATTCATTGGAGACGTCAATAGCACGCGCTGACCCTGTTTTAATTTCGACACCTTGTTCTCAGAGAAAGGCAAATGTGCCTTTAACTTATCATGATTGACCAGCTTGACCAGTTGGCCACCTGGGCTGATCACATCACCCAATGAAACATCAATCTTTTGAACAAAACCCTGGATAGGCGACAATACATCCGTTTGCGCCAAGCGATATTGAGCGTTGTACAACGTGTAATTCGCCACATCTAAATTAGCTCGCGCCACCTTTAAATTTGCTACGGCTTCATCGAAGGCGCTTTTCGACACGATCCCCCGCTTAGAAAGTAACGTTTTTCGATGAAGGCTTTGTTTTCTTTCCTCAAAAACTGCTTTGCTTTGCAAGTATTTCGCTTCCGCTTGATTCAAGGCGATGGTTTCCCGCTCTTTGCTAAGGACCACCAAGGTCTGCCCTTGCTCAACCGCCTGACCCTCATGAACGAGAATTTTTCGAACGTGTCCCGCCACTTGAGAACGAACAATGGGCTCCTTACGACTGGAAAGCGTGCCCACGGATTGATATTTTATATCAACATCTTCTTTTTTTGCCGTGATCACTGTTACGGGTATGGCAATCTCTGCCGTCTTATCCTGATGCGCTTGAGCGCTAGATTGGCTTTTCCCGCCGAGCTTACATGACGCAAGCCACAGCGGCGCACTCGCCAAACAAAGTACGAAAATAGACGTCATTAATTTTTTCATTCTTTTCCCTAAGAAACATGTCACTTAAAAATCACCCCGGCCAAACGCGGATAATACCAAAAATACCCGCAGACAAAAGTTGTGATTGACCATCGGTATCACTTGCAAAATAATAGCCTGGGTATTTTGCAATCAGCGATGCATCAAGGCCCAGTACTGTGAATTTAGCATCGTGCGCTTTTAATACAGGAACCCCCGCAGCATTCAGCGCGCTTTGTTGTTCCGCAGATAAATCACCGCTCGATAACACCAACGCCGGTATCATCCCCGATTTCAATAGCGGAAGAAACGGTTGCACATTAGAGACCGGATTTTCTGCGAAATCTAACACAAGCGGAAGCAAGCGCTGTTTAAGCGAGACGGCAACACCCAACATCATCGCGTTACTCAACTGCCCTCCGCGAACAATAAGCTTAGCAATGGCTGTATTCCCCGCCATGTTCGCAATCCAATCGCCATGCTTGGCAAAACTAATATGATTAAACCCAACCACCAACGTATTCATGCTCGAATAATGCGAGAGGCCCGTGACCACAGGAAGCAAACCCGCATCGCTCATATTGCCCGACGCTAAAAACAACGACAACTTAGGCGCCGCTTGAATCAAACGAACAACGGCTTTACCTGCTGCCGCAGTAAAACTCGCGGCATGCGCCACGCTGAGTTCAAGACGCTTTAAACCATGTTGTGAGGTTGCTGCGCGCATAACGCTGGCAATCACCGAGCCATCAACAGGCTTTGAAAACACCGGATAAAATTTAAAAAGTCGCCCAGGATGCGCTGGAAGCCACTGCGTTAACAAAGGCATATTTTTTTGTGTGACTTCACCACCCAAAACAGAAAGCTTGGGACTTTTTGCATAAAGATGCAATAACGGCTTACTTAGTTCAAATCCTCGAAAAATACCACCCACATACTGGGGACTCTGGCTAATCATGCTAGCAATAAACGAGGTTGGATTATAATGCTTACCATCAAGGTTCGTAATCAGCACATGCGTTAATGCTCTCGCATTTTGCTGCATAGCATCCATTTTCTCTTGATTCAGATGCGTCAGATTTAACACCTGAACTTGTGACAATGCATTGCTTTCATTCAAAATCGTCCACAGCCGGGCGCAATGGGCGTCACTAATAAGGCTGGTATCAATGTAAACGTATTTAGGGTGGATATTTGCCATCTGCAAATAAATGGCTACCGCTCTCACTAACTTCCAGGCGTCATTTTGACTAACAATGCTCGGCGGAATATTGCCGGCACCTAGATACAGATAATCACCTTGCACATAGCGACTAAGTTGAATATTACCTGCGCCCAGGTAAGGCGTAGAAGGTAGCACCGTAGGTGCCGCTTGTACCGTCGGTAACAGACAAAGCATGATGAGCAAACACATCATAAAAAAAGCTTTGATCGCTGGCATGTCCTTATTCCTCGGTATCTTGAACCCGCAGGCTACGAACTGCTATTCTGGCATAGATTGCCATCATTGGAAATGCTTGTTTTTAAACGATCATTCCACCAAGAGGTTAACAATCAAGTGTCGCCCCGAGCCCCCAATGCCCGTATTTGTCACATGCAAGCCTTCGGGTTGCTGGTCGTGCATCACATGCTTTTTATCTTTTCCAAACATAATCTGATGTTGCGTCAATCGATAATGAAGGTTGTTCGCTTTAATCCGGCCGACCAATTTCGCGGCATCTTGACAGCCGCTCATCTGTACCAAGTTCACACGTTGGCGCACCGCAGCAGGAATCATCTTACTGGCCATATCATGACTCATTCTATCTTTGATGCTTGAAAAATAATGCAGAGACTTTGTGCGATGCTTCAAGCTCTGATTCATTGCCTGGTAGTGCGCTTTATCTAGCCCGTCATCCTGAATGCTCACACCACGCAAATAGTTATTGGCGATGAGTCGCCCCAAGCCGCGAGGAGAAAGCGTAGCCTCGCTTGAAGTATTAGAGAGCACTAAATAAAAAGGCTTGTTCGAATAGTGACTCAAGTTATCGACAATTTTTTTGAGCGTCTTTTGTTTCACGACGCCCGACAATGATAAATAAATATTGCGCAAATGCGGACTCTGATTAATCAACTGATTGTATTTCGCTACAAAGCCCTTTGCTAAAACAAACTTCGGGGCAATACTCAAAGAAAACGCCGTCAAATGATCCGCCTGTGTCTTTTTCAGCACATCGAGAAGCTTTACCTGTACAGCCGCTTGAATCTTGCCCGCAAGCATCAAGTCAACACGCTGAAATCGCCTATCTTGTTGTATTAATTCAGAAAACCAACGAACTTGCTGGTCATTTTTCAACGTTAATCCAACAGCCACCATCTCAGGCGACGCTTTCATTTGTTGCATCACAGACTGGAAATTTGGGTCATTCATGGAGGTGCCATTAAAATACACCGCTTTTAACTGCCCACGCTGATTAGCCTGCTTTAACACCAGCGCAGGATGCGTCATCTTATTGTTTTGCAACACCAACACCTTCAGGTCAGGCATGCTCCTAAACCCTCGCATCAATGCCTGAGCCCCTCGCAAATCAATCGTTGTCTCACTGATCCCCAACAAATACAGCTTACTGGGCTGAAGCTGCCGAATACCCGCCAGCACGGAAGCATAACCCGTTGAATGAAAAGGGATTTTTTTCATCATCACCCCAAACTGCGGTGCATTGTCCAAAGCCTTTTGTGTTTTAGCCTGATTGAGAATCCACGCCATTTCTTGATACTGACTTAACCAATAACGCCCGGGCAATGATCGCTGACTGAAAATAAACAGATCACCTTTAACGTATTGTTTTAATGACATTTTTGAGTTGGCTTTCAGCAATCCTTGCGTGTCGGAAACCTCAAATTTGAAGGCCTGAACACCGGTCACCCAAAAGACCGTCGCACCTAACATAATCAATAATAAGTAACATCGGATTATTCTTCGCATTATTCACCTTTTGGTCGCTCCGCTCATGATTATACTAATTATAACCACAATGGCGATTTTTGCTTGGTTTTTATGCTTTTTAACCCGACAAGAGACAAAAAAAATCAGAAAAAACCGACAGACCTAACCCCAACCTTATAGTGCGAAATCAACAATAAAACCACCGTCTTCACCAAAATAGTCCCCGCCGCCGCAATGGCCGTACCGACAATACCATACAACAGCGTAAGCACAACGGCGGTCACTGTGATCATGATAAGCTCGCCTATCGAAAGATAAATCATCCACATCTCGTTCCCTGAGTACGCAATAACGGCCGCCGCGGGTCGACTGAAGCCGCCTAGCAAATAGCCCACAACTAAAATAATGAACGCCCACTGACTCACGGCATTGTAATAGGTCGGCCCAAAAGCGCCAATGATGGGTCGCGAAAACACGATAGCGAGCGTGCCGAGCAATAACGTTAGCAGTAAATTGATGATATTCACTTGATTAATCTTACCTTGCAAAATCTCTGGGGCTGTTGTTTGTGTTTTTTCAATGTGCGAGCTAATTTGCGCGGGTAACACAGAGTAAATGCTCACCGAAATAACCCATGCAAAACTCGCGAGCATAATCACAGCCGCATACTGGTCCACGCGAGCAGAGTCTGCTACCAATATTTTAGCAACCAACAAATCGACGGCCATCAAAACAAAAAATAACACTTGGTTAATGGCCAAGTGAAAAGACGTCGTCCTCCAATCGCGCACCGACGGTGTCTTCGTTCGTCGCCATGAACAAACCTTTTGGAAAATTTTACCCGGTAATAAAAAGGCAAGCAAAAGGATGGCCAGCAAACTAACGCAGCAAAACACACTAAGCGTCATTGTCCACAAGATGTCATAGTTATAAACCAGCTTTAAAACATAGGTCGTAAGCAACATGGTAAGAATGTAGAAAAAATACTTGCCCATTTGGGATACAATATTATAAAACACGATATTGTTATTACATTGTAAATAATTGCCTAACAGCAACGCAAAAGCGCCCAAAGGTGATAGAAACATCAAGTAAAACACAATGTGATAACTGCTTAATGCGCGACCATCAAAAATCTGGAGTCCTTTTAAAATACCAATGACACCCGCTAACACTAACAGAAAAATAACCGAGGCAATCAACAATACGTAAAAATTCCAACGGATATAGCTGGAGGCCTGGTCTTCGTCTTTCTGGTTAATATATTTCGATAGAAAACGCTTGGCAGCAACAGCGGAGCCCAGCGGCAACAATGCAGAAAACAACACAAACATTTTGAGCCCAACCGAGAAGCTTCCATAACTTCCAGCAGGTAAAACGTGTGTCAGCAAAACATTAAACACATACTTTGCAAAAAAGGCGAGAATCGCAATAAGAATAAGGACGACACTCAAAAAATAGGCTTTTTTCTTCGCGTGCGCGTTTGACACAATGTTGTGACCATGTGTATTAAATGACAATAGCATCATTGTACGTCAAGAAACGGCGATTGCATAATTTCATGGATAATTTGATCACTGGATTAAATATGATAGGATCTCAGATTAGGTATCAAAAAAGAGGGCTATTGGACGTTGAAGAAAATATGCTTCATTCTGTTCTGTCTTTACCTGTCAACACAAGCCATGGCTAGCCTAACTGTGCTCACGATCAATGACACAAAAGCCACACCCGCGCAACTACGAAAGACTTTAGGCCTCATTTCACCCAAGCAATGGCAACAAATCCACACGATCAGCATCGACGTACAAACCGCCAATAAACGCTACAACACGCTCAGAGGCTTTTTCATGAAGGCCAGCAATTTAGAAATATTGCGTATCACGCCGGCGGGCAAACCCTCGATGGCTTTGCGCATTGATCCCACCTACATCGTTAACGGGAAAGATGCATTCTTTAAACATTTTGTCGGCTATGACATCAACGTTCCTATCTCAAACACCGGCTTTACCAAATTTCTCAGCGAATTTGAAATCAACCGTCAGCTTTCCAAAAGCCGCTTTGCCGTCGACAATGAAACTCAAGCGCAACTTACGACGCACTGGAAACCTAAGCAGACATTTAAACAATTTCATTTTGCCATCAACCTCAAGAAGGTTAGCCCGCAAAGCGCCATCAATATCTTTGCCAGACTAAAAAACATACATCACGCCCCTCATTCCGCCATCAGCATCGCTCTCATCAATACAAACAATCTCTCGGCGCACGAGAGAGCACTCGTGGAGAGCTCTGCACACTCTTATATTAAAACCCTAAAAAACAATAGGTTAAATGCATTCCAAGTCTCTAGCTTTGACTGGCAACGCAATAATTTAGAGCGCCTAACGCCCGCCGGCTCACAAAGCAAGAAGCTTGATCCAGACAATACATGGCGCGCATTTTCTGAAATCTCCTCTGAAAAGCCAAGCAATGAAGATCAAACGATCAGCCATCCTTTTCAAAACGCCCCCTCCGAACCTGCTCAAAATCTCTACCATGAAGGTCTTTGAGCTAAATTCCGGCTAAACCAGAAGAATGTGGTTGATCTTTCCATACCTGGCTGGTATAAAGGGAGCCTTTTTGGGGCAAATGAAATAAATATGCGCCCGACTGATAGTAGAAACTCTGGAGAATAACGATGTCTAAGGTATGTGAAGTCACCGGCAAACGGCCGATGGCAGGTAACAATGTATCTCATGCAAAAAATAGAACGCGACGTAGATTTGAGCCAAATTTGCACTATCGCCGTTTTCGCGTCCCCGGCCAAAGCCAGGTAGTGAAATTACGCGTCAGCAATCATGGTCTGCGCATTATTGACAAAAAAGGTATTGAAGCCGTATTAGCTGATATCGAAGCTCGTAAAAAAAGCGATAAATAGAGGAATTCATCATGGCATCAGGTCGCGATAAAATTAGAATGGTTTCTACCGGCTTAAAAAAAGACGGCAAGAGAACAGGTTATTTCAAAACCACCACAAAAAACAAACGTAACATGACAGGCAAGTTCAAAAAGAAATATTTTGACCCACGCGCCTGGAATGAAAAAGCAGACCGCTTTGGCATGCATGTTGAGTTTGTTGAAGACAAAATCAAGTAACACTCATCCTGTCATCCCGCGACTTGATCGCGGGATCCATTACACCGCACTCATTGCAAACCCACACCGGCACGATATCGCCAGCAGGAAGCAATAACTCAACTACAAATTTGCGACTAAAAATGGTTGCACTTAACGTGATTCTTATCTATACTAACACCCAAGCATAGGCAAAAAAGAAGCTGTAACACAATGGGACAAATGGATAAACTGAGGGAACGCTTTCTTTCAGCGCCTACGGACTTTACATGGAAGGAACTGGTCAAGCTTATGATCGGACTAGGTTATAGAGAGTCTCAGTCAGGTAAAACTAGCGGTTCGCGAGCATGATTCATCCACGCAAAACATGAACCCATCGCATTGCACAAGCCGCATCCGAGACCCACTCTAAAACGCTATCAAGTGAAACAGCTTTTGCAAGCACTAAAGGGGAGAGAGCAACTATGAAAGATATGATGCAGCATAAAGGTTATTACGGCTCCGTTCATTTTGACCCTGATGAACCCGTTATTTACGGTAAGCTCGAATTCATTAAAGCACTAATTTCGTATGAGGCTAATGATGCGGAAGGTATCAAACAAGCATTTCAAGGAGCCGTTGAGGACTACTTAGACATCTGCAAAAAAGAAGATCGCACACCAGAGAAACCCTTCAAAGGTTCATTTAACATTAGAGCAGGACATAAATTACACGAAAAAATTGCGCTGGCGGCACAGCGAGAAAACCTAAGCATCAATAAATTTATTTGCGCGATATTGGAAAAAGCATGCCACCAAAAAAAATCCGCGCGCCACAGATGAAACGATGATATCCCGTGACCCATCCGGTCATCCCGTGACCCATCCGGTCATCCCGCGACTCACCCTGTCATCCCGCGACTTGATCGCGGGATCCATTGTCAGCTAGTTACTCCACCTCTTCCTTAAACCCACATCCCTCCTGCGGGCACAGCTTCTCTTTGCCAAATTTCTTAGTAACCTTCAAGGTCAAAATCGGCCACTCACACTGAGGGCACGGCTCACTTAAAGGTTCGTTCCAGAGTGCGTATTTACATTTGGGATATTCGGAACACGAATAGAAAATCTTTCCGCGACGTGATTTTCTTTTTAGCAAGCTGCCTTTGTTACACTTAGGGCATGGAATCTCTGTGTCTTCTGGCTTGTTTAAGGATTCAATAAAGCGACAATCAGGGTACCCGCTGCAACCAATAAACTTACCGTAAGGTCCTTGCTTATAAATAAGTGGGGATTCACATTTCGGACAGGTTCGACCTTCCACCAGCTCAGGCTCGGCTTGGCCTGATGAACCGTCCAGGTTTCTTGTGTAATCACAATCAGGAAAGGTTGTGCAACCGATGAAACGACCACTTCGACCCAAACGAATAGACAACGGGCTTTGACACTTCGGACATTTTTCGTCAATGACCTCTTGGGTCACGTCTTTTCTTGAAACCTCTTTATCAATCTTGGCAATTTGCCCCGCGAACGGATGCCAAAATGCATCAAGTACGGGTATCCACTGTTTTTCTCCACGCGCAACAGCATCGAGCGTATCTTCTAAACCGGCAGTAAAACCATAATCAACGTACTGCGTAAAATGATTCGTTAAAAACTTGCTGACCACGCGACCCACATCTGTGGGATGAAAACGTTTTTTCTCTAACCGCACATACTCACGGTTTTGCAGCGTTGAAATAATGCTGGCGTACGTTGAAGGTCGGCCAATACCAAATTCTTCCAACGTTTTAATCAAGCTGGCTTCACCGAAGCGAGGAGGAGGCTCAGTGAAATGTTGATGGCCTTGAATCTCTAGCAGCTCAAGCACCTCGCCTTTTTCTAATGGTGGCAAAAGCTTGCTGTCTTCTTTTTGCTTTTGATCATCAGTATCTTCTTGATAAACCGCCATAAAGCCTGGCTTCGCAATCGTTGATCCATTCGCGCGGAAACGGTCATCAATGCCGCACGATAAATCCACGGCCACCGTATCAATCAACGCATGAATCATCTGACACGCCACCGTACGCTTCCAGATAAGCTCATACAAACGCTCTTGATCCGATTCAAGTTGGCCTTTTAAGCTTTTTGGTGTCGTATGCACCGAGGTAGGGCGCACCGCTTCATGCGCTTCTTGGGCATTTTTAGATTTGGTTTTAAATTCTCTGACCTCGTCAGGCACATTCTCTTTACCGTACGCTTCTTGAATATAGGCACGCAGATCATCGATCGCTTCTTGCGCTAAATGCACGGAATCGGTTCGCATATAAGTAATGAACCCAGCCTCATAGAGCCTTTGCGCATTCATCATCGTACGCTTCGCAGAGAATCCGAGTTTTCTCGCCGCTTCTTGTTGAAGCGTTGACGTAATAAACGGCGCTGTTGGATGTCGCTTGCGTTGCTTCTTCTCAACCTTCGTCACGATTATTTTGCCCTTGGCTGCTTTTAACAATGCATCCGTGATCGAAGTCGCGTGATCTTCTTTCGTAACCGTAAATTGTTCCAGTTTTTCTTGGTTATACTCAACCAGTCTTGCAGGAAACAGCTGCCCATCTTTCTTCTGACTGGAAAGAATCGTCCAGTATTCTTTGGCTTCAAATTTTTCTATCTCATCTTCTCGCTCACAGATCAGGCGCAAAGCCGGACTCTGCACACGACCTGCCGACAAGCCTCGACGAATCTTGCGCCACAATAAAGGCGACAAGGTAAAGCCCACCAAATAATCCAACGCTCGACGCGCTTGTTGCGCATTGACAAGATCCATGGCAATTTCTCTAGGATTCTCCACCGCTTTCTTAATGGCCGTTTTGGTGATCTCATTAAAAACGATGCGCTTCACTTCTTTGTTTTTTAATTTTTTACTTTCTTTCAGTAATTCATACAAGTGCCATGCAATGGCCTCACCCTCGCGATCAGGATCAGGCGCAAGGTACAAGACCTCTGCCTTCTTGAGCGCTTTTTTAATCGCGTCAACGTGCTTGGCATTTCGCTCGATCGCCTCATAAATCATCGCAAACTGATTCTCAGGGTCAACGGCGCCCACCTTTGGCTTCAAGTCACGCACATGTCCATAAGATGCCATCACCTCAAAACCTGGGCCCAGGTATTTCTTGATGGTTTTCGCTTTCGCGGGAGATTCTACTATAACTAAATTTTTACTCATCGTTATTCCGTTGATTAATGCTCTGCATCGTAATTACCAAAAAGAATTAATTCTTCCAGTACCGTTAATTGTTCGGTTCTCTGTGCTTGACTAAACAAGACCATCAAACCCACCCACTTGATTTCAGGAACACCGACACGAGGCTCATTCAAGGCCATCACGCGGTCAATAATCAATTCACGACTGACGGGGTCGATCACGTCAGAACGCTCGAGAAACAACAGAAAGCTGCGCGCTTCCACGTTGATCTTATTCTTTTCATACTCCGTAAAAATACGAAAAGCCTGCTTGCTTAAAAACGCTTCTGCCTGGCAAAAATAATCTTGAATTTTACTCAGCTCAGTAAACCAACCCAACGCACCATCAATCTCTTTGACCTGAAAGCCCGCTTTCAACATTTCAGTCACAATGGTTTTATTGTCTTTATCCGGCGATTCAACCTTATGTGTTTCCAAATAGGTTTCAAACACATACATTAAAACGTCTAGCTGTGGTTCGTTGTTCATACTTTTCTCATTTTATCCGAATATAGCCACCCGGCACAGTTTTCACTCGATGACGCAATTCTAATCGCAACAGCGCCTCTAAAACAAGCCCTGCGTTCCATTGAGTGCGAGAAATAATGGTATCTACCGAATTTATCTCGAAACCAAGTGCCTTTAATACCACTTCATCTTGTTCATGCTCGCCAAGAAAATCAAGCTTTTCTTGATAAGGTGCCAACAACGGTGGCCGCTCATGCGCGCGAGCCCATTCTAGCATACCAGGCAATTCCGAACAAATATCACCCACCGTTTGCACCAACGCTGCGCCACGCCGGATCAGCTCATGACATCCTCGCGATTGCTGATTGTGAATCGAACCCGGCAAAGCAAAGACTTCCCGCCCTTGCTCCATGGCACAACGCGCCGTAATTAACGAACCGCTCTTCACGGCCGCCTCAACGACCAGCACACCATAACTTAATCCACTGATAATCCGATTCCTTCGAGGAAAGTTCTCTGGTCGCGGCTGCATCGCTAACGGAAACTCTGACACTAACGCACCTTTTTGAGCAATTTCACCCGCCAGACCTCGATGAACACGCGGATAAATATGCCCCATACCCGCACCAAGCACAGCAATGGTCTTACCTCCTCCAAGCGCACCTCGATGCGCTGCACCATCAACCCCCAGCGCCATGCCACTGGTAACAATAAACCCACTCTCAACAAGCTCACGCGCAAACAACGCCGCATTTTCAAGCCCCACAGGGCTAGGCTTGCGAGACCCCACGATCGCCAACTGCGGCATCGACAGGCTCTCAAGCTCGCCTTTAACATAAAGCAACGATGGTGGGCGTGCGATTTCTTTTAAAAGGGCGGGATAGTGTTCGTTATCGTAGGTGATAATGTGCTGATCGCTGACTTCTGCCCATCGTAAAGTGGGCGTAATACGCAAGAAATCAAACGACTTGATAGCTCGCGCTTGTTTTTCGGTCAGCCCGATCTGTCGTAGTGCCTCATAGGAGCGTTTAAATGCACCATGTGCTGAGCAGCCCGCTTTTGATAATTTTTCTATTTGCCGCTGGGTGTTGATGCCGCATTCGTGTAGTGCTAAATGGTCTTTCATTGGGAACCTGATTTTCTTAGTCAAACGGAAACCATAGTGGAAATCAAGAGAAGAGGCTAAGGCATCATAAGATTATCGTTATTTTGTATCATCATTTTGCATATCAGCCTAAAATAATCGATTGATGCCCATCAAACGAGCAACCCATCAATCCGCACGAAGCGTCTGAATCGGGTCAAGCTTCGAGGCTTTGTAAGCAGGGTAAAAACCGAAGAAGATACCGACCAACGCGGAGACGCTGAAACCAAGAATGGGGGGTAACCAGAACATTGTAAATGGCCAGCCTTTGACGGCGGTGATTGCGTACGAAATGAATACGCCTAAAATCACGCCGAGCAAGCCGCCGAAAAGCGAGAGCACGACGGATTCTATGAGAAACATGAGGCGGATGTCCCATGCTTTTGCGCCGATCGCTAGGCGTATGCCGATCTCGCGCTTTCTTTCGGTCACCGAAACGAGCATGATATTCATCACACCGATACCGCCGACCAGCAATGAAATGGAGCCGATAAAGGCTAAAAATAAGGTTAGAATATTTTGTTGTTTTACCAAGCTTGCGATAATGGCTTTGGCGCTTTGAAAATAATATTGCATGCCTTTCGTTTGCTCATTGAAATATTTTTTTACTTTGATCTGCAAAGCATCCGTGTCCGTATTTTTCTTCACACGAAACACGATGGAGTTAATCGCTGCATACTTGCTTAATAATTTTGTTGTCCTCAGGGGCACCATAATAGAACTATTCAGATCGGCATAAAGAAACGCATTAGGCGTCCATTTTTGTATGACGCCGATGACGGTGAAAAAGTTGCCGCCTAAATCAATTTGCTGGCCGATGATGGGTTTGCCTGTTTGTTTTTTAAGGTTTTTATAGGTCGTCTGCCCAAGTACACAATAATATTCATACTGATCCAAAAAAGATACAAAGCGTCCTTGCGCCATTTTTATTTTCATCACGGGCATCATGGCAGCTGTTAATCCCACGATACCGGCGTTAAGGTTTTTGCCTTTAAACGTCACAGGCACGTAAATACTGGTGTACGGTGCAACCTTGGTAATGGACGGAGCAACCTTTTTAATGCCCAAGGCTTCTTGCAAATTAATATGCTGTTGTGACGAGCCTCCCGAGGCCTGGTTAATTTGGACGGACAATAAGTTCGTTCCCAGGGCTTTAAATTGCGATAACGCTTGGCGTGTTGCAAGCTTGCCGCCTGAAATCATCGCAACAACCGAAGCAGTGCCCACCAAAATTCCCAAAACCGCTAAAAACGTTCGCAGCTTCTGTGAAAGAAGATTCGACATCGCTTCTGAAATATGGGTTCCAATAAACATACGCTTAACCTTTCACTATTTTTCCGTCGCCTAATTCAATGATGCGCTGGCACTGCTTTCCAACAGAGGCATCATGCGTCACAATCACAATGGTTTTTTTATCGTCTTCATTTAAGCTTTTAAATAAATTCATGACTTCTTGACTGGTTTTCGAATCCAGCGCACCTGTCGGTTCATCCGCTAGAATCACATCGGGATCACCAATCAACGCTCGCGCAATCGCCACGCGTTGTTGCTGCCCACCTGACATTTGATTCGGTCGATGATGAGACAAAGAAGGAATGCCGATTTTTTCTAGCATCGCGGCACTGCGTTCGCGTGCTTCAGATCTTGAAACACCACGATACATTAATGGCATCATCACATTTTGAATGGCTGTTAATTTGGGTAATAAGAAAAAAGACTGGAAAACAAAACCAATTTTTTTGTTGCGAATCATAGAGAGTTCATCGCCTTTCAGAGTTTCAACAGGCGTTCCGCTCAACCAGTAGTTGCCCGATGTTGGCTTATCTAACACGCCAATAATATTCAGCATGGTGGACTTGCCAGAACCCGACTCGCCCATGATAGCAACCATTTCCTGTTGTCGCACCGTCAGCGAGACATGATTAAGCGCAAACAGTTCGGTGTCACCCGACTTATAAATTTTTACAATGTCTTTAAGCTCAATGACTGATGACAATTTTATCTCCTGGCTTTAAGCCGGATTCAACAATCACCGTGCTCAAGGTCGTGGTTCCCGTGACAATAGGTGTGGCTTTCTGCTTACCCTTAACAAGTAGCGTCACCATACTTTGTTGTGTTTTTGGATTTTGCGTCACCGCATTGATCGGGATGCGCATTTGCGGTTTTTCTTTGATTTTTACTTCAGCTTTAGCACTCATGCCCACCTTGATAATTTTTGCCGCTTTTTTTGAAACTTTAGGAATCACAATCCGCAAATTAAACACCGGCAAATTACCCGAGCTGGTCGCTTGGGCATCAACCTCTGAAATCAAGCCATGCAATAAAAGATCAGGAAAAGCAACACTGGTCACAGTTGCTTTCATGCCCGCCTTGACTTTGTTGATGTCAATTTCATTCACGGTGCCCTTCATCGCTAGACCCGCCAAACGTCCAATAGTCACTAACACTTGTCCCGCTTTCACAGACACACCTTGCGTTACCTTACCTGAACCGCCTGAGCCTCCACCGCCACCCTGCTTTTGAGTGGGAAACAACGCAACGCCTTCGGCGGGCGATTTGATGGTGATTTCGCCGCCTTTCTTCGAAAGCGACAACGCCTCATTAATGGATTTAATGTCAGCAATGGTTAATGAAAAAACATTAATACCCGGATCATAGTATTTCATCGCTGTTTTTAATTGATGCTGCGCTTGCAACATCGACAATTCATTCAGATAAAAACTATTTTTTGTCTGTGTATACTCATCCGTAGAAACCAGCCCTTTCGTAAAGAGAGACTTGGTGCTTTGCAGCTTCCCCTGAGAACTACTCAAGGTTTCTTTCGCTTTTAAATAACCCGACAAAGCGGATTGAAACGTATTGCGTTCTTTATCCGATTTGATCTTATACAACAACTGCCCGGCTTTAACACGCTGGCCATACCTAAAACCTTGATCAACCACTACACCCGCAATAGGGGTAATAATATTATCTTCGCGATGAGGCGTCAGGTTGCCCGCAAAAAACAAAGTTGTATAAGTTGGCAAGGATTTGACAGTAATCACTTGTATCGATTTCTTTTTGCCTTTATCACTGGAGCCATGAAAACAACCGGCCAAAGCCAGCGATAATATCGCCATCAACACGCTATAGACTATTTTCCGTATCATGTTTAATACCTCAATTTAATGTGCCAGGGCTCCAATAAGACCCCCAATTCTTGTTCGTAAGCAACGATCGCCTCTAAATAGGCAATCTGATTTTGCACCACGGTCACTTGACTGGTGTCTAGTGTTTTTTGATTGGTTAGTACTTCAAAGGTTGAGACGCGTCCTGCCAATTGCTTTTGCTGTGCAATATAAACCGTTTCTTCTTGAAGCTTTAATGCGCTTTTACTTAATGACAAACTTTTTCTGCTGGTGCCGATGGTTCTATAATCCGTGCCCACTGTTTCTATCAATTTACGCTTTGTGTCTTTTAGTGCGATGAGCGCCTTATCTAAACCGACCTCTTGCTGAATTAAAGTACTTTGATCGCTTACATTATCCACGGGGATCGACAAGTTCAATGCAACGCTTTCTGCATGATTAGAGCCGTTATACAAACTTACCAAATTACCCGTACCACCACCGCCCACATCCTCGGTCGCCGTCAAATTTAGCTTCCAATGCATCTTATCTCTGGCTTGTAACAACGCACGGTTAGATTCGCGGATAGCGATAATACCCGCCTGATAAGGGATATTATTACTTAATGCAATTTTTTCGCTGGCTTCTGCGCTACCTAAGGGCGTGCTTCCGGTAAGTTGTTTTAGCATGTCGCGAAAATTTAATCGCTTGGGCACTGTAATGGCCGCATAAGGCGGTAAACCCAAATCATTCAAAAGCGTATTGCGCGCTTGATAAATGCTGTTGTAATCATTTTCAATCGTTGCTAGTTGTTGCTCCACTTGAGCCTGTGCTTGAACAATATCACTTTTTGCCATTCTGCCTGCGGCAATTAAAGCTTTGTCGTTGGAGACTGTTTCTTTATAATTTTTCAACGATTGCTTGTCCACTTGCAACGTTTCGTAATCTTGAACCAACGCTAAGTAATCATTGATAACTTTAGCGACTATGCTGATCGCAGAATTTTTAAAATTAAGCTTATTAACCAACTCGGTATCCAGCGCATCATTAAGCGCAGCCTCAACAAAGGGTTTGCCAAAGCCTCGAATTAACGGCTGGGTTACTGATAAAACAGCGCCCGGTGTATAAACGCCATTGCTCGAAGGGTTGGTAGCACTCACACTAAACTGAGTACCGTAATGATTTTCCAAGGTCACCGTGGGTGAAACGCTGTAGGTCAATGCAAAGTCTTGCGTTTTCCCTGATGTGGTCGTGTTGTAACCCGCTGTGGCATCTAGCTGGTATCTCGGCTCGAATTGCTTTTTTGCTACGACTAGCGCAAATTTTTCTGAAATTCGTTCAATCTCATCTTGCTTGATGCCTGGGTTATTCCGCAAAGCCAACAAAATAGCATCCTTGAGCGTTACGGCAACCGCATGCGCTTCAAGCCTGCTTTGCGCCGACACCAGGGTCGGAACACTCAGCAAAATAACACATAGACTCGTGATGATTTTTTTCACACGCTACCCGCTCTTCAACATTAACATCGTGGCCAACACAATCCAGGTGGTCCACATGACATGTGCGATATACAAAAACTGTTGTCGCTTCACCATCCAATAAACGCCGCCCACCAATAGACCGACCGCAAGAGGAATTAAAAAGATACTCAATAAGGAAATAAGCAGCGTGCCCACATAACCGTGCGCAAACACTTCAGCCAACCAGTGGTGCACCCAGCCGTACGCCTGCAGCACTGCCAAAACGACTTGATGAAAGTACGACATAAACAGTGCCGCCAACAGGCTGGCAATCACAAGATAGACGATTTGTTTAAACATAAATCAAACTCAATAAGCCATTTATAACGATCATTAACATTAATATACCCATCCTATTCTGAAAATACCAATAAAAACAAAAATATATCACTTCCTGGATACCTCGGTCAAACCGCGGTATGACAGCCATGAAGCACGATCCTGGCGTCTCTGGAAAGCTGTGCTATGCTTAGTGCGTACAGCTCAAAACAGGAAGAAAGCATGGGCAAACAAGAAAAAAAGTTAACTCAAGAGCAGGGCGTCATCCGAGAGCTCTCTGAGCGCATCGTACAGGCGCAGCGGCCGATTCGCATTCTTGATGCCATTAAGTGGAACCGAGGCATTGAAGAGGATTTTTTTCGTAAAAAGTGCCAAGAATTACCCAAAATCAACAAGCGATTTTATACAGACAACAACCCCTTGCTTTATAATCCAGACCGTAAAATCGCCGAATTTGTCGCTATTGAGCGCGATATTCGTCGAAATATCGGCGTTCTGAGCGGCGTTAGCCAAATCATGCAACGGATGTGTCGCGAATATGCGACTGCGGTAGAAATGCTCAAACATCGCGGCACCAAAAAGTTCGGACTCTTGTCGCAAGAGCTTTACGGGAGCTCTGATGATGCCTTTTACGCCAACGCTCCAACACTCAAAGATTTAGCGAACCTTGTCTCCCACACCCTGGACAATGTCGGCACAAAAGCTGATAACAAAGTCGACAAATTGCGCTATTCAGCCAAAGAAGCCGCCCACATCCTCTCCGACAAACTTGCTCGTTTTTTCCACGACGCCCCAGAAAACCCGAAAGTCTTCGTGAGCGACAACATCGTCTCAGACGCCGCCGCGGGTGCCGAGAACATCAAGCTTAAAAAGGGCGTGTCTTTTAGTCGTCGGAACATAAGACAACTGGAAGTCCACGAGGGCTGGGTGCATCTTGGCACAACCTTAAACGGCAAACGGCAACCCATTTGCACTTTTCTCAGCAAAGGCGCGCCCTCTTCGACGGTCACTCAAGAAGGCCTCGCCATTCTAATCGAAATCCTAACCTACGCCTCATACCCCAAGCGCGTCAAACGAATCAACAACCGTGTTGTCGCCATTAACATGGCAGAAAACGGCGCAGATTTTCTGGATGTTTTTCGATTTTATCTCGACAACGGCTATGATGAACAAGCAAGCTACGCCTACACTGTGCGCGCCTTCCGCGGCAGCACCCCTAAAAACAAACCCTTCACCAAGGATCTTTCGTACAGCAAAGGCTTTGTCGAAGTGTTCAATTACATCCGCCTGGCCATCGACCACGGACACGTTCAGCACCTACCTTATTTGTTCGTCGGAAAAACCTCACTGGAAGATATGCGCATCATTGTCGATTTGGCTGAGCAAGGCTACGTTGAAAAACCCCGCTTTCTTCCAGCGCCATTTAAAGATTTAGCGCCGCTTTGCGCTTGGGCGGCTTATTCGCTCTTTATTAATAATCTTGATCCTGATCAGATTGCTGCGGATATCAAGGGATTACTATGGTAGACAAGCAACTTAAAGCACACTAGAATGGCGGAGCGCCTTAATTATTCACAACCATAATAACAGAGAGAAAACTATGCCCATATCAGAAGCACGCCGTCAAACACTGCGAAACTCGCTAAACGCAATCCTAATCTCAACAGAAGCTGATCTCGACAGCATCACCAAAAACAATACAAACACAAAAAAACGTAAGTGTACAATCTTCACTATCAAAAAATCCGACTACAAGAAGCCCTGTAATCAAAGCATGAATGTCGCTTATCGAGCTTGCCAAGATATGGGTTTTTATAGAAGCGCATTAACAACCAAAACTATACAGCAGCAGCAAACACATCCAAAAACATCCCCATCTGTTTTTTACTACCTCCTACAGCTGATTGGCGTTGCAACAGGGCTTGGCTGTCGCCAATTCAACGAAGAGACCTACAAGGCAACCGCCATACTCGCTAAAAAACTCATGCATTACAAAGAGATCCAACGCATCACCATACCCAAACAAGTATCCGTCTTAACTGAGAACAGAATAAAACGTGACCAGAGCCCGGCAAAGCCAAACAAAAAAAATAAGCGCAAGACCAGAAGAAGCGTACGCCCTACAACACCCTCAAGCGAAGAAGAATATCTTTATCAAGAAGCCTTCAGCGAGAACAACGCGTATAGCGCGCCAACTGCAGAAGGAGATTTCGACGAGGAAAGCTTCACCGATAACAGTACGTATAGCGCATCAACCGGCGAAGAAAGCTCTGACGAAGAAGAGATCAGCATAGACAACACGCCCCTGTATTATCGAAATACCAGCAACAGCCCTCAACCTCACACTCTCAAGACAAACTGCAGCGAAAAATTACCGACAATAGAGCCTTCTTCCGCCACCTACGATCCCACCCTATACCAGCAAGAACGAATTAAAAACACCCTAAAAATCCCCATCAAACGATTCACGCACCACTCAGGCCCAGACTCGAGTAACTCTAGCGCTTTCTTTCAATCAAAAAAACGGTCTCACGACGACCAGAAGAGCACACTGTCACGCGCAAACTACACCATAATCAGCAAGAAATCCAAACGACAGTATAACCGACCAACGAACTTACAGCATTCAATTACTCCAAGGGCAACCCAGCCGGCTTGCCCGCCAACTTCGCCAAAGACGTCATAGTCGTACCCTGGATCACGATGGAAAACACAACAACCGCATACGTCAGCGTGACAATCCACGCTCGCACACCGCCTGCGGGAATGGAAAGCGCCAAAGCAACAGCAAGCCCGCCTCGTAACCCACCCCAAGTTAAAATGCTAATAGTATAAGGGATGCTTCGCCGCCACGGGCGCAAGCAAGCAATCGGGATGGCGACGGTGATGTAGCGAATCAAAAGCACCAAGGGGATAATCGCTAGCGCAGCAACAACGCGTAGCGTTGTAAAATGAATCACCAAGATCTCAAAGCCCAACAATAAAAACAACACCGTGTTGAGCAGCTCATCAATTAACTCCCAAAAGGCATTGAGCATTTCACGATTCTTAACAGTCATCACAACATCGCGCTGGTAATTCGCAATGAAAATACCCGAGGTCACCATGGCCAAAGGTCCGGAGATGCCTATTGACTGAGCAAAAGTATAGCCGCCTGTCACCAATGCGATCGTTAATAAAATCTCAACCTTGTGATCATAGATCGGTTTAATTAACCAGCAAAGCAACCAGCCGAGCACAAGCCCGTACGCAATGCCGCCAATAGCTTCTCTAAAAAACAAAGTTAAAACACTGCCCGCCGTTGGATGCGTCGTTGAAAACGCCACACTTAATGTCGTTACAAACAAAACAACGCCAACGCCATCATTGAATAACGCTTCTGCCGACACCAAGGTTTCTAATTTTTTTGGCGTGTGTAATTTTTTAAAAATCGCCAACACCGCAATGGGATCCGTCGGAGAAATTAAGCTACCAAACAACATGCAATAAACAAACGCGAAATGAAACCCCATCCATTGCAACAAATAATACGTGCCCGCTGCCACCAAAAAAGCTGATGCAATGGTGCTGATACTTGTTAGAACGGCAATTTCTACCTTTTGTGATTTAAAGTGCGTGAGATCAATCGTTAACGCGCCCGCAAACAGCAACAGCCCTAGCATGAAATTCATGACCAGCGCATGGAAATCCAAGTGCTTGAAAAAACGAATAATGTCGCCGTGCAACACATTAATGCCGAAGGCATCAAGGATGATTAAAATCAGCGACAATAGCAGCGCAGACGACATAATAGCGATCGTTGCCTGCAACCGAATAAATCGGTGATTAAGATAACTAATAATCACCGCAACGGTAATAATAACTGAACTGTAAGCAAAAACGCCCATCAACACCCCTTCTTGTTTACTCTGGATTTTCTAAACTTAATTTACCGGTATTATCATCATAAGCAAAAAGCTCAGCATAGCGCCCCCACTCAATGATCACACGCAATACACGCTCGGTATCTTCATCACTGAAATAATCTTCTAAGTCTTCTAAAAAGTATTTCTTAGAAATGCGATGACTGGTGCGCTTTCTTAAAACTTCAACGATGTATTTGACCAGCGGAATGTATTGCATCAAATGACGCGCGAAAATCGTTTTTTGCTCCAACATATCCGCTCGCGCAAATCGCAAGCCCGCATCGGTCAAACGAATACTGCCATCTTGGCTTTTGGTGAAATGCAAAATATCCAACACCTCGGTAAGCGCCAACATTTCATCCATATCCAACTGCACTTCTTCCGCCAAATCTGCAAAATCCAGCGCGCCTTCGGCCTGCTCTTCTTCAAGCGCTTCTAACAAACCCGCCAACTCAGACACCTGTGCATCCGGCACGCGATAGCTCATATCAATACCTGTTGCGACCATAGATTCAGTGTCGGCTGAAGACGTCATCACGGTATAAATGCGATCCATAAGCTGACGAAACTCGGGGGACTCAGAATCTCTCGGCCGCGGAAGATCAACGGGCAAAGATTGCTTCACACACCCCGGCGTCGTATCAAAAACAATAATACGATCCGCCATGATAATGGCTTCTTCGATATCATGCGTCACCAACAAAATGCCGTCTAACTTTGTTTGCTTTTCTTGCCAAAGCTCCAGCAAATCATCACGCAAGTGATCGGTGGTCAAAACATCCAGCGAAGAAAAAGGCTCATCCATTAATAAGAGAGTAGGGTTCACGACCAACGCTCGCGCAAAACCAACACGCTGTCGCATGCCACCCGAAAGTTCTTTAGGATAGGCGGATTCAAACCCATCCAGCCCCACGATATCAATCGCTTTTAATGCGCGCCGTCTGCACTCTTCTCGCGGCGTACCGAGGGCCTCTAAGCCGAGCTCTACATTTTGCAAAACAGTCAGCCACGGCATCAAAGCAAAGCTTTGAAACACCATGGAAATGCCTTTTGCGGCACCGGTCACTTTTTTGTTTTGGTAAAAAACCTCGCCTGCGGTGGGTTCGATTAAGCCTGCAATGATTCTCAACAGGGTGGATTTCCCTGAACCCGAACGCCCCAGCAAAGCAATGATCTCGCCTTTTTTAATGGTGAAATTCACATTGTCTAAGACTAAAATTTCCTGCTGCGGTTCATTACTGAAAACCTTTTTTACTTTTCTAATTTCAATCAAGTTGTCCTGCATCGGATCATCCTCTGGGTTTTTCAATAAAGTTGATAGCGCTTTTGCGCTAAATTATACAACGGCTGCCAAACCAATCGGTTCAACACCAAAACATACAAACACATCACCGCAATCCCCAGCGCAATTTTAGGAAAATCGCCCTCGCTCGTAAACGTAGTAATGTAGGCGCCCAAGCCAGAAGCGCGCAAGGTATGGCTACCCCAGCTCACCACTTCCGCCACGATACTCGCATTCCACGCGCCACCCGCCGCCGTCATAGCACCTGTAACATAATAAGGGAAAATGGCCGGCAAGATCAACCTTCGCCACTTCAGCCACCCGGTCACATTGAAATTTTTTGTCGCAAGGTACAGCTCTTTGGGTAGCGCAGAAGCGCCTGCAATCACGTTAAACAAGATATACCACTGTGTGCCAAGAATCATTAACGGCGTTGTCCAGATCTGTACATTCAAATGGTATTTAATAATGACGATGACAACCGCAGGGAAAAGCAAATTGGCAGGAAAAGACGCCAGAAATTGTGCGATCGGCTGAACGATCTGCGTCAACCGCGGATTCATCCCCACCCAAACGCCGATAGGCACCCAGACCAATGAGCAAATAATAATAAGCACAATCACACGAATACACGTATAAAGCCCCAGCAAGACAACATGCGCAGCTTGATGGATCGTCACCGCATGAAAAATAAAATCAGCCAACGCGAGCAAACCTACCGCACAAACCACCAACAACAAACCATACCAAACCAACACGTACACTCGCATGGCACGCGATCGCACCCGCTCCTCTGGAAGCAAGACTTCTTCGGTTGAACCAAAACGTAAATTTGCAAATGCATTGAAAATAACGGCAAAAAATCGCCCCGCATAATGAATCAAAGACGCCTTATTCAGCAAGGAGACAAACAATGAGCTGGTTTTTTTATCATCAAGATTACTTTCAAATTTAAAGCGCTCACTCCACTGCACAAGCGGACGAAAAATCAATTGATCATATAATAAAATAACAAGCAACATCGTTAAAACAGCATAAAAAACAGCCGTCTTGTCGGCATGATAAATAGCCTCAGCAATATAAGAACCCACGCCTGGCAACAAAATATGCTGATGATTCACCGTAATCGCCTCGCTGGCCACCACAAAAAACCAACTGGCCGACATAGACAACATAATATTCCAAATCAAACTCGGCACAGCAAAAGGCACTTCAACACGCCAAAACCGCTGCCAAGCAGACAGATGAAAAACCTTCGAGGCCTCCCTTAGCTCATAAGGCAGGGTTTTGAGACTTTGATAAAAGCCCAAAGCAATGTTCCAAACTTGCGCTGTAAAAATCGCAAAAATGGCGGCAAACTCCGGCCCCAGCATGCTGTTGCGAAACAGGGCAATAAAAATCACCACCGTAATAGACAAGAACCCAAGAATTGGCACAGACTGCAACACATCAATCGCAGGAATGATAATACGCTCCGCGTGCTTGTTCTTGGCCGCAAGCGTCGCTATGGTAAACGTGAACAACAAAGAGAAAAACATGGCGATCAACAAGCGCAACACCGTGCGCAGCGCATAATACGGCAGGTATTTCGGCGCCAGATGAATCGGCAATGATTGCCCCACCTGATACGGCGTGGCCATTTCTTTCGCACCATAGGCCAACAAAGCAAAAACGGCAATAACGATCAGAAACGCCAAACCATCCCATAGGTTGGGGCGCCAAGTACTGAACCGATTGTTTTGCCAAATTTTTAACATATCACGAGCTCCTAACGCGTTAGTCTAACAGGCATGCTAAAGTATTAATAGTGCGCACAAACAAGTGCCATCAAGCCACAACAGAAAGATTAGTGCGCCGGACTAGGAGGGAAAAGAGCTTGATACATAACCATCTCCAATGATTAATTCGTTATTTCGGGTGCCACGGGAGATTCGCAGCCATAGGGCGAAAGAATAACAATTTCTGAGGAAATAGCAAGAATATTACCCGCTATAGTTGCACTTATTTTGAGCTTGTGATAAGCTCCTCGCTTAAATAGTCGCTGGCGCGAAATGATTTGCCGTTATGTTGCTTCCATTTTCATCTTTTCCCTATTGCAACGCACCAATTGCCTCAAATTAAATCCCAATATCGCTGCAAACCCTGATGCTTCAATCG